>CAJHYQ010000874.1_pt1 | contig 14632 bp, 8 predicted proteins | sample 9198721 | NCBI WGS metagenome assembly CAJHYQ01 (sample SAMEA7708357, study PRJEB35096) | sediment metagenome | biome: marine neritic benthic zone biome [ENVO:01000025]; feature: sediment [ENVO:00002007]; material: shallow marine sediment [ENVO:03000034] sea grass bed [ENVO_01000059] ... | reverse complement strand
TTTTCTGCCTGTATTGCCCCCAGAGGTCGCCACGGGCCGAATGGGTTTCCGCAGCGAGGCGATGCAGCGACCGGTGAGGCGACGGCCAGCAGCTCGTCGACGACAGATGTTGACGAGCGGTTCAGACATCGTGTTATGACTCGATTGAAGCCATCACCTTCTGATCGGCGGTCGCGATGATCTCTAGCAGCGGGCGTCTGCCACGCGGCGTCGCAGTCGCCGCAGAAGTGCGACGACGACAAAGCCCGTACCAAGCACCGACAAATAGGTCGGCTCCGGAACGGCAACCGCGGCCAACGGACCCTGCTCGAATCCTCCGTCCTGCAAAGCCGCCACCAAATCGCCCGTGTTGAATCGCAGATCGGCATTCCAATCTCCCTCCTGCCAACCGGCTGCGGAATCGCTTTCATATTTGCCGGATTGGAGGACGAGTACGAGGTCGGACGTTTCAAACTGACCATCCAAATTGGCGTCGCCAATCCACGTCTCTCGTAGCTGCTTCACCCAGACCGTGAGATCCGACTGACCGACCACCGCGTCGTTGTCCAGATCGAATTCAGAATTGTTGGTACCGGCGGCGATCTCTGCCGAGAGCAGGTTGACATCATCGACACCCAGCGTTCCATCCTGATCAAAGTCGCCTTCAAGCGATGACAGAATCGACACGTCAATCATCAGTTTCGATGCCGTTCCACGAGGATGCTCCTTCATGTACCACTGCGGGTACGTCACATTTCCGGTGTGAGCCTCGGCCCGATGAAGGGACGATACAAGGAAACCCAAGGCCCCATCAGCTAAGGACTGTTGGAGGTAATCCACAACGTACGGAAGGTCCAAATTGACATCGAATGTAAACGTCGTTTCGTAAGGTACTTCAGCGGCCGCGTCGATTCCCTCAACGGTACCGATGGCCCAGGGAATCGTGTCCCAAGGGTCGACCGGTTCTTCCTGCAGTGAGTTGTACCCACCGGAGACACTATTGCTGACATCCGTCAACTGACCGTTTCCATCATCTCCCAACGGAAACAGATTGTAGGCTCCTGTTCCGCTGTCGTACGGCGAGGTGCCCTCTTCGAATTCCGGCGGTTGATAGTCGACCGCACCGAATCCCAACTTCTGATAAGGGTTGTCGTAGTTGTCTCGGAACCCCAGACCATAGAGTTCGATTGGATGTCCGGGATCGTCACTGCCCTGGGTGACGTCACTCGTCGCATCATAGGTTGGATCGTAGGCGATATTCCCGTTGCCTGGTGCGCTAGTCAGAGTCATTTGCACCGATTCGATCGCGTAACGCGAGGGGGCAAGGCCCGTAGGCACATGTAGCCCGGTATCGAATCCCACGATGGTCGTGCCACGCCGTCCCGGAGCCGTTTGCGTGCCGGGCTCATCGAAGAATCCAAAGGTGGGCCCGAGGACTCTGCCTCCGGGCGCTACGTTCGCAGGATAGAACCACTGATCCAAATTCGGTTGTTCCCATTCGACAACTTCAGCCCGGGCGGAGCCGCAGGTCAGCATCAGAATCAGGAAAGTTAGCGTACCGTGAGATATCTGTGAGCACTTCAAAACTTGGGCCTCAATTTGAGTCATCGTACACCCCTCTTGGGCATTGGCGGAATGCGACCTCGTCGCTCGTGTCAAAGAGTCCCCAGTCGCTTCCGACGAAATCCCAATCCAGCGATCGCCAGTACTGAAAGCGTGATGGCCGAGGGCTCCGGAATCTGGCTGACCAACTCGGGTCCTCCGCCGGCGGGATTATCTGACGAGACAAAGTCCAAGGTGTTGCCCAGTCCCCCCGGCACGTTGATGCCCCAGAGTCCGAATCCGTGGTTGGCGGCACTGCCGTCGATCCAGCCGTCGACCGTCGCGGTCACATCGAGATAGATATCGCCAAAAGCCGTGACATCGAATGCCCCGAGGTGTGCAGCGCCACCGTCGTAGCCACCATACGTGGCGTCGTCGCCTTTAACGTTGTCCATGTACCACTGCAGACGGTCGTTCTCGTTGCCGGCGGGATTGCCAGAGAAGAATCCCGAGGGGTAGCCGTTGGTGTCTGATTCGATGTCTTCTTTTGCTGCGCTGATGGCAACCGTTGAGTCACCAGGGAGTGCGCCGACGGTGAGTTTGAGAAACTTGTCGCCGCCGCCATTGGCCTTGGTGTCCAGAGCCGTGAGATCTTCGAACTTCACCACGCCGAACACGATATGTGTGTTGTCGCTCTCGACCGTACCGCCCGTGAAGTCTTCGGTGTTTGTGACTCCAGGGTCAAATTCGCTGTTCGTCCCAACAAAAATGTATGAGTCGGTATCGTAGGTGGCTGTGGCAAGCGTCGTTGCCCGCGCTTCGATTGTGACGATGGCAAACGCCAGAAAGAACATGCAGAAGCAAAGGCATCTCATTAGCTGATTCTCCAAGTCAAAACACGACAGAAATCCAGGCGAGTCCCATCGAACGGTCAGGCTGGGAGCGGCTGTGGGCACCCAAGTAACCCGAGCGAATGGGGCGGTTGCGGGCTAGCGAGCGCGGCGGCCAGAGGACCAACGCGTTGGCTGGCGAAGCTCCCAAAGGGGATAATCGGACGTGTTGATATCCTGTCTCAATTGGGGAGGCCCTAGGCTACCCGCCTGACCAGAGGGTGTCAAGCGGTTGGGCGGAGCTTCGAGTTCGAGTTGACAGCAGTCTCTAAAGCTTGGAAATGAAAGCGTTTTCGTCAGTTTGGCCGCAGCAGCAGGCTGGGTCCAAGCGGGGGATTGCTGGGCACGCCAGATTGCACTAGAGCTCTCAGGTGAGATTGTGTCTCAGTGTCAATTAGCTGCACAGGCCGAATGTGTTTCGCGACCTGGACATCATCATGAGATGCGCGACGTGACTGCATCCTGCCAGCTTCGACCGACTGTGCGTTGCCCCACCACACCGCCTTGCTCTGCAGGCGACCTGGCGATTGTCACAATGAAGACTGACCAGCAGCACCTTGGCCGTTCCGCTTAACGTCGCTTGCGAAGTTGGCAGTGCTAGTCCGAATCGTCTTCATCGCTGTCGATGGATGGCACAACCCATACGGAGCACTCCTTCACAGTATCGTCGCCGAGTCGAATCGGCACTTTGTGCAGACCTAGAGTTAGGATGTCTGACTCAAGTTGTACGCTCTGGTGATCCACTTCGTAACCTTCTTCTGCCAGGGCTAGTACGATGTCAGTTGTCCCAACAGGTTCGTGAACCTGATCCTCCGCATCAGAACTCCGCTCGATCGTAATACTGATTCGACCGCCCTCCGGCTTACTGCGCCGGGAATACGCGCCGTCAGTGATTCGATCTTGCAGCTGTCTAAGACTGAGGGACTCGAGCGAGAATGCTTCGATCCCGTTGGACGACAAGAACTCGTCGAGTGAGGCGATCTGCAAATGACACTTGCGGTCATTGAAGATCACGGTCAAGCTACTTCGGTCGATGTATCGTGGAAATCTCGCCGCCGGAACACATTCGCCGTCTTCGAACAAGTAGGTGACCTTATTGCCATCTAACACGTGTTGCAGCGCGAAGACCAAAGCGTCGATGCCGTCATCTTCTTCGCCGTGACGATCCTTCCATCGCCGGACCGCATCAATCTCGGCCGGCTTAATCGTCCCCTCGACCAGACCCTTAACCAGGGGACGTTGTCGTGCAGAGAGGTCGAGACTTTGAAAGCGATCGTAGGAAAGCAGCGGATCCATTTTTTCCATGACCTCCCAAAGTGGCTCTTTCGGAGTCGACGCGAATCGCTGCTTCAGCCAATTCAGCATTATTGAGTTCCGCGAGTGCGCTGGATCCAGGGAGTCAGAGACCGTCGTTCAGCAGAAGCCGAATTGTACCCGCCAGCACGATTTGCTTCACCATTGGAATCCAATTCGTCGTAGAGTTCTTCGATCGAGCCTACCTTGGTCCATGGATTGGGCGACGGAAATTAAGGAGGCAGTTCGCGTTTTTCTCTGGTATGGTGGTGCTGAAGTCCGCGAGTCGGTGCCAGTGACGACGTCCGCGTGCTGGGGAGTGAAGACATTGGCGATGACGACCGTCAACCTGGTCCAAGTAAACGCGCCGGCCGACCATGAGATACAGCCTTTCAGATTCGTGTGACAAACGACGCCAGATTCTGCTTCATTTCTGCAAATTCTGTCTAGTATGCGGTGCCGGCCTCTTCGCCGCTTCGAGCACAGCTGTTCCAGTCGCTGGTGCCCGATCCGGCGAGCGATCATTGATCGACTTCAGCGACCAGGACAGTATCGACTCGCATCGTCCGGTCATCGTCGCACATCGTGGCGGTGTTGTTTCACCAGATTCAGCAGAATGCTCATTGACCGCTATCCGACTGGCCGCCGACCAGGGCTACGACATGGTCGAATTGGATATCCAGCGTAGCCGTGACGGAATTCCTATTGTGTTCCATGATCGAACACTGACAAAAGCATGCGGTCGGGACGGACGCATCGCCGACTTCCTCGCCAGCGACCTGGTATCGATCGCGTATCTTGTCGGCGACGATCGCATCAGTCGGCTCGATACGGCACTACAGTTATGCCGTCAAAAGAAACTGGGGGCGATGCTGGACCTCAAGGCAGGCCGAGATGACCCGCAGTTTCTGTCTTCGATTCACGAACTAATCACGAAGCACCAACTCAACAACGCAACAATCTCGTTCTCGGGTACCGAAACGGCTCGCAGGACACTGAAACATGTCCGCTTTACGCCGACCGGGGACGAGATGCGTCGCTTGCGGGCTGGAGAAAGCCCGGATCTGCGCGATCGATTCTGGTTTGGCTTACCTCAACGCCTTCAGCCCGGCGATGTGGCCAGACTACGAACGGCGGGCGCTCTGGTCCTCCCTGCCATCAACACCTTTCGTTATCCGTCCGAAAGCCACTTTGAGCTTGCAAAAAAGGACATTGAGCGACTGACGAAGGAGGGGGTCGACGGATTCCAGATCGATTCAATTTACGATTCGCTTTTTCCGTAGCTCCCGTTTCACTTCAAGCGTCATAGGACGGGACCAAGCATCGCGAGCGTATTGTTCCAGAGTCGCGTCCTCAAGGGCCAGGAATCCACCAGCTCGCGAGTCAGCAGATTCGACTTCGAGATGTATTCCTGTTGACGCGCGCGTACGGCGGCCGTCAATTTTGGATCGCACAACAGAATATTGTTCTCGTAGTTCAATTCAAAACTGCGCCGGTCCATATTGGCCGAACCGATCAAAGTAACCTCGCCGTCGATCGTCAGAGACTTGGTGTGCAGTAGACCGCCGACATACTCGTAAATCTCAACTCCCGCATTGAGCAGGTCGGCGTAATAACTACGACTAGCCGCACCAACAATCCATGAATCATTCTTTGCCGGAAAGATGATGGTCGTTTTGACGCCCCGCCAGGCGGCCGCGCAAAGTGCATTCTGCATCGACTCGTCCGGCACGTAATACGGTGTGGAGATCACAAGTTCGTGGCGAGCCGCATGAAACAGTGACTCAAACACTTCCGGCATCGCCGAATAGCGTACGGTCGGCCCGGTGCCTATCACCTGTGCGGGAAAGCCTGGACGAGTCATGTCGACCGGCTGTTGCAACAGGGCATCGATGTTCTCGTCAACGAAAGTCATCCAATCGCTCGCGAACAGATGCTGGTTCTGTCGGACGATCGGGCCTTCGAAGCGAATCACGGCGTCCACCCACGGGGCGAATTTAGCTTTGACGAGGAATTCGGGATCCGCGCAATTCTGACTGCCGCAATAAGTGATTTGCCCATCGATCACCAGGATCTTCCGATGGTTGCGCAAATCGATGCGACCACGCAACGGGCGCAACAGCGGATTGCCAATTCGTAATGCTGAGGCGACATGGACGCCCGCCTCCTGCATTTCCTTCCAGTGGTTTGAGCGGATCATCTGGCGCGAGCCGAGATCGTCGACCATGGCACGGCAGGTGACGCCACGAGTTGCGGCTCGCTTGAGTGCCTCGACCATCTTCCGGCCGTTGTTGTCCGTCAACCAAATGTAAAACAACAGATGTACGTTGTCTGAGGCGGCGTCGATGTCGGCTATCATCGAGTCGATCGTGGAGTTTGAGTCGGCCATTAACTCTGCCGAGTTACCCCCTACCGCCTCGAAACCGTTGATTGATTTACCGGTGTCGAACAAATGCTGATAGCGTTGCGGTATATCGGCTCGTGTATTTTGCTCGTCGCCCCGGATGGGCGGTATCGCGGGCATGTCGGCAATGACCCTCTTCATCCGCGCCGAGCGACGGAGGCCGATATTCGTTTCACCTAGCAATACGTAGGCTACTATTCCCGCCACCGGCAGGGCCGCGATCACCGCCACCCATGCGATTCGCGAGGACGGGTTTCGATGTGGACGCGTGATGACGCGCACGATGAGAACAACTTCGATCACCAAGTGAACTATGACGCCAATAGATACAGCACTCACCGAATTCCCTGCGAATGAAAGGATCCAACTTGCTACCTAGCCGAGTGGCCTCGGCTTTCGATTTGCCAAGCGTAGCAAGAAGAGCCACCATCTGTACAGTCTGACACAACGCCGGGGCTTGGGGGCATGCACCGCTGGAGTTGTCAAATGGCTGACTCACGGCGACTATGAAATCGCAATACTCGGATAGCGGCTTCGGTCCGTCAGCTCCGTCAGCAACGCCACCCATGCGGTCAGCTGCTCGTCGAAGTCTTCGCGAAGCCGGTCCGTTACCTGGCGTCGCATCGCCTTGGGGAAGACCAGAGGACCGTGGACCGCACCGATCAACGCTCCCACAAGCTGGGCTGTGGAATCGGTGTCGTGTCCAAAATCAATGGCCAACTGCAAGGAACACAGGGGATCGTAGTTACAAAGCTTCAGAATGGCGAAAGCACAGACCAATACGAAGTGTGCGTCCCAGTAGTATCTCGGCTGTCCCTTTGACCTGAGCAAGTCAAAGAGCTTTGCGGGACGCGCGTCGGCTTGCGTGGCCAAAGAGGAGGCTGTTTCAAGCCATCGAGTCACGGGTCGAGCTACAAACGGAATTTGCCCGTATCCGAAAGGGTCGACTGTCTTCATTGTGTCTTCAATCGCTGACCATGGATTCGCCTGGTCATGATTGCCGATGGCGGCTGCCAGTCCGGCCACAATGGCAGAATTGATGTCCTTCGCATCACCGTTGTCCATGAAGCCAAGTGCAAACGCCGCGCGATAAGCCGCGGTTGGCTCACCTGCCAGCGCACCGGCCAGCGGAAGCAGGGCCATCTGCCCCGCATTCGTGGCGACGCCACCCCACAGTCGCTCGGGAGGCGCAGCCAGCTCGCTTCGCCGCTCGCCCAAAACCCATCGCGCCGCAAGCAAGTATTCTTTCAAACCTTCATCGCACAATTTCCCGTAATGAGCTCGGGATCGAATCCTCTCGGTTTCCGGAAAGTCGACATACGCCTTTGCAAGATTCTTCCTCGAGATCGGCAGGCTCTTATTAGCCAACGCACTCCGGAGCGCGTCGATCAATGGTATCTTGTGGCGACTGTCATCGGTAATCGTCCCCGGGGCGGCATTCCGAGTCCAATGAGCATAAGGAGCGGGATTAGGACGCAATTCTGTGTAGGGCAATAAAGAAAATGAATTCGCGATGTTGGCAATGCGTCTCGGCGTCAACTGCTGGTTGTCTACCCATTGGCTCACCGACGGGAGCCATTCTGTGAGTTCTTTGGGATTCCGAAACTCAACGGGACCGCCCGCAGCATCACCAATCAGCGATCCGATCAGCATGCCTTCGATCTTTTGACCGACACGAGCACGATCGACGGTCGTTGGAAATCCCCAGGCAGGACGCGCGACCGCGACCACGCTTGTCCACTGGAGGACATGACGCCGAGTTAAAGCGATTTGGGTGTTGCCGTTCATCAAAACCTCTTAATCTCAATCTTACTCTCAATCCCTGAGCGGCGCGACGCGCAGATGGAAGGCGAGGTTATCGGGAGGGCGAGGTGACCGGGAGGGCGAGGCTCCTGCCGAGCCGCAAAACGCACTCGGCTCGGCAGGAGCCTCGCCCGCCTCGCCCTCCCAAAAGGACCTCGCCCATCATAAGAATCGGAAGAGTAATGGCTTCGGGCGACAGCAAGCTTGTGTGCAAATCCGCACAGCAAAATGCAACTCCGTGCTGTTTTGCGCGAAGTGACACAAGCATCGCCGACCATCCATCTCAGAGCGCCAAGCGGGCGCCTCCGCAAGCGCGCCGGTGTTGGAAGACGCGATAGGTGAGCGCCCGTAGTCTCAAATGATGCGCATCGGCGCTGGCCGGAAAGAAGTTTTCGAGCAGCTACGGACCGTTGGGTCCAGGTGCGATAGTCTATTGCACACGAAGCTGACTAAGCTAGAATCATCAGCTTTGCCATGGAGATTATGGCTGAAAAAAATAGGGATGCGCGTGAACCGTGGAAACAACGTCTTACCAACATCTTATGCCTAAACCTTGGTAAGATTTTCGAGTAAAGCGGCCTCACGGCATCCCAACTCAGTTATCGGCAGTTGCGAACTGACTGAACTAGTGTATTTCTGGGGGAGTCACGCAGACAGCTTTTCTTGGATGTCGCCGTCTACAGACCGGATATTGCATTCCGCGTACCACTCATCATTTGTCTCTCCCAAGGCGGCACGCGCCGCGCAGAATTCGGCGGTTGCGCGAAGGCCTTCCGCGGCGACTTCTTCGTTTCCAGACAATGTGCGTCGTGATTCAGGCGTGTGGCCGAGAACTCGCGACGTTGTCGGTGCGGAGGGACAGATCTGATTGCGGCAAACATCGTTGATGATGAACCTGGCCTTGATCTGGTGTCGTCCACCAGGTCGTGACGGATGTTGTGTGAACATGATGTGCGACTTCTGAGGACTGACTCGATGCGACGTTGCATTCGTGTAACGTTTGACTCACCCGAAGACCTTCTGCATGCGCTTCACCGAAGTCCACGCAGTGGCATGTCGGTGCAACGCATGCGTGTTTTTCGAGATGTTAGCGCAAGGTGACGCGGATCGCCGCAATCATCCTTCCAATCGTTCCTGGCTGAATTCATGCGGCCGTCAAACTTTTCTAATTGGGCAAAGTTTTCCGTCTTGGTAACGACCGCGGTACATAATGAAACCTCAACAGAGGCGCTGCGGATCTTTATTGCCAAAGCGTTGGTGTCTTATCTTTTGGCGCGCGTTTGGGTCTGGTAGACTTCCGTTCCTTCCGTCGCCGATGGTGATGCGCTGCGCCCAATCGGGCCCTTAATTTTCTTCGGCTGTCAAACGAATCAGTCGTGTCATTGGGCATTGATGCCTTCTCAACTCCTTAGAAGGAGACGAACGATGTTCAGAGCAATCGCACCATGGATTCGAAAGCGCAATCGTTGGGCACTTCCAGTTCGTCTAGAACGACTTGAAGCAAGAGTGCTGTTGGCGGTCCAACCAAACTACGTTCCGTTTGATCAGGTTTCGCTGGACATCGATCCTGATTCGTATGATGAAGCCAGCATTCTTGTTCGCTTTCGCGACGAGCACCGCGCAGCCGTCGCAAGCTATCCGAGTCTTGGTGATGGAATCGTGTCGGGCGCGAGCATTGGCTCCAGAGTTGGTGATGTGCCGGGACTTCATCAGGTAAATCTTTATGGTTCAGTCGGCATCGAGACGGCTCTGGCTGCTTACCAAGACAATCCGATGGTTCTTTACGCGGAACCCAACTATCGCGTGCGGATCGCGGAGACGATTCCGAATGACAGTCGCTTTAACGAAATGTGGCCCTTACACAACACGGGTCAGACAGGTGGTCAAACGGATGCCGACATCGACGCACCACTTGCTTGGGATGTTTCGCAGGGCAGCGGCTCCACCGTCGTAGCGGTCATCGATACGGGGGTCGACTATCTGCATCCCGACCTGGCGTCCAACATCTGGGTCAATCCAGGTGAGATCGCGGGCGATGGAATTGACAACGACAACAACGGCTACATCGATGACGTAAACGGTTTCGACTTCATTAACGGCGATGCAGATCCGATGGACGATCAGGGCCACGGTACACACGTGGCTGGAACGATCGGCGCGGTGGGCAACAACGGTTTCGGTGTCGCCGGAATCAATTGGAATGTGCAGATCATGGCGCTAAAGTTCCTGGGTGCCGATGGATCGGGCACGTCAGCCGACGCCATTGAAGCCATTGAATACGCCGTGGACAACGGCGCTGCGATTTCGAACAACAGTTGGGGCGGCGATCCGTTCTCGCAAGCCATGCACGACGCGATTGTCTACGCACGGGATGGAGGACATATCTTCATCGCCGCTGCGGGCAACGGAGATCTCTTTGGAATCGGTCAGGACAACGATGCCGCACCGTTCTATCCTGCCAGCTACGACGTCGACAACATCATCGCGGTCGCAGCCACCGATCACAATGACCATGTGGGTGGCTTCTCGAACTACGGTGCGACAGATGTCGATGTGGCTGCGCCGGGGGTCAACATTCTCAGCACCACGCGCAATGGCAACTACGGCCTGAATACCGGCACGTCAATGGCTGCACCGCACGTGGCGGGCGTTACGGCACTCGTGCAAGACTTGAATCCTCAATGGGACTATGCGGATGTCATTCAGCAGGTCTTGACCAGTGCCGAACCTCTCCCACAACTGTATGGCGTGGTGTCAACGGGCGGACGGATCAACGTTGCTAACGCGGTGGGCAACCCTGAACCGCCGCTTCCTCCGCCAACGCCAGGTGCGCTGCCTGTCTTCGAAGGTTTTGCCGACGTGCCGGAATTCTTGCGCCCGCAGGTCGGAGCCTGGAACACGGATAGCGGCCAGTACCACGCGACACCCATGGTGCAGAATCAGAATCTTTTCGCCGTTAGCACAGTCGACCTCTCAGCACCGCTTCCGGCGAATGTTGAACTTCAAGCCACCATCAATGCTGAGGAAGGGTTTCTCGGATTCTTCGGGATCATTTTGAGTGACCATCTGACCAATGGCTATCTGGCGTTTGACTATCATGGCCCAGATGATTTCAAGTTCGCCGGCGCCGACATGAAGAATGATCGGTGGCTGATTGGTCATCGCGATTCCAATGGCTGGCAGATCGATTCGGTCTTCAATCAAACACTTGATGCGGACACTGATTACCGTCTACGGCTGTTGATTGAAAACAATAATGCGGTCACCTTGTACGCCGATGGCGTTGAGAAAACAACGCATCAGTTCGGTAGCTCAGTCACCGACGGTGATGTGGGATTGGCGATGCGCGACAGTACGACTCATTTCGACCATTTTCTGGTGAAGGAGTATGTTGCGCCGACGACCGGTTCGTTTCCGCTGAGTGAGGATTTTGATGATGGCGTAGCCGACAACTTCCAGGAACAGTCTGGTTCTTGGTTCACAGTAAACGATCGATATCGTGTCGTTCCTCATTCTGGTGAGGATGCCGTGAGCACGATTCTACTCGGCCAGTCTCTGCCTAACGAGATTGAGGTTCAGGCAACGCTCCAGGGTGAATCGGTTTCCGGATACTACCACAACGCGCTCGTTGTCTTCGACTATCAAAGCAACACCGATTTCAAGTTTGCGGGGGCCTACGTCGGCGCTGATCGCTGGGTTATCGGGCGGCGTACCTCGAGCGGCTGGATTGAAGATGCGGAGGTGACCGATACGATCGACTCCGGCGCCGATTACGATCTGCAGCTTGCGATTAGCAACAATCAGGTTGAGTTGCTCGTTGGTGGAGTCACGAAGGTCAGTCACGCGTTTGGTGACAATGCGACAGACGGGGCAGTGGGACTGGGGTCTCAGAACGCCGTTGCAGAATTCGACAACGTCGCAATTCAAACGTACGTGCCGCCACCGCCTCCTCCAGCCGGGTCGTTGCCACTGTTGGAGAACTTTGACGACGGCGTGGCTGACAACTTCGACGCACTGGCGGGTGCGTGGACCGTCACGGCCAATCGATACCGCGTCGTACCTAGCTTAGGTAATGATGCCGTGAGTACGCTGCAGATCAGCCAAGCCCTGCCGTCCGATCTAGAGATCCAGGCGACGCTCAACGGCGAATCGGTCTCGGGGTACTACCACAACGCGTTGATCATATTTGACTATCAGAACAGCACGGACTTTAAATTCGCAGGGGCCTACGTCGGTGGCAATCGCTGGGTGATCGGACGACGGACGGCCGGTGGTTGGGTCGAGGATGCTGAGATCTCTGAAACGATCAACACTGCCGCCGACTATGACGTGCAGGTTGTAATCAACGGAGCGGATGCAAGATTGTTCGTGGATGACGTTCTCAAAGTCAGTCATTCTTTTGGGAATCTGTTGAATGACGGCGATGTCGGCCTCGGGACTCAAAATGGAGTCGCACAATATGACGACGTCGTCGTTCAGGCCTACGCGCCCCCGCATGCTGGTTCGCTACCGATTGCAGAAGATTTCAACGACGGTGTCGCCGATTTCTTTGATGTCAACGCGGGCGACTGGAGTGTGACGTCAAATCGCTATCGGGTTGTGCCTGCCACTGGAAGTGATGCGGTCAGCACGATGTTGATTGGCCCCACGCTGCCGACGTCTCTCGAATTTCTGGCGACGATCAATGGCGAGTCGGTTTCGGGTTATTACCACAACGCGTTGGTTGTCTTCGACTATCAAAACAACACAGACTTCAAATTCGCTGGCGCCTATGTAGGTGGGAACCGCTGGGTTGTTGGTCGCCGCACTCCGAGTGGCTGGGTTGAAGATGCGGAGATCTCCGAGACCATCAATACAGCCGCGGACTACGACCTGCAGATAATCCTCACCGGAAACGATGTTGAACTAGTCGTCGACGGAATCCCGAAGGTCAGCCACACGTTCGCTGATCCACTGACTGATGGGACCGTTGGACTAGCCACACAAAATGCCGTCGCACAATTCGACGATGTTTTGGTGCAAGAGTACGTCCCGCCGCCTGTTGCGTCACTACCCTTTGCTGAAGATTTCAATGATGGTCAAGCCCAGTTCTTTGACATCAACGCCGGCGCCTGGACCGTCACCGCGGACCGGTATCGCGTTGTTCCGAATGCCGGCAGTGATGCCGTGAGCACGATTCGGATCGATGAACCGCTACCAGCAGATCTCAGAATGTTGGCCACGATCAACGGTGAGTCGGTGTCCGGTTATTACCATAACGCGCTGTTAGTGTTCGATTATCAGAGCGACACCGATTTCAAATTCGCGGGCGCCTACGTCGGCGGTAATCGTTGGGTTATTGGAAGGCGGACGCCGACTGGCTGGGTCGAGGATGCCGAGATGTCGGAGACCATCAACACGGCAGCCGATTACGATGTCCAGGTCGTCATTCACGGAAGCGACGTTGAGCTCTTGGTCGCAGGCGTTTCTAAAGTAACGCATTCCTTTGGCGATCCGCTGAACGACGGCATGCTCGGATTGGGGACGCAGAATGCCGTCGCCCAGTACGATGACGTCGTGGTCCAGGCGTATTCACCGCCGGGCCTGCCATATGTCGAAGACTTCGAAGACGGGATCGCCGATTTCTTTGATGTTCAGTCTGGGGTCTGGACACCGCAAGACGGCGGCTATCGTGTCGTACCCGATCTGGGAAGCGATGCCATTAGCACGATCGGCTTGGGTGAGTCGATACCGTCAGCCTTCGAGTTCCAGGCGACTCTTAACGGTGAGTCGGTGTCGGGATACTATCACAACGCCTTGTTGGTGTTCGACTACCAAAACGAAACGGACTTCAAATTTGCGGGTGCCTATGTTGGCGGCAATCGCTGGGTTGTGGGACGACGCACAGCGAGTGGTTGGACTGTGGATGCCGAAATTTCCGAGACCATCAATACAGCCGCCGACTACGACATCCAATTGGTCGCCAACGGTGCGGATCTGGAAATGCTCGTCGATGGTGTATCAAAGGTGAGCCACACGTTTGGCGATTCAGTGAACGATGGAACGGTCGGCTTTGCGACGCAAAACGCCGTCGCGAATTTCGACGATGTGCTTGTCCAATCCTTGGGCATCAGCATCGCGTGGTTACCGCCTGGCCAGCCGGACTTGGGCGCAGCGAACTCTTCGGACGACGATCCCGCGGCAACCGATGAAGTGTTGGGTGACGAAGTCGCCTTGATAATTCCCCGTGCTGCGTTTGAGCAGATCCGCCTAGATCCAGTCGAAGAGCTCAAGATTTCAAGGTTCGAAGCCAAGCGTTTACGGGCCAAGATGGTGGACGATGTGTTTCAGGATGACGAGATAGGCACTGGGGTTGCTGTGGACCGATTCGCTTCATGACGAGGCGGGTATCTCAGGAACGCTTGCACCGAGCGAGACATTACCGACCGAGACATTAAGGTCAAACCGATTGCGTTGATCCTGCTATTCGAACCGAGTAGCCGGCATGCGCCGTCGTCCGCGCTGGTCTAACTCGGTGTATCGGTGCGCGTCAAACGGCACACAGCCAATACAGACCGCACAGCGACAATCTTTCGCATCCTCGCTCTTGGGGAGTCGCTTCACAGTTCGGATCGAGCCGTCCGTGGGCGGCAAAAAGCCGTCAATCTGAAGATGGGCTGTAATCCGAGCATGCTATTGTTTTCAGGAGATTCTTCCCGTTTGGGCGTGTCGCGACTTGGGG
>CAJHYQ010000869.1_pt1 | contig 14716 bp, 9 predicted proteins | sample 9198721 | NCBI WGS metagenome assembly CAJHYQ01 (sample SAMEA7708357, study PRJEB35096) | sediment metagenome | biome: marine neritic benthic zone biome [ENVO:01000025]; feature: sediment [ENVO:00002007]; material: shallow marine sediment [ENVO:03000034] sea grass bed [ENVO_01000059] ... | reverse complement strand
GACAAGCCGATCGCACCGATCGACGATCCAGGCCAGATGTTCCAGAAGATGTACGGCGGGGCAAGAGATTGGCAGACCTTGAATAGTGTTCTTGATCGTGTGCGGGCTGATCTGCGGCAGATTGTTCCGAAATTGAGTTCGTCGGACCGCAACATGCTCCAGGAGCACCTCGAGAATGTGCGACAGTTGGAGGTCGATCTGGCCGCCGCCGCGGAGCAGACGCAGTTGGAACACCCCGAACCAGAGATCGATCCGAACATCGAACTTGTCAACGACAACACACCCGAGATAAGTCGCATGCAGATCGAACTGCTGGTCAACGCCTTGGCGAATGATATGACGCGAGTCGCCAGTCTGCAGTTCATGCGATCGGTCGGCCAAGCTCGCATGCGCTGGCTGGGCGTCGAGGATGGACATCACTCGCTGTCGCACGAGCCCGACAATAACAAGCAGGCGTACGACAAGCTCATGCGAATCAACCGATGGTTTGCCGAACAGCTTGCCTACTTGGCTCGTCGTCTCGCTGAAACGCCGGAGCCCGGCGGCACGGGCGGAAATATGCTCGATAATACGCAGATCGTGTGGCTCAACGAGCTTGGAAAAGGCAATTCGCATACGCTCGACAATATTCCATTCCTGTTGCTGGGCGGTGGTGCCGATTTCAAAATGGGTCGCGCTCTTGATCTGGGAGGTGTTGCCCACAACCGCCTCTGGTTGAGCTTGGCTCACGGCATGGGACACCGAGATCTGAAGCACTTCGGCACCGCGAAATACAATGACGGCGGTGAACTGGCTTTGACATAGCCGACAATCGACTCTTCTTAATCTCAGCGAGTATGGCCTGCTGTTCAGGATTTGAAACTACAGGCACCCGGAAGAGGCGGTTACCGCGTACGGAATAGCCTTGCGACCCAATCTGTTCCGGGTACACTGAATGCGTTCCTCGAATCGGGGAACAAGCAGATCTAGAGACTCGCGAGAAAGCTAACGACAAGACACGCCCACATTCTTGCCACGTAACGTGGAAGGAGTGTGGGCGTGTTTTTTTTGACGTTGACCGAATCGCTTCTCGAAGATGGACGCGGTAAACGAACAGTCTTGCTTTATGAGGACGGCAGCATGAGACAACAAGTACTACTACTAGCGGGAGCTTGCATTCTATTTGCCTGCTCCACTTCGTCGGCGGTTGATGTCACCTGGGTTTCTTTTCACGAGACGGATGCTCCCTCTCAGGATGCCGCGGACGCCGGGCTTACGTCAGCAGCGGACATTGGATACACCGACCTGCTCTCAAGTAATGGTCACAACGTGACTCGGTTCTTGACCCACGAACCGCTGACCGTTGACGATATCAATCAGTTGAACGCCTCGGACCTGGTCATCATCAGTCGTTCGGTGAGTAGCGGGCATTACGATCCGCCGACTGATTGGAACACACAAGTCACGGCGCCTGCGATTGTCATGTCCGGTTATCTGCTGCGAAGCAGTCGCCTGAACCTGACGGATGGAACGTCGATGGTCGACACGACCGAGTCCTTGACGTTGCTGGCCGATGATCCTTCGCACCCGGTGTTCAACGGAATCTCGTTGGATGGCAGCAACAACATGGTCAATCCGTTTGGCGAAGTAGTGACGGAAAATGGCGCACTGCAGCGTGGCATTTCGATCAACATGGCCAGCCTCGCCGGCGGAACTCTGATCGCTTCTTCGACTGAAGCGAGTACCAATATGGGCCCGGTTATTGCCGAGTGGCCAACCGGCGCAACCCTCAACAACTCAGAGGTGCTGGCCGGTCCGCGGATGGCATTCATGAGTGGGAGCCGGGAAGTCGACGGTGTCACGTCCCAGACAGCCGGGTTTTATGATCTCAACGCAGACGGTGCAGCGATGTTTTTGAATGCGGTCGACTACATGGCGATCCCAGAACCATCGTCCGCGGCCTTAGCGTTGGTGGGAATGTTCTTCATCGGTCTAGCTCGACGTCGGAAGAGCTAATTTAACCTGTTGCTGCACACAATTGCTTTTGGGTGCCTGCCTGGTGGCACTTGAGACTTGGAAAAGCCAACTTGCGTTGTCACATCGTTGCCACGCAACGAGCGACGCGAGTTGGCTTTTTTCGTGGAGTAGGTAGACGACTCACATCAAAGGATTGGAATATGAGGCCATTAATCGAGTGCCTTCTGAATCGACCGACGCCTGACAGTCTGCCCCTCCTCGTGCTCACGCTACTGGTTAGCGTGGGCTCAATCGTCGAGGCCGCGCCTGAATGGATTGATATGGATGAGGCTCAGAACTACGTCGCACGTCATGAAGCCTCCTTCGTTCAGGCGGGAGATAAGTTTTACCTCTTCGGCGGAAGGGAGAGCGCCCGGCGATTGGACGTCTATGACTATGCATCCAACAGCTGGTCGTGGAGCCGCGATGCTTTTGCGCCGATCGAATTCAACCATTTTCAAGCGACGGAATACCAGGGACTTATCTGGGTAATTGGCGCGTTCCGAACAAACAGTTTTCCGCAGGAGAGACCCGCTGAGTCAATCTACGTTTTCGACCCGGCGCACAGCACCTGGATGGAGGGACCCGAGATACCGGAAGATCGACGGCGCGGATCAACCGGGCTGGTTGTGCACGAGGATGAATTCTATGTCGTCGGGGGTAACACCCGAGGGCACAATGGCGGCTATGTCAGCTGGTTTGATAAATACAATCCGCAAACCGGTCAGTGGACGCCTCTGGCAGACGCACCTCAGGCACGAGACCATTTTCATGCGGAAACGGCCGAGGGAAAATTGTATGCCATCGGTGGACGACGATCCGGCGGCCCGGGCGGCACCTTCGCGCCGCTCATCCCGGAAGTCGATGTCTATGACTTTGCGACGGAATCCTGGTCGACATTGCCGCCCGAAAGCAATCTGCCGACACCCCGAGCCGCAGCGGCCGTGGCAACCTTCGACAACAAGATTCTGGTCATCGGTGGAGAGGGAAATGGGCGGGCCTACGACACCGTTGAGGCGCTGGACCCGGTCACGAATACCTGGGAGACGCTCGCCTCGTTAAACCATCGACGTCATGGCACGCAAGCAATCGAATCGGGCGAGGGTATCTACATTGCAGTTGGCTCGCCCAATCAGGGCGGCGGCAATCAAAGAAACATGGAGGTCTACAACGCGGACATGCCGAGCGGCGTGGTCAGCGTGGCGGGAGTGCTGTCCGCGCCAACTGACGCGCTGGTCGTTGGCGGTGTGCCCAAAACAATTTCACTCGAGCATATCAGCGGTAACCAAGGTGTATTCGTGAATGAGGTGAAGCTCGGCGGAGTCAACGCAGACGACTTTGTCTTGAAGAGCTCCGTCTCGGATCCGTTCTTGATCCTGACCGGGAGCGACCGCGAACTGGTCGTCGAGTACACCGGTATGGCCGATGACGCCGCGGCGACACTCGAGATCACCTACAGCGGCATGCAATCGATCAGCGTCGAACTCCGGGGCACCCCCGTTCCAGAACCGACGAGTACCGCTTTGCTTTGGGGCGCTGGATTGGCCTGTCTAGCGTGGATAAAACGTCGGAAGTAGCACAGCTCTTGCCACGCGACGCACGCTGGCTGGACCGTCAGTCACACCGACTCGCCACGACGGATTGATGCTTTCAGTCGCAGCCGCATCCAAAACGTTCACGTCCGTTCGGACCAAGTCTTTTTTGGTCGATATTCAGCCGGATGCTTCGACCGCTGACGAGTTGATTAATAGAAGTGTTCGCCAGGGGTGACTGGTTGTACTTGCTGTGGCAACGTGTAATTTATGCTAGGTGCGGACTGAATACCCATTCTTGTACCGAGTCGACCATTGTTTTTGCACTTCACTTCTACAATGGTCGGGAACTTGTGACGACAAGCAGGAACTGAAAGGAAAACTCGTATGCCCATTGCCACACCGACGCAATACCGAGAAATGCTCGATGCAGCTTTCCAAGGTCATTACGCCTATCCGGCTGTCAATGTCACTAGCCTGACCACCGTCAACGCCGTTCTGAAGGGGCTCGCCGACAAAAAGTCAGACGGCATTGTGCAGGTCTCGACCGGAGGCGGGGCGTTCGCTTCGGGGCTGCACGTCAAGGATCAGCCGCTCGGCGCGATATCGTTGGCCGAGCACGTGCACCGCGTGGCGGATCGGTACGACATTCTGATCGCACTGCACACAGACCATTGTCCCCCAGGCTCGGTCGACAGCTTCATGGTTCCGCTCATCGAGGAATCAGAGCGGCGTTCGGCCGAGGGAAAGTCCACGCTGTACAACAGCCACATGCTTGATGCGTCGAACTTGCCGTTGAAGGACAACCTCGATCTATCAGTGCCGCTTTATGAGCGGTTGGCAAAACTGGGCATGATGATTGAGATCGAAGCGGGTGTGGTTGGTGGTGAGGAAGATGGTGCGGCTGGCAGCGATGATACGCCATCAGACAAGCTGTACACGACGCGGGAAGACATGGTCGAAGTCTATCGTCGCATGCAAAGCATCGAAGGGTGTTACATGTTCGCTGCGACATTTGGCAATGTGCACGGGGCCTACAAACCCGGTGTTGTGAAGCTTCGACCCGAGATTCTCAAAGAGGGTCAGGATGCGGTGGGGCAGGAGTTTGGCCCGGATGCAAAGTTCTACCTCGTCTTTCACGGTGGGTCTGGATCTGAGAAGAGCAAGATTAAGGAGAGCCTAGGCTACGGTGTTGTGAAGATGAATATCGACACCGACTGCCAGTACGCCTTCACTCGTGCGATCGCGGACCACATGTTCCGCGGCTACGATCAAGTGCTCAAAGTTGATGGTGAAGTAGGCAACAAGAAGTCTTACGACCCGCGAGGATACTTGAAGAAGGCGGAGGAAGCCGTAGCGGCGCGAGTTGCCGAGTCGTGCGACGATCTCGAATCGGCCGGCAAGAGTTTGCTTCAACGGGCCATGTCGGCGTAAGGACTCTTCGCAGAATCGTCCGACTACAAAGGAGTTGGTGGGTGAAAGTGTCTGCTGGCGCTCGTGGTGCCCCAGTTCGGAAGACGGTGCCGGCTGTTGAAGGGCTCAAAAGCAGCGTTGATGTTCATGCTCAGGCTCCACTCGATTTGGGGCGGCGAAGCGGAATCCTGTTGCATCCCACGTCATTGCCGAACGAGTGGGGCATCGGAGATCTGGGCCCGGCCGCGTACGCTTTCGTCGACCTTCTTCACGACACACACCAGACCTGGTGGCAGATTTTGCCATTGGGCCCCCCGGCATTGGCTGGTTCGCCCTACAGTACTCTGTCGGCGATTGCTGGAAACCCGTTGCTCATTAGTCTGGACTTGCTTGTCCGTGATCGATTGTTGGATGTCGACGACCCACCCGGTGCTGGCGTATCACGCCCGGTGGACTTCGACACCGTGGCTGGCCCAAAAATGGCTCAGCTCCATCGAGCCTTCGAGCGTTTCTTATCGGTGCCAGACCGTGTTGATGCGTTCCGAGTATTTTGTCGTCAGCAGGCCGAGTGGCTGGATGATTATGCGCTGTTCATGGCGTTAAAAGACGCTCACGATGGAAAAGAGTGGTATCGGTGGCCAGCCCCGTTAGCGGCTCGACGACCTGATGCGCTCGAGCAAGCTCGACAAGAGCTCGTGCAACAAATCGATTTTCATCAATTCACCCAATTCATCTTCTACGCTCAGTGGTCAGCTCTTCGACAATACGCTCAGCAGCGTGACGTTCGGATTGTGGGAGACATTCCGTTCTACGTCGCCCGGGACAGCGCCGACGTATGGGGCAATGCTCAAAACTTTGCCATCGACCCAGCGACCGGTGAGATACTCCACGGTGGAGGAGTTCCGCCTGACTACTTCAGTGCGACCGGGCAGCTCTGGAACGTGCCGGTCTATGACTGGAGCTACTTAGAGCGAAACGGGTTCGCGTGGTGGGTTGAGCGATTTCGGAAGCTGACAAAGCTTGTCGATTTGGTGCGCATCGACCACTTTCGGGGTTTCGCTTCTTTTTGGCAAGTGCCGCGGGGCGCCAAGACGGCCGTTGAGGGCGAGTGGGTCGAAGCCCCTGGTGCCGCCTTGCTGAATACCCTACGCCAGAAGCTGGGTGTGCTGCCGATCTGGGCCGAGGATCTCGGCATGATCACGGCCGAGGTGGACGAGCTTCGTGATCGGTTCGATTTGCCGGGAATGAAGATTCTACAGTTCGCCTTCGACGACCGTGGTGCGGCAAATCCCTACCTGCCATTCAACTACGCCCGCAACTGCGTCTGCTATACCGGGACGCACGACAACGATACGACTCATGGTTGGTGGGCTCAGCTCGACTCCAAATACAAACGACGCGTGTCAGACTATCTCGGGCTCTCAACGGACGACGAGATCTCATGGTCATTGATCCGTTTGGCCATGAGTTCGGTGGCCAACGACGTTGTGATCCCCTGGCAAGATGTGCTTGAGTTGGGCAGTGAAGCTCGTTTCAACGTTCCGGGGACGGCGACCGGAAATTGGGCGTGGCGGTTTGATTCTCGAGCGGTTAAATCAGAAGCGCTTGGTCGCTTGTCTCAACTAACCGAAACCTTCGGCCGCTCCGTTCCTTCGGCGGCGACAGATGTGCGACGCACGTCGATGCCACAACCACACGGTCCTCATAAAGTAGCGAGCAAAAAGGAGGAGTTCGATGAACGATGAAGAGCGTCTCGTGGCCTTCCTGGACAGGCTAAAGTCGGTTGACGGTCTGGACGAACAATGCTTTCAACGTCTCTCGGCTGAACTTGAGCGCGTTAACCACCAGGTCGGCTATGACGATCATGGACGCCTCAAACTTGCCGTTTTCGATGCCAAGTCCTACGACATCAAGTCCTTCGAGGAACGCAACAATGGTCGTCACGCAATCCAACCCGTTAAGGCTTCTTTGACTGAGAACACTGCGCGTGCGGCTGAGGGCTGCAAAGTCGTCTGCATCTTCGTGAACGATACGTGCGATGCGCCCGTGGTTCAGGCATTGGCTTCGATGGGTGTCGATCTCATCGCGCTTCGTTGTGCCGGATTCAACAACGTAGATCTAAAGGCGTGTCAGGAGCATCAAGTGAGCGTGGTACGCGTACCGGCGTATTCACCCTATGCCGTTGCGGAACACACAGTCGCGCTGATGATGATGCTCAATCGCAAGCTGCATCAGGCCTACCAACGCAATCGCAGCGGATACTTTGTTCTGGAAGGACTTACTGGCTTCGATATGCGAGGGAAAACGGTTGGCGTTGTCGGCACCGGCAAGATTGGCCAGTGCACCATCGACATCCTTCTGGGATTTGGCTGTGAAGTTCTCGCTTTTGATAAGTTCCCCAACGACAACCTCGCAGCGAGAGAGAACGTTCGCTACGTCGAGCCGGAAGAACTGTTGTCTAGGTCCGACATCATCTCCCTGCATGTGCCCCTGTTTCCGGAAACGCATCATTTCATAAACGCTTCGACCATTGAGCAAATGAAGGACGGAGTCATGCTGATCAACACCAGCCGTGGTGGCCTGGTCGACACCCGAGCGCTGATCGACGGATTGAAGTCGCAGAAGATAGGTTCGGCAGGTTTAGATGTCTACGAAGAAGAAGCCGGGATCTTCTTCCACGATATCACGGACAAGGTGCTCACGGATGACGTGCTGGCACGCTTGATGACCTTCAACAACGTCGTTGTTACTTCACATCAGGCTTACCTCACACACGAAGCGTTAGAAAACATCGCAGATACGACGCTCTCCAACATTGACGAATACAAGCAGGGAAGGCGGGGAGCGGAGCTTACGAACGCGGTTCTCGATCAATGAGGCAAGTGATCCATGGTCAAACGGACAAAAATTGTGGCCACGGTTGGACCCGCTTCGGGCTCTCTAGACCGGCTGCGCGATTTGGTCCACGCAGGTGTGGATGTCTTCCGAATCAATTTCTCGCACGGCGATGAGGAGCAACGCGGATTCGCAAGATGGCCCATCTCCCGGCGCGATCCCGCTACTGGCACTGGGCGTTTTTGGGGATGGAACGGAAATTCATCGCTACCTGGGTCCGGGAGGGCGAGGCGGCGAGGCCCCTGCCGAGCCGCATGAGCGCAATCGGCTCGGCAGGACTCGCCCTCCCGAATTGCCGGTGGCGCAACGGTTGGTTTTTCAGATGCCGTTGAAAGTCACGGGTCCGCTTGTTGACCATTCATGACACGTAGTATCGCTTCGACCGTCTCCGGAGACGGGCGGAAGTTACCGGGGCGGTGGCCCTGCGCAATTTTCAGAGGTGTTACGCCGCGTCGACTCTTCCGATTCCAGACGTCGACATTCGCACCGTGGTCAGCCAAGAACTGGATCAACTTGTTCCAACTCTTGTAGGCCGCCCCATGCATGCAGGTTTTCCCATGATCGTCGACGGCGTTGATGTCGCCACCTAATTCAAGAAGTAGGCCGACTGTATCGATTGCGTCTTCCTCTGTGCCGGCCGACTCATCACCATCGCTCAAGACACCGACGCCACATGCTGCCAGGAGCGGCGTGCAGTTGTCTACGTTATTGAGCATCGGATCGGCACCCAACTCAACCAACAGTCGCATGAGTGGTACATCCCCCGCTTCCGCAGCCAGCAGAAATGGTGTCGCGCCCGTCCGATTGAGCCGATTCTTGCCAGCACTCTGTTTTCCGTGCCGAGGATTCACGTCAGCTCCATGCGACACCAATTGACGAACGAATTGCAGACTGCTCAATTTTCCTGAGCCAACGGGCGATGGGTCGCCGTCACCGCGGACCGGTTTGCGCACCCAAGTCATCGCGTGGAGCGGATGGAAACCACACCGATCGTCGTTCGGGTTCGCACCGACCTGCAGCAGAGCCACAGCAAGCTCGAAATGTCCGTTCTCAACCGCGAGGATCAATGGACTGGTGCCGTTGCGCAGCCCCTTTCCGCGTCCCCCTTTGCGGAACGCGACGTCATTGACATCAATACCTGCCTTGATCAGAGCCAACGCGGTGTCAGTGTGGCCTTCGCGGACAGCGAACAGTAGGGGCGTGAATCCGGACTTGAGTGGAGTGCGGAAATCGGCACCCGCCTCGATTAACAGATCGACCACAGCCGTATGTCCGTCAGCGGCCGCCCACATGATCGCTGTCTGCCCCCGCCGCTCTTTGGCGTTGAGATCGCAACCGTGCTCAATCAAGGCTTTTACCGGCCCGAGCTTGCCGGTCCGTGCTGCTGTCATCAGCGTGGTTTCGCCACCGCTTAATGTCGCATTGGCATCCGCGCCACCGTCGAGCAACAGATTGACGATCGTGGAGCTTCCGTTTGTGCAAGCCAAAGCAAGCGGAGAAACGCCATAGCGATTCTTGGCCCGAACGTTCGCGCCGGCATCAACAACCGCTTTCGTTAGCTCGACATCATTGTGGTAAACGGCCCAGTGAAGCGGAGTCATGCCGTCGACATGAGCAGCATCGACATCAACACCCTGATCAAGCAATCGATGCGCCGTCTTGCGATCTTGATTCTTGAGCGCATCGGCCAGTGGCGAGTCGGATTCGGTGGCCGATAGGCGAGTGGCCATCAAGACCAGTATCAGAGCAGTCAGCGATCGGTACGTCACGCTTGTCTTCTCCTGTGAGAACTTCGCGTGGCCTAGACGTCAAGCGGCTCAAAGAGCTCGGTCATCTGTCTCTGGCTGTCACCAAACGAATCTCGCTTGACACCGACCTTGTTCAGCAGAGTCAGATGGAGATTGGCAAGCGGAGTCGGCTCTTCGAATCGGATGTGTCGTCCGCCCTGCATATTCCCCGCAGCTCCCCCGGCGACGAGGATCGGTAAATTGGTGTGGTCGTGGACATTGGGATTGCCCATTCCACTGCCGTACAAATAGAGCGAGTGATCAAGTAAGGAACCGCTGCCTTCCCGCGTGGCCTGAAGTTTCTCAAGGAATTCGGCGAAAAGCGAAACATGGAACTGGTTAATCAGAGCAACCTTGGCGATCTTCTCCGGATCGTTACCGTGGTGCGTCAGCGGATGATGTGGTTCGGTAACACCGATCTCGGGATAGGTTCGATTGCTCGTTTCACGGGCGAGTTGGAAGGTGATCACGCGGGTGATGTCACCCTGGAGTGCCAACAATTGGAGATCGAACATGATGCGGGCATGGTCCGCATAGGCGGTTGGTACACCTGTTGGGCGATCCAAGTCGGGCAACGGGTTGTCTTGGGTATCGGATTCGGCTTTTTGAATACGTCGCTCGACCTCGCGGATCGATCCCAAATACTGATCAACGGTGTTGCGGTCAGCGGGGCCAAGTGTTCTCTGCAAGCGGGCGATTTCCTCTGACAAGGAGTCCAGCAAACTTGCTCGACGCTGCAAGGCGGCGGTGCGGTCGGCGGCCGTCCCACCTTCTCCAAACAGCGTTTCGAAGACGAGACGTGGATGAGCCTCGGCCGGTAGCGGTGTTGTAGGCGACGACCAGGAGAGACTGTTCTGGTAAACGCACGCATATCCGTTGTCACATTGTCCGACCACCGAAAGCAAATCCATGGACAATTCAAGTGACGGCAACTGGGTTTCGCGACCGATATGCTGCGCAGCGATCTGGTCCACGGTCGTGCCGAGATAGTAGTCCGTACTTTCCGTACGCCTTGCCTTAGCAGCACTCAAAAACGCGGCGTTAGAAGTAGCGTGTGTGCCTGGATAGGCATTCTTCAGTTCGGTGTTAGTGACAACGGTGACGTGTTGCTTGACCGGTGCCAGCGAACTGAGACTTGGCGAAAGTTCATCTAGCGACTCTTTGGTGCGCGGCGTCCAGCGGGTAATGTCGCTTCCCATCGGCATGTACACGAATCCCAGTCGGCGCAACTGTTGCGCACTGGCAGGCGTATCCGCGAGGGCAGTTGCCGCCGGAATCATCGCATCGAGCAAAGGCAGCGCAAGTGCCGTTCCTGCCCCACGTAGGAATGTTCGCCGCGGTAACGCTTTCTTCGTGATGATCATTTCGACGTTCTCATCTGGAATGGTGTGCTGTTAACGATACCCAAAACCAGCGCGGAAAAGGAATAGTCATCGGCCTTGGCTTCCCGAACGATCTGGCGGACTGCGGGACCGTCAGAAGATTCAACTCCACGACCGATGGAATAAGTCAATAGTTTCTCGGCCAGCGTACTTACGAATAACTCAGGTCGGTCGAGCAGTCCCTGCTCTAGGCCCGATACACCCGTAAATGTACGACCATCTGGCAGTCCCCCGTTGGCATCCACCGGCCGCTCCATGTCCAGGTCTCGCCACCGGCCCACCGCATCAAAGTTCTCCAGAGCGAAACCAACGGGGTCGATCAGGTTGTGGCAGCTTGCGCACGCCGCATCTGCGCGATGCTGTGCCAATCGTTCACGCACGGGAAGTCTGGCCGAGACTGTATTGTCATTCAATGCCGGTACATTCGGTGGCGGGGGAGGTGGGGGAGTCCCAAGCAGGTTTTCCAGGATCCACTTGCCTCGTATGACTGGCGACGTTCGGGTCGCGTACGATGTCACGGTTAGAATACTACCATGTCGCAGCAGACCGCCTCGACGACTCGCCGAACTGACCTTTACCGGTCGGAAGTGACTGCCGTACACATGCGGAATGCCATAGTGTTTGGCCAGCCGCTCGTTCAGAAACGTGTAGTCCGACTTCAAGAGATCAAGCACACTACGATCTTCGCGCACGATACTTTCGAAAAACAGTTCGGTTTCGCGACGAAATGCCTGTCGTAGATTGTCGTCAAAGTCCGGATAGAGTCGTCCGTCAGGTGTGATCGAATCCAGATTACGCAAGTAGAGCCATTGGCCAGCGAAGTTAGTGACCAGTGCACTGGATCGCTCGTCCTGCAACATGCGTCGCGTTTGATCGGCGAGTACCGTTGAATCACTCAGCTTGCCCTGCTGCGCCAGATCGATGAGCTCGTCATCGGGAATACTGCTCCAAAGGAAGAACGAAAGGCGCGAAGCAAGCTCTACATCGCTGAGACGATACGCAGTTTGAGAGCTTACTTCAGTCGGGTCTCGTTCGATACGAAACAGGAAGTTCGGGTTGATAAGGATCGAACTTAGTGCCAATTCGATACCATCCTCGAAATTCCCGAACTGTCGTCCACGGCGATACAGGGCCATGGGTTTGACTAAATCCGCGGCGTCAATCGGGCGGCGGAACGCTCGCCGCAGCAGTCGAGAAACGATTTCCTCGGCACACGCCTCTTCCTCGTCGGACGTCGTTGGTCTGCGGACAAAGATCTTTCGGCGACTTGGTGTATCGCCCGAACCGCTCGAGTCAAACGGCCCAGCAATCGACACCTGATAGACGGCCGGCCCGATGCGTGGGTGACGATACATGTTGAAATGAACGTTTAACGGTTGGCGGCGGGTCTCCAACAGCGACGAAGACTTTTTCAGAAACGCCACGCCGATTTCATGGCGGCCAGCTGTCACGGGAACACGCGCGAGTAGGTGCCGATCGACGTTGGCATGTGTCGGCTTGCTCCAGTCATCGTAGGCCTTCGCCGATCTCTTCGGTGGTTTGACAGTGAAGGACGCAACCGGCTCGAGGTCGAGTAACAACTCAAGTTCATGGGCCTCAGACAGACCTTCCACGTGCTCATTTCGGTCTCGGGCCAAACGGATTCGGATCTCGTACTGGCCATCCAGCGGAAAGTTGTACGGAATCAGCGCACCACCTCGCGTACCGATCGGTAGGCCTTCGAGATGTACATCTTGCGTAATGTCCGGCCGAATTCGAATGGTCTCGCCGCCAGATGAATGAGACGAATTGCCAATTGCCAATCGGCTGATCTTCTCCGCTGCAGAAATATAGCGGCTGACCAAAGTGGGTGAGAGTTCGCCGACGGTAATGTTGTCAAAACCATGGCTCACTTCGTCCGCTGGCAACATAGATGCCACGTCGATTTCGAGCGCGAGTAGATCACGAATTGCATTTTGATATTCGGTGCGAGTCAGCCTTCGGAAAGTCTCGGTGCGGCCGGGACGAGGATTTGCAATCGCATGTTGGTCAAGTGAAACCTCAAGCGACTCAATCGCCGCGATGACGTCGGCGTCATCGGGCTGATCCATCTCACTTGGGGGCATCTGCCGCGCTCGAAGCTTTTTGAGAACCCTCTCCCAAACATCGAGATCCGCGCTAACGGTCTTCGTGTCGACTGTCTCAAGATCAAGGCCGGCCGTGAGATCAGAACTGTTATGGCAGTCCAAGCAATAAGCGCTTACCAGCTCCTCGACATGCAGAGAAAGAGGTCGATCTGCGCTGGCAGGTGCAGCGCAAGCGGCGACTCCCAGTAGGCCGGTGGTCGCCGAGAGCGTCACGAGTAGAGAAAAGGATGCCGACCGTTGGCTTATCATTTACGTTCGACCGATGCCATCCTAATGAAACACGCCACGTGGGGTGGACTGGGCAAATCGAGGCACGCATTGACGGTTCACGACCCAGCCAGTTTACCATCTTTGCGTGAATAATCCTAGACACACCGTACAGCCACCGCGGCTCAGGGGCCGTCAAAGAACAGTGTCACATGCGCTGGATTGCGCCACAAGAGTCGTCGCCAATGTGATCAACCGACGGGCGAATCGTAAACCGTGTCAACGCTCTACTGAGCAAGAACGTCTTCCAACTTCACTGTTCTGGATTCCTTCGCGGATATCTTCGCAGCCTCAAGAATGGCCACGACGGTGACGTTGTTGTCCAGTGAAGAGAGATCCGTCGGCTTGGCAACGATTTTGCCGCGGACAATCGCTGCAAAGTAATCGTATGGATCCGAAAGCGGCGGACTAAGGCGGTTGGCCGTTTGCTCTCTGCTACGTTGTGTCCCCGGCTGCATCACCTTCATGAGGGTCGAATTGAGGCAATGGACAAATCCACTCTTGCAGTAGACCTCGATGTCTTTTCGGTTGTAGTTCCAATTCCAACTGGCCTGCAGGATCGCCTGTGCCGTTGGATACGTAAGAATGACTGTTGCCTCATCATCCACATGCGGATACTTATCCGGCTTGATTTGTTGTGTCACTGCCGTGACCGTCAACGGTGTCTCGCCATTCATCAGCCACGTTGCGAGATTGGCTCCGTAACAGCCGAAGTCCGTGAGTGCACCGGCACCGTTAAGCTCTGGATCGGTCAGCCACTCCAAGAACTCTTTGCTGCAGCCGATCTCTGCCGGTCCCGGATGCCCGTCATGGACAACGATCTTGCGAATACCACCAAATGATTCATCGGCCAGTAGAGTTTTAGCCTGGTGGTGACTCGCATACCAGGTCGTCTCGTAGTTCGTCAACAAATGGATGGAATGCTGTTGAGCAAGTTGCTGCATCCTGCGAGCGTGACTAAGACTTACGGCCAATGGTTTTTCAACCATGACACTGATTCCGCGCGGGGCCGAGGCTTCGACGGTTGCCAAGTGACCGTAGATCGAGCCATAGTCGCTGACGACTTCGGGCTTCGCCGTATCCAGCATCACCTGTAGAGAATCGAAGACCAGCTCCATTGAGTAGCCATATCTCTTTGCATATCGCTCGGCAAGTTCGCGGTTGGGCTCGGCGATGCCGACAATCTTAAGTTTCCCCTGAGCGTGTCGGCGCAACACTCCGTGTACATGATCGTGCGTAAGCCCAACCACACCGACACGCAGAGCTGCATCAGGTTCTAACGCAAAACTGACTGAGGTGCACAGGACGATAAGCAACGG
>CAJHYQ010001318.1_pt1 | contig 14831 bp, 12 predicted proteins | sample 9198721 | NCBI WGS metagenome assembly CAJHYQ01 (sample SAMEA7708357, study PRJEB35096) | sediment metagenome | biome: marine neritic benthic zone biome [ENVO:01000025]; feature: sediment [ENVO:00002007]; material: shallow marine sediment [ENVO:03000034] sea grass bed [ENVO_01000059] ... | reverse complement strand
GTTGAGCCAACCGCGGATGGCAGTTCCCCCTCCGCCCACACTCTCTCCGTCAGCCGCCGATCAAGGCGCACCAAGTGGCACACGAGGGGAGGACTACGTTACGCTTCCTCGCTTTGTGATCTACACGCAAGGCATCGTGTTGGCCGTGATTGCCATTGTCGCTTTTGTTCTCGGCGCCGGTTTTGGCGGATTGTATTCATCTCACAACGATCCCACGGCGAAGTCTAACGTCCGCTGCGAGTTGTACGGACGGATAACACGCAGCCGTGAGAATGGCCAAGAAATCGGGGTCGACGCTCGCGTGATTGTCGTGCCGGCGGACCAACGGCCAGACGAACGTTGGCCACACGAAGGGTTGCGACCAGGGCAGGATGTTCCACCGACCGATCATCCAGCTCTTGTCGGGATCCGAGTTTTTGGAGGCGGTTACGTTTCCACCAACGCTCGCGGAGAGTATCGGCTCAGACTGCCCTCGGCAGGCCAATACTACGTTCTCGTCCTGACCGAGCCCGACGGGCCGCATCAAATCAGCTGGAACAAACGGGATTTAGCCCAAGTCGGGCGATATTTTCAGGACACCATGAGACTGTTGGGGCCGTGTGAATACGATTGGCAGCTGCTGACCGTCACACCGGACGAGCGATGGAACGTCTCTTTTTGATTCCGCTCAATGAAGACCTGCGGGCGGCGGCGACGAGGTCCGTTGCATCGAACCACAATTCCCCCCGACCCGTCGTCAGCACGTCGAAGTGACCGCCAGCGAGTTCGACCACCTGTTGGTGCTCCAATTCAGCATCCAAATACCGCAAAACATCGTATTCGTCGCTGAGGTAGGTTGCTAGGAATGGAGCTTCCGCGGTTCCGTCCCCCGTGTCCAACAGCGCGCACATACAGGCCCGGCTATAGTGCTTTCGTACCTCTGTGCCGATCGTGTCGCCCAGTTCTGACGACGCGGTTCCGACCAGGTAATGCAGTCGTGGGCTCAGTCGCCAGAGCGGTTCCAGCGCAACGGCTTCATCAAGAACTAGCTGGAAATCCCCAGCTTCGTGCAAGAGTTCGACACGTTGTAGAGCACTCGAGTAGGGATCGTAAAGAGGATCGCCTATGATCTGCTCTCGAACCGACAAGAATTTGTCTGATGTCGGCTCCTCGACAAAAGCCGCAAACCGTTCATCGATGGTCGAACTTCTCATAGCAACCTAATTGCTTGCTACGACGCTGCGCTAGTGAACATGTTTGTCACTAACAAGTTCGCGCGTCTGCAATCAATCGTAACGTCAAGAATTCGTCGAGGCAACAAGCAAACGATGCATTTTTCGATTTGTCTGCACACGGCTTAGACTCAAAACGATGGGTTCATACACCAACGATTACGAGATCGATTGTGGAAATCATCATTTCATTTCATGCGTGTCATACGTGTGAAGTCAACTAATGATCTCTTTCTTCCGATTGACGTAGTCCCAGACAACAAATCGATCAAGATCACGTCCGGCAGTAAAGAACACACGTCCTTGCGTGCTTTCTGCAAGTCGATGCGCAAAACGCACGTCTTCTTCAGATTGCGACCAAGACGGAATAAGGAACAGATTGATCGTTATGTTTTCTCGCTTGCAGTAAGCGGCTTCGCGTAGGGTTGCTGATTCCGTTCGGGGGTCCGGAGGATAGAGCAGGAACAGCCAGGATTTGTCGAAATGAGCAGTGGGCAATCCATCGGTGATCAGCACGATTTGACGATTCGGACTGTCCTGACCAGCGAGTAATTGGCGGGCCAGCTGAAGGCTATGCTGAATGTTCGTAAAGTGTGGATGGATCATTGCTTCTGTCAAATCGTCGCGGCTCATGTCGGCCCGCAATTGCACGAATGGATCGGAGATCGTCACGGGTTTGGGCATCAAGTCGATGATCTCACTGGATGGACGTAGCTTGGCGAATGTGTACATCTCGATGAAACGCAGAAAGTCGCCGGGGAATTCGCGGCGAATCAATCCATCCAGAGCCAGAGCCATGCGTTTCACGTTGATGTACTGGCCGTCATACCGCATCGAACCGCTCATATCCATAATGACGACAGTAGCGCATTTCGGTGTGTTACGCGTGCGATGAATTTCGATGTCGTCAGTGCTAATACGCACCGGCAGGGACGCGCCGTCTCGCAACATGGCGTTGATCATGGTCTGAGGAATATCCATGTTTGTGAGCGAATCCCCAAATTCGTAGGGCTTTGTTTGCGGCATTTCCACCGCACCCTCGCCCACGACCGGACCCTGATGTCGTCCTGTTCGTGATGCCTGCAGGTCGCTGAAGATCCTGTCGAGAAGTCGCCCTTGAAAGAGGCGATAAGCTTGCGGTGTTAACTGAAATGCACCACCTTCTCGCTGCAGACCCTGTCGTTCGGCGAGTTCTCGAGTGTAGTCATCAATGAACTGCTTAAGCGCTTGCAGATCTTGGATCTCACCCGGTTCGGCGAACTCAGACAGCGCCTCCATATCGATGATTCCGATTTGAGCTGTTTCTCGTGCTTCCTCTAGCTGCCGCAACAACTCGTCAATACGCATCAACTCCTCTTTGATGGCGAGTGCCTGAGGAATGTCCATCGCGGTGTTGCCTCGAAACTGATAGCGCGAGGCGAGATCATCAATCTCGTAGTGATCTCCCAGTCGTTCAATCAGGTGGATCAGCTTGTGCGCAAATGGAGACTGATCATCGCCAATGGCGTACCAGAGGCGTTCAAGTTGATACAACTGTTTGTATTTGACGGCCTGACGATAGCGTTCACGAAATGCACGCGGTGGTTTGATTGATTGTTGCAGGTTCTCGAATGTCTCTGAGGCCAGCTGCTGGACGCTGTCGGATTCATAGGTCTCAAGAATCTTGCGTTTTCTCTCCAAAAGCATCGCGATCAGCGCGTCGAGGCTCGGGCCAAGTCCCTGGATCTGACTTGGATCCAAACGAATCGCCCGGGCGAGCTCTTCTTCGGTGAGTTCCCGTCTGCTGCCGTACATTAACCAGTGTTCAAACGCGTGAGAAAGAACGTCTGGCCCAGGCTGAGTTGGACTGGGAAATCGTTTGGGATCGTATTCTTGGTAGGTATGAACAATCCCGCCCAAAGGCGGCCGCTTGGATTCAGAATTCATAGGTCACTCGACCGTGATGTTGGGATCGTGAAATGCGGTCTGTGGCGTAGAGTCCCGCCAATATAAATTCGACGCACGACGCACGCACCGCTGGATCGTCTGCCGCGTTGACCTCAAATGCTTTTTCCCAAACCGGGGGAACTCGCTGAAGCATATCGGCGTACGCAGACGATGGAAGCATATCACCGACCTCGATCCGCACACCCTTTGAGAAGATGTCGGCAATTTCGGCCAGTCCGTGTCGATCGACGTACTCTTCGAATACGACTCGAATCGCCTCGGCCATCACCGCGTCCAGTACTTGCGACTCACTCATCTGGCTACTGCCCATCAAGTCCAATTCCAGCTTGCCGAGTGAAGAAGAATACAAGTGGCCCAGATCGCTGATTCGCGGGACAGCAGGCGACTCGTTTAGAATGACGCCCCGCTGGCGGGCGCTGGCCACCATCGTTCGGTAGTTGGCGATCGAGAACCGAGCACTGATTCCAGAGTCCTGATCGATGTACTTCGACTTCCGTGCCTGAATCGTGATTTGCTCAGTAATCTCTTTCATGAAATACGGGACGGCCACCGGAAAAGGTCCATTCAGATCGACGCTCGCTTCTTGCTCCATGATCTGAATTCCCAGGTCGCGTTGCCGTGGATAGTGGGTCTGGATGATCGAACCGATGCGATCTTTGAGTTGCGGGATGACTTTTCCGCTGCGATTGTAGGTCGATGGATTGGCTGAGAAGAGGATCAAAACGTCGATGTCGAATCGAACCGGATAGCCACGAATTTGAACGTCCCGTTCTTCCAATATGTTGAACAGCCCAACTTGCACCAACTCGTCGAGTTCCGGCAATTCGTTGATCGCGAAGACGCCACGATGCATGCGTGGGATTAGACCAAAGTGGAGCGCCTCCTCTGTCGACATACTGGCACCCATTGCCAGTTTGGCCGGATCGATTTCGCCGATCACATCAGCGAACTTGGTGCCCGGAGCGAGCCGCTCGGCATAGCGTTGTTCGCGCGGCCACCAGCCAATCGGGACATCCTCGTCAACATGGTCGTGCACAAAACGTCGCCCGATTTCACTGATTGGATTCAGTGGGTCCTCGTGAAATGGCGCTAGCGGGATATCCAGATACGGAATCTCTTCGTCGAGAAACTGGATCAGGTGTCGCATCAGGCGACTCTTGGCCTGCCCCTTTTCTCCCAGAAACAGCATATCGTGTTGCGCGATGAGGGCTAAATTCACCTCGGGGATCACCGTGTCCTCGTAACCGATAATGCCAGGAAAAAGATCAACGCCTTCAGCTAACTTGCGCATGAAGTTGTCGTAAATCTCTCGCTTAACGCTTTTCGACTGCCAACCGGCCTCTCGAAGTTGCTTCAGGTTTGTGGGGCGTGTCGCGGCATGCGTTGCAGTCATGGACGAGTCTCTCCCTGGTGATTTGGTGAACCCGCCAATTATAGAGAGTCGTTGCATTCGGCCAAGCGGCCGACTTAGGCAACCGAGCGGCCCGAGAGGTGGCGCTGCGACCACAAGGCATCCGTCCGACACAGAGTCTCGGAATCAGAATGTATGTAAACATAATTCTGATGATCGTCGTCGACGGGCGTGTGGATCGAGGGATCGTAGTGGCGGATCGGCACTAAACGACGCTGATAAAAAAAACAGCCGTGGTAGCCGAGTTCGTTCAAGAATTCGTTGACCGGTTCCAATCGAAACGGCTCATTCACAAAGTCGCCCGATTCGATCAACAAGATCGGCTTGTGCCTTGAAAGCGTTTCGTGAGCGCCGCGAAGAACGGCCAGTTCGTGATACTCGACGTCGCATTTGATCAGGCGAAGCGGTGCGCTCCACTGGATCGATTCGAAGTAGCTGTCAAGGCTGACCGTCTTCACGGTGATGGGGGGTTGCAGAACGTCATCCTTCAACTCCAGAGATGCACTTCCTAAATGTTCACCGGGGAAGTGCAGCGTTGCCGATCCTTGTCGATCGCTGAGTGCCGTTTCAACAACACGAATCTGTCCGGGGGAGTAGTCGCCCGCGACCGCGCGAAGATAGCTAGCTAGTTGTGGGTTGGGTTCAAAAGCGAAGACGCACCCGCCCACCACACGTTTGGCCATCCAGTACGTAAAGGCTGCTTTATGGGCACCGATATCAGCGACGCAATCGCCAGGACGCAGGGCCGATCTTACAAGGAAAATCTCGTTTGGTTCGGAGTGGAGGCGGTATCTCCACGCTCGGTGCATGAGGCGGATTCTGCGTTGCATGCTCATCTGGCTAGGAGTTCTCCCCGGGTGGATCCGCGTTCTAAGTCGGCGGAGCATAGCAGCTTGCAATTCGTTGCGTAAATACGAATCAGCGTTGCGACATTCTGAAAGCACTTCTCAGGCCAGAAACACACCTCTGTGATAGACTCGATGAAGTGATTCGGCGGCCGATTTAATTACTCGTGACAGCATGGCCTTGCGACGCATGCGACAGCGTCGTGTCTAGTGCGGTAGTCAGGACGCGGAATGTTCCAACGCAGATCTGAAAAAAAAGGTCGAAACACTCATAGCGGACTCAGTCGGCGGCTCTGCGCCGTCGACTTGCTGGAATCCAGAAGGCTGTTGGCGGGCGGCCAATATGAGGTGAATCACACTCCTCACATTCAGCTGGGGAATGCCCCACTGGTCGGCACGCCAGCTTACGAGGGTACGGATCAGATTGAAATCCTCTGGCAAACAAATACCGTGGATGAGGTGTCGAGTGACGAGTTTCGAGTTGAGTTCCGTCCGTCGGGGCAAGCGAACTGGCAATCTGTGCCACTCAACGAACCGATACGAGCGACCAACATACGCACGGTTCATTCGTCCACCATCAGGCAGTTGGACTGGAACAAAGTATATGACTACCGTGTTCTGCACTTGATCGATGGTGTAGTCGATGCCACCTACGACGGAACGTTCAGGACTCGTCTGGCAGCTGGCGACGATACGCCGTTTTCCTTTGCGAGCTATGGTGATTCAGCTGAGAACGACGATGGTCTTGGATATGAGATAGTGCAGAGTCGGATCAACCAGCTGGATCCAGACTTCGGCCTACTGCTTGGTGACAATTTCTACACGGATGGCACTCATTCAAATTCGGACTTTCGCTTCTCGCCGATTGACAATCCGACCGGGGTCAACTGGCATGCCGAGCACGTCGATTATTTCTCATTGGGGAATCACGACGTGTTCAACAGATCGTTCGGACAGGCATCCCGCGACAACTTTTCGGTGCCTATTCAACAGGAGGGCGTCAACGCCTACGCGACTCCACCTGAGAGTGAACCGACCGAGCACAACTATTCGTTCGACTATGGCAATGTGCACTTCGTCACGATAGACACCAATAGCGTGGATACATTCGGACTCAATGTTGAACGTTTCGAGCCTCAACTCGACTACGCCATTAAGGACCTCAATGCGTCTGATGCTCGCTGGAAGATCATGTTCATACATCATCCGATCTTCGGCACTGCGAAGGAGACCGCTGATCTGAATGGGCCCTATTTTCAGGGAATGCTCCCGCAGCTTCGCGAAGCCGGCGTCGATCTCTTGATGACCGCGCACTCTCATAGTTATGCATGGATGTATCCTGCGACCGGGTTCACCGATGACAACTCAGATGGCTCGATATCGCCTGATGAGGTTCGAGTGGTTTCAGATCGAAAGCATGTTTTTCAAGAGGGGTCCGGGCTCGTCCAAGTAGTGGCAGGTTCAGGCGGGCGAAGCATGCATTCTGACGAGTATGCTGAACCGTTCACAGCGATGGGATACAGTCTCTCCGACGTGACGCCTCCGATGGAGTTCGGTTTCGCCCATGTCGAAGTATCAGCGGACCGACTCAGGGTCAGCTACATTTCCGGCGAAACGGGGCTAATTGTTGGTGACACGAACGGCAACGGGCAGAAAGACTACAGTGAAGATCATTTCGGGCAGTTCGCGATCGTGTCAACACCAGCGCTTGGTGGTGATCTGAATGGTGACGGTCAAGTCGATGTGGCTGATATCAATGCACTCTGTGACGAAATTCATTCTGGTCAGCATCGAGGTGAAGTCGACCTGAATGGCGACGGGCGCGTTGACAATGGCGATAGGGACTACCTGATACGTCAGATTTTGGAAACCGATTACGGCGATGCAAATCTCGATGGCGTTATCGATTCGACGGACCTGGTCGACATGTTCAGGGCTGGAGAATATGCCGACTCGCTTGAAGACAACTCGACATGGTCAACCGGCGACTTCAACTGCGACGGCGACTTCGACTCATCAGACCTCGTATTGATGTTCCGCTCGGGCAGCTATACCGATGATGCCGCCGCTTCGCGCCCGGCTGGCTTGAATGCCATTGCCGCGGCGATCGCGGCCGAGGAATCAATTCGTCTGGCCAAGGAGCGGTCGGATCCCTGAATGCGGGGTTACTCGTCGGTTACGCAGCCTTCAGATGCCGACTTAACATTCTTGATGTACTTGTAGAGCGTTCCGCGTCGTGCCTTGAGGTCTGGCGCATCCCAATTCTTTCGACGTTCTTGCATGTCCTGTTCGGACACGTCCAGGTCGATTCGCCGACTCTCGGCGTCAATCGTGATGGTGTCGCCGGTGTGGACTAGGGCGATAGGTCCTCCGACTTGAGCCTCCGGTGTGACGTGACCGACGATGAATCCGTGGGAACCGCCCGAGAATCGTCCGTCGGTCATCAACGCGACGTCTTCACCCAGGCCCGCGCCCATGATCGCCGATGTAGGCGTGAGCATTTCGGGCATACCGGGACCTCCCTTCGGACCCTCATAACGGATGATGACCACGTCACCTTTGAGGATTTCATGGCGTTCGAGTGCTTCTAACATTTTTTCTTCTGAATCGAAGACATTGGCGCGACCGGTGAATTTCAGCCCCTCTTTTCCTGTGATTTTGGCGACCGCTCCATCGGGTGCCAGACTGCCTTTCAAGATCTGGATGTGACCGGTCGGTTTGATCGCCTCTTCCAGCGGGTGAACAATCGTTTGGCCGTCATGCAATCCTGGCAGGGGCGCTAGGTTTTCAGCCAGAGTTTGTCCCGTAACGGTGAGGCAATCGCCATGCATCAAACCGCTTTCAAGTAGATATTTCATCACAGCAGGAGTGCCACCCACATTGTGAAGATCTTCTTGAACGTACTTGCCGCTGGGTTTGAGATCCGCCAAAAACGGGACGCGATCGCTCACTGTTTGGAAGTCATCGATGGTCAACTCGACATCGACAGACCGTGCCATCGCAATCAGATGTAGCACCGCGTTTGTCGATCCACCCAGGGCCATGACCACGGTCATTGCGTTCTCGAACGCCTCGCGAGTCATGATGTCGCGTGGCTTGATGTCGCGTTCCAGCAATCGTCGCACTGTCTCGCCAACCTTCAAGCACTCCTCTTGCTTCTCCGGTGATTCGGCGGGAATCGATCCACTGTACGGCAGCGACATTCCCATCGCCTCAATCGCACTTGCCATGGTGTTGGCCGTGTACATCCCGCCACAAGCACCAGCGCCGGGAATGGAGCACCTGACAATCGCCTGCCGCGTTTCTTCGTCAATCTTGCCGGCAATGTATTCGCCGTAGCACTGAAATGCGGAAACGATATCTAGTTTTTCCTCGTGCAGCCGACCCGCTCGAATGGTCCCGCCGTAGACCATCAGCCCTGGACGATTCAATCGACCCAATGCCATCACACAGCCAGGCATGTTCTTGTCGCAACCGGGAATCGTGACGCATGCGTCATACCATTGGCCGGCTACCACGGTTTCGATTGAATCGGCGATCAGGTCGCGTGATTGTAGCGAGTAACTCATCCCTTCGGTACCCATCGAGATACCGTCGCTGACGCCGACCGTATTGAATCTCAAACCGACCAGGCCCGCCTTGGCGACGCCTTCCTTGACGCGCTGTGCGAGATTCAACAGGTGCATGTTGCAAGTGTTGCCCTCGTACCAAACACTGGCAATACCGACCTGGGCCTTATTCATGTCCTCTTCGGTCAATCCAGTGCCGTAGAGCATTGCTTGAGATGCACCTTGGCTTCTGGGCTGGGTGATGCGTCGGCTGTATTTGTTGAGTTCGGCCGCCATTCATCTGCACTCCACGAATGATTATGTGGGAAGCGGTCAATTCTAGAATGCTTGACAGGTAGTGGAAAGTGCCGCTTGGGTCGGCGGCTGAAGTCAATTCACGCGAGCCAATTTACTTGCTAAGATCAGGGCGTCCAACAACATCGGAGATTTGCTAGATAGGAGAAAAGCATCATGAGAGTAGTTCGCGCCATGTTCATCATATTGACGCTTTTGGCGACCACGAAGGTCGTTGCGGACGATGGTTTTGTGCCTATCTTTGACGGGAAGACGCTCCAGGGTTGGGAAGGCAACGACGCGATGTTTCGAGTCCAGGATGGAGCCATCGTAGCCGGTAAACTGGACGAACGCATACCAAACAATGAGTTTCTCTGTACGACCAAGACGTACAAGGATTTTGAGCTGCGGATGAAGGTCAAGGCAATTGGCGAGGGCGTCAATGCGGGCATTCAATTCCGAACGCGACGCATTCCCAATCATCACGAAGTCATTGGCTATCAAGCCGACGTGGGCGCCGGATGGTGGGGCAAGCTATATGACGAATCAAGACGGCGGCGGATTCTCGCCGCGCCCGACGACTCGGTAAAAGAGGACGAATTGGTGCGAAATGGAGAATGGAACGACTACGTCATCCGATGTGAGGGCCCGCGTGTTCAACTATGGCTCAACGGCGTCCAAACCGTCGATTTCACGGAAACAGATGACAACATCGAACGCGAGGGGGTCATTGCCGTCCAAATTCATAGTGGTCCGCCTTCCGAGGCGTGGTACAAGGATATCCGCATCAAGTCGCTTGATTGAATTCACAGCTGGCTAATCGCACCGATCTTGTCCAACGACCGAGAAGGTACAGAGAAGGAACGGCCACCTTGCCACCTCGCTACATTTACTTCGACCTGGGCAACGTTCTGCTGACATTTGACCATGCCATCGCCTGTCGTCAGTTGGCAGAGCTTGTCGGGGTCGACGCCGATCAGGTGCATCGTTACCTCTTCGACACAGGTGTACAGTGGGCCTATGAGCGTGGCGAAATCACGAGTGTGGCATTCTGCCAACGGTTTCGCGATCACTTCGCATCCGACGTCGACGATCAGCGTTTGATGTGGGCGGGCAGCGAAATGTTCGAACTGAACGCGGCAGTTGTGCCCATTGTGGCTCATTTGATTGCCGCCGGTGTTCGGATTGGCATCCTATCAAACACCTGCGAAGCCCACTGGTTGCACGTCTCCAAAGGGCGATATCGAATTCTGCAATCGTTTCACGACTGCGTACTGAGTTACCAGGTGGGGGCTATGAAGCCAGAAGCCCCTATCTACGAGGCGGCGATCGAGACGGCGGGTTGTGCACCCGGCGAGATCTTCTTTATGGACGATCGAATCGACAACGTGGAAGGTGCCAGGCAGGCGGGAATGGATGCCGTGCAATTCACCTCGCCACTTCGATTAATCAAGGACCTTCTCCAGCGCGGCGTGCACTTCAATATCTAAGGAGCCGCTCAAGCTAGATGTAGGTGTTGATCAGGTTTTCGATCATCTCCTGACGTCCGCTCGTGTTCGCCGCCGCTTCTCCCTTTTCGAGCATGTAGGATTCGAGCGATTCGAAGTTGTGCTTGCCCGCTTCGACCTCGGCACCGATTCCGGATTCCCACGAGTTGTATCGATCCTTCACGATTTCTGCCAGCGCCCCATCTGCGCGGATCGCCGCGGCAATCTTCAGACCGCGTGCAAAGGTATCCATTCCGCCAATGTGTGCGTGGAAGAGGTCGATCGGCTCGAAGCTCTCGCGACGAACTTTTGCGTCGAAATTCACACCACCGGGGGCGATGCCACCGTATTTAAGCAGCGTTAACATCACCTCGGTCGTCAAGTAGACGTTCGTTGGGAACTGATCTGTGTCCCATCCCAACAGAAGATCGCCCGTATTGGCGTCGATGGAACCGAGCAGATGCTGCATTCCGGCGTAGTCCAATTCATGCATCATCGTGTGACCGGCCAACGTCGCATGATTTGTTTCCAGGTTCAGTTTAAAGCGATCCGTGAGATCATAGGCTCGCAAGAAGTTGATGCAGGCGGCTGCGTCCGAGTCGTATTGATGTTTCGTCGGCTCTTTAGGCTTCGGTTCAATTAAGAAAGTTCCTGTGAAACCGATCTTGTCGGCGTAGTCGACCGCCATGTGGAAGAAACGGCCCAAGTTGTCCAATTCACGTTTCAGATCGGTGTTGAACAGATTCTGGTAGCCTTCTCGCCCACCCCAAAAAACGTAGTTCTCACCGCCGAGATCCTTGGTGACCTCCAAGCATTTCTTTACCTGGGCTGCCGCATAAGCGTAGACATCGGCATTACAGGTGGTTGCTGCACCATGCATGTACCGCGGGTTGCTGAACATGTTCGCCGTTCCCCACAGTAGCTTGATGCCGGTCCGTTGTTGCTCTTCTTTGAGGACCTTGGCGACCGCATCGAAATTGCGATTTGATTCTGCCAGCGTCGCGCCCTCCGGGGCCACGTCGCGATCATGAAATGCGTAATACGGCGCACTGAGCTTCTCCATAAACTCAAAGGCCGCTCGTGCTCGATTACACGCATTCTCGACCGATTCGCTGCCGTCGTCCCAAGGTCGGACCATCGTCGGAGCACCAAAGGGATCACTTCCCGTTCCGCGAAAGGTATGCCAGTAGACCACGCTGAATCGCAAATGATCGCGCATCGTCAAGCCTTCGACGACTTCCTCTTCGTTGTACCATTTGAATGCCAGCGGATTCTGGCTTTCGGGTCCCTCGTAGCGAACCTTATCGACTTCGGGGAATGCGGCCATTTCTAGTTCCTCGAATTTCTAATTCACGCACCAACACTTAAGGCGACATCGTGCCACATCAAGGCAGTAGACGCAAGGTGCCGCTGATCGACGCCGTTTACGGGACAATCAAACTAAACAACCAATCTGGTTGGCGGCTAGCGTCAGGTCTTGCGCTTCAGAATCCAATCACCAACACGTGGCGACAACTGCGAGATGCCGAACAACCACCGGGCAGAAGTCGGTACGACAAGTTCGGGAATTCGATGTTGGCAACCATCGGCGATCCGACGCGCAAGATCATCGGGCTCGATCAACTTGAGCTTGGCACCGCCGCCCGGCTTGCGCGCCGTTTCGGGCAGATCGACAGTTTGATCTTCATATCTCTGGCCCGCGTCGTCCCGACGTAGTGGCCCGGGACAGACCAACATTACATGCAGTCCTTCAGGCCCAAGCTCCAGCCGCAATTGCTGTGAATATGCGGCGACGGCAAATTTTGTCGCCGGATAGGCTCCCAGATATCGTGTTGCGACCTTGCTCGCGAGTGAACCGATATTGACCAGATGGCCTCGGGCTTGAATTAAGTCGGGTGCCGCCGCGAGTGTGCAGCGCACCGTCGCTAAGAAGTTCAGATTCCAAAGTTCCTGAAAGTCGTCGGCTGATGTCTTCAAGATCGCTTGACGTGATGATTTGCCGGCGCAGTTGACCAGCACGTCGATCGAGGAGCGAGTGGAGCGAATCTCGTTGAAGGCACCAACGACTTCGTCATCCTGGGTGATATCGGCGGCGATGGTCGTGCATGACAATTGCTGCTGCTCGAGTTCCGCTGCCGCGCGTTGCAGCCGGTCTGGGTTGCGTGCCAACAGGATTGGATGTGCTCCACGACGAGCAAACTGACGGGCGATCGCCAAGCCCAAACCGGATGATCCGCCCGTTACAACAACCGACTTGTTGATCCACGGCTCTGACATTTCTGATTCCGTTACGCCTGTCACTCTGGCGTGGCGAAGCAGTATAGCGCCGCGTCAGTACGAATGAGAATCCGCCCGCCGTCGACAACAGGCGTGGCGTAGATCGACTCTTCGAAATCGTGCGATGCCAGGATCTTCCACTCGCCTTCGGCGGAAAGTACGGAAAGCACGCCTTGCTCGCTCGCCGTGTAGATCTTGCCGTCGGCGACGATTGGCGAGGAATAATAGTTTCCTCGACCCTTCAGCCGGCCTTGTTTCAATACCGCGCCCGTCGCGGCGTCAAGGGAAGTAAAGATCCCGCCGTCCTTGACCAGGTAGACCGCGTCCGCATGACCTACCGGGCTTGCGACAAACGGTATGCCTTTGGCGAACGTCCAAGCGATCGCTGCTTCGTCAAGTTCGCCGTGTTTGTTGACATCGACCGCCAAAGTAGAGTTCTGTGCTCGGTCGAATAGCCGAGCTTGTTTTTCCCATTCTCCTCGATCGATCCCGCCGTCCTGATTGATGTCGATGCGATAGAAGCGAGTCAGAACCGGTCCTGGAGACAGCTCGTCTTCGCGGATCAAACCGTCGTCGTTCGCGTCGTACGTGCGTCGAGCCGCATCCCAGTCTTCCATGGCGATCCGTTCACCGACATCGCCTCCCGGCGACCATGTGGCAACGATGATGTTGCCATTGTGAACGATGGGGGTCGGGTTGACGATTCGAGCCAAACCGTGATACCACCAAACTCGCTCACCACTGTCGACATCGTAGCCGGTCAGCGTCAACGCTCCAGCCACCACAATCTGCTTGCGGCCGTTGCGTTCGAAGAGGATCGGCGTTGAATAGCTGCGTGTAAACTCGTTCCGCGGTACCTGCCAACGCAGTCGGCCGGACTGGGCGTCGAAGGCGTACAGATAGTTGTCCGTATCATGGTCTTCGTTCAGCACGAGCATGTCATCCAACAAGATGGGAGAACTCGACGCGCCGAACTCGTCCTGGAACGGGCCAAGCGGGCGCGACCAGACCAGGCTGCCTTGCAAGTCGTAACAGAGCAGTCCGTAGCTGCCAAAGAACACATAAACATGCTCGCCATCGCAGGCCGGGGTGGCCGCAGCGGGATTGCCGACTCGATGCACCGCCTCAATTCGTTCCGTGGGGGCGACACGCTTCCACTTCTCCTCGCCCGACTTGAGATCCAAGGCCACGGTGGCCAGCTCTCGATTCTGTTGGTTGTACGTCGTCAGATAGATGGTGTCGCCATCGATGCAGGGCGTGGAATGGCCCGAGTCGAGGTCTGCTTTCCACACCAACGCTTCGGGGTCGCCAAACGTGTCCGGCAAGGCATGCTGGGTCGTGGCCAGCCCACCGTCGGCACGAAAATAGTTGAGTTTTTCGCCCCAGGCCGCGGAAGCCACGGCGCACATGACACAGGCGGCGACGCCACGGGTTGCAAGACGCATGGATCGGTTCCTCGCTCGACATGAATGTGTGCGGATCCAACCAGATGAAGGCAGATTCTAGCTCAGCGGCTGACCGAAGTACATCGACAGGTCATGACGCAAAATGCGGAAAATCGCGTGTTTTCGTCCGTTTCTGGTCTGACGCAAGATCGTATTCCATACTTTAGCTCAAGTGTCGACGGCATCGAGACGTGCCGCTGTAGAGAAGCACACGCGAAACATGAGCTTGGAAGTTGTGGTCTGCGAGTCGCGACGCGCTGCACGAATCCCGCGTCGCGCAAGCGGGGGGCCGCATGGGCCCGGTCGACACCTATCCGCCGCAGTTCATCCGCCGCATCCGCATCGGGTTACCCAAGACACGAGGGG
>CAJHYQ010000803.1_pt1 | contig 14854 bp, 13 predicted proteins | sample 9198721 | NCBI WGS metagenome assembly CAJHYQ01 (sample SAMEA7708357, study PRJEB35096) | sediment metagenome | biome: marine neritic benthic zone biome [ENVO:01000025]; feature: sediment [ENVO:00002007]; material: shallow marine sediment [ENVO:03000034] sea grass bed [ENVO_01000059] ... | reverse complement strand
GGCGGCAGCAATGAATTCGCGAAGCTGCTCGTCCGTCACCGGGTGCTGGAACTGACGTCCGCCCCCAGCGTTCTCGATGCTGATTGTGTCGAGTACCGAGTTGAATTCGGCCTCGGGTATGAGCCGATTGATCATTCCATAACTGAATCGATGAATCGTCGCGCGCGCTGCGAGCTTTTCTTCTTCGTCGAAACCGGACTGTTCCAAATAAACCCGCTCGACGACCAACGCTAAGCCCGCTGACATCAGCGGTCCCTCGGCGATGTTCTCGAAGATCCGGCCGACTTCTTCCAGCGTAATCTCCTTGTCCGAAAACCGCTGAGCCACTTCGTCAATACGGGCAAAGATCCGCTCCTGTTGATCGGCAGGCAGCTCCAGTTCGGTCAAACCTTCCTTCAGCGCCGATGAGGCCGCACTCGCGCCCAGTTGGCGAACGTTGGAGGCAACCCACCAGATGCCAATCCCCGCCGCGATGGCTGCAATTGCGGCGACGACGCCACAACCGATCGCGACCTTAGCACAACCACTCATTCCCGGCTGAGGCTCGGGACTCGATGTGAGATTTGCGTCTGCGATGACTGTTTCTCCAGGTTTGCGAACCCTTGGTTGAATCGGAATTGATTAGAATGGTCCGCGTAAAGCAGAGTATAAGTTGTTAACGTATTGCGACTCAAGGTGAGTCTCCGTGGCCGCCTTGAATGCACTGGCCAGCGATGGCGATTCTCATCCCGAAACGGACTTGGATCACGTATGAACAGCGAACAGTCCGACAGCAACCTGCCTTCGACGTTTGGTGATGGCGACGTCTACGACCTGGTAGGAGAAGCAATACCGTATGGACTTGACTTCTACGTCTCCCTGGCGCGTGAGGCGGATGGTCCGGTGCTGGACACCGCCTGTGGTACCGGCCGCATTCTCTTGCCTTGCTTACAGGCTGGCATCGATATCGAGGGATTGGACTTGTTCGAACCAATGCTCAAGAAGTTGCGTGCCAAGGCAGACGCGTTAGGTCTATCACCTCGACTTCATCAATCCGACATGAGTGACTTTTCGCTGTCACTTCGCTATGCGCTGATCATGATCCCGTTCAACTCGTTCGTTCACAACATGACCCAAGAGGCCCAACTCTCTTGCCTCCGGCGTTGTCGCGAGCACTTGCTGCCGAACGGCAAGCTGGTTTTCGATACGTTCTTTCCGTCATTGGAAATCGTAGGGGCAGCGCAGAACACCAGGGTACTCGAAGGCGAAATCCCGCATCCGGAAACGGGGCTGCCGATCCGCATGTACGACACACGCTCGTTCGACCGAGTGGCACAGTTGCAACACTCGCTCAATGAGATCGAGCTGCTGGCTGCCGATGGCAGCGTGCAGAAGACATATCGATCGGAAGTCAGCGGCCGATACATCTACAAGAATGAAATGCAGCTGCTTCTTCAACTCGCTGGCTTTACGAAGTGGGAAATCTACGGCGATTTTGAGCGCCGTCCACTCACCAGTGAGAATGATGCCATGGTCGTCGCCGCTTGGAACGAGTGAGAGGCGTCAGGCGAGTGACAAAGCGTTTGGTTGCGACGGCGTCGCTTTCACAATCGAAGATACCGAACCCTATTGCGCGACCTCGCAGCTGGAATGGCCGGCCACAAATCGCCAAAGATATCTGCCGGCTGTTCGGAAAATCGCGATCTTGCGGTGTGATCATGCAAACGCTCTGGATGATCGTTGGCGTCTGGGCCCACCGCCTGCCTATCCGGGCGCGTAGAGTTTGTCAGAGAACAAAGAGCATCACGATAGTTCATCGCGAGAACTGGATATGAATAGGCTGAATGCCGTTGCGTCACAGCTGGTAGCGTTCGGAATCGTCTCCTCAGTTTGCTCCGCCATTAACGCCGCCGAGCATAAACAAGTCGTGGTGGTTGGTGCGGGCGTGGCCGGGCTGGCGGCTGCCCAATCGCTGCACGATGCCGGTCACGAAGTCGTTGTTCTCGAAGGTCGAGATCGCATCGGCGGTCGAATATGGACCGACCGCAGCTTGGCAGGTCAGGCTCTCGACCTTGGAGCAAGTTGGATTCACGGCACGAGAAAAAATCCGATCCACAAAATTGCCAGGCGGCTATCCTTGCCGATGATGCCAACCGATTACGAGAACATTGAAACGTATTCGGCAACCGGCGACCATCTCGACCTGGACACACGACGCTGGGCAAGACTCGAAAGACGATTCCTTGGTCAGCTGGATGAATATAGTTCGAAGCGAGCTATCACAACGAGTTTGCAGGACGTTGTAAATGCGTTGTCACAATCTGGCTTCTTGCGAAGTTACTCGAAAGCCGAAGTCAACTACTTGCTGAACACCTATCTTGAGCATGAGTACGCAGCCCCTGCCGAGCTGCTTGCCGTAGCTGCGTTACATGAAGGTGATGAGTATTCGGGACCCGACGTACTTTTCCCTCGTGGCTATGACGGTGTGACCAGATTCCTTGCCAAGGACCTCGACATACGCCTAAATCACTACGTGACTGGTGTCGACTACTCGAATCGAAAGGTGCAAATAGCGACCGCTGATGGCCAGACTCTTGTGGCAGATCGAGTTATCGTAACCGTGCCACTTGGTGTCTTGAAACAAGGAGTCATTCGCTTTGAGCCGAAACTGCCATCTCCGAAGCAGAAGGCGATCGAGGCACTCGGAATGGGTGTGCTGAACAAGCTGTATCTCGGGTTCCCCAGGGTATTCTGGGATGCTGACGTGGAACTGATCGGCCACGCTTCGCGAAAGAAAGGACGCTGGTGCGCATGGCTCAACCTGGCGAAGTATACCAAACGGCCGGTGCTGCTTGGATTCAACGCTGGCCGCTACGGCGAAGAGATCGAGTCGATGAGCAACGATGAGGTTGCTGCAGAAGCGATGAGAGTACTTCGAACGATTTATGGAAAGAACACTCCATCCCCAACCTTTGTGTTGGCGACTCGGTGGAAACGAGATCCTTTTTCATTCGGATCGTATTCGTATCTCAAGGTTGGGGCAAAACCGGAAATGCGAAAGACCCTTGCCGCGCCTGTCGCGGGAAAGCTGTTTTTCGCGGGCGAGGCTACAGACTCGAATTACCCCGCGACCGTCCATGGCGCGTTCCTATCGGGTCGGCGGGAAGCCAAACGAGTCGGTCAAAGCTTGAAATGAGATGCGTTCCTTTGGGAGGCGAGGCTCCTGCCGAGCCGCAAAACGCATTCGGCTCGGCAGGAGCCTCGCCCTCCCGTGCGCCTCGCCCTCCCTGCGCCTCGCCCTCCCGTCTGTGCGTCGCGCCACTCAGGGAGTAAGACTAAAGACCTACATCATTTCAACCGCATAGGCTGCTCCGACAATTCCCGCGTTGTTGAGCAACTCGGCCGGAACGAGCGGCGCCTTGGTTCGGAGGTGCGGTAGGAATTGTTCGGACTCCGCGCTGATTCCCCCGCCAAAAATGATCAAGTCGGGCGAGAATAGCTTCTCGACGTATGCCAAGTATCGCTGAACGCGCTCGATCCACTCTGGCCAGTCGAGGATCCCCTCCTCTTTCAGCCGACCTGCGGCGCGCGTCTCTGCGATGTGACCGTCCAACTCCAGCTCGCCCAGTTCGGTGTTCGGCACCAGCTTTCCGTCGACGAAGATAGCGCTGCCGATACCCGTGCCGAACGTCAGCATCAATACGACTCCGTGCTCGCTATGAATTCGTCCAGCACCGTAAGTCATCTCGGCCAAACCGGCGGCATCCGCATCGTTGATCATCTGCACGGGCCGACCCAACCTGGTCTGGAGTTCCTCTTGACCTCGAGCCGCTTCCCAGGACGGGTCAAGATTGGTCGCAATGCTAACGACACCTCGTTGAACGACACCAGGGAAGGCACAGCCCACCGGGCCGTTCCATCCGGCCTTGTCGATGATCGATCGGATGACGCTGGCGACGCTCTCGGGCGTTGCCGGCTTGGGTGTTACAAGACGAATGCGATCTGTCAGGAGCTTGCCGACATCAAGGTCAACTTCCGCCCCCTTGATGCCCGAGCCGCCCACATCAATCCCGAATGCCTTTCGCAAGAGGTCCACCTTTCTCTGATATAGAAGAACGAAGCCGCAGCCGCGACCCACGCGGCAAGCGTACAGTTGAATCTCTGTTGTCGACCACGTCGAGTGTGATGCGATTGAATTTACCGTTCATCGACGCGTGGCGGACCAAAAAAATCTGGACGTGGTTCCGAACAGATTTTGTGAAGCCGTGGGCATGAATCAGCATTCGATTGCACATATGTCACCATCGACTATGCTGACGGAGATGCTCTGCCGTTTGAGTACTTCAGTCTCGACGAAGCGTTGTCAGCTCAGGCCGTAAGGACCACAGTATGCCGAAGCTCAATATCAATTGCATCGTATCCGGCGCCGACACCGGCGGCAAAATCGCGGTGTTTGAAGAGATCGTGGAACCCGGTAGCGGACCGCCACGCCATACACACAGAAGCCAACTCGAAGTATTTCACATCATCGAAGGGACGATACGCTTCGAGATCAATGGGCAGATCGTGGAAGTCGGAAGTGGATCCGCCGCCGTTGTACCAGCCGGTGCGGTTCACGCCTTTAGGAATATTGGAACTTCGCCGGCTCGAATTCACTTCGAACTGCTTCCGGCCGACAAATCCGAGGAGGCGTTTGCTCGCCTGATTTCCGAAGGCGATTCGATCGAAGACGTTGCGGGTTTCTTCGACGAATACGACATGGATCTAGTCGGGCCCCCGCTGGAGTGAAGCAACAGCGATCCGCTTGCCATTGATTGGACAACCCCCCAGACCCTACGGTGCCGATTGTTACTTCTAGTCACATCAATCCACGACCGTATTCACAAAAACTCGCTCAAAGCCGCGAGGGCTGATTGCGCATGAAGATGAGACCGACACGGTTCGACCGCTGCAAACGATGCTCGAAATTGCTGAGTCTGGCAGGCGTCACTGCCCTGCTGCTTGGCATGCCTCCTGCCTTTCGTGTTGCCGTTCACGCCGTTGACCAAACCACGTTGAAACCCGGTACCGTCATCGTGATGCGAGGTAATCAGATTGTTGGCAGCTACGGAACAGGGCAAACCGCCAAAGATCGTGGCGACGATCTGAAGGCGGCGGTCGCGTCTCTCAAAGATGGCGACGTGCTACTGACCGGCACCGGGCACTTTGATCTAGACGCCATCGAGATCGACGATGAGATCCGCTGGCTGGCGCGCGGCACGGTTGTGCGTCCGAATCGCTTTCCCTACATCAGCGTCATCACCATCTCGTCAGATAACGTGATCGTCGACGGAGTCACGGTCGATGGCCAAGGTACAGCCAATACCGGTAACGGAAATGGCATTAAGATCGCAAATGTAGACGATGTGAAGCTCATTAACTGCACTTGCATTAATCTCGAAGGAGGCTCCTTGACGCGAGGTCGAGGGTTCTACGTTGCCGGTAACGACATCGAAGTCAGAAACTGTGTCGGATCCAACAACAGCTATGTCGGCATGCGTTGCTCGAACGCCAATCGCTTGCGTGTGAGCGGATGTCGTTTCATGAACAACGGCAATCGATCTATTGAATACGATGGCTCTGTGTTGAAGACGGCTGACTTTTTTCACCTTTCCGATACTTTGTGCTCTGCGGACCAAGCAAACACGAGGGCCTTCGTTAACATCAATCAAGGATTCATCATCGACTCGGTTGTCTTCGATGGCGTCCAAATCATTAACAGAGATCAGGTTTCTGCCGGCGTATCGTTCGACATTCGTAATCGAGAGCAGAACGCCAAATTCCAAGGGATTCGTCACCTGACGTTGAGGGATTGCGAGTTTCGTCACGGGATTAATCGGAACGCCGGTTCTCCAGCCATCGGCTTCTCGTTCGATAAGCCCTTTCCCAAACATATCGAAGTAACGGGATGTCGATTCTCGGACGGTGTCTTCAGTCAGGGTGGTGCTCGCTGTGAACGGCTAAGCTTCACTGAATGTCACTTCGGTTTGGATGCAAATGAATTTGGAAGTACGTTTTCAGGGATTGGCGGCGGTCAGATTTCCTTTATTCGATGCCATTTCAACGTTCGGAGCGGCGTGCGAGTCTTCACGATGGGCTCCGCTCCACCCAGGCCAAGTGATTTCCTGCACATTATCGATTGTTCATTCGTGGCGAATCGAGCTACCGACGTGAATGTTGCAGATGACAATGGCCCTGGCTTGATCGACCGACCTCGACGAATCATTTCAACCGGTAACACGTATTTGAACCATGGAGCTGGCGACTTCGTAATCTCCACGAATCCGAACCTGTACCTCATGCTCCAAACAGACCGTAATGGCAGCATGCTCTTCGACAGCTCGGATACGAGGATGCCTTCGCCTGGATCAGGTCCTCACTTTTTTCGTGGCGTGCCTGGCGTACGACATGGTCAGAAAATCATCAATACCCGATGGAATGGCTCGGGGGTTCAATACTACGTCTTCACCGGCACGCATTGGATCGCCGAGGGATGACTAGAACCCACCACCCGAACCGTCTTCCGATCTTGTTTCTTGGCGCGACGCGATCCGCCTGTCAGTCTGGGCCTGCCACCGACCCGTGTTAGAATGATCACTCGTCGATCCCAATATCAAAAGAGAATTATGCCATGAGAAACCTTCACTTCTCCGTAGCCCTACTCGCCGCCTTCCTCTTTGTTTCTTTAGCCAACGCGGCGGACAACCAACTTTCAGACAACGAAAAGGAGGCGGGTTGGCAGCTGCTGTTCAACGGAACCGATCTAACAGGTTGGAAGTGCAACAACGGCAAGCCGATTGCCACGACAGTCGAAGATGCCTCGCTGGTTCCCTATAAGTCCGGTGGATACATCATCATCGACGACGAACCGTTTGATAATTTCATCCTCAAGTGTGATGTTCGCTGGGAAGACCCTCGCTGCAATTCCGGCATCTTCTTCCGCGTCGAAGAACCGCTCAACCCGGTCAACACAGGCTTTGAAGTTCAAGTTATGAGCGGGACCAAGACGGGCAAGCACGAATTTGGCGCGATCTACGATCTTGTCGCCACCACCAAGAACAACGGCTACGATATCGGCGAATGGAACACAGTCGAAGTTAAGTGCGACGGACCCCATATCAGCATCAAGGTGAATGGCGAAGAAGTTGCAGCGATGAACTGCGAAGCATTCAACCAACCGGGCCTCTGCCCTGACGGCGAGCAGCACAAGTACAAACTGAATGGCGAACCACGCGCGGTCAAAGACTTCGCCCGGTCAGGCTATCTGGGATTTCAAGATCATGGCCATAAGGTTTGGTACAAGAACGTCAAACTAATGAAGCTGGAGCCAACGAAGTAATCGTTTTCGATATGTGATTCCGCTGACCAAAGGATTTTTAAGGAGTGGGCGGGTGAGCATCAAACATCACATCACGAGGCGGCGATTGCTGGCGCTGGCTGCTGGAACGGCTGCGGGCATCTGTCTGTATACGTGGCGCTGGGAACCACACTGGCTGCAGGTCGTTCGCCGGAGAATGCCGATTGCGAATCTTCCGGATCGTCTCGTTGGCAGTACCATCGCGCACTTGACGGATATTCACATCGGTCCACGTGTCGACGATGATTACCTCCTTAGTGTCTTCGATCGCGTGCGTCGCTTGAATCCGGACATCGTCGTGTATACAGGCGATTTCACCAGCTACCATCCGGACATTACCGAGCATGCGCGCAGCATATTCGCCCATCTACCTCGTGGCTCACGTGGTTCATTTGGTATTCTGGGTAATCACGACTACGGAGAGGGGTGGGGCGACGTGGACCTTGCCGATACCTTGTGTGCATCGGCCGAAGAGGCGGGCGTTCAGATCCTCCGAAACGAAATCGCAGATGTTGATGGCCTCAAGATTGTCGGCATGGATGAGTTCTGGGCGCAGCGCTTCAAGCCAGAGGAGGCTTTAGCCCGACTCGACGCCAGCAGTGCGGCCATCGCCCTGAGTCACAATCCGGACACCGCGGATCAAGATGGATGGGGAGACTACTCTGGCTGGATTCTTGCCGGCCACACGCATGGCGGTCAGTGCAAACCACCGTTCCTCCCGCCACCACTGCTGCCCGTCCAGAATCGTCGATACACGTCGGGGGAGTTCGTATTGTCCGGCGGGCGTCGCATGTACATCAATCGAGGAGTGGGCCATCTGTTGCGAGTCCGTTTCAACGTCAGACCCGAGGTGACGCTGTTTGAGTTGGTTCGCAGATGAGACATCGGGCCCCGTTGGGCCAAAGAATGGCGTGGTGTTGGCTTGTTCCCAGCAGCATAGCGCCGCCGCTCTCGCATACGCCTTGATACGCTCATGATCCTCAATGTGGAAGAACCCGAGGCCTTGATCGATTACCTGCGGTGCACGGGGCGCATCGGCAGCGAAGAAAATCCAAGCGTCGAACCTTTGAGCGGTGGGATCTCGAACCGCACGGTACTCGTCAGACGCGAAGCGAAAGCGGATGAAGATTGGGTTATCAAGCAAGCTCTGCCAAAGCTACGCGTTGAACATGATTGGTACAGCGATCCGGCGCGGGTGCATCATGAGGCATCGGGATTGCGGTGGCTGGAGCGACTGCTGCCCGTCGGCTCCGTACCACGTTTTGTGTTTGAAGATCGCCAGCATCATGTGCTCGGGATGACGGCCGTCGCAGAGCCGCATGAGAATTGGAAGTCACGGCTGCTGTTGGGTCGTCTCGATGCCAAACACGTACATCAATTCGCGAAGCTGCTGGCTCAAATGCATCGCTCCTCTAACGAGCGCCGCGACGAACTGGCCCTTGAGTTTGACGACCGGACGTTCTTCGAGTCGCTACGACTGGAGCCCTACTACGCGTTTGCGGCTGCACAAGTACCGGATGCCGCGAGTTTCTTAAGTGGGTTGATCGACCAGACGCGACAGCGGCGTTTGACGCTCGTCCATGGCGATTACAGTCCGAAAAACGTCTTGATTCATGCCGACCAACTCGTCTTACTCGATCACGAGGTCATTCATTGGGGTGATCCGGCGTTTGACATTGGATTCAGCTTGACGCATTTGCTCAGCAAAGCCCACCATGTGGCCGCACATCGCACAGCATTCGCTGCCGCCTCCGTGACATATTGGCATGATTACGCAACAGCGATTGGAACCGGACCATGGCAAGACGGCCTGGAACAACATGCCGTTCGGCATACCATCGGCTGTCTGCTGGCCAGAGTGGCCGGGCGATCGCCGTTGGAGTATTTGAGTGAGAGCGAGCGAACTCGACAACGACGCGTCATACTTGATTTGTTAGCTGAACTGCCGCAAACCATCGAAAACCTTGTTGCCCGTTTCATCGAAAGGCTGAAATCCGTTGTCGATCATTGAGCGGCTTGATGCACTAGAAATCCTGGACAGCCGTGGTCGGCCGACACTGCAGGCAACCTGTCAGTTGGACAGCGGAGCGACTGCGACCGCGCAAGTGCCTTCCGGCGCGTCGACGGGAAAGTCGGAGGCGATCGAATTACGTGACGGCGACCTCGATCGATATGGCGGGCTCGGCTGCCGCCTGGCCGTCGCCCATGTGACAGGTGAAATCGCTGCCGAGGTTTGTGGTGCAACCTTCGCAAATCAAGATTCGCTTGATCGAGCCTTGATACAACTCGACGGAACCGACAACAAATCGCGGCTCGGGGCAAACGCGATGTTGAGCGTCTCGCTGGCATTCGCTCGTGCCGTGGCTGCCGAGCGGAGAGTGCCACTGTACAGGCATTTTGCCGCTACGCTTGATCATTCGATCGTCAAGCTGCCCTTGATGACGATCAATCTTTTTAGTGGCGGCAAGCACGCCGGTGGTCAAGTGCCGCTCCAAGATGTCCTGATCGTACCGACCTCGGCAACGTCAATTGATCGGGGGCTGGCGATGGCATGTGCTGTGTTCGATTCCGCTGCAGAACATATCCGCGACACGTATGGTATGCGACGACTGACGGCCGACGAAGGTGGACTCGCACCGTCCTTTTCGTCTGCCGAATCGATGTTTGAGGATGCAGTGACGGCGATCGAGAAAGCAGGCTTCCGGCCAGGCGACGATGTAGCAATCGCGGTTGATGTTGCGTCCTCGCATTTCTACCACGATGGTCATTACCACTTAGAAAATGACTCCGTCAACCCAACGTCTATGATCGACCAAGTCGGTCAGTGGGTAGATCGGTATCCAATTGTGAGTGTCGAGGACGGCTTGGCCGAGGATGATTGGGATCATTGGCCGACACTTCGCTCGCGCCTATCTGGACAAGCGCTGACACTCGGTGATGATCTTTTATGCACAAACCCCAGTCGCATTCAGAAGGCTGTTGATGTTCATGCGTGTGATGCGCTGCTGCTCAAGGTGAATCAAATCGGCACGCTCACCGAAGCCGCCGAGGCTTTGCGATTAGCTCGTGACGCTGGCTGGCATGTAACGATTAGTGCGCGAAGCGGCGAAACGGAAGACAATTGGCTGGCCGATCTAGCAGTCGGCTGGGGTGGTGATCACATCAAGATCGGTTCCGTGACTCATTCCGATCGGCTTGCGAAGTATAACCGTCTATTGGCGATCGAAGCTGAGACGCAGTTGCCCCTGACTTGACGCTGGCACGACCCGAAGGTTTGACGTCGCCGACAGATCAAGGCAGACTGAGGGTTGCCATCGGTAGGCTGGTGTTTGGATCGAATCTCGAGCTGGCTTTGTGAGATGCGCCACAGCGCACAACGGTATGGGCCGCACTTTTTTGATGCCGCCGACTTGAATTTTAGGAAGGTCAGATGTTATACAGCGTCGGTCAGTTGTTTCTGCCGTATCAGCAAAGGAGAGACGGAATGAGACTTCTAACAGTTTTAATGCTCGGAGCGTGCCTATTTGTTTTCGGCTGTTCGGGCGGCGAAGAAGGTGCTTCGTCGACAGATGGAGCGTCATCGAGTGGCACCGAAGTAGCGCAGACGTGTCCAGGTTGTGGCGAAGCGCTGGTTGACGGCAAGTGCGCCGCCTGAGGGTCCTAACATTCCGGCCCAGTTTGGGTCGATCTACAACTGAGCAAGACGTGATCTTGGGAGGGCGAGGCGGCGAGGCTCCTGCCGAGCCGAATGTGTTTTGCGGCTCGGCAGGAGCCTCGCCCTCCCAAAATGCGTTTTACGGCTCGGCGCACTACCAAGATGCGTTTCGCGGCTCGGAGCCTCGCCCTCCCGAACGGAGCACCGAGAACATGACGAAATACCGAATCATCGCAGTAGCGTGTATCGCAACGGCAATTCTTTGTCGCTTCGGCCATTCGACGACCAACAGCAATGCAGCGAATGAAACTCACCGCTATAAGATTTCCCTTCGTGGCACAGAAGGCGTCCAACTTCGAATGCTCCTTGTTACAAAGCGTGACGCTGAAGACCCTCCGTCCCGAAAGTCCGAAGTCGTCACTGCTCCTTTCGAGACATCGTTCGACGCAAACTCATTTTATGTCTGGTTTGACACACTCGAAAATGGATTGAGTGGCAACGATGGCAGCCGTATCACGGCGGAGTATTCCATCGATGGGAGACGGCAAGGAGGTGGTTTCGGGATGACGATCAAAAGGTCGAACAGCAAGACTGGAAGCTTTGGCAACTTGTAGGTATCAAGATTGGAATTCGCTAGGCGGATGATAAATTTGCTCGATCCGATCGGTGAATGTACGTTGAGCAAATTCAACCGCACGGCGAATTGGGCTTGCTCTGCCTCGCAGCGCGAGTCGCCGGGCGCTAGTGAGAACGGTGACATGCCTCGTTGCGAGTTTCCATGAAGTCGAATTCGGAAGCCACCCAGCCGGTACAACTGACCGCGCTGACGAGTATTCGTTTCTTTGCCGCACTGCACATCCTTCTATTTCACGTTTATGAAGGTCATCGCTTGTCGAATGGGCAAGGACCCGGCTGGTCGCCAATCTTTGACGAACTACCAGCCGCTTTGCTGAATGGCATTCGTCACGGCTATCTTTCGACCAGCCTATTCTTTTTGATTTCGGGATTCATCCTGTCCTACCTCTACATTCTGCCGGACGGGACGATGTCGGTCGAAACGAGGGCATTCTGGATCGCTCGGGCGAGAAGGGTGTATCCACTTCATATATTGATTCTTGGCCTCGCTGCGCCGTTTGCTGTGATCGCGGCCATCATGACCGTGGAGGTAAGCTTGTTCATGGTGCTCACAAGCGGTTTCCTAAATGCGGCACTACTGCAGGCTTGGTATCCGCCCTACGCACTGACCTGGAATTTTCCCACCTGGGCCCTCTCGGCCGTCGTCTTCTTCTATCTGACGTTTCCCGCATTGACGCGACTGTTGCGTGGGCAATCACGTCGTCGCTTGGCATGCACTCTGGCCGTCATGCCGATCGTTTCCTTGCTGCCAACCCTTGTGCTTCTCGCGATTTATCCGGATGGAGGTGAACCGCAGAGTTTTTGGCGCGAGTTTGTGATGCGGAATCCACTGTTCTGGATCCCACATTTTTTTATGGGTATGTTGCTGTCCCGATTGTTTGGGATCAGCAGGTTTGATTTTCAGTGGCAGCGCGAGTCACGTTTCGTCCTGGCGTGGGGTGACTTGGCATTCGCTGCGATACTTGCGATTTCCATGGTCGATATCCCGATCCAGAGCCTTCTGCTCCGCCACGGGCTTCTGGCACCCTTGTTCCTGGTCATGATCTACCACCTGGCGGGAAATCGCGGATTGCTTGCGCGGCTACTGAGCCCATCTAGAGTCAAGTCGCTCGGAGACGCCAGCTTTTCGATCTTCATGCTGCAGATGCCGGTGTTCATTTTGATCGCCGGCTTGGCATACGTTCTGCCCATGCCTTCAGCACTCAAGGTCTGTCTCATCGTGCTCGCTACCGTTGGCATCGCGTTGTTGAGCACAAACTATTTCGAGAAACCATTTTCGCGGCGCCTTCGAAAGAGGTTCGCCGCTTGATTCATCGACGTCGATTGCGATAGCGCCTTGGCTGATCAGCGAAGGTGAGAACACGATGCGCCCAGCGCCGATGTGTGATCGGTCGGCTGGGCAGCACCGGCGTAATACGGAGTGCGAAACCCGTTGAGCCACCTAAGGCTTGGCAACGGGCACGGTTGCTGATTTCGGCAAGATATTGGACGAGAGCAATGGTTCGCCCGGGAAGATCTCTCGCTTTGCTTTGCTTCCAATCACCTCAGCTGCGGTCTCAAATGCGGTTTGCGGCACTCGATCAGACGGCCATTCTTCGACGAGGATATCTTGCGCATTGATCGTTTCACCTCGTGCCAATTGACGTTTGGCGATGAGCACCTTCGTGGTTTCAAGATTCGAAATCGCTTCTTTCATTTGCGCTTCGTAACGCTTTCGAGTTTCGATCACATTCTCAGCGAACTTTGCCATAAGCTGATCCCAGTTCTTGGGTCGAGGGAGCTCGACGTTGACTGCGCTTTGCTGCACGCGGATGTCAAACGAACGCAGTAGTGGAACGGCTTGACCAACCAACCACTTTTCTGCATCAGTCTCGGCTCGCTCACTCTGCAACTTGGCGCTGGTGATTCCCAGCTCGCGGTAGCTTTCGAACGTTTGTAGCAACTCTTGAGCGTGATCGGCTTTGTTCAACTGACATCGAAGGGCCAATAACTCAGGACCAGAAAAGTCGAGTCGCACACCAGCGGACTTCACATTTTCCAGGGGCACACCCGCTCGCAGCGGAGCACTTGCCGGATCGATCGACGACAGATCGGCTGCAATGACGAGGTCACCGCTCAACCTGGAGGCTTCTAGCCAGGCGTCGATCGGTGTGTTCCTGTGGCCCGGATTTTCGAGACGCTTGCGCAGCAATTGGGATTCGGCTACAACAAACGTGCGAGGATCAAGCTGATGAATGGCCGGTATGGATGCCTGCCCGCAGTGATAAACCTCATGCCCATTCCAGTTGTCTTTTCGAAATTCGAGCTTCTCAAAATACGCTTCAAGTCCGAGTCGCTCGGGCTGCTGAGCAAACCAATCGGTCAATGTTGTCACCGAAATGGGTGCGTCAAATCGAATCAAACCAGCGTATGAACTTGAGATGGAATGCAAGGCTGGATGCGACTCATCGCCGATCGGCTGGGGCGGTGGCTGTGGGAACACTTCGCTGGTGGATGTCAGAGCCAGAATCAATTCGATCTGTTCCACCTGCTTGGGATAGTAGTTCACCTGTCCGGGATTCACCGACATAGCCGTCTTGAAGAAGGTCGACGCCATCAACTGCTTCGGCCGCACCACAAACAGCAGATCGCAGTCATCGGGCGCAAACCGTTTGATCTGCTCCACCGATTTGCCGAGGCCACTCACCGGTTCGGCTCCAAGAACACTTACGGAGAGCGATAAGAAAGCCATCACGGTTAACGGTATCGTCTTTGCAAGCACGCTACACCTCCAGTCAAAGCAAACGGGTTTCTCGGCCGACACGCGACGTGTATCGCCCGTGGTCTTTGAAGCGTAGCTCGGCAAATCGTTTCAGCGCTCGAGGATCCCTAGAACGCTCACAATTGCCGCATTCTACAATCCCTCGCCACCAACGACTCGAGCCTTGCGACTTTGGTAGTACCGTCGACTAGCAAAAGCTCTTCCCTGGTCCCCAGCACCTCAACAATCAACACTCGCTAGAACAACTCACGATTATCCGTGCTTGGTAGGGCGAGGCTCCTGCCGAGCCAGCGCGTTTTCGGCTCGGCAGGAGCCTCGCCCTCCCGAAATCGCTGGCACGAAATTAGGTGAACCGCGCTAGTCGACAATCATCAATCAAAACACCACAGGGGACACTCCAGACACATGCCGTCCTTGAATGATTGGG
>CAJHYQ010000784.1_pt1 | contig 14881 bp, 15 predicted proteins | sample 9198721 | NCBI WGS metagenome assembly CAJHYQ01 (sample SAMEA7708357, study PRJEB35096) | sediment metagenome | biome: marine neritic benthic zone biome [ENVO:01000025]; feature: sediment [ENVO:00002007]; material: shallow marine sediment [ENVO:03000034] sea grass bed [ENVO_01000059] ... | reverse complement strand
TGGCGTCGCACTCGAGGTGATTATTGGCCGGAAGTCAGGTTGCCCCAGAGCAATCCCGATGGCTCACCGAAAGATCGTCTCCACTACTTAGATCTCCCGTCTGGATACGAGTTGCGAATGTACCGTTCGAACGGCCAGCGATTGCTCATCGAGGGTCAGTGGTGGAGGCTATTTCCGTGGCATCAAGAAGAGGAAGACGTTGTCCAAGAAACGCTCCGTTCGCGGCGTCTGGCCAACTTCCCGACTGACGGAATGGCCATCGGTTGCAACGACTCGGGAGAGTTGCTCGTTCTGCTCCCGAAGGCAATGACCAGCCAGAGATGGGTTTTTCATGAGCACGTCTGCGCGTGGAACCCTGATACCGGCGCGATCAAGACCGTCGCCAATGACCTGGCGGCATGCGAACCGCAGCTTCCCTGTGGCCCGCCAGTGCGGTGAGTCGTGAGAAGAGCCGCGTGTCCAGCGGCTGCCTCGGCGCTGCATCGCCCGTTGTTGCATGATCTCTGAGTGACAGCGAAGAATCAGCTAGCGGCGCGGATCGGTTACCGACGATGCGGGCCATTGGATTCACGAGAGGCCAGGTTGTTGCAGAAAAGTTCCTTGTCGGCGGCGGGAGCAATCCTAGTGTGTGATAGTGTCAACAGGAAGTTCGACGCGAGGCATATGAAATGACTCTATCTGAACGGATTCTATCGCGACTCGCAATCTCATGCTTGCTGCTCTGCGTGTCGGCAGGCAATCTTGCATCGGCTGCCGAAATCGCAAATGTACGATTCGCCGATTCGTACCGCCTTGGGGATCTAGCACTGCGGCTCAACAATGTTGCCCTGATGCGATACAAGGGCATATTCAAAGCGATGGTGGCCGGGCTTTACATTCCAGATGGCACGCCGCCAAATCGCATTCTCAACGATGTTCCAAAACGCCTTGAGATTGAATACTTCTGGTCGCTGAAGGCCAAAGACATCGTGAAGGCGTCGGAAAAACTATTGGCGGACAACGTTGACCAGCAGACGCTTCGAGAGCTCAGGCCGAGGTTGGACCGTATGAGTACACTCTACGAAGACGTCCGACCCGGTGATCGCTATGCGCTGACTTACGTCCCCGGGCGAGGAACATCTCTTTCATTGAATGGAGAACTAAAGGGTGCCGTTCCCGGTGACGATTTCGCCGCCGCCTACTTCTCGATTTGGCTCGGCGAACAGCCGATGAACACAGCACTGAAGCGAAAGCTCTTGGACACGCGACGTTAGCTAGGGATTGTAAATGAAGCAGTTCGGCAACGCTTTGGCCAGCTCTTTTTCCTGTTGCATCGTCAATCGATTTCAAGCGTTCTTAGTCCCTTCAGTCTTTTCAGGTGCTCAACGTGCTGATCTCCCACGCCGCAATTCAACTCGAGGTGATCCAATGACGGAATCTTTGACAAGGACGCGAAGCTCTCCGGCGTGGGACTGATCGACGAAACACGAAGTTTACGCAGGGCCGGATGATCGCACAGATACGCAAAGCCCTCTCCCGTCAATCGTCGCTCTGTCGCGATGATGATCAACTCCAGATTCTGAATCGTCGCAAGATGCTCGAACACCCGATCGGTCAAGTCGGCATTCAAATGGACGGATCTAACTGACGATGTAGCAAGCCAACGCAAAGAATCGTCCGTCAACTTCTCGCTGCTTACCTGTAGGTGTTCTAGCTTGTCGAGCTTGGCGACCGCAGCCAGAGCGGTGCCTGTCAGTTGCCTTCCAGTGAGGCGGAGACGCTTGAGGTGTTTTAGCTCTTGCAGCGTGCTGAGGTTCTCGTCGGACAGGTTTTCGCCTGACAGATGCAATTCCGTCAAGCGGGGCAGCTCGGTAAGAAATCGCAAGAAGGATCCACTCGCGCGAGTGTTGTGGATGGACAATTGCCTGAGACCACGCATTTCGCTCAGAAATTCCAGCCGACGATCGCCGAGTCGGACGACGTCAAGATGGAGATTCTCGACACGTTGGAGCCTGGCCATTGGCTGCAGCCCATCAAATGTGACATGCATGCAATTGACCTGCAGATTCCTCAATTGGCGAAGCGGTTCCAGTCGCGCGATCAGTTCGGCCAACTGATGATTGTCCATTTCCGGCACGGGTGAGTTGGTGGGATTCCAGAACGACACCGCGTTGATCCGGGCAAAATAATGGTCTCCCAATCGGCTTCTCAAAGCCAGCGGCCCCGGAGTTGGATTGTCTTGTACGAAGAAGCCAAGCCGAGACCGTTCGGGATGCATTTGATGCACGAAACGAATGTTCCCGGAGAATGCCCTGACTGCTTGCTGAGCGGCGAGCTCGGTTCTCGATTTTTGCACCCAATACCCAAGCAGGAGACAGCCAATCGTGAACGCGAGAAGCAGGATTCGCAGGCTAAATCGACGGACCCGCATGGCTTGATCTGTACTCGATGGCTGATCTTGAACAAATGTAGCTTTCGTCGTGGCGCGTGGCGCAATGGCTAGATGGTTGTGCGAATGGCCTCTATTATCAATGCCCGGCTGTGAAATCCTGGACGCGCGCGGTCTTTCCGCCCATCTCTTCACTCGTCATGAATAAGTGCCCAAACGACATTTATCAGCTGTCGACAAATCGCTTCCGACTCGACCCATACAACGCACGTCGACAACTCAGTATCGCCAAAGTGAAGTTGGTCGATCATCTCGGGATACCGCTGACGTACAACTTCCGCGATGCGATCGCTCCATTCGTAGCCGGTGGCACCGATCGGTTCGAACTCAATTTGCCACGCCAATGGAATGTCTCGACCATCGTATGACGTGTTGGTCACCACCGAGAGAAGAATCGGCGACCAATCGTTTGTTTCCCAAGACAAGTCGTCATCGATCAATGATTGGAGATCATCAGGGACGCGCCACTCGGGTCGTTTTGATTTCATACGCGACTCGTATGTCGGAACGGAAGACGAGACTACGCATGGCTGCTGCGTCGCCTGGCGTATTCCCGTTCCTCGATCTCCATTATCGCCTCAGCGACATCCAGCGCATCCATGTCGAGTGGTGGGTCCTCTAGGATTTGAGCTAATGGATGCGAAGAGCAGCACTCAACGAACCATGTCCCCCCGCTGCCGCCAGTGACGACCCATAAATCCGTGAAACATCGCGGGCAAGTCAACTTGCCTATTGTCACCTTTGGGTCCGCCCAAAGTGCGGCACCACAACATCCGCATCGGCTTGAACTCGACTCGTCCATCAGTACCCCGCTATCTGCAAGTTTCGACACGGTGTCAAGAATCGTTCGGCCCACGAACTCCAGCTTGGTGCATCGAATCACAGCCACTGAGGTGCATAGCTAATCACTCCCCTTAGTTTCGGGCAGGTGCACGTCAAGATATTCGATCGTGGCGGTAAGATCGTTGTCGAACCCCCCGACGCCTGCCTCAAGGATCTGCCGAATCCATTGCCAGCCCTCTGAATCATCCACAATTGCATACCGAGCAGACCAACCCGGCATCGAGAATTCAACAAAATACGGATCCGCACCGACTTGATTTGCCGCCTCGACAAACATTCGGCGAATCAGAATCCGCTCATTGTGCGTGCCGATTGCCGCTGAGTACCAACCGTCGAATTCTTGGTGCCACTGGAGCCGTCCATCCTGGGTAGCCGCTAGAATCCGGGAAAGAATGGATCGCTGCTTGTCTATCAGAGGCTTCATTGAATGATCATCCGTATGCTGAACTGGTGACTCATCACTTAGAGCTTTTGATTTGTATACCACACTCCGACCTGCAGGTCTCCGCTCCGGACCGATCAGCTACCTGGGCTTCTCAGCAAGAACCTCCAGCCCAAGCCTTCGCTTGTGTTCCGGGATGTTCCGTTTGTTCTCGAGTTCATAGCGTAAACCATGCACGTCCGCATAGTCTCGAACGAAGCGGACGAATTGCGAGTCGGAGTATTCATCTGTTGCGTAGTAACTCAGCAACAAAGTCAGAACGGCTTCTTCAATCCGTTCATCCTTTGCAATTCGTTCCAAAAGGGAGGCCGGACCCGATCGATGTGCCAGCTGGATCAAACAAAGCCCGGAGTCGTAGATTTGAAATAGAATCGACTCTTCGATATCTGAGCGAAAGACAATGTACTGCAGAAAATCATCGCGATTTGCTTGCAACTCGGCGGTGACAATCTGAGTCAGCTGTTGGCGATTTGTCTCGAACTGCTCGGCGATCTCCGAAACATGGTTCATAAGCGACAAGGAACTGTCGGTTTGTGCGCGCATGGCGGACAGCAAATGTGAGCGTGTCGAATCACACATCATGATCGAGCCGAAATTCTCTGCCGTCACATCTTCTATCTTCATGGGGCTTCACCCAACCACCTGCGAACCGCCACCGCCGTTCTCAATACTAACAGGTTCACTTCGACGTATTTGGCCGCGGTGGCATTTCCAATTCAATAGTTGGTCCAAGGCCTTCGATGATCGTTGCGATCTCGGGGATTGTGAGCCGTTGCGATGTTTGGCGTTCGCTCGTGATCGATTCCGTAGGTCGAACAACATTGTGCGATTCTAATAGGACACCTCAGGAAATCTGAAGCCCAACTTGTCGCGGCGATATCATCGAGGGACCTCGCCCCAAGAAACTCCTTACCGGTTCGCAGCTTCCGACCGCCTCCGTCAAGGGTTCTGGTGAAGGCGTCGACGATCCATACGTCATCGCCCCTTGGTTTCGCGATCAAGAACCGATTGCTCTTTCTTCGGTTGAAAGTCGTTGCTTTCGTAAAAGCTGATTGCTTGCAAGCGATCTCTACGGCACCGGACCCGCAGTTTAGTCAGCGAGTGTTGTTGTGCCCATTCATTTGCCGCACGTAGCAATGCCGTACCAATGCCCTTTCGTCGCGAATCGGAACGGACGGTCATACCGCCAACTTCGGCAAACATTGGAGATTGAAGCCGAAGTGTTCGGTAGACGTGAATCCAGCCGACGACGCCAGAGCGTTCATCGTCGCAGACAAAGACTGCCTGATGATTGTCATCGAGTATGTGCCGCGGGGTCATGCTCACCCGTGCTGCGTCAGCTCCTGAACCCAGAGAATCTGTCAAAGCAGCAATCGACGGTGCATCCGAATCGTTAGCAGGTCGAATCAACATCAGTCATTTTGCAGCACGTGAAAACTGGAAGTTGGTCAATGATCGACGCCGCTGATTGTACTCGCAAGGCCTAGGAGAAACGACGCGACGACGATTCGCTTCGAGTGCCCGCCCGAAGTAGGTGAATCCAAGCTGTACCACGTTGGTGTCACCGCTGGATGACCTTGGCATCATCACATTCATGACGCGACGCAAATCATATTAACGAGCGATCAATGGCACAAATCATTTCACCGCGGGTGTGCCACAGCGTCTAGAGATCTCGACTGTACCGTAAGCTCGCAAAACTCCCCCATTCCCCGTGGATCCACCGAAGGTCAGCTAGGCCCGGGTGATCATGCGCCTGGTCGAGATAGTGCTGTAGACAATGTGAATGGCGTTGGTAACCTATGGGTTAGGATGCGGTGACTATCTGCCTTCGTTCAACCGGGGGAGTATCGATGCAAGTCCATCACAAGAGACGGCAAGGCTTTACGCTCATTGAATTGCTGGTTGTGATCTCCATCCTTGCAATTCTGATCGTCCTGCTGCTGCCGGCAGTCAATGCTGCCCGCGAGGCAGGTCGGCGGGCACAGTGCGTCAACAAGATCAGGCAGATGGGCATCGCCGCGAACAGCTACGAAGCGGCACATGGCCATTTCCCGATGGGACGCAACCGTTGGAAGGACGACGGTAGCCGCGATCACAATTGGAGCCAACATGCCCGCCTGCTTCCGTTCATGGAAGAGTTGGGGACGGAGTTCCTTATTGATGAGACTCAGCGTCCGGGCGACCCCGCCAACAAGAGGGCTCGCGAGGTTGACGTCACCCTCTTCGTGTGCCCGTCGGATTATGCCGACAGGATGCTCCTTAACGAACCCAGAAACCAAAGCGGCTGGGGTCGGAACAACTATAAAGCGAACGCCGGCAACGATACGGGACAGATCATCCAGCGTCGCCGTCAGCGCTATGAGAAGAACAACGGAATCTTCCTCACGAATGAGGTCGTGCGAATCAAGCAAATCAAGGACGGCACGGCAAAGACAGCGTTGTTCGCAGAAGCAGTAAAAGGTGACGGCGATATACGGCGCATCGAGGTCCCGGGAGACTGGTTCCGCATCTCGCCCAGGAACCGAACACGCGATGAAGTTCGCACCGCTTGTCTCGAGCTCGACTTGAATACGATGGTAGGAATGAGCCGACAAGTCGCTCGCTCAGGCCGAAATTGGGTTTGGGGAAACTACATTCCGACTCGCTACAACCACGTGATCGAACCCAATAGTAGGAGTTGCGCTCGCGGTTCAGGTGGCAATCTCGACTCCAATGCGCCCAACAACGCGGGCGGCGCAACCACAGCCTCAAGTCGTCATCCCGGTGGAATTAATCTCTGCCTCGTTGACTCGAGCGTAAGGTTTGTCGCAAGCGAAATCGATTTGGATGTATGGCGTGCACTTGGTTCACGTGCGAGTCAGGAGCGACACTCGGCCGCGGACTAAGCTGGATCAAAGTCTGCTTGCGGAGAGGATGACAACCGACGATGCGAAGTGCTCCTGTACTGGTTGGGATTTTGTCGGCCTGTCTGGGCTGCGGCACAGGCGAATCGCAACCGGCATTTGAACCCACAGAGTGGCAAGGTTCGGTTGATTCCACTTTGCCCAAAGCAACACAGGCAAAGCAAGACGCGCTGATTCGCTTATTCGCCGCCATCCAAGACGTCGGCATTGAGAGGATCCAATGGGACTGTCCGGACATCGACTTCGATGAGTCGTTCGCAGACTTTTTTGGCGAGACGGTCGATCTTTACCGCTGGAATTGGGCGGGGCCTCCGCAGGGCGACCATTTTCCGGTCCGTCTTTCCCTGCGCCACGACGATGCGGAACTGACGGAAGAAACGCACGACCGAACCTATACTGTCACACGACGGGGCAGATCCTTCGTCATCCGCCGCGCCAACAACTAGAACAAAGGGGTCAGGCTTCTTTGATGCAAGGCATCCAAAGTGTCACCCGTGTCCATACATCCACGAGGTCGGCGCGTCGTTCCCTGACCAGCAGAAGAGGAAGAAAAAAGGGGTCAGGCTTCTTTGATGCAAGGCATCCGAGTGTCACCCGTGTCCCTGACCAGCAAAGAAGCCTGACCCCTTATTTATGAGACAACTCAACTTAATCGGGCGTGTTTCGCGGATCGTTCGCTGGCGATTTTTCCAACAGCCGCTCAAGTTCCCGCTCAATCGCCACGCTGCTTTCCGTCATATCGCGAGGCCAACGCGGGCGGGCCAGGGTTACCGCTCCGTCACGATCAACGATATGAGCGGCGGGAGTCCGTTGCGGTTGGATGTCAACTTGCGACGCGTCGAGAAACAGTAGGCCCCAACTCGCCTGGTGATTCTCGAACCAATCTATCGACTCCTGCCTGCTTCCACAGGAGACACTGACCATCACAAAGTCCTTGTGGTCAGCGAATCTTTCGTAGAGCTCCTTCAGATGGGCAAACGTATCACACCGAGACTCTTCGTCAGGCGTCCAATACTCTAGCAGAATGACTTTGCCACGATATTCGTCAAGAGACCAGGGCTCGTTGTCGCGAGATGTAAAGGCCCAGGCAGGAGCCGGTTTGCCAACATACTGAACCTGTTCCGCGTAGTTTGTCAAATGGACATGGCCTGCCATGAGCCCGATCAGGGTCACCAATCCCAGCGGCACGCCCAGCCCAATGCGAATGAGTGCCTCTCGGGTAGTCAGGTTCCGCTTCAGTCGCGATCCATGCCAATTTCCGATCAGAACTCCAAAGACCAGCAGGGCCGGGGCAGCGACAGACATTTCCAAACAACGCACAACTGGCCAACCGGTGGCACAAAACCAGGAAAAAGTGATGGTCCAGAGTATCCACTGCACAGCCACGCGCTTCGCTCGGTCAGACTTTGCATCCGACTTCACGCTTGAATCGATGCCAACGAGCAGACCATAGACAACCAGAGCTACGGCCCATGCGAGATAAAAGGGCAGGTACTGCCCATCCGTTTCACCGCCGGAGAGAATCACGGCTAACGGTGGCACGATGAGAATGAAAACGGAGAGGATGACAGGAAAGAAGATAAATGTCGTGAGCCCAAAACCTAGAAGTTCGAAGACGAACAGTTTCAGCGCTTTCAGAATGTCGTAAGGAGAACGCGATTCCACGTCGCTCATAGCAGAGGCAGCTGACGGTTGCGGAGGGGTGTTCATGCGAAAGGGTAGGTTATGGGGCGTTCCATCTCTTGGGGTTGGCCCTAACTAGCCTAGAGACACAGGCTTACGTGTGACGGGCGAATCGTAAGAAACGAGGATCCTGGCGACAGATGCCATTTGTCGCACTGAAAAAGGGGTCAGGCTGGTCAGGCTTCTTTGAGGGCTAAGGCATCGAAGTGTCAACGTTCTCTGTTAACAATGCATCTACGTGGTCGGCGAGTCGTCGCTTGATCAGTAAAGAAGCCTGACCCCTTTTACACGCCCGAAGAATCTGACAGTAGCCCCACGGCTGAGATCGGGTTGATTATCTAGGCTCATCAGGGATGATGCGTTGATCGAAAATGCGGATTAATGGAAGCACTAACAAATCTAAATGCAGGCTAACGGATGACAAAACGCGATCTGTATCTCAACCACGCTGGAACTAGCTGGCCGAAACCTCAGGTCGTTGCGGAAGCCGTTCGAGATGCGATGTCCATCCCTCCCGCCAAGTGGCCACAACGATTTGATGAGGCTCATCAGGCGGTCGCAGAATTCCTTGGTGTGAGTCAGCGTGAGCAAATCCTGCTCACTCCAGGTTGCACATCCGCCCTCGCCGTCGGTATCGGCGATGTGCACATTCCACGCGGCACGCGCGTACTGACGAGTCGGTGGGAGCATCATGCGCTGCATCGTCCGCTACTTAAACTCGCCTCGACCGTCCGAGTAGAACATATCCCGCCAACGAGAAACGAACTGACGCCTGGACAAGTTAGTTCGATCGATCTCGATTGGCTTGAACGAGCGTTATCCGATCGAGACGTCGGGCTCGTCGCCATCACGGCGGCATGCAACGTCACGGGGGAGCTTTTGCCCTACGAGCACGTGGTTCGCATGGCACACGACTACGGGGCAATGGTATTGATCGACGCCGCGCAGATTGTCGGCTGGCTGAAACTGGATTTGCCGCAGTTGGGCGCTGACATGGTGGCATTCGGAGGACACAAAGGGCTGCAAGGACCTTGGGGCATTGGCGGATTGTATTTGTCAGATCACGTCCAAATGGAGTGCGTTTCGGTAACCTGTGAATTGTCCATGTCAGGTAAGACCGCAGAACACGCGCCGCAACGCCCCGACTATTGCGACGTTGGCTCAGTCGATCAGTTCGCGCTTGCGGGACTACACGCCGCGATCCGATTGCTTCGGCAGCAAAACATGGAAGCCAATCTGGCCTGTGCACGCAAACAGGTCCAGCGGATCCGTGAGACGCTTGAACGGATCGACGGCGTTCGAATCTTTGCGGCTGCCGATGACGGGATGCCCTCACTTGCCATGTCGATCTCCGGCCTCTCGAGCGGCGAAGTTGCTTCGCAGTTGAAGCGACACAGGCTCGTGGTGGGCAGCGGGATCCATTGCGCGCCACTCGCCCATGAGACGTTGGGCACACAGGACTCGGGACTTGTGCGCATTTCGGTAGGGGTGGGGCAACCGGATGAAGAAATCGACGAAGCAATGGATCGACTGCGGTTGGCACTCAATGAGGAATTCTGTCAGTCTGTGAATTGAGCGATGTACGATTGAAAAAGGGGTCAGGCTTCTTTTAGGGTAACGGCATCAAGTGTCACGCGACGCTGTAACGATGTATCCACCTAGTCCGTCTGTCGTTCCCTGTTTAGAAAAAGATGCCTGACCCCTTTCTTTTCCCGAGCCACGGATCAAAAGACGCCAACGTAGCGTCAGACGCATGCCCCCCTGCGATGCCGAAGGTCGAGCGTCAGATGGTAACGTTTCTCATCGACGGCAAATAGGATTTGAGCGGAACTCGCCTCGTCGACGATTTTATTCAACGCGTGCACGCGCCGGTTGACTTCGACGTAGTCGATCTTGAGCGCGGGAATCATCGACGGCTGGAACCCGGGCATGGTCGCCGCCCGAAACGCATGCTGGCGAGCCGCCACGTTCAGCGGTGCGGTTGTCGAAAGCTCGGTTGGCGCGATGATGATCGAATGCGTTGAGAGCAATTCGTCGAAGCTCATCGTCGGCTGGCCAGCAAGCGCATCCGTATGGTTTAGCACTGCATCACTATCGGCAGGCGTGCAAGTCGCCGGGAGGTCCGCGTTGTTCTCCCCCACGTTCGGAAACCATGCGTGCGTGACACGCTCAAGCGCCAAGCGGTCGCGCACGCTCAGCAGGAGGCGCGACCAAGATGCCGCCATCTCGCGACGCACACGCCAGGCAGCGTGATCCGTCCGCTTCGCGTCTGGCAGATCGACGACGATCGCAAGACCCTTATCGGCGGCAGTCGGTTGGAATACGCGCTCAATCAAAAGCGAGAGTTCATCAGCGCTGAGCTCGCTGGAAGACGGCATCGCTGAGTCGTTCCGAACCACCGCGCTTCTCTCTCGACTATAAAGGGGTCAGGCTTCTTTTTCTAATCAGCGAACGCGCCAACATGCATCATCACCAGCGAAGAGTGACACATCGATGCCTTACGCCTAAAAGAAGCCTGACCCCTTTTTCTGTTCACGATGATCGGCCATGACAGGATCATCGCAATAGCCACTGGAGACGATGCTGCGGATTCCCGGATCGATACGGTACAGCTCTTTCAAGGTACTTGCGCCACCGTTTTCGCCGGGTATGGTTAAATCAAGAATGACCACATCGATTGGCGTGCCTTCTCGCCTGGCTCGTTTCAACTCCTCAATCGCCTCGTCGCTACTCGTCGAAGCGAATGCACGATGCCCCTCTGCCTCGAGAATCGCTACCATCGATCGCAATACGAGCGGTTGGTCGTCCATGACAAGAATATTCGACCGAGCCGGCATCGCGACGGGACCAAGCTGCATCTGATCCTTGCCTAAGTCGTGTGAAGGATTGGCCGGCAGATCGATCTCCAACCGCGTTCCAACGCCGCGCTTCGAAGAAACACGAATTTGACCATCATGTTTGCTCACGATGGACTGAGAAATCGCGAGGCCCAGCCCATGGCCGTTATCCTTTCGCGAATAGTATGGATCAAAAATCTTGGACAGCTCTTCGGCTTCAATCCCGACCCCTTCGTCTTCGCATGAGATTCTGACGAAGTGATGAGTCTCCTGGTCTGGTATCGAGCCGTCGATGTTCTTAGCGATAATCGTCAATGTCCCACCGTCTGGCATCGATTGCTCTGCGTTGATCACCACATTCTGTATCACTTGGCTGATTTGCTGTAAGTCAGCTCTCACAGGATGTAGGTCGGTAGCAATATCCAAACGCAAATTGACTTTCGAACCTTGCAACGAAAACCTCGCACAGTCTTTGATCGTATCCGCCAGACTGACCCATTCTCGGATCGGTGCTCCGCCCTTCGCAAAAGTAAGTAGCTGTTGAGTGAGACCTTTCGCTCGAATACACGCCTTCTGTAAGTCGACGAGACAATCGGATATGTCGACATCGTCACCGGCGCTTCGGGCCAAAGAAATATTGGCTAGGATTCCGCACAACAGATTGTTGAAGTCATGCGCGATTCCGCCGGCCAGAATTCCAAGCGACTCGATCTTGTTCAACCGCAATTGTTCCTGTTGAAGCTGACGAATCTCGGTCGTATCCCTAGCAACCAGAACGGTTCCCACCGTTGACCCTCGATCATCTCGAATCCTTGATCCATTGATCGACAGCACCTTATTTTCTTCTTGGCCGGAGCGTTCCAAGCCGACTTCCATTTCGACACTTTCGCCATCCAGAAGTGCCTTCACTGGATCCTCAATAGGCAATTGGGATCGCAAGTCGACCAGCCGGGGCGAACTCGTGTAGCTTCCTATGTCTTATGTCCGCCTCGGTACAATCAAACAAACGTTCCGCGACGGCATTCACAAGTACAACTTCACCGTTTCTGTCGGTGGCGATTACGGCATCGCCGATGCCCCGCAGAGTCACCGCAAGCCGTTGTCTGTCCGTTCGAATCTCTTCGTTCAGGGCGACCAATTCGGAAGTTCGGTCTTGCACCAACCTGCCAAGATGGCCTCGGTGCTGGCGCACTTCACGATGGTAGCGTACCACTCGAAGACCGAGGACGAGCGCGGTAACCATCAGGAGAACAATTGGTGCAACGACGCTTGGATGCTTCCAAAATGGCAAAAGAACATTGACCCGCTTCACTGCCGGAGTTAGGTCAATGTTACGATCCCAATCTTGAGCACGCACCTGCAGCGTATACGCTCCTGCTGGTAATGAAGGCGAAACGAGAGTGGTCCGACGTTCGAATGGTGACCATGGAACTTCTTTGGTGCGTTATCGGAAACCAAACGCCAGGAATACAGAAGTTCATTCTTCGGAGTGTGATTGAGTGGATCGTACCCGGTGGCGAGGAAGCCAATGACACGCCCCTTTCGATCTCCGAACCAGATCTGGTCGCCAGGCCCTGTTGCAACGTGTGTTAATCTAGAACTCAGTTCGGGAACATTGCTGAACACCTGAATCTGATCGTCGCAAATCTTCGCCGCGCCCCGAATCGTTGCGATCCAAATTGCCCCATTCGCATCAGCGGTTAGTGCACTGCAAAAATTTGACGGAAGCAGGTCATCTTCTGTGAAGACCCTCCATGAGGCACCTTTCAGGCGAGCAACACCGCTTCCCCAGGATGCGAACCAAACAGCGCCGTCGGGAGTCGTTGTGATGCTACGTACTTCTTCAAACACCATCCCGTCCGGCGAGAAATGGCTCAACGGTCCATTCGACAGCGAATCCTGAATGCTCACAAAACGCACAGAGCAAAATCAGAAACACAGCAGCTGGAGGTCGGGTCGAAAACCAAAAGCGTTGCAAGGTGTTTCCCTCGTGTTGAGGCAAGCTTGGATCTACGAGTGGTCATCGAGTCCTTGGACGGGTAGCACTTAAGGCGACTACCCAGAGTCGATAGACGATACCAGCATTGATCATTCTTGGTCAACATTGGGCGAACGAACCCGATGCGGCGATCCGCAAGCCAAATGTCCACCATTAGCTCGGGGCCGCCGTTCACGCCGCCACGCCAAACGGCGGGCACCGCTTCATTCACGCTAGAATACTCAACTCGCCAGCCGCGTCAAAAACAACGCCAAAAAAGCTTCCCAGCCATAAATCGCTGGGCATTGTCGGACGTCCCATCAGGACGAGATTGGAGGCGGCGAGTTCAAGTTCTCAATTTCCGATACTCGTAAGGGCCCTTCCTTAGTTGCGAACTGATGTCGGGCCACGTCAAACCATCCAGTGTTTACGAGCCAAGCAGCAGCGTGTACTTCGAGACACGCTTGCCATCAATCGTCTTGGATCCCACCTTTTCAACACCCTCTATAAACACATGCTGCTCGTCCAACGTCGCCTGAATTTGCGAGTGCAGCACAGCGCAGAGGTCGAGCCAGGATGGACGCTCTAGCAGATCACTTTCAAATGTTCGCGAGTCTTCACCACCCCAAAACATGTTCTCGTCGGCGACAATCACGGCGCGACCGCGAATCGCGATGTCGTCGAGGTTGTCGACGGGCAGTCCCCGACGATCCTTCTTGTAGTTGGAAAACCGCACCGCAGTTTTCTCACCAATGTGTGTTGCGACGCGATCACAAATGGCGTCCCACGCCGCTTGCCACTCCGATGTCGAGAGGACGTTGACACTTCCATTCGTGCCCTCGGGTGAGGAACGCTTCTTGGCGGCCGTCGCTTGGACAGGTTTGGGTGTGGTGCGAATAGGACGAATCTGGGGAGTCGTTTCCGAAGGCATCGCCGTCGTTAGCGGCTCGACAAACGCGTGTTCTCGCTCCATGCCTGCCAGCTCATCGCCAAAGAAATCATCACCGTATTCTGCCCTTAGCGACTTAATCACAGAATCACGCACGCCGAATACGGGAAGATACAGCACCCCCGGTCTTTGCCCAAGATGGGGCGATTCCGCGAGTGCAATGTAATCTCTTTTCCGTAGTGGTTTTTCGAGGCTGAGACCGAGGTATTCGAGCTGCCCTAGCAGAGGCGACTGGGCGAGGTAATCGATGCTTTGGAAGGTGAGACGGGTGCTGCGACGCAGGCAGAGGTATCGCAGCTCGGGAAGATCAGCTGCCGCAAGATGCTGAATGTCTGGATCGGTCAAGTCTTGAAAACTAATAGCCAATCGCTCCAGCTGTCGGATGTTTGGTCCAGTCAAGTATTTTGCGGCCCCGCTCCCGACGCTGATATCCAAACGAGTCAGTGCAGGCAAACTCACGGATTGCGCGAGGGCTTCGATTCCTACGGCTGTTAGACCGGTGGCGGCAAGATTCAAGACTTCTAACCGATTGAGACCTCCCTCCGCAATTGTCGCGGCGCCCTCGTCCCCGATTTGACTGCTGTGCAAGTTGAGCGAGCGGAGATGCCGACAGTGCGTCACGATTGGCTCTACATCAGGCTTGGCGTCCGTTCCGGCCCCGATGTAAAGCGACGTGAGTTTCGCGAATCCCGGAGCTGTCGCGAATGCACGACACACAGCGGCATCCATGTGGCAATCATCGGCATGAAATTGATCGATTCGAATCAGATGCGGACTATGGAAGAATGCCTTCGCGGCGGCCGCATCCATTGTGG
>CAJHYQ010000554.1_pt1 | contig 14881 bp, 12 predicted proteins | sample 9198721 | NCBI WGS metagenome assembly CAJHYQ01 (sample SAMEA7708357, study PRJEB35096) | sediment metagenome | biome: marine neritic benthic zone biome [ENVO:01000025]; feature: sediment [ENVO:00002007]; material: shallow marine sediment [ENVO:03000034] sea grass bed [ENVO_01000059] ... | reverse complement strand
CTTGTGTATCGCCGCCATCTTTTGCTGTTGAAGGGTGGCAGCGGTCACGTCATGAACGGTGACGATCAGGTTTTCGTTGCTACCGTCGCCATCAGGAAACGGTACGCAATGCACATGGTAGTAGCGGCTGTCGTTGCACCGCAGCGTGGAACTACTCGCTTCCCCCGTCGCTAGCGCGGTATGGAAGGGACAGAAGTCGGGCCCGAGAATTTCCGGACTGCCAAAGACCTGATAGAAGTTCTCACCGGCTAACGCTTGGCCACCCAGCCAATTCTTCAAACAGTCGTTAGCCCAGAGCACCGTGTTCTGGCTGTCCAGCAACGCAACACCGTCGGGCATCCCTTCCAGAATTCGCTCGTTCTTCAGCCAACGACCGATTTGCAGATCGTCGTCGACGTGTCGCGAAGAGAGGTAGATGCCGACAGCGCCCTGATCGAGTAGGGTGCGAGCGCGGACCGCATCATCGATAGCCTCAACCTCGTATCGTTCGCGAAGCTCTGAAAGCGGTCCGTCGTCATCCGACGGATCGCCGATGTAGAGGATTTTCGGCTTGTTCGACAACCTCCCCAACTCCTACCGTTAAAGACGGGAAAGCCCGGAGGAATTATAAGTCCACCAACTCGAGGAACAAACGCCCCCAACCGGGTGAAATGATCTCCGTATATTAAATCGGTCTGCGGACCGGAGCAAGTTTACCAATCGCGAAAACTGGAGTACCAAATGGACGTTTCGCCAATACTCCCGGACGCGCTGATCGTTACAACAAGATGCCAAAAGGTTTGATGCATTCCCCCAAGAGGGACCAGACAGTTGTGACATTTGTTGACAACACTGCGTCGAAGTGACACAAGATTGACGTCGCAGACGAGCTGTAAGCAAAATCAGCACACCACTCGCCCTCTTCCGGTAGCCCGGTGATGCATCCGATCGGTCAACCGCCACCTTTGAGCGTCATCGCGTACAGAGTAATGATGACGCCAGCTGACATCAGGCTCCACGGGGCCCAGTCCGGTGGCTCGATGACCTTGGTCGAAGCTGCAAATTCCGCGGTTTGATAGTCATTCGGACCAAAGCTGTTGACGACGATGGGGCTGGCGATCACGGCCCGTTCCACCACCAAGCACTCGATGCCCAGCACGATCAATGAGATCCCAATCGCCATGAACAAGGCACGCCACATGGTCCTATCCGACTCGTGATGGGGAGAGACTCGTCATCCAGTACGAAAACCGCCTAGCTCATCATCGTCCATCGGCTGGCCGAATCTGACGCCAGACGATAAAGGGCTCGTCGGCACGATTATTCGGATTGAAAGCAGAACTGCACCGTTCCGGCTGGTGGTTCGAGTTGCTTAAACTGCTACCAGTTCAAACCGAATTCTTCCCCTCCGCTGCCCCGATTCAGCCCGCCTTTGAGAGGCTCGTTGGAGGTTGGGCGAACGCTGGGAGTGGGAACATCGTCGTCCCCTTCGGATTCGTCGGCCGACTCGACTTCAGGTTGCACGGTGACGGCCTTGATCGAAAGACTCATCTTTTGCGCCGCCGGATCGACCGATAGGACTTTCACTTTCACGTCCTTCCCCTCTTGGACGACCGAGCTGGTGCGCTGAACGCGATGATGTGCGAGTTCAGAAATGTGAACCAGACCCTCGATGCCGGCCGCAATTCGCACGAAGGCACCGAACTGCATCACCTTGGAAACGGTCCCATCGAGGATCGTGCCCACCGGATATTTCGTGTCGGCATCTTGCCAGGGATGGTCCAGCAGTTCGCGGTAAGACAGCCCAATCTTACCCGTCGCGGGGTCGATCTTTTCAATGCGTACTCTGATCGATTGACCTTCCTCGACAACTTCCGACGGATGCGCGATGCGATCCCAACTGAGTTGGCTGATGTGGACCAACCCATCTACTCCGCCGATGTCCACGAAGGCACCGAAGTCCTGAATCCGACGGACGACACCTTCGCGGGTCTGACCGACTTCCAGTTCGCCCATCAGCTTTTCCCGTGCTTCTTCCTTCTCCCTCTCTAGCACAGCTCGATGGCTCACCACCAAATTGCGACGATCCGGATTAGCCTCCGTGACGACGCACTGCAACGTCTGCCCGACATAGGGCTCGAGGTCTTCGACTCGGAACAGCGAGATCTGGCTGACCGGGATGAAACCCCGAATACGATTGACCTCGCATTCGAGTCCGCCCTTGTTGTGGCCAATGATCTTGGCCGAAACCACAACACCCTCGGACAGGTCAGACCAATCCTGTACCTCGACGGAAGCACCCGGTATGACCAATTCGTAGAGATTGTCATCCGTGAGAAAACGAGTTGGCACAACGTCCCGTTGCTCACCGGGTTGCGGGGGCTCGTCGAAATGCTTTAGTGTCGCGATTCCCTGGTATTGATTACCGAGGCTGAAGAAGACCGACTCTCGATCGGTCTTGATAACCGTTGCGGAGATGCGAGAGTCGAGTTCGATTTCTCCTTCACCGGAACTTTTGGTCGAAGACACATCGTCGTTCATCAGTTGGTCCAGTGACACCCCTCCCAACGCGTCGTCGATCTCACGGCTCAACTCGTCGGAGATGCGCGGTGAACGGGTGGGTGCGTTCGGATCACTGGCGAGGTAATCGGATATCGTCGAGGCCGATGATGGCTCATCGACCACCGGCGTGGGCGTGGCATCCGGAGACTGCTCGGCTTGCGGAGCCGGAGGGATCGACTCCACTTGATCCGGTTTTGGCTGGCTAGCGTCAGCTGTCTGCGCGTCACCGGCCGACTCCGCTAGGGTCGCCGGCGTTTCGGTCTCGCCTGGAGACGGGGATGGATCTCGCTGAGAGCCGATCTTGATGCGCGACGATGAGCGCGTGTCTTTTTTCTCTTCGTCGGAATGGTTTTGGATCTGTCCGGCATCGGTGTCCGATTTGCGATCTTCCGTCATAGCGTGCTGTCGAGCAGTTGAGAGTTCAGAAATAGAGCCAATTTCATTGCATTGTACAAAACGCCGCGGAAGCGTGGTATGTTGCCCAGTCCATTGCCTCCCCTGAGCAAGCCACTGTCCAGCGGCGGAACCCGATTATGACATCGTTCGAGTTTCAGGCTCAAGACTACGGGTCGACCATAGCCGACCTCGTGACGGATCGACTTTGTGATCTGGGTCCGGGTCGTCCAAATCGTGAAGTCGCTGATCGCCTGCAGGCGTTGTCGATTGAATCGCTCTTTGGCAACGCGCCCGACCGGACACTGGCCAACTGCTGCCTTGCGGGACTTTGGCTCTGGCACGACTTTTTAGACGAGTCGCACACCATCAGCCAAAGTGTATCGAATTCTAGTGGAAGCTTTTGGCACGGGATTATGCACCGGCGGGAGCCAGACTATTCAAATGCGAAATACTGGTTCCGACGCGTTGGAGATCACCCGGTTTTTGACCAACTTGGGGTGGTCGCCACCGAGTTAGCCCAGACGTCGCCGTCGGATCCGCACACCGACTACTTGGCGAATCAATCCCAGTGGGACCCGTTCCAATTTGTCGATGCGTGTCAACAGGTTTACCGCACGGGCACTCCTGGCGAAGACCTATGCAAGCAAGTCGCGCGAGCGGAGTGGCAGTTGCTGTTCGATTACTGTTATCAAGGCGCAACCGACTAGTTTTCACTTCGCACGTGACGCGGTCGCTACGCGGCGTCACTGCTACTTTGGTAACGTCTTCCACAACTCGGTGGCGGCGGCGAGACCTTCGACTGGTTGCTGACACGTGAAGTTGCGACAGATGTAGACCGTTGGTGCCTTCGTGCCGGCTGACTTTCCGGCAAACAATGGATTCAACTGAGCTGCGTCGCCCTCGTCAGGTTGCGATCGACAAGCTGTCACGCTTCGCGGAACGAAGCAGTGGCCCAGGTCTCGAAGACTCTGCTCCACGTCGGACTCGCGCCGTTCACCAATGACGACGATCTCGTGCACCGGTCCCAAGTAATAGTCCAGTGCAATTAACCATTGGCCCACCGCAGCAGGCGCACGCTGCATGACATGAACGCCACCTTGAAGGACTTGCTCCGCTGCCTCCAAATAATCAGCTCGACCGCTGAGTTTACCCAGACGGAGCAGCACGAGACTCGCCATCGCGTTGCTGCTGGGCACAGCATTGTCGTATAGGTCCTTCGTGCGAGTGATCAGCTTTTCGTGATCGTCTGCGGTGTAGAACAGAGCACCGCCCTGCGGATCCTGGAAATGGGTCAACGCAATATCGACCAGTTCGAATGACCATCGTAGCCAGCGTTCCTCAAAGGACGCTTCGTACAGCGACACCAGCGCGTTAGCAAGCGTCATGTAGTCGTCCAAATAGGCCATGAAGCGTGCCGAGCCGTTTCGCCAGCAGTGGAGCAAGCGGCCATCTTCACCTCGCAGGTGGTCGTAAATGAACTGAGCTGCCGACGCTGCCGTCGCGATGTACTTGGATTCGTGCAGGGCACGGCCAGCCCGCGCAAACGCATCGATGGCTAGCCCGTTCCAGCTAACGATGACCTTATCATCACGACCGGGTCGAACTCGCTGGTTACGAACCGCAAGCAGCTTTTGCCGTGACTCGGCAAGTTCTTCGAGCAGCTCGGCGTAATTCCACCCTTTGATCTCCGCCTGCTGTTGAATCGGACGCCGCAGATTCAGGATGTTCTTCCCTTCGAAGTTGCCTTCTGCTGTAACGTCGTAGATGTCACAGAATCGTTCGCCCGCCTCCGGCCCCAACACTTCGATGACCTCGTCGCGGGACCAAACATAGAACTTGCCCTCTTCCCCTTCACTGTCGGCATCCTCGGTACTGTAGAGGCCGCCGAGTGGATCCGTCATATCGCGGATCAAATAATCGAGCGTCTCGCGGACGATTCGCGCATCCTGCTCCTGCCGATCGCAGAGATACGCGTCCAGATAAGTGTTGGCCAGCAACGCGTTGTCGTACAGCATCTTTTCAAAATGCGGAACCAACCACCGCTCATCGACCGAGTACCGTGCGAAGCCTCCGCCAAGGTGGTCGTAGATGCCTCCGGCAGCCATCCGATCCAGGCTGACACGGACCATCTGCACTAGCGCGTCGTTGGGCGCACGATGCCAACACCTTAGGATCAACTGAAGGTCCATCGGGTGAGGGAATTTGGGCGCGCCGCCGAAACCACCCCATTCTGAGTCGAACGACTGTCCGAGGTGCTCAATGGCATCACCCACATAGCTCGAATCCAACTGCGCTTGTTCGGCTTGGGGGAGCACGATGGAGGCCAGTTTTTCAGTCAATCGACCGGCCTGCTCGATCGCTGCGGCCCGTCGATTCGCCCAGGCGTCACTCACCGCAGCTACAACCTCGTTGAATCCCGGCATTCCCATGCGACGCGTCGGGGGCCAATAAGTGCCTCCATAGAACGGCTGGAGGTCGGGCGTCAGGAACATGCTCATCGGCCACCCTCCACGACCGGTCAACAACTGCACGGCGTGCATGTAGATTTGATCGAGGTCGGGCCGTTCCTCACGGTCGACTTTGATACAGACAAAGCCGTTGTTCAACTGTGTAGCGATCGCTTGATTCTCAAAGCTCTCGTGCTCCATCACATGGCACCAGTGACAGGCCGAATAGCCGATCGACAGAAAGATTGGTTTGTTCTCGTCCTTGGCCTGCCGTAAGGCCTCGTCACCCCATGGCTGCCAGTGGACGGGATTGTTTGCATGCTGCAGCAAGTAAGGGCTCGTTTCGTCGGCTAAGCGATTGGCCATGAGTGCTCCGTAGAATGAAGAAGCGACAACTTCAGCCTAATTGCTGGCATGTTCGTCGGCGGGAAAGGACCCGGCACCGACTTCTTCGCAGTAGCCCCGAACCGCTTGCTCGACCGCTGTCCGCAGTTTGGCAAAGGCTTTCACATGTTTCGGGACTCGGCCGGCGCTTAAACCCAAAAGATCGTGAAGCACGAGGATCTGACCATCGCACTTGGGGCCCGCACCGATCCCGATCGTTGGAATGCGAATTGATTCGGTGATCTGCGCGGCGATCTCCACGGGGATGCACTCCAAGACCATGGCAAACGCGCCGGCCGACTCAGCCGCACGAGCATCCGCCAATAACCGTTCTGTATCTCGCTGAATTCGGTAACCTCCAAGCTGATGGACACTTTGCGGGCGCAGGCCGACGTGCGCCATCACGGGAATCCCTGACGCGACGAGTGTACGGATGACCTCCGCTTGATCGACGCCGCCCTCCAACTTGACCGCCTGACAACGCGTCTCCTTGAGAATGCGCCCGGCACACTCGACCGCTTTGTAGACACCGAGGTGATAGATCGGAAACGGCAAGTCAACGACCACTAACGCTCGATTGACTGCTCGACCCACCATCTCGGCATGATAGATCATTTCGTCCAGCGTCACGGGCAACGTATTGTCGTGACCCTGAACCACCATGGAAAGGCTGTCTCCAACCAGGATGCCGTCGACACCGCATTCGTCCAGCAACGACGCGAACGGATAGTCGTAGGCGGTGAGCATGCTGATTTTGCGGTCCGCCCCCTTCATCGCCGTGAACTTCGGTACGGTGATCCGAGCTTTTTGAGTCGATTGGCTGGACATATTGCGGCGCGATCTTGGCTGGAGTGAAGACGGTTGTGCAAACGCAGCGTAGCCGGAGACGTCTTCCGCATTGTGGCGGGCAACTCGAATGATGACAACCAGCGCCGGCAAGAACACAGCCGGCAGGCACTCAAGCGGTAGCTACGGGCCTACGGCATGTGGCAGCGAGATTCCGGCCCCTGGAGCCGGGAATCATGATCCGTGTAGAAAATCTTGAATGTCGTCCAGCATCTCGTCGACGTTGTCCTGTCGACGACCGGCTTGATACTCCGCCACCGAGTGCTCGAACTTTTTGAAGGCTTCCCGGTCATGGCGACGTGTTTCCAACGTTACTTCATTCTTCGTAATCCCGGGGAGAGCCGACAGCGGCTCCTGGGACTTGACCTGAATGATGACACTGTCGCTGAGCAACCCCTTGTCGAACTTGATCGACGCAAGATTGTCCCAGGCAATGACGACGTCGCGAACCTCGACATCCAAGAGACGCTTATTCTTGGCATCCTCGGGCTGGTGGAACGCCAGCCGGATTCCTTCTTCGCTGGCCAACGCCATTCCGTGGATCTTTGTCACAATGCCAAACAGCTGGCTGACGCGGAATTGAAGCATGGCTTGGATTCCTCATTGCTTGAGCTGTTCCCGATCACGTATCACGTAGATCGTAACCGGATGCGGAACCAAGGGACTAGACATAAATCAGAGGGCACGGTCAACGCGCTTCGTTGGCGGGTTCAGCGTCGACCGCCTCCGCCGCCGGCTGAGGCACCAGACCCGAGCTCATCTCCGCGGAGGGCAGTACCAATAGGACTCGCAACGTGCCGTCGTTGTTCTTCGGCGAAATGCCCTTCAACTCAGCAAGCATCTCACCTCGATCCGGTCTGATGCCCGCGATGGTAGCTTCCTGGAAGAACTGCACGGTCGGACGGCCGGAGTCGGCTGTGAGCGAGTAAAACAGGACTTCCGTTTGACCTCGCGTCTGACCGCTTGCCGTGCTTGGCGTGGCAACTGGTACTTGGCCCGTCACTTCCGCTGGGCTCCGCTGCCGGGATGAGGTCCCTCTGCGCAGTTCGGTCGCGACAGCCGATTCAGCAGGCTGGCCGTTGAGGCTTGGGAGGGCATCGAATTCATCTGAATCGGCCGATGCACTCGGTGACTTGGCGGCAAGGAAGCCCAATAGTTTTTTATACTCAGCCGATTCCTTCGTAACATAATCGACGACGACCGGCTCGGTATCCCCGGCCTCCAGATCGATGTACAGATCGCTGGAACGTCTCATCCGATCCTGATCATCCGCGCGCGAGTATCGGTCTGCTGGAGCATTCAATGGCTCGCGTCCAAAACTCGTCGCCTCTGATGTCCCCTCAGAGGACTCCGTGAGCGCGAGGTCCACGGCCTGAGGCTGGTTGCCCGCCTCGATACGGTGCAGTGAAAGCGCGATTTGCTCGGGTGAGCCTTCGATCACGAGTAACTGGGGCTGACCTTCAAACCCAAAGTCTCGTGCGCGACCGCGACGCGTGGAGCCGGCAACTGCACCAAGTCGATACAACCCCCGTGCGGCCTGAGCTTCGGTTTGGGTTGTCTTGCCAAAGTAGACGATTGCATCCAAACCGGAATCGACGGCGGCCAAGTTGGTGACGGCCCCATCAGCTTCAACGGGGTCATCGCCGAACGGACGATCGGCCAGTGCGTCGACCGCCCCGCTTTCATCGACGGCCACTCCGAAGGCTGAGTCCTCAACTGCTTCGCCTGGCGATTTGCCGCCGCGCTGCCCGAGACTCTCCGGCTCGGCTGAAATGGCTTGCCTAACATTTTCACGTTTCGCTCGCGGCGGTTGGCTATCTGTCGGTTCCAGCCGCATCGCGGGAGGCTGGTCGGCCTTCAGGGCGTTTTCAGCGAGCACCGATTGGTCGCCTGATTGTTTTTGCTCCGAGAGTTGTTCCTCGACTGTGGCCCGCGTCGTATCCGGCAGTTGACCCACTTCATCCATGGAACCATGATCGAGCCGGTTGAACACGCCTGGCAGGAAGAACATCAACAACAGCGCTGCCGCAATCGTTCCTCCTACCCAGGCCAATCGCCGCCACACCTGACGCCGCTCCGATTCCTTCGACGCCGGACTGGGGCTCGTATGCTGGACCGCGCGCTCCAAGACTCGCTGATGGAAGCCTTCATCCAATTGAAATCGCGGGAGCGACTTGAGGCTGTCACGCAAGGCCTGCAGTTCTTCGAGCATTCGTCGATACTGCGGATCGGCATCGACGAGACGCTCGACATATTCGCGCTCAGAATCAGATAGCTCACCATCCAGGTAAGCACTGATCATTTCGTCGATGAGTTTTGGGTCTTGTTTGGACATAGCTAGATGCGTGCCGCTTGTCTACTTATCGCCCCGCAACTGGAGGCTTTCGTCATTCAGGTCTTTTCCTGCAAAACATCCTTCAGCCGCCGTTTGAGGTGAATCCGAGCTCGGTGCAGTCGACTGCGAACCGTGCCCACGGGCAAGTCGAGGATCTCTGAAATCGTCTCATAGCAACAGCCTTCCATTTCCCGCAGAACGAGAATTGTCCGATGTTCCTCGCTCAACTCACCGATCGCCTGATGGATTTGCCGTGCCCGTTCCTCCCGTTCTAACTGCTGCAAAGGCCCTTCATTTGAGTCGGTTGGTTCTTCACCGCGAGCTTCGCGTGACTGCTCGACCGAGATTTCCGGTCGACGCCGACGTCGACGTGTGATCCAGAGGTTAAAGGCGATACGGTACATCCACGTATAAACGCTGGCTCGACGTTCGAAGGTCCGAAGTTTCACGTACGCCTGAACAAACGTTTCTTGAGCGACATCCTCGGCTTCTTCGTGACAGCCGGTGACATGGACCAGCGTGTTAAATAGCCGATCCTGGTATTTCTGCACCAGCTGCCCAAATGCCGCGGTGTTACCGGCAAGCGTCTCGTCGATTAACTGGGCATCTTCGTTCACGTCTGCTCCGAGATTATGACGCGAATCGCTCGAATAAAGTTCCCGATCCGAATGCCTGGGCAACACAAGCCTATCGAGCGTTTTCGACCTGAGTCGACGATTATCCGTAACCTGTATAGACAAAACAAGTTACCGAGTAATGGCCGATCTCGGGAAAGAGACCGGCCTGGGCACCCCGACCACAACAACCCTTAGTACCCCCGAATCCGGTGAAAAGTTCATTGTGGCGCGGGGCATGAGGGGGCTGCGACCTCCAATTCAAGCCTTAAGCTTCGGGCCAGAAAAAACATAGATCCAAAGCGCTAGCATCGCCACGGCAATCAAGACGCTGATGTTTTGCGAGATCGTCAGCTGGGCCATGAAGGCTCGCTCGTCGGTGCGGATGATTTCGAGCAGGAAGCGCGTCACCGCGTACAACGTCAGCAACAACGCCAATACTTGGCCATGACGCTGTCGAAATGGAAAAACGAGGGCCACTAACAACGCCAGAAGCAACGCATTGACCGAGCTGTAAAGCTGAGTGGGATGAACCGGCAGACTGCGTTCGGGCCACGCATTCAACCAGACGTTCACCTGCCGCCCATCGGTCATCGTCACCATCAGCTCGGCGGGACTGTTCTCAAGCACTGAACGTGCATGCTCGACGCCTTGGAGCTTGATCCCATTGATCGATTCGATTCGCTGACCAACCGCGATATCGACATCCCGCATTGGCCCGGTCATATCGATTTCGGCAACCAGAACGTTGCCACTACCATCGTCTTCGATCCGCATGCCGTGCAGCTGTCCCAGTCCCCGTTGATGAACGTAGGGCGGGCTGTCGGCGGGAAACCTCACCGCCCAGGCGAAATCCGCGTCACAAGTGCCGCCGAAACAGCAACCGTTCAGCAGGCAGCCGATGCGCCCGATCGCAAGGCCGAGGGCGAGACTCGGCGCGATGAGGTCACCTAGAGCCAGTGCATTAAGTTGGTGCTTCCATGCGAACAAGAGAAATCCCACAGCCGCACCGATCAGCGAGCCGTAAACCACGAGACCACCCCGGACAACGCTGACCATGTTGACCAGTGTCTCGGACCACTGCTCCGCTTGGATCAGATTCCAATGCTGAATGACAAAAAAGACACGGGCACCGATGATGCCGGAGACCACTAAGTAGAACGCCAGACCGATGATGAGATCGGGATTCAGCCCCGCACGCTGACTGCGATAAACCGCCCAGGTGACAGCCGCTACGACCGCCAACAAGAGCATCACGCCATAACCACGGATCGGCAGACCCTGGGACGCTTCAACGCTGGGAAAGGTCGCATAACCTGCCGGAATCGGCTCTTCGATTCTCGGAAGCAGCAACACGATGGCGACCGCCACAAGCCCGATCATAGGCAGCATGCCGAACAGCTCGTTGCGCCAGCCCCTCTTCCGTGCGGCAGCGACGAAGATCAGAGTGCCGATCATGAGCCAGGCAATCAGCACCCAACCCCAACCGAAAACCGGCAGGGGGCCCAATTCGTTGGGGATGTAAAACAGCGTTTGACGCAAGGGCCGCAATCCTCGGCGAAGCGGTTGGATATGTTTGAGCCAACGCCAGCGATTAGGGAAGGACGCCGCTGGCACCTTCGTCCAGCCGCTGGTTGTCGATGAGTCGGGTCGATCCGACGTGCGCCGCGACCAATGCTACGGCTGGACGATCGATCCTTTCGAGCGGAATTAGCCGCTGCGCGCAGCGTACCGCGACATAGTCAATCTGGTCAACTCCACTCCTCCGTATCTCCCCGGCAATTACCTGCTCCAGCTGATGCGGGTCACGTTGGCCGGCATCAAATTGGCCGACCGCGAGCCCCAAACCGCGAGAAATCGATAGAGCTCGCTGCCGCTGCTGGGCATCCAGCCGCACATTGCGGGAACTCAGTGCTAGCCCGTCCGATTCTCGTATCGTGGGGCATCCGTAGATCCGAATCGGCAGATTCAAGTCATGCACCATGGTTCGGACAACCAGCAGCTGCTGAAAATCCTTTTCACCAAAAAAGGCCACATCGGCCGGAACTATCTGAAACAGCTTCAAAACAACGGTAGCCACACCATCGAAATGGCCCGGTCGATATTCACCCTCCAGGCACCTCGCAACTTCAGGCGCAATGACGGCCGTGGAAAAACCCTTGGGATAAATCTCGTCCGCACTCGGTGCAAAGACCAAGTCGACGTCGTAATCCGCCATCGCATCAACATCTCGCTGCAAGTCGCGCGGGTACTGATGAAGATCGTTCGACTGGTCAAATTGGGTCGGATTGACGAAGACTGAAACAACCACGAAGTCGGATTGCCGCCGCGCCTCGTCCATCAGACTCAGATGGCCCGCGTGCAAAGCCCCCATCGTCGGTACAAACCCAATCACCAATCCCGACTTCCGAGCATCGACGATCCGTTCGTAGGTTTCCCGAATCGTCGAAGTAATCCAGGGCTTTGAGGACGCAAATGTCGCAGAATTCACGCGTCGGTCTCGCTGTTCGTCGTCACTGCATGGATGTCAACGCCGCCGCGATCTGATCGGTCACTTGATCTTCGGACAAAACACGAATCTCCAACCAGGGGTATTCGTTGTGTCCACTCACCCATTCACGCAGTGCCGCCCATGGAAACGTCTGTGCCGTGTTTGGCTGGCCGGCCCGACAAAGGATCAACAGTTTGGGGGCGGGCAAGGTTGCGACCCATTGATCGAAACACGCTTCAAACGCAGCCAGTTCGGAGCCGGTAAGTGTGCCACGCGCGATAACCGCTGACGCGGCAAACCAAAACTCGCTCACAGTAAACGCATCGGGGTGGCCCCAATTCGCTGCGCTCAGGCATTGGCTCCTCCGCTTGGCCAATTCTAGCTGCTGTGAGCTTTCCAGAACAGAATACCGATCTTGCGCAGCCTGACTCGCTGGATCCTTGACCAAGGTCGCAGCAACCTGCTGGCAGATACGTTGGCCCAGACCCAAGCTGGCGAGTCCTTCAACGGCAAAGCGATTGGGGGTCTCCTGCAGGTGTTGCAGCAATCGTTCGACGGTCCAACCAAGTTCTGGATGAACCATCGTGGGGGCAATTTCTGCCGCCGGTTCGAGCACAAATCGCCTGGCAACCATCCACGGGTGCGGAAGCGAAAGCTGGTCGCTGGTGCAGATCACATCGTCGTAGATCAATAGATCGACGTCGATGGCGCGGGGGCCCCAGTGTTCAACGCGTGCTCGTCCCAAAAGTTTTTCGACGGCTTGAGTTGCGCTCAGCAGTTGTTGCGGATTGAGCGACGTTTGCACCACCGCGGCGGCGTTCAAGAAGGAGTCTTGTCCAGCGGGGCCGCCGGCCGGTTCCGTCTCATAGAAGCGGCTTACCGCCAACACGTCGATCGCGGCATGTTGGCCAAGTTGCTCAATCGCTTTCTGCAGCAGGTGATGGCGGTCACCGAGGTTCGATCCCAGCGCCAGCAGACAGTTCGCCATGGGTCAGCCAAGCCCCACGAATAGGCACGCGTCCTGCAAAACAAATGGTTTTGCGTACCGGAGCGATCAGAAGAAAAACGCGGGAGGTCACATCCGAGTGCCAGAGGTAGGACCGAAGTCTTTAACCAACTGGTGGTCGTCGAGTCCGTCGGTCGCCACCTCCCACGCAAGTTCTGTTTCTAACGACTGCTGCGTCATTTCCTGCGCTGAGCAGTTCAAACTCGAACTTCGTTGTTCAGTGACGACCAGCTACGCAACCAACCCCGAGGTAAACAAAGCAGCTCCCACAAATCATTGATGTGATAAGCGCAGAGTTGTCGTCTATGGAAACCACCAGACCAGCGGCGGCGATGAACAAGCGAAGTTCCAATGGCTGATATGTCACGACATTTTGCGTGTCTGACATCGATTGTCAACCAACCCATCCAAAACTTTTTTGTATTCGCAAGAAATGAAATCTTTGGTCACTGCGCTACTTGCAAACCATTCTCATCTTGCTAGGAGCAAGCTGCGCTCGAACGATGACAATTGCCATCGGTTTGCGCAAAGAGTGTGGCGTTGTTGTTGCGCGGGAGTCGCTTTGCGATGCCCTTTTTCAGATCTCCAACGAAAGCTTTTCCCTTGTGACAACATCTTGTCAGTTGTGTGCAGAGCGCAAGGCGAGCGGTTGAGCAAGTCTAAAAATCGCAACAAACACCGCGTTTTTGCCGCGTTAGAACACGAGACGGCAGCGATCCTTGGACTTGCTCGCCTTTTTTTGGTCGTCTGATTAAGATGACGGTCAGGGGAAGTATGTTGGTTGCACGACCGTGACCATCTTTGGGTTTGCTTGTTCGCAGAGTTCTAGTCGACGAGTTGAAGTGCAACTGCGGATCACTTGCTTGAGCGGTGCGTGATGAAGTCAAACGATCCATCGATTGATAACGCGCTGGGTAATGCGATTGTCGACCTCGCCAATCAACTGGCGGCGAGTGTGGGCTCAGCCGACGATCGCGATGCGGTGATGGAAGTTCTGCATCAATTGCTGACCCCGGCTGTCTGTCGTCGCCTGGGAATTTACCCTTGGCCCGACTTTCTGTTGTCGGTCGTGATTCCCGTGTTCAACGAAGAAGCGACGGTCGCCACATTGATCGAGCGCGTCAGAAAGGTGGGTGCTCCCAGCGAGATCATTGTCGTCGATGACGCCAGTACCGATGGTACCGCCGCCGTCCTATCGAAGATTCCCGATCAAGACGACCTGCGCATCATTCGACACGATCAAAATCAAGGCAAAGGGGCCGCCATCCGGACCGGTTTGGCAGAGATGCGAGGGGATATCGTCATCATTCAAGACGCGGATCTCGAATATGATCCCGCCGAATACCCGCTGTTACTGCAGCCCATCCTGGAAGATCGCGCCGATGTGGTCTATGGCAGCCGCTTCAGCTCGACCGATCGGCCGGTGTCGCGATATTGGCATCAGACGGCCAATCGGATGGTCACTTTGCTGTCCAATATGTGCACAAATCTGAAATTGACCGACGTCGAAACTTGCTACAAAGTCATGCGCCGCGAGCTTGTACAGCAAATTCTGCCCTCCTTACGAGAAAATGGTTTTGGCATAGAACTGGAAATAACCGCGAAACTTGCAAGAATCGAAGAAGTGAGGTTTTACGAGTTACCCATCTCGTATTCGCCTCGTGGTTACGCGGACGGAAAAAAGATCGGTTGGCGTGACGCACTGCAAGCATTGTGGTGCATCGTGCGTTACCGACTGGGTTCGTAAAAACTTTTTTCCCGCAAAAACCACACTTAGACACTCGCAGCTCCCCGCCAGCAGGAGCTCGACCCAACTAATCG
>CAJHYQ010000066.1_pt1 | contig 14961 bp, 5 predicted proteins | sample 9198721 | NCBI WGS metagenome assembly CAJHYQ01 (sample SAMEA7708357, study PRJEB35096) | sediment metagenome | biome: marine neritic benthic zone biome [ENVO:01000025]; feature: sediment [ENVO:00002007]; material: shallow marine sediment [ENVO:03000034] sea grass bed [ENVO_01000059] ... | reverse complement strand
GTGGCTGATTTGCTGGTGGGGGCAGAGGACGGACACTTCTATTATCTTGCCAGATGATTCTGGGGCTGAAACCCTTCCCATCCCGTGAATCATGTCGATTTGAAGTCTGAACTCGTGGTCGATCTGCGAGCCGATGAAACGCCTTCGTGCAGCGACGACGCGAGACTCGTTACTTGCAGGAATATACGACGAGCTAACGCGGATTACCCTATTCCGCGCACGCGATTCGGGAGGGCGAGGCTCCTGCCGAGCCGATTGCGCTCATGCGCTCGGCAGGAGCCTCGCCCTCCCGGTCACGGTTGGCCAGCGAATGAACGTCGTTTACTTGGGGCGTGAGTCATCATAGACTAACCTCAGCAGAGGGATGCATATCAGCAAAATGATTCACACCGTGCCTTCCAGGGGAATAATTGGCATGGCAAAACGACCCTCATGCCGCGGCGACAACGGGAAAGGTGTGCTCAGAACCTTTCTGATTGCGGCACCGAGTGACCGCGCCGTCCGACAGCGTGCGCGCAATCGATCGTCGCTGACTCGAGCACTATCATACGAAGTCTGTGAGGCGCGTTACTGTCTATCAGCTATTGTGTTCACATCGCACGCGATTGAGTGTTGCTCGATTGACCGCGTTCGGTCCATAGATGCCGCCGACCTGGACGGGGACGGCGACCTCGATCTGCTCACCGCTTCGGCGCGTGGTTCTGACGAACCCGCCAGAATCGCTTGGTACAGAAATGTCGATGGGCAGGGCAACTTTGACCATCAGCAGCTCATCACGAATGAAGGGCAAGGAGGCAACGCCGTACACGCTGCTGATCTGGATAGCGACGGCGACCTCGACGTCATCTATGCCACGAGGACAGTCATCCGCTGGGTCGAAAACAAGGATGGACAAGGCAGCTTTGACGAACAACACGTCATCACGGGTAATGTGCGCGACACCAGAGCGGTGCACGCTGCTGATCTAGATGGCGACGGCGATCTGGATATCGTATCGGCGTCCGAAGGCGACAACAAAGTCGCCTGGTACGAGAACATCGATGGGCAAGGGGCTTTCGGTGAACAACGCGTCATCACCCGTCAAGCGAGGTTGGCTAGGGACATCGACGTTGCTGACCTAGACGGCGATGGCGACTTGGATGTCGTCTCGGCGTCGGCGGCAGGTGGCAAAGTCGCTTGGTATGCCAATTCAAATGCGCGGGGCGATTTTGGCGACGAGCAGATCATCGCGAGATCCCCCAATGAGAGGATCTCTGTGGGCACTGCCGATCTGAATGGCGATGGCCACGTCGACGTACTTCATTCGACCAGCGGTGGCGTCGCCTGGTCCAACAACGCCGACGGTAACGGAACGTTTTCCAGCAAGCGGTCCATTATTGGGCGGCCGACCTCCGCCTTCCATACAGCTGACATCGACGGTGACGGTGACGCGGACCTGCTTTACGCGGCTCGGAACGAAGAGAATTCCGAGATTCACTGGTACGACAACACGAACGGGCAAGCGTCATTTGCCAGAGGGCAGATGATCACTGGTCAAGCCGGCGAATTCTCCCTCGTTTTGGCCGCCGACTTCGACGGCGACGGCGACTTGGATGCCCTCAGTGTGTCTTATAATTCCCAAGTTGCCTGGCAGCCAAACACGGACGGCCAAGGTACATTTGGCGACCGACACAACGTGACACCACAAATGCTGCATCCGGGTGACACGCACACCGAAGACGTTGATGGCGATGGCGACTTAGATCTACTCACCGCGTCATCCTATATGTATGGCAGCGGTATCGCGTGGTACGAAAACGAAGACGGGCGTGGGAACTTCGGGAGGCAACAGTTCATTCCGACCGAGGGAGTCGGGGTCAGTTCCATCTATCCAGCTGATCTGGACGGCGATGGAGACACGGATATCCTTCACGGCAAATACGAAGGTCACGGCGTGGGGATGCTCGAATGGTATCCGAATCTCGACGGAAGTGGCAACTTTGGCAGTGCAGAACGCATCGGCGATGAGAGCTCGTTCAGCGTCTACGCCGCAGATTTCAATGGCGATGGCGCTTTGGATGTGCTCACCGTCCCTGCTGGTGAAGGCCACCCGACATGGTTCGAAAACTTCGACGAACGCGGGCACTTTCAACCATACAGCATAGAGAGGGATGACAATACTCAGTTTCGTTCTGCTTACCCGGCCGATTTGGATAACGACGGAGACCTGGACGTGCTTGCCATCGCACAACATTCGGTGGCCTGGTTCGACAACAACGACGGTGAAGGCGACTTTGAGCCAGCGCGAGTCGTCGATGTAATACTCGGCGAAATTCGGCGCGTCATCGTTGCGGATTTAGATGGCGATGGTGATCTGGACCTCGTTACCAGCCTAGATCTGAGTCAACAGGACAGCGAGATCAGCTGGTACTACAACGATGGACGGGGCTGGTTCAAATCGAAGGACCTGATCATCGATGAAGTCACTTCAGGAATGTTGGACGTCGCCGACGTGGACGGCGATGGAGATCAAGACGTCTTAACGTCGATGGCAAAAACCGGTGAGATTACCTGGGTCGAGAACATGGACGGAAAGGGTAGGTTTGGCCGCTTGCATAAAACAACACTGCAGATCCCCGATGCCAACTATATTGACGCCGTTGATTTGGATGGCGACGGTGATCAGGACTTTGTGACTGTATCCGCTGCTGACGGGCGAATCACCTGGCACGAGAACCGCCTGCTGGGCGACAGTAACGACGATCGCTTGTTCAATTCTTCCGATCTTGTCCACGTCTTCGGAGCCGGTGAATATGAAGACGAAATCGCTCATAACTCAACATATGACGACGGTGACTGGAATCAAGACGGCGAGTTCAATTCGTCTGATCTCGTCCTCGTCTTTCGAGAAGGTCACTACGAATCCAAGGTGGGGCTGGTGGCTAAACAAACGCCAGCCGCAGTCGATTGGCTATTTGCGCACGACGATATTGACGAGGAGCGCGAGCGTGTGCGACGTGCCTTCGTAGCCTGACCTTTAGATTGTTGTCGACATCCAAGGACCGCCTCATGGCCAACATGCGCGTATCCGGCACTCTGCCCGAAGGTTGGATCGACTGTTAGCCTGATGACCGTGACGATAGCTGATAGGCCATGACGAACGATTGTCGTCGACGAACTTGGATTGAAGTTTGTGAGCATCGATGTTGCCTATCCATCGTTGCTTTTGAGCCACATACGATCGAATGCTGTGGTCGATTTGAAGCTCATACGGTGCTTGCAGCCGACCTGGATGGTGATGGGGACTCGGATGTACTCTCGGCGTCTTCACGAGATCACACCATCGCTTGGTATGAGAACGAGCAGAGTCAGGGAGCGTTTGGTCCTCGACGGGTGATTTCTGCAAACGTCCGCGACGCCAACTCGGTTCACGCGGGAGATCTGGATGGCGACGGAGACCTGGATGTCCTCAGCACGTCGCTGAGTCGCAACGAAATCGCCTGGCATGAAAACACAAACGGACAGGGTACATTTGCCGCGCCGCGGATTATCACAACCGACGTCGATGGCCCTACGTCACTTCATATCGCTGACTTGGATGCTGATGGAGATCTGGACCTCCTCTCCGCTTCGCAGAATGACAACAAGATCGCCTGGTACGAGAATACGAATGGGCAGGCGATGATGGGGCCGCAAAGAGTGATCACGACGAAGGCCGCCGGCGGGATATCCGTCTACGCCGCTGACTTGGACGGCGACGGTGATTTGGATGTCCTGTCGGCGTCCCCGCGAGACGACAAGGTCGCTTGGTACGAGAACATCGACGGAAACGGCGAGTTTGGCGATCAGCAGGTGATCACAACGGACGCCGCTGGAGCTGCGTCCGTGAAGACAGGTGACTTGGATGGTGATGGTGATCTCGATGTTCTTTCCGCATCCTTTGACGACGACACAGTTGCCTGGTACGAAAACAGGGATGGTGGCAACTTTGGCCGCCCACGAGTGATCACCACTCATGCCGGCGGAGTCGCCGACGTCTTCACCGTAGACATGGACGGCGACGGTGACCTGGACGTCGTCTCGGCTTCGTATCGTGATGACGAAATCGCCTGGCATGAGAACGTTGATGGAAGCGGCGAGTTTGCTGAGCGGCAAATCATCAGTGCTCAGGCTGATGGTGCTCGGTCGGTCCATGCCATCGATTTGGACACCGATGGAGACATCGACGTTCTTTGGGCGGCGTTTTCGGTCGGCAAGATCACCTGGAACGAGAACCGCCTGACCGGCGATTCCAACGATGACGGCTTCTTCGACTCGTCAGATCTCGTTGCCGTCTTTCAACAGGGCGAATATCAGGACGACGTCGCTGGGAATTCTACGTTTGACAACGGTGATTGGAATCTCGATGGTGAATTCGACTCCAGCGACCTTGCGTTTGCCTTCGAGGCGGGGCATTACGAAGCTGCAGCGCCAAGACTTGAAAACCAGGTCGCGGCAGCTGTTGACGCGCTACACGCCCAGGAAGATGACGCGAGAATCTAGCATTCGCCCAGGTCTAAAGTGGATTACGCTATTCCGCGCACGCGATTCGGGAGGGCGAGGCCTGCCGAGCCGAGTGCGCTCATGCGGCTCGGCAGGAGCCTCGCCCGCCTCGCCCTCCCGGACACGGAAAACAGTAAGTTGCGCTAAATGATCGCCAGCGGATCACGCTCGTGTTCCATCGTGCCGCGAGTGACACCGACGCGGTTCATCGCTTTCAGATCTCGCCAAACCTGCTGGCTGGAAACTTCGCCGCGAATCAACTTCGAGTAGAGATGCACCACGCGCCGCACTTGATCGTGCCCATCGTCATCCAACAGTTCAACTCGAAAGGAAGACACGCCTTGAGACAAGAGCGTCGGGACCAGCTCAGCGGCACTTTGTGGTTGAGCGTTAAAAAGTGTATTCCGGCAGCCCACATCGGCCGTCAACTGGTGCTGCATTCCCATACGATCTCGCAGATAGACCTGATGATCGTCACATGGGCGTCCGCAATTTGTTTTGTTGGTACCAGGAGACAAGACAGCGCAAAACACGCAATGCTCCATATGAAACATCGGCATGTGCTGATGTATTACGACCTGCAGCCAAGCGGGCGGAACGACGGCCACCAGATCCCGTAGCTGATCGCAATTCAGATCGTACGAAACCGTCATATGGTCGACGCCAAAGTCGTGGATAAAGCGAGCCGTTAATTCATTGGACACATTCAGCGAATAGTCGGCGACGACCGGAATCCCCTTATCGACGAAGTAGGAAATCGCGGCAAGATTGCGAGCGAGAATCGCGTCGGGGTTGCAGCGGTGCATGCTCCGAAGGATACCGGTTTCCGACGGCTTATGAATTCGCGGCGTCGCCAAGGCAAGCCGCGTGTCAGCGCGACGCGCCATCTCCACCGCGTCGGCATACTCGCGGATATCGGCGAAATCAACGATGACGTCGCGTTGTCCAAGATCCAACAAGGTTTGTAACTGTGCCAACGAACGACACAGAACTGTCAGTTGCGGAGCCTCACGATCCGCATTCGATGCAAGTGCTGGCTGTAGTTCGGGCAGCACCGACTTCGATTCAATGCGCCGCAACGGTTTTTCTCTCAAACGTCGTGTCAGCGTGTCGATCAATTCGTGTCGCAGCTGGCCGAGCACACTGAGCGGCACCATCGGATTTCCCACGATCTCGGCCGAAAGCCGATTGAGCTGAAAGGGCGTGGTCCCCAGGCGCCCAAGTTGCTCGCACAACTGCTGCTGCGTCACGGGATGCTTCTTGGCGGGCTCGGGCAAATGCTTGGAATCGATATCGATCGTCTCGGTGCCCTTCACATTGACAGATAGGCGAAGCGGCTGCCCGACGGTCACGGTCACATGCAGATCGATCGGCAACCTACGTTTGGGTTGGCCGGCGAATGTTCGACGCAGACGTTTGGTTAGCTGCGGATCGTCCGTCTTCCAAACTTGCTGACCTTCATACAACTCCGACGTTCGGATCGACTGACGACCAAAAGCCAATTCAACTTCGCCGCGGTCAGCACCATGCTTTAATAGTTTGCGACCACGCCATACTTCGTAGACGCGTCCGCCTTGTTCAGCGTCGGCAGTGCGATCGCCTTCGAAGACAATTCCATCACCCGGCTTCAATGCCCGTTGCAGCCGAACGCCAACGCGACTGCCGCGAACTCGGTGGACTGTTCCAAGTAACACGCCTCGCTTGGCCGAACTTCGCCCGGGTACAAGCATCTTGTGATCACAGCCCTTGAGCCACCCTGGTGAAAAGCCGCGCGAGAACGATAGCTCCATCTCTTCGACTTCTTGTGGATCGAGCTGCACAACTCGGTCGGCAAGGGCCAGATCGATGGCCTTGCGATATCGCTTGACGATGTTGGCGACATATTCCGGAGTCTTCAGACGTCCTTCGATCTTGATGGATGTGACACCGGCGTCGATCAACTCAGGAATCAAGTCGAAGGCAGCCAAATCCTGCGGGCTGAGCAAATACTTAACGTCGCCTAGGTCGACCTCCTGCCCATCGCAAATGATTTCGTAAGGAAGGCGGCATGCCTGAGCGCACTGTCCGCGGTTAGCGCTGCGTCCCCCCAACGATTCGCTAGTCAAACACTGCCCTGAATAGGCGACGCAGAGCGCACCATGGGCAAAGACTTCCAGGGGCACAACGTCTTCACGTGCAATCTGACGAATCTCTTTGATCGAGAGTTCGCGCGCCAACACAACTCGCTCGATGCCCAACTGCTGCGCAACGCGAATACATTCGGCACTCGTCAGCGTCATCTGGGTCGACGCATGGATCGGCAGATCAGGACAGATGCGCCGGATCAGACGAGCTGCACCCAGGTCTTGGACCAAAACCGCATCGACACCCAGGTGAGCCACCTGCCGCACAATCTTTTCGAACTCCAGCAACTCGTTGGTGAACACCAGTGTGTTTAGCGTTAGATACCCCCTCACACCTCGCTCATGAAGCAGATTCATCAGGTCCGGCAAACTCTGCAGCGAGATGTTGCCTGCGCGAGCCCGCGCATTGAAGCCTTGATCCAAGCCAAAGTAGACCGCGTCCGCGCCGTTCTCAACCGCGGCTCGAGCGCAAGTGAAATCGCCGGCCGGTGCCAGCAGCTCGAGCGTGCGATGGTCATGCGGCAAAGACATCTTAATCTTCAATGAAGAGGGGAGTCCCGTTCCCGACTAAACGGGACCTCCTGTTCTAATGATCTTTCCGCTTCCAGACCAGGGGTCGGTCGTTGCCGTTTCTCGCGGAAGGATCACCGGTGGTTGAACTGCCGAGACATCAAAGCCCATTGTGTTGAAGACGGGCATCATTGGCACCAAGCCCGTGTGGAAACGCAACACGTTAACACAAACGGCTGCTGCCAAAGACGTAACGGTTTGCCCAACGGACGCTATTGACGTAGGTTTTTAACAGCCCCGCCTCCATTCTCATCTTTTTGCTATTCAGCTGCATCATGATTGCTCACCTCCTATCCGCGCTACGTGGATCGCGCCGAAGCTCCGCACCTTCGCGACGATCAAGTCCCAAAAAACGTTGTTTAAAGGTCGAATCTCTCGAGGATCGTCGAGTACTGGCCGCGATGACGCCGAATGAGCAGTTGCTTATCGAGTTGATCAATCGCGCGCGCAGCGATCCCCAAGCCGAGGTCAACCGATACAGCGAAATTAGCGACTTAAACCAGGGCTTGTCGCCGAATACGATCTCTACCGCGCCGAAGCAACCGCTGGCGCCGCATCAGGCGTTGATTAACGCGGCGGGTGCTCACTCGCAAGACATGCTGAACTTTGATTACTTCTCGCACACAAGTCGTAACGGCGATTCACCGTCCGACCGTGCGCGAGATGCGGGCTATCCCTCCGGGGCCGGCGAAAACATTGCCTGGGGTGGTACCACGGGAACGGTTAACCAGATCGCACACGTTTACGCTCGGCATAAGGCACTCTTCCTCAGCGCTGGCCATCGCCAAAATCTGATGGGAACCAGCTATCGCGAGATTGGCGTTGGCGTTCGCTATGGCGTGTTCACCACCTCGCGGAACTGGAACGCCAGTATGGTGACGGAGATGTTCGGCAGCCGAGGAGGGGATCGGTTCATCACCGGCGTTGCGTATACCGATAGTGTGGTGAACGACAATTTCTACACCGTTGGTGAAGGCGTCGGCAGCGTCACGATTACAGCGGTTAACGCCGCCAACGGGTCCGTTTACTCGACAACGACTGGAAACTCCGGTGGCTATTCGTTGCAGGTTCCTAATGGCACGTACACTGTAACCGCAGTCGGCGGAAGTATAAACGGTGAAGTTCGCATGGCGGGAGTCAGCGTCGGTGGCCAGAATACGAAAGTCGACGTTATTACGACCAACGCGACGGGTCCGATGACGACCAATGGTATGGTGGTCGCAGGCTTGAGAGGTGGCAGTTGGTGGCAGTCTGAATCGACCGGCACAACTTTGGTCACGAGCCAGTGGACGACTTTGCCCGCCAATTCCGGCTGGCTCGATGTGCAGACCGCCGACATCAACGGTGACGGAGTCGACGAAATCATTGGCCGTCGCAGCAATGGACAATGGTGGGTCACTCGCAAAATTGGTGGCAACACAGTCAACGAGCTTTGGGGCAATTGGTCTAGCCGAGTCAACTGGCGTGATGTCAATGTCGGTGACTTTGATGGCGACGGTGACGACGACATTGCCGGACGTACTCCGGGTGGAACCTGGTGGGTATCGCGAGCGACGGGTGATCACTTCGAGAATGAAAACTGGGGTCTCTGGTCCAGCCGCATTCCGTGGTACGACGTCAGCGTTGGTGACTTCGACGGAGACGGCGACGACGATATCGCTGGACGAGCTCGTAGCGGTGCTTGGTGGATCGCTCGTTCTGGCGGAACGAGCTTTACGAACGAGTACTGGGGATCCTGGTCTCGTACCATGCAGTGGCGTAACGTCATGGTCGGTGACTTCAACGGCGATGGACTTGACGACATCGCGGGCCGTTCTGGAAACAATTGGTGGGCGGCCGAATCCCAAGGTAACTCCTTTACCAACCGCGTGCGCGGTGCTTGGTCCTCGCGTCTGACTTGGTCCGACCTGGCAGTTGCCGACGTCAACAATGATGGTCGAGACGACATCGTCGGGCGAGCGAGAGGCAATTGGTGGGTCGCTCGTTCTACAGGTGCGAGCTTCCAAAACGAACTCTGGGCTCAATGGAGCGCGAACGCCAATTGGACAAACGTGATGATCGCCGACATTGATGACGATGGTCGAGACGACATCATCGCACGAGTCAATCGCAATTGGTTCGTCGGGCGCTCGGATGGTTCCTCGTTCGAGACGCGCAATTGGGGTAGCTGGCCAACCAACCAAGGTTGGGACGTCGTATTGGTCGGCAATCTCGGATAGTCTGGCGCAAGAGAGAGACTGCGGGCCCTCATTGGGCGTCCGCCATTCTTAACAGGTTTGGAGGATCAACAGCAAGAGGACGATCAACGCAAGCCCAGCGACCCAAACCCAAAGTGGTGGTCCCTCGCCGTCGTTATACCCCGGTTCAGGCACGACTAGCTCCCTGGTCAATCGCGTGTACTTGGCGAGTTAACAACTAGAGCCAAAGGTCAAGCAACTCAGCGTCCTCCGACTCGTGCTCCTGTCGCTCGTCGTCATTCGGCATCTCAGCGAAGATCGAATCGCGAGCGACCAAGTCAAGCCTCGCGGATCGGCCAACTCGCTCAGTGGAAGCGAGTTCCTGACGAGCGTGCTCGACATTCAGGGGCCTGTCGACAACTCCATCATCCATCAGGGCAGCCGCGACACGGGATTCCGTGCTGGTGATACCGATTGCGTTCGGCGAGTAACCACCTTCGGTGAAGGCCGCCACTAGATCACCCGTAGTGAAATCTCCGTCGGCGTTCCAATCTCCATCGGCCCACGTTGAGTTACCGGCAACGTTATCCTCGTATTCGCCCGCCTGGAAGACTTGCACCAAATCACTTGAGTCAAACACTCCGTCGAGGTTGGCATCACCGATGGTCGTTCCCAGAACATTGATCACGTAGTGGTTGAGGTCCTTGTCGTCCACGGCTCCGTCCGAGTTGACGTCCAACTCTGGATCCATGGCCTGAATGCCGGCACTCAAAAAGTCAATGTCTGCAACGTTGACGAGTTCATCCCCATTGAGATCTCCGCGCGGTGGGCCAAAGGTCGCTTGCCCCGGTGACGGTGTGGCGGCGGTCCAACTCGCAACGAAGTCACCGTACTGATCTGCACCCGCGCGATGCAGCGACAGGCCAGAGCCGTCCGCCGCGATCGGCCAGGGCGAGTCGTCGTCATAGCGGACGCGATCGACGAGAATGACTTCCGTAGCGTCATCCGGTACGGGGCTTTGCAGCTCTAACTTCTCACCACCGTTGTCCAACACACCGTCGTACGGCCCAACGAGGGGAACATCGTCGGCGACACTGTAGTTCGCGCGAAATCTCTGGGCCAGAGCCGGATCGCTCACCGGGTCGAACGAGACAACAATCAAGCCGGAAGATGCCGAGACGGATGTGCCGTCGGCGAAAGTGAAATCAACCGCCTTGCCAAGTCGCCATCCACTGAGATCCAGTGGCGTTGGCAGCGTATTCCAGACCTCGACATACTCGAGATCTCGCTCACTTACATCTCCACCATCTGGAACGGCTGGATTGTACATGACCTCGCTGAGAATCACCGCGCTGAGATTTGGTCCTGAGTTTTGGCTACCGAAAGTCGTACTCAGCTGCGGGAACAAGTCGCCCTGCCCGTCTGGCCATCGCCCCAGTGAAACACCAGGCTCGGTTGCCAGGAACTCGAAGGAGTCTGCAAAGAACATGGGCTCGCCGGACGAGTCGGACGTGACGAGCCACACGTCATCGTTCTCCTGTCCTTTGAAACCGAAGCCGAGCTGGTTCTCGTCGATCACCAGATATCCACCGGGCGCGATCGCCGGTGTGCCGGCCGCAAACTGGAACTTGTTAAGCCGCCCAGCGGCATCGCTGAGGAACCAATGGCTGACGTCCACTGGATTGCCTGACGTATTGAGAAGCTCCACCTGATCGATCTCGGGTGCATCGGAGTTCGTCAGGATTTCGTTGATCAGCACGTCCGGAGTTCTGTCCACATCGTTGCTGCCGGGCGTTCCCCCCACTCGGGCACTGGCGATCCAGTTGCGTGGGTCGGCGGCGGAGGCCGTAGGATCAACAATCGTCAACGTCGACCCGACACCGTCAGCTCGTTCGGGCCAACTTCCTTCGTCGTCATAGCGAAACTGTCGAATGATTTCGTTCCTGGCGTCGTACAGCGTGAGCGTCTCACCACCGTTCGAGAGTCGACCGTCACCCCATTGACCACTTTCTCCACCCACACCGTCGCTGCCGAGGGCGATCGAGATGTTGTCACCATATCGGGCTTGGAACGCGGCTCGATTGCGAACCACAACGAGTTGTTGTCCCGGATCCAAGACTTGTGTATCGAACGAAAACTGAATCCCTTCTCCGTCACCGACCTGCCGGAACTGCACACCGGTCATATCGATCGAGACATCGCCGATATTCGTGACCTCGATAAACTCGAACTCACTATCGGTCAGATCTGGCTCGCCTAAACTTGTCAGCCCGTCGTGCGGATGATAATTGACTTCGGTAATCGCCAGATTGTTGGCCGTCGCGGGCTGGTCAATACTGAAACGAGCTTCGGTCAACGCAGACCACTCCTCGCCATTCAAAATTCGCGCTTTGACGGTCGTCGTTCCAGCAAGCGCTAATGCATTTCCAGCGTATTCGGACGCCAGCGGCGAGACCGCACCGCCTTCGAGTCTTGGGTCCGAGCCATCGGTGGTGAATAGGATTCGCCCGACTTGACCATCGTTGGGGTTCTCAAAGTCGATCTGGTCGCCCGAATTGATGAAACCACCGTGCTGTCGGTTGCCACCGACGAGGAACTCCGGAGCATCCGTGTCGGGATAGAGACCAGCGCGGCGGAAGTTGGAGATGACATTCTGAGTGCGCTCGGGGAAGTAGTCTTCGATTAGCCGATCTCGCTCTGTAATCCATTCACTATCGCGAGTGAGTGGACGATTCGCCTGTTTAAGGTCGCCCCAACGCGCTGATTCCGCGACGATAGCCACATCCAACTCGTCGGCACGTGCCATCCAGCGTGCAGCCGTTTCCGTTTCCGTTAACGCGCCGCCGTTATACAGCAGGCGGTGCACGTGATCGGCGAAGCGGATGTTGTACTCAGGAATGTCATCAAGTGACCTCATAAAACCAAGCAGATCGCTGACAGGACTGGTCGATCGCTGACGAACGTTCTCCAGCACTCGCTCCACATCCCACATATAGAACTGCCAGGGTGCGCGATCGGGTCCGCCACCGGCGATGCGCCAGTTTCCGTCGGACTTCAAATCCTGGTTGCCCCCGAATCGTTGAATGATGGTAAACAGAATATGGTTGTCGACGTCCAAGACCTTTTGAATCTGCTCCCAATCGCCGTCTCGGATCACGTCGCGCAGTTCGTTGAAAGCGTCGCGCGTTCCATCAACGATTGAACTGGCGTTGTAGGCATCGTATTGGTGTTCCTCGCCGCCGAAGTAATTCGCGTAGTGACTGGCATCTTGTCGCTCGTGCATCTCGTAGACGCCCCAATAAAGGCCGTTGAGATACAGATGCACATAGTCACCGTGACCGGCAGCCACCTCACCCGCAGCAAGCATTGAGTCGCGCATCCAGGCTTCACGAATCATCGACCCGCGATTCCGCTGGCCCTGATCCCAGTGGATCCAAGAGTTGTTGTATCGTGCGCGGAGATGGAGTGAATCGAAGGTCGTCACCGCTGAATTGGGAAAGACGGGGAAGTCAAGATTAGCCGAGCCGTATTGCTCGCGAAAACGCAAGCTCATCGAGTGCTTTACGTGCTCGGTATTTCGGCTGGCACCGCCCTGCATCCGCGCACCAGCATCAATTTGAAAGCCGACCGAACCATCGGGATAGATCAACTCAGCCGACGCGCTTTCCTCGTTCGTTGAACCAGGATTCGAATACAACCCATCCCGACCAAAGATACTCTCCGAATCGAGAGTTAGAGTGAGCGAGGGCAACGCCAGCAAAGCATCTCGCATGCGATCCTTGTAAAGATCACTCTCGGTAATCTCAGTGTCCATCTCGTAGTCTGAACGGAAGTTACGCCAACGTTCTGGATACGAAACTTCCGCCCCGTTTGGACCCGTCGTCGGTTCGGCTGACTGTTGAATGACCTGATCGACGAAAATGTACGTTTGAGTATCGACGTTTGAGGCTAGATAGGTATCAAAGAAAGCAGCCGCACGTAAGGTGGTCGTGCGGTCAATCGAAATGGGTCCGTCATAAACAAGACCCGATTCGGGTGTTGGCTGGCTCCCGTCAAAGGTATACCGAATTTCGGCGCCTTCGGTGTCAGTCGCGATTTCGACCTGAAACGGTTCGTCAAACAAGCCGCGATCGACACTGAACGTCGTGTCGGCCACAAGCCCGGCATAGGGTGCGGCATCGTTGGCGGCTCCTGGCGTCGCGGCGGTGAAGAAGGCCGGCGTTCCATCTCCCGTCAGCCCATACGCCACATCTGGAGTCTGGTCCGGATAGGGCGCGTACTCGTGCAGCACGGACCCATCGGGCGAAGTAATCGCCAGGTATTCCCGTTCCAAACTCAAGGTGAAATTGGTGTGGTAGGCACCGTTCTCATCGAGATTGGGATCTCGCAAGTCCAGGTGCGTAGCGTAGACAACCAAATACCCGCTGGCGTCAACCGTTGTGCCCTCGGGAAAAGCCCAGAGCGTCCGGTTGTTGCGATCATCCGTCAGATGGAAGCCACTCAAGTCAAAGGCTGAGCTGGATAGGTTTTGAATCTCGATCCAGTCTGGAGTTGACGGTGTACCGCGGAATGAGTCATCGACGGTCGCGCGTGTGCGCGTCGTCAATCCAAGGCCGTTGCCCGCCATGATCTCACTGATCCGCAAAGGCGATGCACCAACAAACAAGGAAACTTCAACCGGTCCTGATGTCGTGTTCCCGTCACTCACCTGATAACTGAATACGTCGGTGCCGACAAATCCGGCTTCGGGTGAGTATCGAAACGCGCCATCTGGATCCCACTCAAGCGTTCCGTGAGCAACTTCGTCAACCAACTGGACGCTGAGGTCTGGGCTGTCAACGTCGGTGTCATTCGCCAGCACGCCGAGGTCTGGCTGAATATTGATGGCCTCGTCCTTGACGCCAAAATATGCGTCGGCGACACCAATCGGCGCGTCGTCCACGGCCCGTACGTTCAAATCAACCGTCGTTACAGACGAGTCGTCCGTGCCGTCAGAGATCAAATATGAGAAGCCGTCAGGACCAAAATAGTCCTCCTGTGGAGCATACTCGAAGGAACCGTCGTCAGTCAGCGTTAGCTCTCCGTGCGTCGGACTGTCGACAAGCGACACCGTCATATTGTCTCCGTCCGCATCCTGATCGTTGGACAGGACTCCAGCGCCGGCGACAATCCGCAACGGCGTATCCTCGCCTAGCTCATAATTGTCCGGCGTTCCCGTCGGCGGCGTGTTGACGACCAAACTGACTGTTTCCTCCGCCGTCAATTGTGTGCCGTCGTCGACCTTGTAAGTGAAAGTCGTGAGCCCGGCGAATCCCTGCGGATCGTACTGGAAGGAACCGTCCGAAGACAGTGTCAATCGGCCGTTGCCAACATCGCGACCCACGACGACGGTTCGATTCACCGCGTCGGGATTTGAATCATTGGCCAGAGGACCGAGAAGCGAATCGACCCGCAACACTTCCGTCGGAATCGCTTTGTACGTGTCCGGCTCAGTGACAATCGAATCGTACTCGGGCGTGACGTTGATTGTTACGGTCGCGGGTGGGGAGCCTCGGAAATCGAACGCGCTG
>CAJHYQ010000350.1_pt1 | contig 14976 bp, 16 predicted proteins | sample 9198721 | NCBI WGS metagenome assembly CAJHYQ01 (sample SAMEA7708357, study PRJEB35096) | sediment metagenome | biome: marine neritic benthic zone biome [ENVO:01000025]; feature: sediment [ENVO:00002007]; material: shallow marine sediment [ENVO:03000034] sea grass bed [ENVO_01000059] ... | reverse complement strand
TGAGTGATCGCGCCACATGGCAACCGTTCTACGTTACGTTTCCTGTTGCCTGATGGGCCTAATGTTGGCGTCCGTTTCGCGGGCTCAGCCTCCCAATGATGAACGACCCGCCATTCTGCCGGGCAGTTCGCTCAAGCGGCTGCATCAACCGTTCCAGGCCAACCTTGATCGTATCGATCCGTCTCGTGACCAGTGGCAAACCGAAGCGTTTCATGACCGCACGTTGTCGCAACTCAAGAAGTTGGTCGGCGCGATTGAAGGGCCGTATGTCGACGACTCCTTGCGGTCGCTCGTTTCCGACGATTTCAGCAGTACGTCGCTTCGCCCAGCCGACCTGAAAACGGTGTTTCAAGACGCGATGTTCGTCGTCCATCGCGGCACGATAGCAGAATCATCGACTCCACACCTCGGCGCTGCCGGATTCGTGGACGCCATTGGAAAATTGACGCATGGGATCTCGCCCACAGGTCGGCACGTGCACTTCAAGACGGTACGTGTTGAGCTGCAACCTGCTACGGCGTTGACCACGATGGTCTTTCAGCTCGGAGGTACCACGGATCGTGGCGGGATACAGCAGATCGCTACGTGGCAATGCAAGTGGTCATTTCGCGACACAACGCAGCCGCCTCGTCTCGTCTCGATCCACGTGACCGACTTTGAGGAGGCCAAGGCACGGGGTCCAATTTTCCAAGACCGAACGGTGGCGGCGTTAGGTGCATGCCCGAGCTTTCAGCAGCAATTGGCGCTGGGCATCGATGACTGGGCCGACCGTTTGGACCGACGATTGGGAATCGATCTCGTGGCCACGCATGGCATCGCGTTGGGGGACATCGACGGTGATGGTTTAGATGACCTCTACGTGTGTGAGCCAGGCGGACTTCCCAACCGCCTCTATCTTCACAAGCCGAACGGTACGCTCCGCGATGTTTCGGCTGTGACAGGTGTCGATTATCTCGAATCGACCCGGTCGGCGTTGTTTGTGGACTTGGACAACGACGGCGACCAGGATTTGCTCTTGGCGGCCGATCGGTTTGTTGTCTTCCTGGCCAACGACGGCTGGGGGCGTTTTCGTCGCGCCGCCGGTTTTCGCACCTCCGCGACCACCGCCTCACTTGCGGCGGCCGACTACGACCTGGATGGCGATTTGGATGTCTATGTCTGCGCGTACTCGACCATCGACTCGGACGCATTAATCGGCCTGGGAAATCCCGTTCCCTTTCACGATGCGAACAACGGAGCACGCAACACGCTTTACCGCAATGACGGCAATTGGTCATTCACGGACGCGACCGCTGTGACAGGTCTCGACCAAGACAATATGCGATTTAGTTTGGCCGCCGCGTGGCAGGACTATGATCTTGACGGCGATCCAGACCTCTATGTAGCGAATGACTACGGGCGCAATTGCTTGTATCGAAATGACAAGGGCCACTTTACCAACGTCGCTCTGATTGCGGGTGTGGAGGATGTGTCCGCTGGAATGTCCGTCAGTTGGGGCGACTTCGATCGCGACGGTTGGCCAGATCTCTACGTCAGCAATATGTTTTCGTCGGCCGGCAATCGAATCTCGTATCAGCGACAATTTCAAGAGACGGCCGATGCCACCACGCGCGGCGACTATCAGCGGTTCGCGCGTGGCAACTCCTTATTCCGTAACGCAGGCGATGGTACGTTTCGTGATGTCACCTTGGAGTCGCATACGACCATGGGACGTTGGGCCTGGGGATCCAACTTCCTCGATCTCAACAATGATGGTTGGGAGGACCTCGTGGTTGCCAATGGGATGGTCACGCATGAGGGCGACACGGGGGATCTGTGAAGTTTCATGTGGCGGCAGGTTCTGTCGCAATCACCGGCGACCGCCCCCGCGGATGCCGCGACGCAGAGACAGACTGACAAGTATTTGCGGGGCTGGCACGCACTTGGTGCGTTGATGCACAGTGGTCGGTCACTCAGCGGACACGAACGGAACTGTTGCTTTTTGAACACCGGTCAAATGCGATTTGCGGATGTCTCGGCCACGACAGGTCTTGACCACGACGCCGACTCGCGGGGCCAGGCTGTCGTCGACTGGGACGGCGATGGCGATCTCGACCTCTGGGTGACCAACCGCACTCGACCTCGGGTCCGCTATCTGCAAAACGAAACGCAAGACACGCGCGGGAGCGACTATCTGGCCATCAAGTTGCGTGGCGTCACGTGCAATCGCGATGCCGTCGGAGCACGCGTCTCGATCAAGCTCAACGATATTCCTCTCCCGATCACAAAGTCGGTGATGGCCGGCGAAGGCTTTTTGTCGCAATCCAGTAAGTGTCTCCACTTTGGCCTCGGACGTGCGCCCAAGATCGAACGAGTGCAAGTGCGTTGGCCGGGTGGCGCAACTGAGAGTTTCAGTGGAATTGAACCCAACGGCCGATATGTGATTACGCAAGGGCGCCCCGGCGTGGAGGTCTGGCAAAAGACGCGCAGGTCCCCGGCCCTGGCCCGACAAACTCTAGAGCCACCCCGGTTGGCCGAAACACGACGCATCGTGCTTCCGCGTCGATTGCCGCTGCCGCGGATTGAGTATCGAACTTTCGCCGGTCGCTTCGAACCGGCATTTGAACCGGGCTCGCCCACACTGGTCAACCTCTGGGCGACATGGTGCAAGCCGTGCATTGCTGAGTTGTCATCATGGGACAGTGCGACTGCTGAGTTCGAGAAGGTCGGACTGCGGGTCGTGCTGCTCAACGTTGACTTTGCTCAGCAGCAGATTGGTCGGCGTGAGACGAATGAAGTGCGCGATCGTTATGAGCAGCTTGGCTTGACCTTTGATGTCGGCTTGGTCGACCGTAAGAATGCGGAGTTAATCGAGATCATTAAGCAGATGCTGTTCTTGCGACAGCGCGCTTTGCCGATTCCCTCCAGCATGCTGGTGGATCGCCACGCCCAGCTGGCCATCTTCTACGAAGGCCCGCTGACGGTTGACCAGTTGCTCAGGGATGTGAGGAGTTTGGATGTCGAGTTTGAAGATCCACGTGACCCTGCCGTACCGTTTTCCGGTCGGTGGCTGACCGCGCCATTTCCGCCAGATCTGCTTCAGATTCCCAATCGCTTGGTCGAGTACCAACGTCTCGAAGAGGCCTATGACTATTTGAAGGCCAACGTGCTCGCGCGGAAATCGATTTCACCGGCCGACGTCTGGCAAGAGTTTGGGGTGCGTCCGAACAAAATCGTCGACCTATTGACCGAAACGGGGCGTCTCGCCCTGGCAAGCGGACAAACGGATCGTGCCATTGAGTTGTTTCAACATGCCACCGAGTATGCGCCCGAGAATTGGAACGCTCAGGTGCGGCTGGCACAAGTGTTGATTGCTGGCAAGCGATCGGCCGAGGCAATTCAGGTCAGCCAACGGATGGCAAAACTTCAGCCACGGCACCCGCTGCCGCGTAACAACATCGCATGGGTCCTGGCCACCAGCGATGACGATTCGATTCGAGATGTGAAACGCGCGATTCGGATTGCGGAGGAACTGTGCCAGAGGACGAAGTATCAGGAGCCGTCGGCGCTCGACACGCTTGCCGTTGCCTACGCCGCCGACGGCCGCTTCAATGATGCCGTGCGGGTGGCCCAGCAGGCTATTGTCTTGTGCCGCAAGCTCAAACTCGACGCGCTGACGAAGACGATTGCAGCGCGGCTTGAGCTGTACAAACAAGGGCGAGCGTTTCAGCCATGAGTTGCTGATCGGCGCAAATGAAAGACGCCCCGAGCACGTTTGGCCCGAGGCGTCCATTATCACGATTAGGGTTTGTTTAACTACTTTCGTTGGCGACGACTGACGGACAACAGTCCGATCAACATCGCCGACAGAAACATGGCCAAACTCGTAGGCTCCGGCACAGCTTGGCCTTCCGGACGCGGTCCCATCTCAAATCCACCGTCGGAGAACGCGACGACGAGATCACTGGAATCGAAGTCCTTGTCACCATTCCAGTCTCCCGTGGCCCAGCTCGAATTTTCAGGAACGCCATCCTCGTATTCACCGGCCGTAAAAACAGCCACGAGGTCGCCAGAATTAAATTCACCGTCCTTGTTAGAATCGCCCATCCACGTCCCCAACACGTCGTGGACATAGGCAGCGCGGGCTGTCGGGTCTGTTAAGGAACCATCGTTCAACGGGGCGCATGGATCCGCATCTCCAAACGCGGCCTCGAAGTGCGCCTGGATTTCTTCCTCGGTCAACACTCTTTCGGTCCAGATAGCGACCTCATCAATATTGCCAAAGAATTGATTTCCGGTGGGGTCGTAGACTCCGCCACCACCGATGTTGAACGTGAAGTCTGAGAAGCCAAACGTTTCGTTAGGTTGGCCAGGACCCGCTTGGACAAACTCGCCATTGATATAGAGCAGCGTCTCTTCGAAGCTCGAGGTGGCGGCGATGTGAAACCACGATTCGTCTTCGATGTCGTCCTCGGTGAAATCCCAGTTGACGTTTCCACCGCCAGGTGTCCACAGCTGGATCCGAAACGGTTGAATGAAACCAAACTCGGGAACGTCATTTTGCCCCCAGAGTCCGACGCGATTACCTTCACGCGGGTCCGCGCTCACCCACCCTTCGAAGGTGAACCCTGGATCGGATTCGACGTCGTTCATCGGCGACGCGTCAACCGCGACATAGGTGTCGAAGTCTTCCATCCGGATGGCCATATTGTCGGCTTCGAATCCGGTCGTTTTTCTCCCATCGACCTCCTGAGGGCCCGGTACACGCTCGACGTCAATGTATTCGCCATCGAGCTCGTCCCCCGCCGTGCCAGAATTGACCGCCGTGCCACTGTCAGCGGCGTCATTGAATCGCCAGTAACCTAGAGGATTATCGGCCAACACAGCCGCCGCATAGTCAGCAGTCGCCTGTGAGGCAAAAATGACAACTAACCCACAGGCAAGTAACCCAATCCACTTGGGCTCGAACGCACTTCGTCTTTTACTCATTAGCGATGCTCCTTCTGAAGAAATCGTCGTCGTTCAAACTTCCGCAATGCCCCGGATGATACCGACTGCTGCGCGAAAATCCAAGAAAAAAGCGATTTTCATCGACAAAAGGTAGCCGTCAATTCGCAGCCAACGACTCCCGCAGGACATTCCTCCTGATCGTGGCGGCAGGGGCGAACACGTCGATAGTCAACGGACTCCCTGGCGCTTTGGGCCACCACGCGGCCCAGGAATGCCCGACTTTGTCCTCAAGGTTGATGTCACGATTCAATTTGTTTGCGCAACTCCTGAGACTCGCATCGGCGCGTCAACCTTCGCTGTGCCCGCTTTATTCGGCCGCGGTTCCAACGTTGCAGCATGATGGGATAGAAGTTCAGCGGGATGTTGATCGCAAACAGCCAGAGTCCTACCACGGCACGGCCGGTCGAGGAGTACCAGGCGGCCAGGGCGAGGGTACACGCTGCAGCAACAGCATGTGAGCCCTCCGCGGCCCGCTGCGACCTGAGAAGGCGGTCGAAGTCCGACCGACCTGACCTCAATCTTACATTTGGGTTCAGCCATGCGAGTGGTGACCTCAAGAGAACCCACCGAAAGGCAAGCAGCCCCAAGCGCTCGTATGCCTTGCCATCGCGTTCCCACTGCCAGGATGAGAATTGAGTGGGGTCCTGCCGGTAGAATATCTTTGCTAGAAGGGCCCCGCTAAAAGCGGACAGCAACCAAGCGAGCGCGAGAGCGAACGCAAAGGGATGTCGCGTTGGGTCGGACACGTTCTGCAGAAAGTAGGTTGCGGCCAGTCCAAGGGTTAAGCAGGCAAAGACGAATGCCGCGGCGTCAGAACGATGCTGCATCTGCGACATGGTGATTCTCAGTTCGGGCGTCGCCTAGCTCAGCACTGCCACAACCTGTAATCTCTTGTTTGGGGTGAACCAATTCACGGACTCGGAGATGTTGCGCTGAAGATGTCAACTGCCGCCACCGAAAAGGTGAGCTTCTTTGGCTTGGCCGTCAAGACGATTGTCGTTCATTCGGTCACGTATTTTGTGTGCGGCATTGTGGCCTTCATCGTGCTCGACTACGAAAGCAAGTTTGCTGATCCGAACGTGCGAGTCTTCATGCGGCAGACGAACGAGCCGATCGTGATGGCGGGGCCATTGTTTCAACCTGTTCGGGGATTTCTTTTCGCTCTGGCTTTCTACCCGCTGCGGAGCGTACTGTTTGGCAGGCAACGTGGCTGGATCGTCATGTGGACGGTGCTTGTCACGATTGGCATTCTATCGACCTTTGGCCCGTCGCCTGGTTCCGTTGAGGGTGTGATTTACACCGTATTTCCAATTCGCCTACAGTTATTTGGCATGACCGAAGTACTCACGCAGTCTCTGCTGTTATCAGTCATCCTCTGTTATTGGGTGAACCATCAGGAAAGCCGCTGGTTAAGTTGGCTACTGGGTTTGTTATTTTTCGTGGCGATGCTATTGCCAACGCTGGGTCTCTTGGTCGGTCGCGTCCAATAGCGGCGTGATGGTGGGGAGTTGCAGACATTCCTTCTGGTTGTGACGTCAGGCAGTTTTTGGGCGATGCGTGTGGCGGAAGTTCGGATGGTCGGCAGCAACGGGGGCGTCGATCGAAGGAATAATTGACCCTAGCCTCACGCGTCTGTTGGCTTGCCGTTGTAAGATCGTAGGGAGCCCAACCGCCAAAGCTCAAGTTTATTGCTGAGACAATGGCCATGGTCGAATCACACCCAACCGAGAAGAGCAAACGGTGGTGGTCGACCTGGCTGGCCTTAGCATCGATTGGGGGTCTCGGATTTTTCCTTTCGGCGTTTGTCTTCGTTTCCGGTGGGAGTTATCCGATCTTTTGGATTGGACTACTTGCCGTTGCAGTATCCCTGGGCTCAGGCACTGCTCAGATTCTCGGCTGGGGTAACCGAGGAGCGTTGGGATGTTCAACGGCACTGTTTGTCTTCCTCTTCCTGCTGTTTTCTTTCCCAGGGCTCGCATTTCTATCGTGGATATTAGGTGGTGGCCCTGCTGGTTAGATAGCGTTCCTGTCGGGAAGCAAACGAGGATCCGATTTCGATCACTGCTTCAAAGCAAGGTTGATGGTGCGTGATGTCAGCATGCTTGTGGAGTGACATGCGGCACGGCGAACCGCCAGGGTTGTGCGAGTTGCCGTCCTTTCAAGATGACGGCAGGATTCTCGTTGCAATCGAGATTGGAAGTGGTAATTTGAAATTCAAACGATAGCGGAGAACGCTAATCCGATAAAAGACGGCACGAAGTTCCTGTGATGGTCACAGAGGCTTCGTGCTTTTTTTATTTACCATTGCAAACACAACATGATTGCATGTTGCGCGCACGCTTCACTTCCTAATCGAGGCAATTCGCCGCCGCGCTCGGTCGCCTTTTCGCGTTAGCAAGGAGAATGACATGAAAGGTCGTCAAGTCCTGTATGCCGTCGCGTTATGGACTGTGGTTCAAACCATAGCTCGCACTGAAACACCGGTAGGGAGATTTGTGGACCTGAAACCAGTTGCGGGTCTGGATAGTACTGTCTTCGACCGTAGCCCCAGCATCTCGAAGGATGGCAAGACCATCTACTTCAGTTCATCTCGTCCAGAGCCATTTGCGAATGACGCCGAGGACATTTGGGTGTCAACCAGAAACGACATCAACGACCCATTCGGCGCACCAACGCGACTCGACTCGCCGGTCAACAGTGACGCGAATGAGCGTGAGCCCCAGATTTCTGATGATGGAATGACGTTATACTTCACGTCAGATCGGAATGGTGGCAGCGGTGGTTTGGACATCTGGATGGCGACGAGAGATGCACCGACTGGCCCTTTCGTTGATGTTACGAATCTTGGCAGTACGCTCAATACCTCCTCCGACGATGGAACCATTGACGTATCGGGCGACGGGCAAACGGTATACTTCACGTCCGACCGACCTGGAGGACAAGGCGACTTCGACCTGTACTCGGCGTCGCCGACCGAAGATGGCGGCTTCGCAGATGTGGTCAATCTCACGAGCCTCAACACGGGCAGCTTGGAGTTTGGACCAAGTTTGTCATCTGACGGGCTAACCATGTTCTTCAGCGACGCGGGTAGTCTCTTCGTGTCGACTCGGGATAATCTTGGCGATGCATTCGACAATCGCGTTGAACTAAGGAACTTTAGTCTTGGGTCTCGGATCACTGGTCTTGCGTATTATCCTAGCGTGTCGGATGATTGGCCGGCCATCGGCTCGAAGCTTTACTTCACCTTCGGCCCGTTTCAATCTGATGCCGATATCTACGAGGCAACCTGGGTTCCCGAACCCTCTGCGTCCATTTTGGCCGCGATCGGATTGCTGTGGGGTGTGCTCGCGATGCGATCGACGAGGTCTTCTGGTCGTTCAGTTTCGTCCGCTGATTCCACTGGCTAACGGTGGTCGACTGGCGATTGCATCGTACGCTCCGTGACCAGACTGCTACAATTGCGCTGGAACAGGGCACAACTGTGCCGTGCTCGCGTGCATGTTCTTGGGATACTGTGAGAACCGCCTCGCGCGGCGCGACGTTTTTTGTCACGGGATCAGAATGTCCAACATCCAGCCATGGCCCGACGGATTCGACGATCCGACGCCCATAACGGAATGCGTAGCGCTGGTTTCGTTCTTCGATGAGATCATCGCGTCGGGAGGCTCGGTTCATGCCTATCCGAATTGGACGATGTTCAGTCTTGCGCGAGGCAAACGCATGATCGATTTCGTGCGTCGCGGGAGACGTCATCGTGATTCCCCTGAGGCATGGTGGGAGGTCTGGCCGTCTCACGAAGGCGACCCGCAAAAACTCGGACCTCTGTTTGGCATCCGCCCTAATGCTTGCGTAGTTATCTTCGGATTTGACGATCTGTGTGCCGTGACTGAGCGCTGGCTAGAGGGTGCCACGCTTGATTCTGTTCTCAATTGCGCCACCTTCTGGGATAGGATGGACACGTCGAAACCATTAGTGCGCAAGAGTTCCACGGAGGTCGATACGGATGATCCGGGGGAAGATCGCAACTCAGACGCGCAGGATGCGCCGCCCTGCCCGCATTGCGGAAGGCCATTGCGCACCGCGCTCGCACAGCAATGCTTTGAATGCGGGGCTGATTGGCACGCATAACATCGGGTGTTGTCCGCGAACACCTTACAGTGTAAAGTATGGGCGGCAACGCTTTACATTGCTCGGATTTCTGGTCGGAATCGTGCCGATGCTGAAAAAGCAAACTCTCGATGGCCACGTGGAAACACTGTTGCTTTCTATTCTCTTGCGTCGCCCGAGTTATGGGTATCGCATCGTTCAAGAGTTGAACGAGTTGGCGCCCAATGTCCTGCAGATGGGGGAGGGCACGGTCTATCCGGTGCTGCATCGCATGGAGAAGCGCGGACTGCTCACAGCCCAATGGGAAACCGAACGAGGTCGTCCGCGCAAGTACTATCACGTCAGCCGTGGAGGGAAACGACAATTCGCCATGGCTCGGGAGCAATGGGCGGCCTTACAAGATTTGATGAACACGGTTTTTTCGCCGAATCAGCTACCTACGGCCAAACCGAAAGGAGCGATCTGATGATCCATCGAATCGAGATCTACCTTGACCAAGTATTCAGCTACGCGGGTTTGCCTCCAAACGAAGGCGCCAAAGCGCGCGATGAACTGGCCGACCATTTGCTGTCTCGTGTCGACGATCTGGAAGAGCAAGGAGCGACGCGTGACGATGCAGCCTTCCGCGCGATTCATGAACATGGCCAGCCCATCGATGTCGGATACGGTTTGCGTCCCCATTGTCCGTGGGTCGACGTCCGGCTGCGAGGAACGGCTCGTGGCGTGTTTGTAGTCGGCCCGAAGGCCGTTGGCATATTCTCATGTGGCATCGTCTCGTCAGGGATCATTTCTTGCGGAGTTGTCTCATTTGGAGTCCTAAGTGCCGGGGTTGTTACCTTCGCCTTGGCCCTTGGTTTGGGCGCTATCTCGATCGGCACGATTTCCGTAGGCGTGAATGCGTTTGGACTGATCGCCGCCGGCGTGAATTCCGCGGGGATTCTCTGTGCAGGCATTAACTCCGTGGGGATTTGGGTCTTTCAGGGACGGAATGCGCTGAGCTACTTTGATGAAAAGACCGTTCCATCGTGGCTTCGAGATGTGGGGCACACGATAAATTGGAACAGCTCGGAAACGACATATAGCCTCGCACCTTACGTTGCTATTGTCAGCGTTGTGATCTTGGCAGCAATTCACTTCGGCATTCGCGAGTACAAGCGCGTGAAGAACTGCCGCCCTTGGATATTCCAGTAACGGAATCCGCCAATTTCACGGTTCAGTCGTTCAGTAGGGGGCATTTCGGAATGTCCCCTTCTTCTTTTTGGTGTTTGACCACGGCTCATCGTTGACGAGAATATCTATCGAGATTCACTCGGATCTGGGGGACGAAACGGGGCCCGCGTGAAATGTTGAACGCCGTGCCCGAGCCAACCGGTATTTGCTGCACGGCAATTGCTTTGGCCCTCGCTGCGGTGTCATCGTCTCGTCCACGGAGGCGCAGTTCTTGATCGTTGCAGTAATAGACCGAAGAAAACAACTCGCGCTCCGCTTCACCTTGGCGGGTGTGCTACTGATCGTAGCGGTCGTCGCCTGGATTATCTCCGTGGCTATACCGGGAGGTGTATACGTACACTTACCAGCTGGAGTCGTGGCAATTCTTGCCGTGTGGATTGCATACAACGCTGCTTTGCTCATCCGCAATCGGCATTCGACACAGAGAACACGACATTGGTTCCATCTCATTGTTGCAACGTCGGTTCTTGTAGCGGTGGTAGGCATTTGTTCTGCTTGGTGGCCATTAATGTACGACCGGTATCGTCTGCTGACGACTCGTGAATATGTGCGGCAGCCAATGCACTCGGTAGCCATTCGTGACGTGGGTCGGCGATTGATGGCACACCATCGCACAATTGGAGAAAGTGGCGAGCTGAAGCTTGCTCCGGCCGATTGGCCTCGGGAGTTCTCATCACTACGACCCAGTAGTGTTCTCATAGCACACGAAGTGGTTACGCTGCGCTTTGGCAAGCTGGGCCTCGGTGAGGGGTTTTGTGTTTTTGTATTTCGTAATGACATTGATGGCTATGGAACGGAACGCCTTGCTCCCGGAGTGTGGCTGTTCGAATCAGGGGCTAAACGTTGGAAATCGGAACGCGAAGTGCCGATTGCGAATCGGTAGCCGGCTGAGGTCTGAAGAGCAAGCAACGATCTTCGCGACGGACGCCACGAGTTAACGCCGTCGATCTGGTGCCGTCTTCACGGCCGGCGAGTATGAGTACGCGATCGAAGACAACTCTGGTTGGGCCGCTGGGAGGGCAGGCCCAATCGGGAGTGTGCCCTCCCCGCAATGAACATGCCGGTTGGGTAGGCTATACTTCAGCGAAACTGACTTTAATGAGATCAGCTGCCCGCCAATCACCGGGAACGCCTCCTATGTGTCGCTACGCCATGTATGGCCCGTACAAACGTCACTTTGCTTGCTTCAAGTGTCGCAAGGCCTTCAAACAACCACCGGTCTCTGACTACCTTGGCGTTCAGGGACTGAGTTTTGCATTTAGTGAACTAAGTCGTGTTCAGCATCACCCAAATACCTTGCAACGTCGAGAAGGCGAACTTGGCGTTACGCTTGCAGAGATTGAATCTCGGTACGTCGACGCCATTCACAAGTGCCCTGAATGCTCTGAACCCATGATTGATATGGGGCTTGACTTCAAGCCTCCTCGTCAAGCGGACACCAAGGCCTGGCGAAACTTGCACGGGATGTATCGCGTCGGACATGCTTTCCATACATGTGGTTGTGATGGTCCGGGTTGGATTCCTGTATCATCAGCCGACTACGCTGCCTACCTCGCCGATCGAAAGCAACGATACGATGTGCAGCTCAATCGTATTCAGAACTCCGACGAGATGGACGGTAGTCAAAAACGCGATGCGGCGACGTATTGGCAATCCCGTCTTGCTGCGGTGGATGCCGAACTTGCGGCAATATCTTGATGCAATCTGAGCCGTCGGGAATGCGCGACGAAATCAAAACGGCTTGCTCGATCCCAAATGACAGCACCGACTGACGTCAGCTTCCGATTTGGCTTGAGGACTCTGGCGGGTGTGTTTGTATTTGTAGCCGCGCTCTTTGCACTAGCACCTTCACACTTGGCGATCTTTGTTGTCGGAACGTTGCCGCTTGCCGTCCTGCTCGCGCAGCTTCTGCGGCAATGGATTAAGCAAGGCCGAAGACCACCAGCAAACGCATATGTTTGGGTTGTCATTCTCGCGTTGTTGTTCTACGTCGTTTGCTCAGGTCCTGCCATTTCCGTAGCCGTTTGGTCGGATGGAAAAGTTGGCCGTGTGATACTCGCCGTGTACTACCCTGTGACCCGCGTTGCCCTGACGAGCAAGGCAGGTCGGCAATTCTATGGCAGCTATGTGAGTAACTGGGCATACGGTACCGACAATCAGATCTACATCGCACCGTGAGTCAGGATTCAACGAGTTCGTAGCGTCCCTCGTCAGCGGCGGAATCAGTTCTGAGGATAGCCACCTTCGCCCGCCGAATTCGTCATTCTTGTGCTAAGATGCGATTCAACGGTACGTTGTTTGCGCGACCATTGGTTGCGCGACCACTGGTTGCGCCGGCGGAATCATCCGGACGTAGACCGCGATTTCACACTCGACGGATTGGAGAGGCACTGTGATGCTCGAAAAACGTGGAGAATACTGGTACGGCGACGGTCACGCGGACCTCCGCACCGAGTTGACTCGGTACGGCGAGCAAAATGGTTATCCGATCGACAACTTTGTCGATGTTCGCTGCAAGTGTGGCAATGATACCTTCAACCTGGCTACCGATGAAGACGCGGGTGTCGCAATCCGACATTGCAGCAAATGCGGTCACGAGCACATGATGGGTGACAGCGCCGATTTCGCTGATGAGGCAGAAGATATTGGCCAGCACGAGTGTGTTTGCGACGTCGACGAATTCCAGCTTACGGTCGGTATCCATCGGTATCGAAGAGAGGATGCGACACCATCATCAGACGTTCGTTGGCTGTACATTGGTTGCCGTTGCAGCCAGTGTGGGCTGGTCGGTTGTTACGCCGATTGGAAAAACGAATTCAATGACTACGAGAAGCTGATGGACATGATGTGAAGATTGGCATCAATATTCCCGTGTTCAAACCGCCGTGTGAGCTACTCCATCGAGGCGAATCTTGGATTCTTTGGGATTGGTGTCATACACGTCGCGCATTTCTGACACATACGGCTGGACTGGTTGATCGTCGCAATGAGGGAGTCGGTTGCAATCAAAGAGCAATTAGCACAACTTCACAACTCGGCCTTTGGCTGGGCGATGGTATGCTGTGGCCGCGACCCAGATCTCGCGGCTGAAGTGCTTCAGCAGGCGTACTGCCGAATTCTCACGCGTGACTGCTCATTCGCTGGGAAGTCGGAGTTCTCGACGTGGGTATTTGGCGTCATCCGACATGTCGCACACGAAGAGATTCGCCGTCGCAAACGACAGCGACAACACTACCAATCCATCGATTCAGCCGCCACTGCGGCACATGCTACCCAAGGCGACTATGCGGACCTTGAACAGCGAGAGTCGGCTGCTGAGCTTGCTTTAGCGCTAGCGAAGCTCTCTGACAGACAGCGACAGATGCTTCATTTGACCTTTTACGAAGGCATGACGGTTGACCAAGCTGCAAAAGTTCTGCAGATCACCGTCGGATCAGCACGACAGCATTATCATCGCGGAAAAGCGGCGTTGCATCGCATCCTCGCAACGAAATGGGAGTCTCAACTGTGAGCAACGACAGTGATCTGAAGCGAATGTTTGACGACCAGCGGAAGGTCGACGAAGGCCTTGCTCCTTCGTTCGACGACATCCACGCCGCATCGGTCGCCTCACACAATAATTCGCCGGGCAGTATCGTGCATCAATCTTTGTCATTGTCTTTCGTGGTTGCCGGTTCGGTGATTGGACTGTCAGTTGTCATCGCTATTCTCGCTTGGACTTACACGCCTCAACCCGATGTATCGTACTTACCTGCTCGGACGCAGACCGACCTCCGCAAGCTGCATCAGACCTGTGACGCGCTACTGGTCACGATCAGGGAAATGGATTCACCAGCGAGCACTCAGTCAAGCCAGGAAACCGACTGGGAAATGGAGTGGTCAACGGAAACCGACGTGTTGATCCCATTTGACACTCTTAGCTTTAACATAAGGACATCGCGATGAATCGATTCGCACTGTTTGTGCCCGTCATGCTGCTCAACGCGGTCGGGGTCACAAATGTGTTTGCCGCAGAGACGCTCGATACGCTGTTGCCGCCCCCGGGTTGGCTTCGCAGAAATGCCGAAGCGTTGAGCATCGACCTGCAAACCCGGGAGCGCTTCGAGCAAGTCTACAAAGAGAAAGAGCCGAGGTACCATCAGCTGAAGTATAAGATGGAGCGGCTGACTAACGTACTGTACCCGGCACTTGTTGCGGACCGGCTCGATGAGGAATTAGTCGTGGCACGGATGAAGGCCCTACTCGAGGCAGAGAACGAACTCAAGTTGTATCAAGTTCACGTCCGCATTAGCCTGCTTTCACAACTGTCTTCTGAGCAACGGCAGGCCGTACGAAAACTTGCCGCGCAAAAGCCACCGGGCACAAACTGGCGGGGAGGGATTGCAGGCAAAATAGATCGAGTCCGCGAACTCAGCAAACGACTGGTGGACCGAGGTGAATCGGTCAAGCAAACTGAGAAACGAATGAAGGAAATCGACAAGACGTTCGCTGTGGGACAAGTCGCCGAAGGGTTCGAGATGATGCAGATCGCGCTTGGTCTCAGCGCTGATGAATTCGCCGCGACACCCTGGGTCAGCACCGTCGTCAACACCAATTCACCGCGCCAGATCGACCGCCCGATGGCGCAGGCACTGATCGATTTCGCCGCTG
>CAJHYQ010001230.1_pt1 | contig 15146 bp, 14 predicted proteins | sample 9198721 | NCBI WGS metagenome assembly CAJHYQ01 (sample SAMEA7708357, study PRJEB35096) | sediment metagenome | biome: marine neritic benthic zone biome [ENVO:01000025]; feature: sediment [ENVO:00002007]; material: shallow marine sediment [ENVO:03000034] sea grass bed [ENVO_01000059] ... | reverse complement strand
TGATCACGCCATGCGGCATATACATGAATCCAAGGCGGACCGGTGGTTTGTACGTCTCACCCTTGATTGTTTCTGCCCAACCCATGGCATCCAAAAGGGGCAAGGCAAGTGAGGCTCCCACCCCTTGCAGGTAGGTGCGACGATCAATCAGCACGCTTTTGCGCATTGGAGGTCCTTTCTTCTTGGATTCGACGATGCGTGAAGGGATAACTGGTGACGACCGCACTGATGAGCGTCTGCATCCGGTACCCATCGCGAGCGATATCCTGCATCAAATCATCCACCACGATCTCGTCATAGCCTTCCAGCCTCCGGCATAAGGCATAGGCTAGTAATCTCTCCACCAAATTGCGAGAAAACTCATCGATGTGTCCGGTGATAATGCTTTTCAATTCTTTGGGACTTGAAAAACGCTTTCCACCCGGAAGTTCACCTGAGGCATCGATCCCCTCACCGTTATCGTCCCGGTCACGCCACCGCCCGATGGCATCAAAGTTCTCAAGACCAAACCCAATTGGGTCGAGTATCTTATGGCAATTGGCGCAAACAGGATCCGTGCGGTGCAGTTCAGTGCGCTCGCGCAGCGTCAGGGTCGCGGCCGTTTCCTCATCCTGTACCTCCAAGGCGGGAACGTCCGGCGGGGCAGGCGGCACATGGTCCCCCAGCACTTGTTCAAGCACCCATACGCCGCGCTTGACGGGGCTGGTGCGGTTTGGCAATGAGGTTGCCGCGAGCACGCCGGGCATCCCCAAGATTCCCCCTCGATTGCCATCTGACAGTTGCACCTTCCGCATCTCCGAACCAGTGATAGTTTCTTCTAGGCCGTAGATCGTGGCCAGGTTCTCGTTGAGGAACGTGTAATCGCAATCGATCAAACCAACGACGTTTCGGTTCTCGCGCACGATACTTTCAAACACGAGACGGACTTCGTCATACATTGCCGAGCGCATTTCGTCGGTCATCTGCGGGAATTTGGCAGCATCGAAGTTCTTCTCCTGCAAATCTCCAAGTCCAAGCCACTGCGCACCAAACCCATCAAACAGAGCGCGGGAACGAGGATCCATCAGCAAACGAGTCACCTGAGCTTTGAGGATCGGTGGTTCATGGAGTTTTCCGCGATCAGCCAGCGCCATGAGCTCATCGTCCGGCATGGTTGCCCACAATAGATAGGATAAACGCGAGGCGAGTTGATAATCATCAAGAGGAACAATCCCAACATCAGACTCGAGGTCTTCAGCCGGAGTAATAAAGAGGAACTGGGGAGAAACGAGCATCGCCTTAAGCATCAAGCGAATGGCCGCCGGATAGTTGAGGTTGTTCTGTCTCCCCAGATCGAACACCTGCAGCAGGACTGCGAGTTCCGCTTCCGATGGTGGGCGACGGTAGGCCTTGCGAGCGAGTGATTGGGCAATGTTTCGCGCCGCCGCGCGAGTGTCAGTATTGAGCGCTGGCGGTTCAGCAAACAGTTGCGTTTGCAATTCTGTGGGAGGGGCACCTTCCGGCGCCACAATTCGATCCAACACCTTATCGGCGATCGTGAGGTACTGCTCCAACTGCAGGGGTGATAGCGAATTGAGATAACCTTCGCCGCTAACCTCTTCCGGCAACCCATCGGCGATGACCGGATTAACACCGAAGAGATCGTGCAAGGTGTTGCCGTACTCCGTCTTGGTTAACCGCCGAATGACAAACGGTCCCGGATCCTTTTGGCTGAGAAACTTGAGCTTCGCCAGCCACTCGATGAACATCTGCCGATCCACATCCGTCGGCTGCTCCATATCCTCCGGTGGCATGTCATGCGCTTTCACCCTTGCGACCGCCTTCTTCCACTGTTGGCTGAAGGCGGCGTGACCAGGATTCTTGAGCGCCGGAGCAAAGTTGACCCCAGCCTCCGTCGGCCGTCTGTTTGAATGACAGTCGATGCAAAAGGTTTTGATGAACGGTGTGACACGGTCGCGAAAGAATTCCTCGGCGTCCGACTTAAGCGCGGCGAACTCCCCGTCAACTGCTGTCTGAGCTGTGCAAGTGGACCGTGACCACGTGACGCCGCTGACCAACATGGCAATCAGGCCACTGCGTAAACAGACTCTGGGGATTGTCACTCTCAGATTCAACGTGACACTCATCTTTCGATTTCGTAGCCGTGACTTGGCACCATGCTCCCCGAGTGGCCCGCATCCGACGAACCAGTTGCCGGGGTCGGTGCCGATTGGCCCATAGGCGGTTTGGGTGAACGGCGTCGTTTCGTGAAAGAAATCGACGAGCTCATTGTACTCTTGCAGAGTGAGGGCCGCTAATGCAGCCGTCGTGCCGAGAACTGCCGCGAAAAGAGACGGGCCTGTGTGCACGGGTCAAGGCTGGCACAAGGCTGGCACAAGGCTGAGGTTGGCTTCACCGACCTCAGTGTGCATGGTGCGTTAGTCTGGAGTCAATTGGTGGATTCGTGTGAAGCACCGAGATCCACTTTTCGAGAATGCTCCTTTTGCGACTTATCGCGCGGATGACTTTGATAAACAAAACAGATGGTTGTCGCCGCGGAGGTAGATTTCGTTACCAACGATCGCAGGTGAAGCGTAGAACGTCTCGTCAAGCGAGTTAATGGCGAGCACCTCCAGTTCAGGACCTCGCTTGAGCACGGCCGTTTTACCCTCCTCGCTCAATAGATAAATACGATCCGCCGCACCGACGGGCGATGCGCTGAAATTCCGTACACCGGGTAGACGGCGTTTAAGATAGTGTTGCTTCCCGTCAACCGCACGCAGGCACGAAAAGAAACTTCGATCTTCGAGTAGATAAATCTCATCGCCCCACAACATCGGACTGGGCACGTACGGCGTTCCGCGGTCGAGTGACCAGACCACGTGTTTCGTGTCGCTCAAATCTCCCCGCTGCCCGAGCGCGATTGCGTGGAACGTGTCTTCCCTGTAACCGCTAGTCGCGAAGACTAGGCCATGTCCGACAGCTGGCATTGGAATGGCACCTTCACTCTGATGGCCGCATTGCCAAAGCAACTCGCCGTCGCGTAGATCGTAGCTGCGCACCATCTGGCCGTTGACGACGACCTGATGACGCTCGTCGTGCTTGAAGATCCGCGGCGTACTCCAATTCGAATACTCTTCGCGGTTCTGCCTCCAGATCTCTTTGCCCGTTCGTTTGTCGATCGCCACCACAAACGATTGCAGTTCGTGATCGACGACGACGATCAATGTGGAGCCCAGTAGCGCGGGGGAGCTTCCTTCACCCAACCCGTCCTCCATCGCCTGTGGCCCGAGGTCCTTTTTCCAGACGAAACGACCGTCGATATCGTAGCAATGCAGCCCAAACGAGCCGAAATACGCATAAAGGCGTTTGCCGTCGGTAATCGGCGAGGCAGAGGCAAAACTACCCTTCCAGTGATACCCTTGATGTGGCATGACCTCGTGCACCGTTTTCTGCCATCGCTTTCGACCATTGACGCGATCGAGGCAAAGTAGGACCAATGCCTGAGGTTTCCACGTTTTGATCACCGCGTCGTGTTCATTGATTCTTGGCGTGCCGGGCGGAATCATGAAAGGCGGTGGCAGTTCCTTATCGATTGGGATAGCAGTCACCAAAAAGATTCGATCACCCCAAACAATCGGCGTCGAATGCCCGCGACCATCAATGGGAACTTTCCACCGCAGATTCTCCTGCGCGGTCCACCGCACCGGCGGGTCTCCCATCGGCGCGACACCGTTGAACGTTGGGCCTCGCCACTGCGGCCAATTTGATAGCGATTTGTCCCCAGACTCCTCCGCGCACAATGTCGCCGACGCCCAAAGCACCACCAGTATCACCGTGTGAGTCAATCGCAGATCCATGTTACTGGCCATAAAAAAAGGGTCAGGCTTCTTTAATGTACAAAGCGTCGAGATCGGAAAAGGGGTCAGGCTTCTTTAATTTGCAAAGCATTGAAGTGTCACCCATCTCGATAAAGAAGCCTGACCCCTTAAACACCCTCGTTATTGCGCGACCGGATGCCTTAGTCGCCAGGAGAGTTTGCCAACAAATCGTCGACCACCTGGCTTACTTGGTCGACCAACTCGTCTGCGTTGCCGCCGATTACTTCAGCAACACGTCCTTTCTGGTCAAGTACGACGAACGTGGGCCATGCGTCGATACGATATTCGGACGATATCCGTCGCTCGGGTTGGCTTGAGCCATTTTCACCCGTTGGCTCTGTTTCTTGTTTCGACATCACGTCACGAACACTCTCGTAAGGTATCGAATAGGTTTGGACGACGTGGTGTGCGTCCTCAAGGTTGCTGTCATTGTTGACGCCTAAGACAACGACGCCACGGTGTTTGTATTTGTCGTCTAGCTCTATAACCTTAGGAAGCGCCAGAATGCAGTGGGCGCAGCCGCGATACCAGAAGTCGAGAATGACGACTTTGCCGATGTAATCAGCACGTCGACGGGGCTCACCCGCCAAGTTGGTCGTGGCCCAGTCGACGGGTGGTTTTGAGTAAACCTGCTCGCGTTTGGCCGCTGCTTCAATATCCCATTTCATCTCTCGATCGTGCAGAGCCACCAAACCCTCGTAGGCAGACCGCACCTCGCCCATATCGATCCTCTTCTGATTCTTTACGAGCCGCTCACGGGCATCGATGGCCAACGTCCGGCAGTCTTCTTCGCTCCGTACCTTGGCTGCCTGCTGCTTGTGTTCCCACCACGCATTGCGGTCAACGAAATAGCGCTCAGCTGCTTCGTCAAACTTCGTCGTCCAGTCGGGCGAATGTTGAACAACATCGACCAACCTGTACGTTGTGCGGCGGTGCGAGGGATGGTCTTTCCATTCCGACTTATTCGTTTCGATGATTTGCACCACCCGTCCGGCAGCGATGTCGAGTTCGATATCAAGAGTATTTGTCGACTCGTAATTTGCACTGAGAGATCGCACCAGAGACCCCGTCAGCCGCACGCATTCACCCGTGGCTTGTGGTTGAGCGCGGAGTGTGAAGGTTGTTCCGCTCGTTGGGGCCAATCTTGGTGTGGGCTCTCCATCCGCCCCAACTAGCAAGACGACGATTGAAACAAGTCTGGTAAGCAATTCGAAACCTGGATGGCACTAGAATGACAAGTTGTTCATTTTACGGCCAGGGCGCGTACGAGTGCGATCCAAAATGCGACAGCGGTCGGTCACGCTTTATTTCCGTTAGTTCCTGCCTCGTTGGAACACAAGAATGTCTTTCTGTCGGAGTCCGATCGGCCTTATCGCGCTAGGCGTTTTCGCCAGTGTCTCGGTGTTTGGTCAAGGATTGCACTTTCTTCCGAGTGCTAACCATATCTCGGACCAGACGCACGCGTGTGATCACTGCCACCATCATCATGGGGCGGCACCCACAACTGATTCCGATTCGACATTGGCTCACGATTGTCCAATCTGTCGCTTCCTTGCTCAGGCACAGTTTCAAAGTGATCTGCGCATTGAGCTGCCTCTTACGCACCGCTGTGAGCTGTCAAACGATCGCCAGCCGCTGCGCTTGGCTCTGCCTCTTGTCGCGTTGCATCTTGCCCGCGCACCGCCTCTCGCCAGCCCAACCTTCTGTGGCTGATCCCGAACCGTCTGCGCGTCTGTATGTTGGCGTCCGCTAACAGTTTGGGTCCATAAGTTCGTTCGCATACAGCGAGCCTCGATTCCACAAAGACGAATGGTGCGCTTCGCGCGTTACGCCTCGATTCCTACGTGGCCGACCATCCACACGGTGTCGATGCGGCGAGTTGAAGCGCGCCTTCCATCCAACTCGAGGACCGCTCCACGCACTGGCAGTGGACAACGTTGAAGCGGAAAACGATGAGATCTGAATGCAAACACCGGCGGTCGCGGGCATTCACGCTCGTGGAGTTGCTGGTTGTCATAGCCATTATTGGCATCCTGGTTTTGTTGCTGCTTCCGGCCGTGAACGCGGCTCGCGAAGCGGCGCGAAACACGCAATGCAAAAACAACATCCGTCAGCTTGCGCTGGCCGTCGTGAGCTACGAAGGTGCTCATCGGCGCTTCCCTGTTTCGCAAACCGCCAGTGGCAAAGCGAATCCGGACGGAGAGTGCCAAGGAGGATTTTACAGTTAGCACGCCCGAATTCTGCCTTTTATCGAAGCTCAGAACGTGTCTGAACGAATTGATTTCAGCATCGATCTGGCTGACGAATGCAACGATGGCGAGCACGGGCTGATTAGTGACTCCCATCCGCACGCGTCAATTGCGATGACCAAGATCGATACGTTTGTATGCCCATCAGACGGGTTTGACACAAATCAACTCGACATCATGGGAATCAACTCGGCTCCCGACAGCTACGCCGGGAACGCTGGGTGGCCTTCGCTTGCCACCGGCTACGAAGCAGAACGAAAGACGCCGGCAAAATACAACGGCCTGATCAATGTCGTGAATCCACGACGGAAGAATGGTTTTCAACCGAAACAGGCTGTTCGTGCCAAGCAAGTCATTGATGGTTTGTCAAACACCGCGTGCGTGGCCGAACGACTGATTCAACGTGGCACGACCCAGCAGCGAGTTTTAAACGGTCCGCGCAGAACGCTGTCGTATCACTTGACCGAGCGTCCACGTAGTTTGGCGGACATGGCCGAGCGATGCAGCGCGGAGCACACGCATCCTGACCTCTCGAACTCAGCATACCTTGGTCGAAGTTGGCTTTCCGGTTGGACGCCGACGGGTCCGACGTACATGCACGTCAAACGACCGAACACTAATCATTGCCATTTCAGTCACAGCTTCAGCACGGGCGACTTCATCGTTACCCCAACCAGCAATCATGCGGGCGGTGTGAATGTTGCCTTTGCCGATGGGCATGTTCGTTTCGTTACTGACGATGTGGAGTCGAACATCTGGTGGGCCATGGGCAGCCGAAACGGGAGAGACTCGATCAATGACAACTATTAACAGACAGCAATGTCATCTTCGTCGTCTTTCGTTGATGCTCCCGTCAGTGATGGCCGTGCTAACAGCGTCCCTAGCCACGAGCAAGAAAAGGGGTCAGGCTTCTTTAAGCTGCAAGGCATCGAAGTGCTACTCGTCCGGGTGACGATGCGCCCCGGTGGTCGGCCACGAGTCGTTTCTGATCTGCAAAAGAAGCCTGACCCCTTTTCCTCCTTGATCAGAAAAGAAGCCTGACCCCTTAAGCAGCGGGCTGGTTGCTACTGTTGCTTTGGCCTGAGGATTGGTGTGTCCCATCCGGCAATGTCGCCCGGTTTGGCATCGGTGACGGAAGGTTTGAAGCTGAACGTGGAGGGGTTGTACGGGCCAACGAGTGAGACATCCGCGTCCGCTGCGATGTCGTCTTCCATGCCCATGCACCAGAGTGTCGCGTTGATGATCATCCGCCGTACCCCTTCGCTAAGGATATCTTCGGAAGCGCCCTGAGTTGTGCAGAATGCTCGACCTTGCTTGCCGCCCTTGAACGTGTAGGTCCGTACCCAGGCGGCTGGCTGCGGCTGTTTGTTCTCCAGCGGCTTGGCGCCCACTTCCATCGACTCCAACACACGGTTGGTGGCAAGAATGGTGGAGTTGGGCATCGGCCTGGCCGAGTAGGCCCCTGCCATCGCATGCATGTCCTTGACGCCACGCATGACAGGGTGTGTTTTCTGCTCGGGCACAACGTGCATTGCCGTGGCATATTCGTGATTGCTCCCATAGTGCCCGGCGCCTAGTTTCGGGTTCCACGTTTCGCCCAAGATCTGGCGACCAAAACCGCCGACGAAATCGTCATCGCGGCAATCGAAGTTGTGATAAGCGTACTTGCCCCTCAATCCATTGAACGCATGAGTCGTGGTGCGTAGCCCGATCACCGGCCCTCCGCGCTTCAAATACTCATCGAACTTCGCCATCCAGGCGTCCTCCGGGTGCACGAAACGCAGGAACAGGAACAGCATGTCGGCGTCATCAATGGCCTCGATTCCCGGGATCAGGCTAGAGCCCTGCTTGATGAGCCCGTCGGGTGTCTGGCCAAAGAGTACCGTGCACTTGAAGCCGTAGCGCTTCGCCAGGATGCGGGCGATAGCCGGACACGTCTCCTCACCGCGGTATTCGTGGTCGGAGGCGATGAACAGAATGTGCTTGCCCTGCCCCGGTCCGGTGCCTCCCTCGTAGACAACGCGATCGGCCGCTGCCGCATGTGTAGAGACAATGAAGATTCCGGCTGCTGCAATTAAGACATCTCGTACGGTCATTGCTTTGTCCTTCTATCGAAACGTGGATGGACCAATCAAGAAACCAAGGTGACAAAACTGTCAGAGGATTTTCTCAAGACGACATTCTGGCGGATTCCGACACGATTGGGGCTGGATGGTCGCTATATTATGCACACGATTTTTGCCGACCGCGATCACCGACGTGCAACACTCGCCATCGATCGGCGGCTCATGGGCGTTCGGTTAGCCAGTTAATGCCCGTGGTGGCGTCCCACGCGCCTTGGTTTGCAAAGCGATAGGCGTACGCGGGATTCTTGTTGAGCTGGCGTGCCGGATCGGGAAGATGAAGGCCGATGTGTGCGATCTTCGCCGTGGGGATCGCATGACGGATCGCGGTCGCCTTGCCAGGCTTCCATTGACGGGGATCGCACTCGAGAGGAATGAACTGTTGCTGCCCCGCAGCTGAGGCAATCACAAGCTGAACCGGACGTTCATTGTAAAGGCAAGCAAAGCCGACATTTTGGATTTCAATTCGGATTTCCTGCGGCATGATACCGAGTGACCTGACAACGAATCGGGCACCCAGGCGGCGACTGATTTCGTCGTAGCACTTCTGGTCCTTCCACTTTTTCAACACGCCGGGGTGGTAGCTGTTGTTGAGATACGAAGCGTGGAGAAGCTCGAGTTCAGAGAGGGCACGATCTGCATCGTTAAGTACATGGATGCGGCAAGTTTCGCCACCGAACAACGTGTGCAGAGTTTCCTGGGCGAGGTAGGCGGTCTCTTCCTGACGGTTAGATCCGCCCCGATTGTACGTACCGACGTCACTGGATGAGGAAAGAAAGCAGTCGTTGTGATGGCCGGTCCGGGAAATACGGGTGCCATCGTAAGCGCGAGAGGCGGGAAAGGGCTGGCGGCGTCCAAAAATGGATCGTTTCAGTTCCGGATAACGCAGGGCGACCATTCGGCTCTTCGGCGTGTGGTCGAGGATGTGGAAGAAGTATTCGCGCTGCAATTCGGGCGTGTTGGTGATCCGGGTGCTGTGCCATTCGCCCCAGGGACCGAGAAAGCCCGCCTCGAAGAAAGCGATAAGGTGGACGTTCTTTTCAAACAGCGGGGCAAGCTGTTCAATGTGGCGCTTGATGATGTCGCCATCCGGATCCTGAAAAGTAGTATAGTCACCACCCGGTCCGATATGGCCGTATGAACCACGGACAATCACTTTGAGGCCGGACTCTTGCGCCGCATCAAAGCCCGCTTGGAGCGCGTCGAGGTAGCCCTTTGGGAGCTTGGCTGTTTCGCGAAAGTCGGTGAGCAGAATCCGCCCCCACATGAGTGTGATGTTCTGGGCTCGAAGCCCCGAGAGGTCTCCGGGTGAGGCGAGATCTCGGTAGGAGTAAAAACCTCGTTCGGGATTGGGGAAAAGTGAGAAATCTTCCTCGATTGCGACGGCGGGCGATGCGCCAAGGATGGCGAGGCACGCTATGGGTTTGAGTAGAAGCTTCATTTGAGTACGAGCAGATGAATTAAGATGTGTCGCGATTACATGCGCCCCGCGTTCGGCCACGAATCGTTCGTGATGGGTAAAAGATGCCTGACCCCTTAAATTGCTTCGGCGCGCTGCGCATTAAAGAAGCCTGACCCCTTTTTTGAGGCGTCCCGCATTATCGGCTGCGCGACCCGGGGACGGTAGTCGGCTCACGCGGAATCCCCAACCGGATTTGGCTGTGGCAGCTGGAACCAAGCACTAGCACGCGTTCCGATGGAAACGAATTCAGTTGGATATTTATACGTCACTCTGAGGCCGTGATTATGCTGAAGATCCGCCGAAAAACCCGTCGGGGCCCACCGACTCGCAGACGATGTAGTCGTCCGCTTGAAGCTGAGTTAGGATTTCATCTGACATCAGCGGCATTCCACCTGTTATGGAGAGATCAATGGCGGCTCCAAAGCGCGAACGCAAGAGGATCTTTCGCCTCACACTTTCAACCAGCATTCTGATCGGATTGGCCCTCGGACTGGTTTGTGGGCTGTTCTTTGGCGAGATGTGCGCCTGGCTTGGCATCGTCGGTAGGGCCTACATCGGCCTGCTGCAAATGTCGATACTGCCATACATGATGGTCTCCTTGATGGGAGGCATTGGTTCGCTGAGCGCGAGCAAGGCGATTCGACTGTCGGTCACGGCCGGCGTGGTGTTGCTGGCTTCGTGGCTGCTCGCCTTTCTGGTTCTGTTTCTCACGCCGATGGCATTTCCTCCCATCGAAGCGGGCTCGTTCTTCAGCCCTAGCCTGACACAAGCGAAAGAGGTGGACTTCATCGATCTCTACATCCCGGTGAATCCCTTTCGATCGATGGCTCAAACAGTGGTTCCAGCCGTGGCCATCTTCAGCGTGGTCGTTGGGATCGCCCTCATCAGCATTGAGGAAGAAGGGAAACGCGTCTTTCTTGAGATGCTTGATGTCATGTCCCTTGCCTTAACCCGTGTCGCGGTGATGGTCGTCCGCCTGGCGCCCATCGGCATCTTTGCGATCGCCGCCAATGCGGCCGGAACCATGACCATCGAGGAATTCGGGCGCCTGCAGGTCTACATCGGAACCTTCGTGCTGGCGACACTTCTGCTGACGTTCGTGATCATGCCGGGAATTGTCGCGGTCATCACGCCTTTTAGCTACAGCGACGTCATCAAAGCCTCGCGGACCGCGCTGATTACGGGCTTTGTTACCGGAAATCTATTCATCGTGTTGCCAGTGCTCATCGAGAATGGCAAGGCTCTTTTCGAGGACCGAGGTCTGCGCACCGATGATACCGACAGCTTCATCGAAGTGTTGATTCCCATCTCGTTTAACTTCCCCAACCTTGGAAAGCTGCTCACGCTGATGTTCGTGCTATTCGCCGGCTGGTACTCGGGCAACGACGTGGCGTTGGCGGATTACCCGGTATTCTCGCTGCTTGGGCTGCTGTCGCTATTTGGTGGCGTGGACCTTGCGCTGCCATTCCTGCTGAACCAAATGCGAATCCCCGCGGACATGTACCAGCTGTATGTCGTCACCGGCGTTGTAAACGGCTGGTTTGCCACCTTGCTGGCAGCTATGAATCTCTTCGCTTTCACGTTGATCGCCACCTGCGCGGCGACGGGAACTCTCCAAATCAACTACAGACGCTGTATTTCCTTTGCGACCGTGTCCACCGCGCTTTTGGTTGGCCTACTGTTAGGTGCTCGGGCCGGCTTCAGCCCGTTGCTTGGAGACTCAGACTTGAACCAAAAGACATTGATGCAGATGCAGGTCGTATCGGACGTCGACACCCGCATGATCGAGGACGAATCGCGCGTTACTGAAGTCGACCCATCGCAACCACGATTAGCTCAGGTCATCGATCGAAAAATGCTTCGTGTCGGCTACCGCCCTGACATGTTCCCGTTCTGCTACCTGAACGATGAAGGTAAACTCGTCGGCTTCGATGTGGCGTTAATGCACGCGTTAGCAAGCGAGCTTGACATTCGATTGGAGTTCGTCCCATGGGATTACGATACGATGGAAGAGCAACTCGCTCGAGGAGAGATCGATGTGGCGATCGGTGGGCTGATCGTCAACGCCGAGAGACTCGCCAGCATGACTCTGTCGGACCCCTATCTGACGGTGAATGCGGCGATCGTCACACAAGACCATCGTGTCCATGAGTTCATGACATGGGAGGCCATTCGGGGAATCTCCGATCTTCGTCTGGCCGCGATTGGAAAACGACTTGGCCGGCGCACCTATCAAGAGCTTCCAGGCGTTGAACTGATTCGGGTTGAGTCTCCGAACGACTTTTTCAGTGCCGACCCTGGGCAATTTGACGCGATCCTGATGACGGCTGAAAGTGGATACGCCTACACGATCCTTGATCCCACCTACGACGTCGCCATCCCGGAGCCACAGCGACGTGCGCGAGTGGCGTTCGCGGTACCAAAGGGCGATGATCAAATGGGCGATTTCCTCAGTGCCTGGATCCAGCTGAAGAACACCGACGAGACGATACAGCGATACTACGACAAGTGGATTATTGGTGAAGGGTCGCGTGAGATGAAACCTCGCTGGTGCATCATCCGAGACGTCCTAAGCTGGGTGGACTGAACCCAATCGACGCGCCCCTCCCTCCTACGCAGCAAGCGCCGAATGTGAATCAAGTACTTATTGAGCAGGGCGAGTGGGCGTTCGTCGTTTTGCTTCGCGATGTCGCCATCTGTTCGGTGAACTACCGTCCGAGACATTGAAGAAGTCGGGCTGAGGCTCGTCGTTTTCCGTGTTGTGCGAGGCAAACGCTTGCCAACGCACTGGCCGTTTCCTCGACCTTATTGAACAGCTCTCGTCACTTTGCCTAACCCTAACAGATCGCACCTTCGCCTCAAGAATCGCAATCCAGCCAACGGGCGTGCAGAAGAGCTACATGGTCATCTGGGGAGAACCGATCGAGATTGTGGTAGGTACCAGGATTGAAGTGTACGCGCTATACGACCGCCGGTAGCGCGAGGATGGTTTGAACCGCGAACAACATCGGTCCACCGAGCGTCGGAGACGCTTTGGAATCGACGCATGAAGCAACGTGCCATTCTATGGAAGATGCTGCTCGTGTTGAGTTGTCTGGCGCCGGCAACGACAAGGAGCCAAGCGGTCCAGACGCCCCCGAATTCTAATGGTCCCGGGTTAACCTCCGATATTCAGGACCCCGTCGTTGAGCTCAACTTTATCCGCGCGAAGCGGATTCAGACACGGACGCCGAATTATTCTCTGTTTCGCTGGTCGCCGTTGACGCCATTGCATGAAGCGGCGGATCGCGCGGAAGACCGCATCTATGATGCGACCCGGATAAGATGGGGATCTGCCTACAACACTCTGTTGCAGGGATTGTCCGAAACACTTCCCGGTGAAGACAACTTCGGCCTGGCGACGGCGATGAGTCTGGTGGGCAACTGGGATTTGTGCAACGTGGATCAACCCAACAAGGTGGAAGTGACGTTTGGACTGGAAGGACGTTGGGATTATGACACCACGTCGCCAACCGACCTGGGGCCGACCAGCCTGGGCAGCTTAGGTTTTACAGCGAATCCTTTCGGCCCATACACGCCGACGTTTCTCGTGAGGAACTTGTTCTGGCGGCAAGGAGGCAGGGACAACGGCGCCCACTATGTCTATCGCATCGGCAGGATTACGCCGGATGCGATTCTGGGCACGTCGGCACACCTCAACGGCTTTACGACTTATCACCCGGTCGACATACGGGGCCGTTTGCGATAGGTCTTCCCGACTCGGGCTTAGGCTTTGTCGGGGGCTGGTTTGTCAATGATTGGTCCACTCTGGCCGGACTCGTCTCAGATGCCAATGCGAACCGACAGGATTTTGGCGACATCGACGAAGGTGACCTGTTCGTCGCTCTTGAGCTGCAGGTCAAAATCCTTCCGATTACTCAGAAGGCGGGCTTCTCGAAAGTCACTTTCTGGCACAACGACGGCACTAAATTCGATCAGCCGATCAACGGGAGTACCGGGCTAGAAGGCTGGGGCGTGTTCATCAAACATGAACAGGAACTATCGCGAGATGGACGAGCAGTTGCCATCGCAAGGTGGGGACAGAGCTATCGTGACTCAGCCCTCTACGACGATCAGGCGGCAGGTCATTTCGTGCTCTACGACCCGTTCTGTTCCGGCAGGTTCAGCAAGGACCTTTTCAGCGCGGATCTCTTTGGAGCAGCTTACACCTGGGTCCAACCGTCGGCGCCCGACTCTCGAGACGAATCCAACCTGGAATTCTTCTATCGCTTCCCGATCTTCCCGGAAGCCGACGCAACGTTCAGCTACCAGTCGATCTTCAATCCCGCTTTGTCGCCGAGCATCGACTCCGCATCGGTGTTCAGTTTTCGACTTCGTTCGACATTTTGATCTTCGTAGTTGGAGTATCCGCAATGCGACTCTTCACCGTGCTATTGGGGTTGCTGGTACTAATGTCATCCTTGCGAAGCGTTGAAGCACAAGGGTGTTGTTCGCAGCGGTGTAGGTGCGAGCCGTTCCTGAAGTTTCTCGATGATCTGCGTTGCTTCCCACACGGAACTTGCCAACGAGACCCGTACGAAGAGCGTATCGAAACGGAGCGGCACGATTTCACGCAATCGACCAAAACCGTTGGCCGTGGCGTCCTTCAACTCGAGGCAGGCTACTCGTATTTCTATAAGGATAAAGACGCCGAGATTGAACATTCTCACACGACACCCGAGGGGCTGCTACGTTCGGTCTGGGCGATGACATCGAAGTTCGTTGTCGTTGGACTTACGGTTGGTGATTCATCGACGTGGCAGACGATCTGATTCAGCTCAGGATCTCATCTGGTCCGTGAAGCTCGGAATGACCGATGAATGTGGTTGGATTCCGGAGAGCGCGCTGGAGATTCGTTCGAGTGTGCCGACTGGCGGAACGGATTGGACACTGGGCCGTGTCAAAGTGGGTTTCGATTACATTTATTCATGGGAGTTGAAAGAAGGTTGGACGCTGTACGGGTCCACTGGATACCTTCCCGGCGGTCTGGGTGATTTCTCATTATTGCCCGAGGAAGCGGAAGGCGATGAATTCGAGGTTTGGTCGCAGTCGGTCGCGTTGGGGGTGGATCTAACGGAACGTTCGGTTCTCTACAACGAGTGGTTCGGACTGTTCTCTTACGCGCTGGAAGACAACTTCTCGATCGGCTTCTACAATGCGGGGGTTGACTATTACATCACGGATAACCTCGTCGTCGATCTCCGCGTTGGAGTGGGGCTGACGACGGATTCCGACGACTTCTTCACCGGTATAGGCGGTGGCTATCGCTTCTAGAGTGGGTTACGGTCTAGAGGTCGTGATGGGCAAGCACATTCTGGTAGGGCGAGGCTCCTGCCGAGCCGCACAAGCGCATTCGGCTCGGCAGGAGCCTCGCCTTCCCAAAAGCGCATCGGCAGGTCGTTGTCGACGATAG
>CAJHYQ010000326.1_pt1 | contig 15218 bp, 10 predicted proteins | sample 9198721 | NCBI WGS metagenome assembly CAJHYQ01 (sample SAMEA7708357, study PRJEB35096) | sediment metagenome | biome: marine neritic benthic zone biome [ENVO:01000025]; feature: sediment [ENVO:00002007]; material: shallow marine sediment [ENVO:03000034] sea grass bed [ENVO_01000059] ... | reverse complement strand
TTAAGACCAGCAACAGCAACTCACCCAGGTGGGAGACTTCAATCGCAGCTTCTGGGGCGGCACCGACTGCTGCGATGAAGGATAGCGGTCCCCCCAGCGCATCGACGGAAGTCTGGTAGGTGGGTGGCTTTCCGAACCGAACCCCCGCGAGCGAGCCCGCAAGCCACTGCAATTGAAGTAGCACACCAGCCAGTGCGCCAACAAGCAGGTGATATCCCACGAGTGGATCGTGAACTCGTCCCGCCAGGAATCGAGTCCACGAGATGAGCACGTTGGGCCAGATACGACGTACGAATGGCTCGATGGCAACATACTTCAGCCACATATCCGCGGCAATCAGCAGGGACCATGCTGTTGCTGCTTGAAGCGATAACAGTTCGGTCACCGATTGAACATGGTGACCTCCGAACAGGTACAGGAGTAGCCAGCTGACGAATGTAAAGGCAGCCAGTCGAAAAGCGCCACGAGTGTCGACTCTTCTTTGGCGAAGATTGAAGAATGCAATGATCGACGCCAGGATCATCATCAGGAAAGATGGAATGTGAAACGAATTTTGGGGCCTTACGTTGCCGGCTTCGCGCCTCGCGCGAGTCCAACTCCCGATCACGTGAAAAAAGACGATCTTTCCTTCAAAGCTCGCCATTTCAACGCGAATTGGGGCGCCGCTGGGATAAGATCCCGCCCATGCCCAGCGTTCGTCGCAAGGCACTGGTGGTGTCCAAGTAGGTTCGGTATGCGTCAATGAGTCCAGTGAGAAGCCAAGTCTCTTCTCCGAACTCATTCCGAAGATGTTCTTTACATCCACGCTCGCGACCGGCTCATCTTTTGCCATTCGTGGTCTTTGAGGCGGTACCGCGATGAACTTGAGCAACCGGCCTTTGGGGTCAAGTCGGACGTTAATCATCCCAGAGATCGACATGGGAGGGTCATCGACGCCCACTCGCCCCAAACTGACGCCGCTCCACTCTCCCCGGTCCACGCCACCGTCACCCATGTAGGCTTTCAGGCTTTGAAGTGGAATCGGGCTGTGTCGGTACCAAAAGACAACGATCGGTGGCTGCGCCTTCGGCAAGTCTACCCATTTCGGAAATTCCTTCGTTTCCTCGGCGTGCCAGAGAAAGTCCTCGTGCGGTGAGAAACCCCAAGCGGTGTCGACCGCGTCCGCGTGATAGCCAAACATCTCGATGACTTCGTGGGCGTCACGCGCAAGAACTTGCGGGTGCTTCTCAAGACCAGCGTGGTTGATTGGATTAGCAAGTCCTGATAGCCACGCAAACATCAGCAACCCGATGGCGACCGCTGCAAAGAGCCCCGCAGCAAGTCTTGGGTCTGTTCCGTCGACCCGACCGGCTGCGGCCACCATCTCGGGGGAAGGTGTCTCACCTGCAGCTAGCGCCGCGGCGAGTGGGTCACCTCCAGGCAACGCCGCCGCCAAAGCGTGGGCGGACTTCGGCCGCTCATGAGGCTCTTTTTCCAAACATCGCAGGATAGCGCGGTCCACGACGGGATCGATGTCATCTACGATACTTGACGACGCGGACGCTGTAGAGTCTTCGTGCTGCTTGAGTAGTTCCGGGATCGGGTTGGCTTTGTTGACGGCTTCGCCGGTGAAGAGTTCGTACAGAATTAGCCCCAGCGAGTACAGATCGCTTTGAACCGTCGATTGCCCCTGCCGCAATTGTTCGGGGGCCATATATGACGGTGTCCCCGCAATCTCTCCTTCTTGCGCATCGTCGACGAGCCTCGCCAGACCAAAGTCAGTAATCCGCACATGCCCTCGACCATCAATCATGATGTTAGCCGGTTTGAGATCGCGGTGTAACACGCCCTTGTCATGCGCTGCCGCGAGTCCCGCGCATAGTTGCTGGGCAATCTGTACACCTTTGTCATTGGGCAGTCGGCCAATGCGTCGCAACAGTATCTTAAGGTCTTCGCCGTCGATGTACTCCATCGATAAGAAGAATTGCCCGTCCACTTCGCCGATATCGTAGACGCGACAGACATTGGGATGACTGATTTGCCGGGTCAGCCTTACTTCCTCGTGAAAGTACTCGCGTCGCTTTTCATCCCGCCCAAGCTGGCTTGGCAAAAACTTCAGGGCGACGGTTTGAACGAGTTTGAGATCGTCGGCCCGGTAGACCTCGCCCATACCGCCTTTTCCCAGCAGCGAGACGATGCGGTAACGGTCGGCGACCTTCGTGCCAGGAAGAAAACGTCCATGGTGCGATGAGTCTGATAGGCCCGATGCGGAGGAGCCGATTGTCATGACTTCGTGTCGAGGACGGTTTTTGACAGCATGCAGATCCGTTTTCTCGATCCTTGATTCACTTCGCACGACGTGTTCCGAGTACGCCGCCTGCACCAGCACGTGATCGTTGGGAAATCGATTGAGAAACTTGGGCAGTTCGATTTGTTGGCCATGACGCGATTGGAATTCAAACTCTAGCAGCAGAAGCTCTCTTAGCAGCTTGGGGCGCAGCGGTGCTTGGACAGCATCGACGAATTGCTCAATCTTGGGGTTCTCTTTTGATTGCAACTCCGACTCAAATTGCAAACAACACTCATCCAATTGCAGTTGCAGATTTAGAGACAATTTGCCATCAGAAGGTGCCGGATTCATGCCACTATCATCGCGTGCTCGGGTCCGTATGACAATCTTCCTCGGAAATGTTAGGGTGTTCACGCAACATGTGCTGGCTTCGGCTGCGGGAAAAACAGATTTGTCTCGTTTCCGCACGACCGCAGGACCGGTCGACGACAACACTCTTCGCATTACCATTGCCGGCCAGACCGTCAAGAGAGGGCCAGGGAGCGCAAAATGGTCTATTGAGAGATGACCAACGAGTTGCCAAACCCGCCAGCATTCGAGGGAAGACAAGTCGACGCAGAGTTGGTCGTTGTCGGACGGGCACACGGCCGATGCATTGGCAGGTGACGTTTGCGCGCGGAAGTGCGGTCGACCTCGTTCAGTTTCAAGTTCTTGTTCGGCGCAGCGGTTGGACAACCTTCCCGCACGTGGAGTGATGAGCTATCTACGGGTCTTTGCCCGAAAAAGACGCTGATGCGACTTGGCAGAATTCCTTCGAGCAGGCGGCTGCACGAAGCAGGTTGCGAGATTCACATCGGTGGCGCTCACCTCGGACTTCTCGGAAAGAAGCTGGGGATAAGAAGTGTGGTCGAAGCAGTTTGCGGCCGCGGGCCGGTCACAAACATCAGTAGGTCGTCAAACAAGATCGGAACTTTTTGATTTTTCGCGCCATTGCGACCGCGGCCCAGGCTCATTTCCCTTGGGAGTGGTGTTTATTCTGTGAGCGGAACGGCCCTTGCCACGAGCACGATGAACCTGACGCTCACTGCTTTGGGCACGGACGCCAAGTCCGATCTGCCCGGCCGCGGGTAGCAACCGACGCAACCTCAGCACGAGGACGAAAACGGCTCGTGCAGGTGTGGTTGGCTTGATTGGCGAAGGAGGTTGTCGCGATTGTGATAAATGGTCGAGGTTGCTTTGTGTCCGATCTGCACATGTTCTCGCGGCGTTCACAGACGCACCGATATGAGCAACTGATGTTCGATGCCGCAACAATTTGCTCGACGATGATCCTGGGAGGCGACATTTTTGACTTCCGCTGGTCGACTCGAGATCTTCATGCCGCTGCTGGGCGGGTGGTTGATTGATCACTGGTCCGGCGGGGCAATGGGTTACCAGGTACTGTTTTCGTTTCTCTTCGCCGCTTCCGTGATCGGTGTAGCCGCCGCATGGGTTCTTCGGCGGATTCAGCTCTAAGCACGTCCAGTCGGAACTTCCGGAGGGAGGAGGTCGCGGATCTCTTTCAGTTGGGCGTCGGCCCGACTGAAAGGCTTTGGCCCTGAGCGCATGTGTGAATCGAGCGGACATGTTGGGGGTCGCAAGAGACCTTTCCCAAGCGCGACATCGGTAGGTGAATCGGCTGTGGGTGAATATGCGTTCGGTCCCGACCTCAACAAAGCGCAGACGCACAAAGCCGGGGTTAGTGGAATGCTATAAGTGGTATTGACTCTGCCCGCCGACGAGGGGCCTGTGGGAGTGGTTCCGCTTTGCCACTGGAATCATGGAATCGTCCTAATCCTGACGTATTAGTTCGATTCCACTGATGATTGTCTTTCCGTTTGCGGCTGAGAGTTCGAGCGTCAAATCCTTATCGACTTCGATATTCGAGAACTCTTTCACAGTTCCTCTCATCACGCCGTCGGCTTCGTCGGAAACGTCGAAATCGCGGACGACGTATCGGCCTTGGAGTTTGATATCCTGCAACCGATGTTTCGGGCCCAGAGGCTCGGGCTCCGCGAAGTAGAGGCGAACCAAATATTTTCCTGGTCTGAGATCCTTGAGGATGAATCGCTCAAGGCCTTCGGCCATCGACGCACTGACCCACGGCCAGGACTCAGCGCTTTGCATCCAAACGCTGTGTCGATAGCGATAACGCGCGGATGTCGTGGCCTCGATGTTGACATTGGGAGAGGGGCCGCCAACGGATGGATAGTCCAGCCAAAGTGTTCCGTTGCGTGTCATTCGATCGCCTGGCGCACCAAAGTTAATGCCAATGCGCTGAATCGTATTGGGTTCAAATGTGCTTTCACCCCACGACGACCATTGCTCGTGGCTTTGTGGCATCGCGATCAGCGACATGGCCGTGGGTAGCGGGTAGCTGCATGTGCAGCCATCGTAGTAGTAAGGCACATTCAAGAGACCACCGGATGGGATGATACTGTTGGTGCACCCGCTTCTGGGTCCACTTAGAAAAACCGTACCGCTTTCGATCGTCTTGTCGTAATACGCCGCCGTGCCGCTACGGAGCGTATAGAAATCACCATAGTCCACACCTCCATCGCAGCCATAGGTTTTGGGAAAGTCGCGCGGCTCTACTTCACCCGTCAATGGATTGACTCTTTCCCCCGCGACAAGGCGCCCCGGTCTTGTTGAACTGGGTTGCCCCGGCAGCCGATACTGACTGGGCTCGAGTTTCGAGGGTGAACTGGGCTCTAGATTCATTCGCAAATCGCGGCGCTCCGACTCATCCAGGACACGGCCGGTGTAGATATCCGATAGGACGGGAGACAGCAGCGGATAGTCGATCTTGTTGCTCTTCTCATATCGCGGTACATGCCAATCCTTAGGCCTGGAAACCATCGTGTCGCGGTCGAACACTGGCTGAGGTGATCGTTTGAAGTGGGCCAATGTATCGTCGAACCACAGCACACCCAGCGGGAACCGTACCAACTGGTCTTGGCTGGCCGAAAAATCTCCCGAGTATTCCGTCGCCCCTGGCAATGGTCCCACGCGCCGAACCAAGGTGAGATCGCCAATGCGCTCTGCCTCCAATGAGAAGTTGCCAAGTTCAATCTCTTGCAGAGTGGACTCGGTGACATCACCGCCCACAGCCATGCCACCGTACGGTCGCAGTGTCTGAAGCAAAGGTTGAAATGCGACGTCGGATCGCTCGCTGATCAGTGTCGTTGTGATATAGGGTGGCAAACTGAGGTTTCGCGAATCATCGTGAATGACGGCCGCTCGGATACCATACAAACCCGCTTCGTCCAACTCGCTGCGCAGCTGTTGAATTCGATCGGGGTCGTCATCGAACACGATGACGTGGTAGTTTGATGATGCGATCAGTCCTTTGGTCAGCGCACCATCCGACAAGCCGACTACCATCGCAATCCCATGTCTGCTGGGCGAGCGCCCCACAATCGCTGTGGCTGTTGCTGCCGCGTCATCCGACGATGCCAGACGGTTTGTCTTACTTGTCCATGTCACAGGCGTCGGGGGAGCGTTCTCTCGAAAGCACATGATGCGACCGTCGCGTGTCGTGACAAATAAGGCATCATCGGCGACGGCCATCGAATGGATCGTGCCGTCGACGCCGTCGCGCGGATCATCGAACTTCAGCGTCGTGTTCGCGGTGCGGATCTCGCGGCTCAATCCCTTAACGCCACCGCTGGCAGAGTGAACCTTGTCTTCGTGCATGCGCCGATTGATGACTTCGTCAAATGTGAGCAATCCCCGTCTGATTGCGCGAGCCTTATCCGGATCGAGCGCCGCGAACCAACCGCCAGGATATCTTCCAGCCTTTGGCAATTCGAACTCGATCAATTCGCCGGTGCGCCGGTTCAACGTGGCCGGGTAAGCGTTGGAGCATGGCACAATCAACTCGTCGCCATTGACTACCAAGTATCCCTGGGGTGCTAAACCGCCAATCGCCTTCGTGTTATGCGGTTGCTGGCCGAATAGAAACCCAAGTCGATCGTTGCGCCAAACGACTTTTCCCGTGTCCACTTCCATTGCGTAAACAAAGACAGCCTCGAACGGCCACACACCCGCCGCGAAATAAACGTTGCCATCGGCGACAACCGGGCCACCGCGAACGGGCCAAACGGAGATCAAGCGTTTGTTTCCGAGCAGGCGTCGCTGGCTGGGCACTGCACGATGTTTCCAGCGAAGATCGCCAGTCGCTAGTTCGACGCAGTACAAACATCCGTCGTCTGATCCGAAACAGGCAAGGTCTCCCCAGATCGCTGGCGCAAACCGCACTGGTCCATCTGCATAAAAGCACCAAAGCTGCTTTCCCGTTCTCGCATCGTACGCTTTCACAGAATCGGTACGGGAGGAGGCGATGAGCAGGTATCCATTTGAAACGACGGGTTCGTATCCTGCATCGAACTGCAAACGTTCATCATTGAAGGCTGGTGTCAACCTTGGCAATTCGCGAATCCAGGCAAGAGACAGATCCTCCGAAAGGCTGTCCTGTGTGACACCACGACGACCCGCATCGCAGCGGTACATCGGCCAATCTGCAGTTGCCGTTTCACAAATGGGCGACCAACATGACATGACGCCGAGGCATAATACGATGATGCTTCTCATTGGTGCTCCATTCACAGATTGAACACGTGCAGTCCTCCCCAGATTCTAGCACGAATAGGGCACGATCGGACGCGAGCTTCATTCGCCATCCGCGAGGGGAATGGTCTCCGGATCCGACGACGGTAATCGTGCGGTGGAGCGGTCGACCGCGGTAAGAAGCTGCACCGGCACCGATGTACGGTCGCGCTTCTCCTCCAATCCGGTCCGTTCCTGTACACGAGTGCTGGCGAGTACCGCTAAGGGCTTCCAGACTCTCGCATCGCCTTACTAATGAACGTCCGTGCGGTCGCGTACTGACGCGCGGTATTCAGCGATAGCCACACGTCATTCCTCCAAATAGGCGTACGTTGCATTAGTCCTCGCGCGGTTGCGCTGTTCCCACACGCGGCGATGTCGCCGAAACCGCTCCAGCATCGATGGCAGGCGTTCACAAATTGTCAATTGATCGGTGCAGTCCCAGGTGAGTTTATTTCGTGTATACGTCGTGTCAGCAACCCACGGCCGATCAATGTACTTCAACATCCAGGGACGTTCGTACGGCGGATTGCGCGTCACATGCCCCAACGTGCGTCTCAGAAATAGGCCCACGGTCGCCATCGAGGGTGACACAAAAATCGGCGGCAGACTCGAGTCCCCGGTGATGACCTCGCGCGTGATGGCGAAAAGTTCCTTGTGAGAAACGGCACCGTGTTGAGATGCCAGGAGTACTTCGTAGGGTGCCATCTTTTCGCTCTGCTCGACACAAGACCTCACCAAGAGTACAAGGTCATCGCGATGGATATAGGGGATCCCCGTGTTACCGCGACCCGCCACGACTCGGTTCAGCGGAGCCCGGCCGGCCCAAAGCTTGATCAGGCTGGCGAGAGGAGGTAGCTCGCACCACTCACTGAAAACGCCTGCAATTCGCAAGACGCAGGCGGGAAGACGGTCTGAGGCATCTTTGACTAGTTGCTCTCCGATGCATTTTGACTCTCCGTAGGGGATGTAAGCCGAGGTAGGAGAACGTTCGGTCAACACTTCTCCTTGCTGTGGCGGCAACATGGCGATGATGCTGCTGGCAAAAATCAGCCGCCCGGCGCCATTCTCTACCGCCACCCGCAACACCGTTGAAGTGCCGTCGACGTTTGTTCGTTGATACTCCAGGAGGTAGTCAGTCCCAAAATGATAGAAGGCCGCAAAATGAAGAACGAAGTCGATGCGCCCCAATCGCCGTCGCGTCTCCTGAAACACGGTGGCCATTGATCTTTCGTCATTGATATCCATTTGGTGCCAGTCAACCGACTCCGTTGCGCCGAGCAGTGCCTGACTCGGCTCGCGCCGGTCGATGGCGATCACTGTGTGGCGACGGGCAAGGTCCACAGTCAGGGCTGAACCCAGGAATCCTGCAGCCCCGGTCACAACGACGACTCGACCATCGCTCGCGTTCATCGCTAGGAGAAATCCTTTCGGACGTGAATCATCGTCCGCAACAATCAATGTCCGCCTAGCTGCTCGGCGCCGCTGCGCACGGCCGCGGGGGCTCGGTCCGGCGGCAATTCACGATTGGCCGGTTGCGAATTGACCGCCAGGCGGCCGATGGCGTTGATCATGTCGGTGAAGATCAGCCGGTGGAACGGATACAGAAGGTGCCAATACAGCACCCCGAACAGCCCGCGCGGCGCGAATCCCGCGGTTTGAGTCAACCGCGTTCCCCCGCGTTCCGACTTCGCTTCCCATTGAAGCCAGGCGTGGCCGGGCAGCTTCATTTCGCCGCGCAATCGTAGCACGTTGGGCCGATCCAGTAACTCAACGCGCCAGAAATCAACGAATTCGCCTGCCAGCAGTTCTTGTGGGTGACGCCGCCCGCGCAGCAAGCCTGGGCCACCTACGAGCCGATCCATATAACCTCGCAGTCGCCACGCCCAATTCCAGGTAAGCCAACCGCGTTGGCCGCCGAGGCTGCTAAACACATCAAACACAGCGTTGGGCGAGGCTTCAATATGCAAGGATCGTACCTCCCGGATCAGCCCGCGGAGATCGTGATGTTCATACGTCGGCTCATCGGTCAAAGGACCACTCCATCGAGTCTCGACCGCTTGATCTTGAATACGAGCCAGGGCCAACTTGAGAGCCTTGGCATAACTGATCGGCCTCACGTGGCCGAACAGCGTCTTGGCCCGTTCTTCCCTGACGACCAGCGGGTATGTCATGCCTTCAACCAGCGGCACGGCGAGCGTACTTGGAATTGGTGTTGCCAGACTGATGAATCGCGCCCCAATACGCGCGGGTAATATGGCGGGGACCGATAGGATGAGCCGTGGCAAACGACGCTGGCGAGCATATTCCTGCATCATCTGCTTGTAGGTCAAACGATCACCGCCAATCTCGACGATCTCACTGGGACCGCGCTCCAAGGCAGCGATCAGATATGCCAGCACATCTCGTATCGCAATCGGCTGGATGGTGTTTTGTACCCAGCTCGGCGCGATCATTAAGGGTAGTCGCTCTACAAGATATCGCAACATTTCGAAAGACGCCGAGCCGGATCCAATGATCGGTCCGGCTCGTAGTTCTGTGGTCGGTAAGTGGAGAGAGAGAATGCGGCCGATCTCACCACGGCTGTGTAGATGTTGTGAGAGATCCTTCTGTTCGGGTTGTAATCCCCCAAGGTAGATCACGTGGGGCAGCGCGGACCCGGCCCGACAGAAGTTGATGGCGGCCTTTCGATCGCGCTGCGCGAAATCGGTGCCACCGTACATCGAATGGACCAGGTAGAATGCGGCATCGATGCCATCAAAGGCCCCCTTGAGCGTCTCCGGCCTGAGCAGATCGCCCTGTAACAATTCCACACGCTGAGCCCATGGCCGACCAGCGAGCCGTGCCGGATCGCGGACCAAAACACGGACCTTATGACCTCGCCGCAAAAGTCGAGGCACTAAGCGGCCGCCAATGTATCCTGTTCCGCCCGTTGCCAATACGCGCATGGAACTGGCCTCCCTGAATCACGCGGGGAACCCGTACAGCGTTATCTGAGTCTAGCCGCTTGTCATTGTCAACGATGTCATCGAACAGCACTGTCGGTTTCGCGTCTTTCGGGCCGAATCCGCCCCATCTTGTCTGGCGTCTCCACATCGAAGGCATGAAAAGCCACGACGCGATATGGTTGGTCGCTCTTCGCCCGATGGCAAAACTCGCAGCTGATGAGATCCAAGCTTTTCTTAATGACGCAAGCAGCCTACCGAGTTGGGCTGGAATTCAGTGCGACTTTCTGACACGGACAACGCATCCCGTAACGCTTAGGCTTCTTTCCGGACGAATGAGCACAGTGACTGCAGGAATTACGTTGTGCAGCGAGGATCGACGTTGGTGATGAAGGGTCTTCTTTCCCGAAGGGAAATCTGACAATAGCCCAGCGATTCATCGCTGGGTATCGTAGCGCGCTGGGAATGCTCAGTCCCGGTGGGACGTCTGCCGTTGCGGACCTTCCCGCGGCGGGCTCAATCCCACAGATACCGTGGATCGTATTGAATCTGATGCCGTTCAAGAAAACCGATTAACTCATCCTGAAAGGAGAGTTCTTGATGATGTTCGACCTGCCGGTTGATGTAGCTGACGGTCACGTCGACCTGTGAAATGCCAATACTGAACGCTCCATATCCCTCTTGCCAGGCAAAGTGACGGTGTTCCGGAAATGTATCGTGCACCCATTTCGACGAACCGCCCTTGATAAGCTGTAGGGCCTTGGCGACGTTCATCGTCGAGGGCAGTGATAACAAGAGGTGCACATGATCCTCCACACCACCGACAGCTAGTGACTTCATGCCATGTTCTCGTGCGATACCCCCTAGATACGGCCAAAGGCGGTCACGCAGCGGCGCTGAGATCATTCGCCGGCGCTGCTTTGTACTCCAGACACAGTGGTAGAGTGAGCTGACATAAGAATGTGACACGCGACGTCTCCTTTCATTCGTCCCTGAGGGCTTGCGCCTGCGCCGTGACTCCGACGACCCAGCGATCAATCGCTGGGCTATTATCGGACGTCCCGTCGGGACGAAGAGGCGCCCTCCACATGTTTCTCGCGCGACAGCATGGAGTGAGCATCAACCGGAGCAGAAAAGCAAAGGCTTTCACGAGCGAGCGACCGGCGATTGCAAAGCATCATCTCATCAAGAGGCCGAACGCTGTTCGGGAGTTTTCGTAAGGCTTGGCGAGTTGCAGATATCGCGTAACTTCAGAGATCGGCTAACTCAGATCACACCGCGTCCAATTCGATATGCTACTGCGGACGCTTTGCGGGGCTAAAGACGGCGGCCTACTGTCCTTGATTGGACTCGTATGCGTGCCGAGAATGATCGTCTGTTACGCGATTTCACTTGTATTGAGGCTGCCCGTCATCATGGCTAGACGTTCGCGCCGATACAGCTACAGCCGTCTGCGAGATTTGATTCGTCGGTCGCTTAAGGACTGCCCTCCGCATCTTACGTAACGTGGGCCGCCCTCAAGAAATCGAAAAAAAGAGTCATTGACATATCGATATATGACGATATTATGATGCAAGGAGAGACAAATGGCCGCGAGAAAAAAGTCCAAAGCCAAGCCAGTGGGTGACCCCGCAGCGTTTGCCCAGGCGGCGGAATGCTTGAAGACGCTAGCACACCCCGTGCGATTGCGGATGGTGCAGTTGCTCCTGCATGGCCGCTACACGGTAGGCGAATTGGCTGAGGATTGCAGCGTGCCGGACAATGTGGCGTCCGAACATCTCCGGTTGATGCAGCGGTGCGGGTTTTTCACAAGCGAACGAGAAGGGCGAAAGGTCTTTTACCAGGTTGCCGAATCGCATCTGGAAAACATTATGGCCTGCATCGAAAGTCGGTTCTTGCGTTCCTGAATAGAGAGTTTTTTTGGAACTATATATCGTAATGTATCGAGCTAACGAATATAGGATACGTCGAGGAGAATGAAATGTCGGAACCTCAAACGATATCGGTTGATCTGCTGGCTGAACGCGACGGTCGGGGCCATGTCGACGTCATCGACGTACGCACACCTCTGGAATATCGGGAAGTCCACGCGGTCACGGCGCGGAACATTCCGCTGGATACACTCGATCCACACGACGTGATGAGGGAGCGAGACGGCATGGGGGAGCAGCCCTTGTACTTGATTTGCAAGGGCGGCGCGAGGGGTGCCAAGGCTCGGCAGAAGTTCCTCGACGCCGGCTTTACCAACATCATCAACGTCGAGGGTGGCACTGAGGCGTGGGTCGCGGCTGGCTTGCCGGTGGTGCGGGGCAGGAAAACGGTTTCGCTAGAACGTCAGGTTCGAATCGCCGCCGGCTTTATCGTGTTAGCGGGCGCCCTGGCGTCGATAGTGACGGGCAACGTCTATCTCGTTTCCATTCCGGCCTTTGTCGGTGCCGGGCTGATGTTCGCTGGCATCACCGATAGCTGCGCGATGGGCATGCTCATTGCAAAGATGCCATGGAATCAGGTCAAGGACGAAGGTGCGTGTTGCTCTGCGAAATGACTGGACGCGCGTTTGGAAAGGAGTGCAGACCATGGTACTCATCCTGATTGGAGCCTTGATCATCGGCTTGACGCTGGGGACGCTCGGCTCAGGTGGTTCGGCCATCACCGTCCCGGTTCTGATCTACCTTGTCGGTCATGGTGCGAAACAGTCGATTGCCGAGTCGATGGCGATCGTCGGGTTGATTTCCGTAGCTGCTGCGATTCCGTACGCCAAGTCAAAGCAAGTTGACTGGCATAGCGTCTGGTACTTTGGCATTCCCGGCATGTTCGGGACATTTATCGGTGCATGGCTCGGTGGTGTTGCGTCTGAAGCCATTCAGCTGGTGGTATTCGGCGGAGTATTGATCTCGGCGGCGTACGCCATGTTGCGAAAGCCCAAGTTGGGTGATGCCGAGGGCGAAACCACCAAGGTTCGCCCCGTTTTGAAAATCGCGATTGAAGGAATGGTCGTTGGCATCATTACCGGCTTCGTAGGCGTTGGTGGCGGCTTCCTGATCGTGCCCGCGCTTGTCGTACTTGGCAAGCTGCCCTTGCGACTCACAATTGGAACGAGCCTGGTCATCATCGCCGTCAAGGCAGCGGTGGGCTTCGTCAAGTATGAGCACTATCTCTTGACGCACGACATGTCGGTAGACGCACAGGCAATCGCAATCTTCGTCGCGATTGGCATTGTTGGCAGCCTGATCGGTAAAAGGATCAACGCCCGGCTCAATCAGCGAGCGCTGAGACTGGTCTTCGCAGCGTTTCTAACCTTATTGGGCACATTCGTCATTGTGCGTGAGGGGAGCAAGCTCGTCCCGTCGGAACCGAGTAAGCTCTCAGCCCAAACAACATTCAATCTCATAGCTCACAACCAGGGGAGATAGTGTCATGCTACTCAAGTATTTTTATGACAGTGCCTTAGCTCACGCTTCTTACATGGTCGGCTGCCAACGCGTTAAGGTTGCAGTGGTCGTCGACCCCGGCCGAGACATCGGCCAGTACCTCGAGATGGCGGAACGCGAAAGCGTTAAGCTAGTCGCTGTGGCCGAGACTCACATTCACGCTGACTATGTTTCGGGTGCTCGCGAACTTGCCGACCGTGTAGGGGCAAAGTTGTACGTTTCCGACGAGGGCCCTGCGGAGTGGAAGTACCAGTATGCCAATCAATACGACCATCAACTCCTGAAAGATGGTGACTCGTTCACGATCGGCAACATCAAGTTCGATGTGATGCACACACCAGGTCACACGCCGGAAAGCGTCTCTTTTCTGCTTACGGATCAGGGCGGAAACGCCGACAAACCGATGGGCATCTTCACGGGCGACTTCGTTTTCGTAGGCTCCATTGGTCGGCCTGACTTGTTGGAGCAAGCTGCCGGTTTGGCCAACACCGCCGAACCGGGCGCACGGGATCTGTTTTATTCGGTGGAACGGTTCAAGCAACTTCCGGACTTTCTACAAGTCTGGCCGGCGCACGGCGCAGGCAGCGCGTGTGGTAAAGGCCTCGGGTCCATTCCCTCGTCAACCGTCGGGTACGAAAAGCTTTTCAACCCGGCCCTCCAGTTCACAGATGAAGATGAATTCGTGAGGTACATCCTGTCAGATCAGCCCGAAGCGCCGAAGTACTTCGCTGTCATGAAACGAGTCAACAAGGAAGGTCCAGACATCCTTGCCGACCGTGGACTTCCCGAGTCGCAGCCAGTCGATAATCTCTTGGCTAAGTTGGATTCAGGCACAGTCATTGACCTATCACCGTCCAGCCAGTTCGCTAACGGACACGTCCCGCGAACCATCAATATTCCGTCGTCGATGGTTGCCGGATGGGCGGGCTGGATCGTGGATTATGCAAGACCCGCCTATCTGATCGCTGAACCAAGCCAGCTTCGAGAAGCAATGCGTGTTCTGCGAAAGATCGGCTTGGACGACGTTCGCGGCTATTTTGATGTGCGCAAGGTTCGCGAAGCGGGACTGGCAACTGAAAGCTACCAAGCTGCACCGCCGAAGGAGCTTGCTCCGCGCATTGAGGCGGGTGACGTCCACCTAGTCGACGTACGCTCAGAAGGAGAATGGAAAGCTGGCAGGATTGGGGCAGCCGACCACCGCTTCCTCGGGCGTTTACCTGACAACCTATTGGCGATCACCGATGACAAGCCGATTGTCGCCCAATGCCAAGCCGGTGGTCGTTCCGCAATTGCCGCAAGCATCCTGCAGGCCGCCGGATTGGAAGTCATCAATATGACGGGCGGCTTCGGAGCGTGGCAGGAGGACGGTCTGCCGGTGGATGGGCCCGAAGACGCAGTTTGTGACACCCGTTCAACATGCTCAGCAGAATAGGGCATGTTGTGAAAGACCTTTTGTTGCCACTTGTGGTTGTAATTGGCCGCGACAAGTCGAAACACATGGGACGAACGGAGGAATTCAGATGGACTGGTTGATGCAACCGTGGCCTTGGTGGATCTCGGGAATACTCATTGGATTAACGGTTCCGTTGCTCTACATCGTCGCCGGAAAAGCATTCGGAATCTCGACGAGTCTGCAACAGGCCGGGGCGATGTGTGCTCCTAACAGCAAGTTGGAATACCTCAGTCAACACGATCGCAGAGCTAACATGTGGACCATTGTATTCGTTGTAGGCATCGCGATCGGCTCCTTTATTGCGACACGGTTTCTGTCCGATCAGCCGGGCGAGTTCCTGCCGCATTCCTTTGATGGCATCGCTGGCGGCATCAAGCTACTTGCCGGTGGATTTCTAATCGGTTTTGGGACTCGCTATGCCGGTGGTTGCACATCGGGACATTCAATCACTGGCATCTCGAATCTGAACTGGC
>CAJHYQ010001260.1_pt1 | contig 15228 bp, 11 predicted proteins | sample 9198721 | NCBI WGS metagenome assembly CAJHYQ01 (sample SAMEA7708357, study PRJEB35096) | sediment metagenome | biome: marine neritic benthic zone biome [ENVO:01000025]; feature: sediment [ENVO:00002007]; material: shallow marine sediment [ENVO:03000034] sea grass bed [ENVO_01000059] ... | reverse complement strand
CTGGACGAGCCCACTGCTCCGCGGCTGACCGGAGGGGTGAAACGCTTCGCCCTGCAGCGGGGCGACTTTCTCGCAACTTCACACTGAGCGCCCGTTCGCGAAATGACTCGATGCGCACGCTTCTTTCGGGCGAAAAACAGGGCAAGACAACAACAAGATTCTCCGTCCGTTCGGGGTATTCAGATTTCGAACACCCAAGATGATTTGGTCGCGTCGATCGGACCCGCGTGCTTCTCCACGTACTGGCTGGCATTTCGAGATCGAATCCAACGTTGACCGTGCTTCCAGCCACAAGATAAAATTGCGGAAAAGCTCATCTTTTCGCTGACAAAGCGTTTTCCTCACTTTTGGCGAGTTCGGGCGGAAAAGTAACGTTCATCGATAGGACATCGATAGGATGAACTAAACGAGGCCCCAGCTCATTGGGCGAACGAACGTCATGAGTGACGACAAGTCACAATCTGAGACACAGCAACCGGCGAATCAGGAATCGGTCGGCGAAGCCAAGCTGCATTACGCTGGCCTCCCGCCGGATGACGAGAAGACGGTGATCTCGACGACTCCGGTGACTCGCGAGGTCGATCGGTTTGTCGCTGGCGAATTGGGGCAGACGCTCGTGGGACGCCGGCTTGAGCATTTCGAACTCACCGAGTTTGTGGGCGGCGGTGGCATGGGCGCGGTCTTCCGAGCCACCGATACGCTGTTGAACCGAACCGTTGCTGTGAAGGTGCTTTCGCGGGATCAAGGGCGCGACGAAGAAACGGTCAAACGCTTCAAGAACGAAGCCCAGAGCGCGGCACGGTTGGATCACGAGAATATCGCCCGAGTCTATTTCGTGGGCGAGGACGACGGCTGGTATTTCATCGTCTTTGAATTCATCGACGGCGACAATCTGCGGGACTTGGTTGAACAGCGTGGCCCGCTTCCCCTTGAAGAGGCATTGAGCATCACCTTGCAGATTGCCGAGGCATTGGAGCACGCATCTCGACGTGACGTGGTTCATCGCGACATCAAGCCGTCGAACGTATTGCTGACGCGGGCAGGCCGCGCGAAGCTGGTCGATATGGGCCTGGCACGTCTGGATCCCATGGGATCGACCGGCGAGTTGACGGCCAGTGGCGTTACGCTCGGCACTTTTGACTACATCTCTCCGGAACAAGCTCGCGATCCACGGACGGCCGACGTTCGCAGCGACATCTATTCGTTGGGTTGCACACTGTTCTTCATGCTGACAGCTCGGCCACCTTTTCCCGAAGGGACGGTCCTGCAGAAGCTGTTGAGTCACAGCAGTGAGTTGCCACCGGACCCACGTCAATTCCGCCCCGAGTTGCCGGAGGACGTGACACATGTGGTGTCGAAGATGTTGGCCAAAAAGCCGACGGATCGATACCAGCGTTCCAGTGACCTGATTGGTGACCTTCTGTTGTTGGCCGAGCGGTTAGGTCTGCAAGCGGCGATGCATGGCGAGCCTATCTGGATTGCGGCCGATAAACAACGCTTCAACGTGCTCGAGCGACACTTACCTTGGATTGTACCGATCGTCGTCTTGATGTCGTTCGTATTTCTTGTTGAGCCGATCTGGCTGGAGGGTGACACACCGGACATTCAAGTCGAGTACAGGAAGCCTCAGCCGAGTGGAGCGGATTCGCCAGACGTTCGCGCTAGCAAATCGACGCCAGACGCCACAGGCCCCACCGAATCAACGCGCTTGCCTTCGCGTCAAATCGGAACCGGTACGAACGGTGGCAATGGTTCGCCCTCCGATCGCGTGGCAAGCCAATCGAGCGAGTCCGCGACGGAGTCGGGACGAGATGCGAGAACTCGGGTCGACGGTACCGACGAAGTCGCTAATCCGGATTCGGCAAACGGTGTTTCCACCGATGAAGCACTGATGAGCGACCGGACCATCATTGTCGATCCGGCAGCAGATGCTTCGCTGGTGCTCACCAGTGGCCTGGTGGCTCGAGATCTGGACGAAGCTTGCCAAATGGCGATCGAGGACACCCGGATTGAGCGAATTGAGATCCGCGAAAACGGGCGTATCCGCCTCAGTCCGCTAACGCTCTCGTTGTACGAGCGAAACCTGCACATCTATGCCGCTGAGGGGTATTCGCCTGTGCTGAGTTTCCGCACTGCCAACAGCGTCAGCGACAACAACTCTCAAGGCATGATCCGCATCCTCAACGGCCAGCTGAGCTTTGGCGGCCTACATTTCGAGCTGATCGTTCCCAACGACTCGTTAGAAGGCGAATGGTCCTTGTTCCAGGCTGAACAAATACGTTCGCTCCGCATGCAGCATTGCACCGTCACGGTTCGCAATTCGTATGGTGGTCGCTTCAGCAATCTGGATAACGTCTCCGTAGTGCATATCGTTCCGGATGAACTCGACGAGATGCTGGAACCGGACATGGATAGTGAACGGCCGCCGACCGAAATCGATCTACAGCATTGCGTCATTCGGGGCGAGACGAATGTGTTGCGTGTCAACGAAGCCGTTCCCGTCGCGCTGACCTGGTACAACGGACTACTGGTGACCACGGAGCGTCTGGTCCGCCTGAATGGCGCTCGTGAAATGCCCAATCGCGACAACGAGATGTCCATTGAACTCGGTCATGTGACAGCGATTGTGGACGAAGGTTTGGCCGAGTTCGTGAGCAACAGCAAACTGCCGTTCCTGATGGACATGCGTATCCAATGCAACGATTGTATTCTTGTGTCACAGCGCTGGTCGCCGATGGTGGTCCAAACCGGTCCGCAACGACTGTCGAGTCTGCTGGCGCAGATGGCCTACGTGGGCGGCAGGAACTTCTACGACGGAATCGAGACGTTTTGGCAAGTCGTGCCACGCGACCGCTCGCAGACCGAGATCTTTGACTTCGAGATGTGGCGTAACCACTGGACCAGTGACGTCACACCGACACAAGGCCGGGTCAAGTGGCAGAACCCACCCGATAAAAACCGGCCGACGCATGAACACCGTGTCGTGCAATACACACTCAGCCTGAACGATAATCCCGCCATCAAGTCGTCCGCCGATCGACGAAGTAATGCCGGTTTCATGCACGGTCTGCTGCCGCGATTGCCTGAACCGGATTAGTCCGACGCCTTGAGCTGAACTCAGGCGGTTTCGACGACTCGGGCGGCTCAGCAGGAGCTTCGCCGCTTCGCCCTCCCGCTTCCACTCGGTCAGCCTTCGTCCGCTTCCATGTGCATCCAACTTTTCAGCAAGGGAACCAGCATGAAGCAAACCACGGAACACAAAATGGCGACGATCGCGATCTGACCGTAGACTTGGCCAAATAGGCTGATCGTGTCTTGCGGCGGCGGAATCTGCTCGCTGCCAGTCTCTTCAACGCCCGTCATCTGGGCGATCTTGCCAGCCAAAAAGTTTGAGCAGGCCGTGGCAACGAACCAGCCACCCATGACCGTGCTGACGATCCGACCGGGCGATAGTTTGGTAACCATCGACAAGCCCACGGGTGAGAGGCATAGTTCTCCTGTCGTATGCAGCAGATATCCCAACAACAACCAACCGGGATGGGTCATGCCACGCGAGTCGGCTTGCGTGGCGGCATACCAGAACACGGCAAAGCCGAGCCCCAACTGCAGCAATCCTAAGGCGAACTTGAACGGGGTACTTGGCTCCATCCCTTGCGATGCCATCGCGCCCCAAAGCCAGGTCAACACAAGCCCAAAGACCACAATAAAGATCGGATTGGCCGATTGAAACGTGCTGGCCGGCACTTCATCGCCAATCTCCGCGACACCCATCCCAACGTGCTCGTCCGTTAACGTCCAACTTTGCGTTGTCGCGCTCGCCTCTCGGGCCGCGGCGAGTTCATTTAACGTGAAGACCTTCTCTTCTCGTGGAAATCCCAACTGTTCCTGAGTCAATGTCAGGTCGACCGATGTGCCGACATCACCCGCCTCGACCGTCTGCTGCTCGAAGACCCGATCCACGTTTCGATCGGCGAAGTTATTGAGCGAACTTCCCGCTTGCTCGAAGAATGCCCAAAACAAGAACGAGAAGAAGGTCAGAATGAGGACGACGAACAATCGCTCTCTTTCGACTTTCTCTGAAGTTACCGCATACATGAACAAATAGGCGGTCGCAATCAATCCAAACATCCAAAGCAGGTAGCCGGCAATCGTGTTCTGTTGGACGAGCAAAGCAAAGAGCGGAATGGAAACTGCAATCCCGAAGTAGACCCACCAGTCAGCACGAATCGACATGAAGCGGACTTTGTTTAACTCGATCGGTGGTTGCCCTACATCTTTGGGAATGCCACCACGACTGAGGGCGACGACGGCCACCATCGCCGAAATAAGTAGCCCCACCGCCACGGCGACGTTGACCATCAACAGATAAGTGTTGTCCTGAATCAGAATCATGCCGGTCGCCGTGACAAACGCACCGACAAGGATCAAGGCCTGAGTCAGAATCGTCGGTGCGACAAAGATGGCAACACCAATCAGCATCCCCACCGTGGCAAGTCCAAACCCCCAATGCCAGCCAAACTTCTCGCCGACATAGCCACACAGGAGTGGCGCCATGGCAGCCCCAAGGTTGATGCCCATGTAGAAGATCGTGAAGCCGCCGTCGCGTCGCGTGCTGCCCACGGGATACAACGCACCAACAATGGTCGAGATGTTGGGTTTAAAAAAACCGTTCCCAACGATCAGCAGGGACAACGCAATGAAGAAGGACGTCTCTCGCTCAACCGTCATGATCAGATGGCCGGCCGCCATCAGTAACCCACCGAGGATGACTGAACGACGACTTCCCAGCAAACGATCGGCAATCATCCCACCGATGAAGGGAGTCGCGTAGACTAACGCGGTGTAGGCACCGTAGACCGCGTACGCCGTGTTGTCGCCATACTGAAGGAATCCCTTGATCATGTAGAAGATCAGGAGAGCCCGCATGCCATAGTAGGAAAAACGCTCCCACATTTCGGCGAAAAAAAGCGTATACAGGCCTACCGGGTGTCCAAACAGCGTCTCCTGATCCGGGAATTCCTCCGACCTCATCTGCTTCTCCCCAACTCAACTCTCAGCATGCAAAGTAGGGAGACACGATATCAGATTCGGTGCAGTCACGGCAGACGAGCCAGGCGGGCATGTCGGTTGCGGCAACCGGCGAAAAAACCGCCCGAGACCGGCCGATCCAATGGATTTAGAAAGATTAACGCAACTAAAGGGGGGGTAAGTGGCTTCCTTGACAGCGAAAAACGGCATGATTCTATTAATGGTCTGAGCCGAATCAAACCTATGCCGCGTCCATGGACCTTCCTTGGCTCTTTGAACACCCCCCTGCCTCCCAATGGACAGCGGTCTGCAGCTCCGACAAGAGTCCGCTTTCGATCATTTCAAAGGAGAGAGAATCAGATGAGACGCCTTTTTGTTTTCGGATGTGTGATGGCCTGCTCAACGGTCTGTTTGCTGACTCCCCAAGCGAAAGCGATCGCACCTTTCAAGAAAGCTTTCCAGGAAACTTACGTCGACCCCAGCGGCAACGAAGAGTTCAAGGGAGCGTTCAAGAAGGCCAGTTGCAACACGTGCCATGTTAAGGGTGAAAAGAAGGACAAGCGAAACGTTTACGGTGACGAGCTAGCCAAATTGATTGAGGGCGACGCCAATCAGCGGATCAAGGATGCCAGAAAAGAAGGTGGATCGGCGGCCGCGAAGGAAGAGACTGCGAAAGTGTTGGGCGAGCTCGAGAAGGCCTTTGATGCCGTCGCCAAGATGAAGTCCAAGAGCGGTGAGCCCTACGGCGAGATCATTAAGTCCGGTAAACTGCCAACCAGTTGACCGAGTCCGCCGAGTATCGATGCAACCAAGAGCCGGGCGATTATCGCGCGGCTCTTTCTCGTTCATCACCACCCAGCCACATCTCACCGAGCTTGAGTTCTCTACTTAGCTCGGGTGACCTCGATTTTGATCTGCGCCGAGAAGGATTCGCCTGGCTCAAGGATTCGCATGCCAGCGTCAATCCCATCGCGTTCTAAGCGGAAAGCATCGGGAACACACGTGTAGGGTTCGATGCAAATCGCTTCTCTATGTCCTGGCGTATAGACAACGCACTCGCGGAAGATGTCGTCGAACTCCATCTGCACGGCCAGGCCGCTTTGCGGTTCCGAGACACTGCTGCGGTACACGCCATCGGTCGGCACCAGACCTGTAAAGACGTTGTCCACCTGCACGTCTGCAAATTGCAGTCCCGATTGAAACTCCGCGGCGTTAGCCAGCGGATCGACTTTTCCGGTCGCGTTCATGTCCACTAATTCCCAACTCGCACTGATGGGAATCCGGACGCGACATTTATCGGCCACACCTTGCGCTGTCAGAGGCACCTTAAAATAAGGATGCGTTCCGAATCCACACGGCAGAGCCACGTCGCCGCAGTTCTGCATGTCGCACTGGAACTGCAGGCACCTTGATTGAAGACGATATTCGGCCCGGACGCGGTAGTCCGAAGGCCACTTCTGAAGCAGGGACGGATCATCAACGGATGCTTGAAACTCACCGACTATCGATTGCTCGCTCCGTGCTACCGTCCGCCATGGTCGACAGTGCACGAAGCCATGAATGGCGTTGCCCAGGCCGTCGCCATCGTCGAGAGCGTAAGTGCGTCCCTCCCACTGGAACGACGTGCCTTGGATTCGCCCAGGAAACGGAAAGAGGATGGGGATACCGCTTCCCGACGGACGCTGTTGGGCGCTGCGGAAATCGTCATCAGCCCACAGTACGTCGACCCGGTGACCATCAAGGTGGGTCTCGAAGCGAAAACAATTGAAGCCGTAACCAACAAGAACCTCAGCCTCGGACTGCGAGTCTGGATCGCGGATGACAACGCTCTCGGGTGGGCTCATTTTTAAATGCAAACGCGGCAGCAGCGGGAAGGAGTCAAACAATGCGGTTAAACGCTGAAAGCGATTACTATATCGTCAGCCGCAGCAGATTCAACGCCTGCTTGGCGGCAAGTTCCAAGAGTAGGTCGGGATGACCGGCGTACGACCGAGCGTGCACATTCGATTCGTGAGGACCGGCTAGTCCCAAGAAAATGCGCTGCGAATCCGAGTCACGCGGAGTGTCACTGACGGACAGACCAAAGTCAGCCCGGTAGACATCCCGGATCTTCTCAGCCATGAGTTGAGCGGTTGCAGCGTTGTTTCCCTCGACCTTCTCGAGATCTGGGATTCCCAGCAATTCAAGCGCCGAGGCATCTCGAACAACGATCGTGCCCTTCAGCGGCGAATCGGTCATTTCTACGTCGCTCAACCACCGACTCAGCAGTCCACGTGTCCCCCACTCACAGACCGCTAGGGAACACTTTCGCTCACTCAGTTGTCGCATGACGGCATGCTCTAACTCATCATCCTCTTGGCCGAATACTAACTCGTGCAGACACTCGCGAATTGTGGCAATGGTCGGCTCCATCGTCCGGATGCACTCCTCCTCGTCGGCACCTTCCGCGGTCACGCGAAGTGTGATGGTGGCTCGATGGACGGTGATGCCGACGCGGGGGTGGCGCCCGCGCTGAATCAAGTCCGGCAACATTGATTCGAGTTGGCTCTCGCCGACCCCAAAGCACTTGATCCGTCGGTGACAGATGACGCGATCAACTCCGACGTGTGTGCGGATTGCCGCAAGCACGGACTGAAACCACATCTCTTTCATTTCCGCGGGCACACCAGGCAGGGCAAAGAAACGGCATCCCCCATCGCGGAACCCACGCATCACGAAATCGATGCCAGGCGCCGAACCGTGAGGGTTGTGAATCACGCCACTGCCCTCGGGGAACATGGCCTGCACCACATTCGACTCAGGCATGGAACGCCGACGCCGGGCAAATAGACTCTCAATGTGACGCAGCACCGGTTCGTCTTTGACCAATGGAACGCCGGCGGCGTCCGCCATCGCCTGGCGGGTGAGGTCATCAGCCGTCGGGCCCAGCCCGCCCGTGACCACGACCAGCGATGCCCGCCCGGCTGCAATTCGAAAAACATCGGTCATTGCCGCCAGATCGTCGCCGACCGTGGTGTGAAACCTGACGGGAACGCCAATCTGCTCCAATTGTCCACTCATCCACTGGCTGTTTGTATCAAGTCGCTGGCCGCTGGTTAGCTCATCGCCAATCGCCATGACCTCAGCAAGCATTTCTTTCTCCGACATGCGGCTCCTCATCGTTTGAAAACCGCTGGTATCGGCGGTTGGGAATCGGCGTCGACGACCACGCTCTGCCCGCTTCCCTCTAGCTTCGCTAGCGAGGTATTCGTTCCAGAGCCTGCTTCACATTGACACTTTGCCAACAAGCGGCCTATTATCCTCGATTGGATGGGTTTTCGAAGGTGGGCCATGGGCAAGGGTCCAACCAAGGAAACCCGCGAGTTTTCCGGTCAAGGATTACGCGAATGTCGGTATTTAGTGGGTTGGATCATATCGTCCGCGAGCAAGAGCCGCTGGCACCCTACACGTGGTTCCGATTAGGCGGTGGCGCTAGCTATTTCGCGGAACCGACGAATCGCGAAGAGCTGACCGAATTGGTGCGGATCGCGCGTCAGAACGATATTCCGATCCGCATGCTGGGGGGCGGATCCGCGATTCTCGTACCCGACCAGGGTGTCTCGGGACTGGTGATCCACCTTTCGGCACCGGTCTTCGGGGACGTCAAGGTCGATCAGTCGCGATTGATTGCCGGAGCGGGCACAAAGCTGGGCAATGTCATATCGACGGCCGTCCGAGAAGGATTGGCAGGCTTGGAATCATTGGTTGGCATTCCCGGAACAATCGCCGGCGCACTCAAAGGAAATGCAGACAGCCACGGTTCGTCGATTGGTCAATGGACCGACCGGGTGACGGTGATGACGCATGACGGTGAAGTGAAGGCGCGGGACCGCAAGGAACTGCGTTTCTCGTATCGTGAGAGCAACTTGGATGACTTGGCCATTTTGGAAGCGGAGTTTGTGCTCGAGTCAGGGGATCCCGCCGAGCTGACGCGGCGCATGCAGAAGGTCTGGATCGTGAAGCGTGCAACCCTGCCCACCGGGCAACTCCGTACGGGAAGAGTGTTCAAAGATCCGCAGGGCTTGAACGCCGCCGACCTGGTTGATCAGGTTGGTCTGCGCGGACATGAGATTGGTGGTGCGAAAGTGTCGGACAAGAATGCAAACTACATCGAGACGAACCCCGGGGCGACGAGCGCGTCGGTCAAAGAGCTGATTGAGTTGATTCAAACGCGAGTTCACTCGGCGCTCGATTTGACCCTCGAGTGTGAGTTGGAGATCTGGTAGCGGCCACGGCCGCCCCATCGCTCACTGCACAGGGAGGTGCAACATGGGCACTGCTAAATCACTTCGCAAATTGCTCTCGGGCCTCATTGCGCGCGTATTTCAGCCACTCGACGGTGCGGCATGGATCGCGGTGGCGACCTTTGTGTTCTGCCTCGTGCTGGGTGTCACGACCTACAAACTCTGGAACCTCTACGGCGACCAGATCATGAACCAGCGTCGGTATCGCCTTGACGCTCAGTCCATTACCGTGACTCCACAGCCTGCCTGGATTCGCTCCAACGTCAAATCCACTGCGATCACATTCGGTCAGTTGGAGAATGCCAGCCTGCTCGAGAATGACCTGGTCCTGCAAGTTCGACAAGCATTCGTTGTCCAACCCTGGGTGAAGCGGGTCATTCTGGTCAACAAGCGGTTTCCCTCGTCCGTCGAAGTTGACTTGGAATACCGGCGTCCGATCGCCATGGTCGAAGTTCCCCCTGGGATGTTTGAAGGACACGATTACGTGGGACTCGTTCCCGTCGACGACGAGGGCGTGCTGTTACCGCCGGAGATCACATCGGAGGAGGCGGAGAAATTCCCCATTATCAAGGGCATCGATTCACCGCCTGTGGCAACGGAAGGCAATGCCTGGGGGGACTCTCGCGTGGCCTCCGCGGCTGCCATCGTATCTCTGCTGGAAGATCTATGGACGCCGCTGCAACTCTATCAAATCGAAGTCCCGCCCAAGCAATCAACCGTCGCGCCCGTCGGCGAAGACTATGTCCTCATCACGAAAAAGCGTCGCCAGTTCAAATGGGGCAGCGCCCCAGGCAAAGAGCACTCGGGGGAAGAACCGGCCCGCGACAAAGTCCTGAGGCTGCGGACCTTTTTGCAGGAACAGGGGCCGCTGGATACCTTCGAAGGCGATGACAACTCAGACCTGTCTTCCCTGATCGGCCTGCGCTATGCACGCGGTCGGGACGGCGAGCGAACCAATTAGACCTGGCTGATTGTTTCTTCAGCCCCTCGCTGCTGATTCCCATCACGTGCCGTTACGACGGACGAGGGACGCCGGACAACGGATTTGAGTTTGTGCCAGACGGCGGCTTCTGGCGATTCTTGCCCGTTTTGACTTCTTCGCGCACCACCGTCATCTCGCCGGGCGCTTCGATCCCCAATCGAACTCCGCCGTTCGTGACCCGAACAACGGTGATGGTGATTTGATCGCCAACCAGAATCCGTTCTCCAACCTTGCGACTGAGCACGAGCATGATCTGTCCTTTGCTCTTGGCAATCCGTCCTACGTGGCGAATCAACTCGCGATCCGAAACTGTCTGTTGCTCGGCAACAGGACGAATGAACGACTCCCACTCCGATCCCGTCAAATCCTGAAACGACACAGCGCGAGACAACCACCGACTCTATCGTGTCCGCGCAGTGAGAATAGCAGGCAGCTGTGGCGTTTGCAAGCACCGCAAGCTAACCTTAGAACGCGCACTCCACCCAGACAACCCAACCAACCAATCTCGGAACGGCAAATCGAGAATCGGGTCGTCCGTGCGGGGTCCTTTTGTTCTGCATTGAGGCAAGACTAGAGGCGCTTGACGGCAACATTCCGAAAGTGGACCGGATCTGAATGTCCAGCGAAACCAAAGTGACCGGACGTTCGATCTTTGCCCGGATGCGGTCGACCGCCCATGTACTGGTCGATGTTCGCCAAGTCCGTGTCCAGGATGAGATAGCCGTTCAGCTCGACGCGAATGCGACTTCCCTGCACGGTGACTTCCTGAAAATTCCACTCGCCGGTCGGACGCAGATATCCGCGCGTGGCTGCGGCCATCCCGTAGGCGGAGCCGTGGTACTGCCGGGTGTCCAAGGAGGCATACTTGGGATGCTCGGAATCGAGAACCTGCAATTCGCACATTCCCACGTAGGCGGTGTCGCCGTCACCAGGATACCGAATCGCCAAGCCGTTGTTGCCTCCCGGCGGCAGCTTGAATTCAAATCGAACGACGAAATCCTGATATTCCTGGTCGGTGTAGATCGTTCCTCCTCGGCCGGGCTTACAAACGAGCGCCCCATCAATGATCTCGTAGTTATCCACCGGTCCGGACCAGCCTGCGAAGTTCTTCCCGTTGAAGATGCTGACGAAACCATCTTCGTTACGGGACCGAAGAATCAGGAGTGCTTCATCCCACGGGATGGAGCGAGTAAAGATATTCCGCCATCGGATTTCGCCGCCATGGGTTTGTAGTTGAATGGGTCCCGAACGGACCAGTGGCAATTCTTGTTTCCAGGTGTTTTCCATGATGGCGTGATCGACGACCATTTGCTGATTGAGCCAAACCGTGGTTCGCGAGCCGATCTGTTGAATGCGAAATCGATTCCACTGCCCGAACGGTCTGTCGGCCAAGACGAGAGGATCCTTGCCGGGGGCTCCACCGCTATTGTTCCACAGCCCCCCGGACCCTTTATCGGCGCCGAGATTCCATTTGCCGCCGTCCTCGGTGTAGTCCCAGATCTGAACTTGAGGAGTGGCCCGCAAATAGATACCGCTGTCGGCTTTCGCAACCGTTTTGTAATCGACGTACAGGTCCAGATTTTCGAATTGCTGACTTGACGTGAGATAAACGCCGTGGCCATCGTTGATCAGCTCGCCATCCGCCACGGTCCAGTGCTGTTGCATATCCTTCAGGTCACGGGCCCGCTTTGCCTCACGTTCTTCAGCGGGCATGTTCGCGAGTTTGCGAGGGTCGACCCCGCCCATGCCATGCCATCCCTGGAGGTCTTGGCCGTTGAAGAGTGCTTGGAACCCAGCCGGTGGGCGATTGTCTTCCTGGGCATGAGTTGTCGCCACGATCAGCAGGCCAGGCACCAACAACAGAATCCGGGACGTTCTCAAGCAACGAGCAGCCATGAATATTTCTCCGATTTGGGGTCTCGCGACGTAACAGTTTAGCAGGCGAATCGGCACATTGCATGGCGTGCATCCCTGTGATGGACACTCCGCGGTGTATATCCTGGGAATTACTGGCGCCGTGACGGCTACCGTGTGAAGCGATGAAAAGTCAACGCGGGTGTTAATGGACCTGGACGAACCATAGGAACCGATGATGTACAACCGAGCGACGATTGCGGCCGTGGTTCTCTTGACGAGCTGTCTTACGGGCTTGCTGCAAGCCGACCCGACATCTCAACCCCCCAATATCCTGTTCATCATGTCGGACGATCACGCCGCGCACGCGATCGGTGCTTATGGCGGGCGGCTGGCCGTGCTGGATCCAACACCGACTCTGGACCGCATCGCTCGAGAAGGCGCCTTGCTGACCAACGTCTTCTGCACAAACTCCATTTGCACACCCAGCCGCGCAACGATCATGACCGGCGAGTACTCCCATCGCAATGGCGTCACCACGCTCAACGGGCGAATTTCGCCGGCGCGACAGCATTTGGCGATCCAAATGCAGCAAGCCGGATACGAAACAGCGATGATTGGCAAGTGGCACTTGAAGGCGGAGCCAGCGGCTTTCGACTTTTATACGGTGCTACCTGGCCAAGGCAGTTACTTCAACCCGATCTTCCGTGTACCAGGCGATCAGCCATGGCCAGAAAACACAATCCGCGTGGCGGGCTATGACTGTAAGCACTCGTCAGATGCGATCACGGACATCTCCTTGCGCTGGCTCAAGAACCGGAAGCAGAAGCAGAAGCCGTTCTTCTTGATGCACCACTTCAAGGCGCCTCACGACAACTTTGAGAACGCGGAACGATACGACTGGCTGTACGAAGATATCGAGATTCCCGAGCCGGAAAGCTTGTGGGATCGAGCTGCACACGGTCCACGAGGTCGATCGCCATACGGCACATCCGTGGGTCCGCGCAACGAACGGCGTAACATGGGCGACCATATGTTTGTCGACAAGAGTCTGTCGCGCGAGGAATACACGCGAGAGGCTTACCAGCGATATCTCAAGAAGTTTCTCCGCTGTGTTCGCGGGGTCGACGACAACATCGCTCGACTGCTTGCGCATCTGGAACAAACCGGCGAGTTGGACAACACAATCATCATCTACACCGCCGATCAGGGATTCATGCTTGGGGAGCACGATTACATCGACAAACGGTGGATGTATGAGGAATCGCTACGTATGCCATTTATTGTTCGCTACCCGAAGTGGATCAATGCGGGCACAAAGAGCGACGCGATTATCAACAACGTCGATTTCGCTCCCACACTGCTTTCAATGGCGGGCGCATCCATTCCGGATTCGATGCAAGGTCGTAGCTTTCTGCCGATGTTGAGGGGCGAGGCGACGCCCGTGGACTGGCCGCAGGCCACCTACTATCGCTACTGGATGCACATGGCACATCACGACAATCCAGCTCACTATGGCATCCGCACCCGCGACCATAAGCTCATTTTCTTCTACGGACTGCCGCTCGACGCCCCCGGAGCACGGCCAACTCCAACCGAGCCGCATTGGGAACTGTACGACTTGCAGAAAGACCCGCACGAGATGCAGAACGTGATTGACGACCCGAAGTACGCCGAGACGGCCAATCGACTGAGAAACGAACTGGCTGCCCTCAAGCAGAAGATCGGCGATACGGACGAGCAATACACGAACTTGCGCGAGTTAGCATCGGCTGTGTCTTCAGGGCAAAAGTGACCCTCAAAGCTCGATTTCGGCCCCGACGCTAGGGAATACGCTCGCGCATCACCGGCGTGAGTCGCTCAGCCAGTTTTGGCTCAATTCCGTAATTCAGTACGGTTCGGTCCTCGCAAAACAGATTCAACTGCCGGACCGGGCTACCCGTCCACGTGTAGCGCGTGATGCGGTCCCAGGCCACAAATCGAAATCCGCCGAAGATGAGACCGTGTTCACAAACCTCGATGGCCCGCGGATCGATCCGCCACCAGCCACGGACGACGACAAAGTTGACGGCCAGAAACAACAGCACCGGATTGCCAAACAGGACAACGGGGGCCTTCGACGTGGTCGCCGTCCTCAGATGCGAAACCATGCTGACGACATACATGCCGATCAACGCGGTGGTAATCAGCCAAAACATCCAGCGCGACTGTGGAGTATCCAGGCGTGTGACGAGCGGCCCGGCCCTCAGCTCAGCTTTACGGCGATTGACGAGCAAGACGACCATAATGCCGAAGACGATCGCCACGAGCAGGAAAGCTTGCAGAAGCACCGAGAACTGGTCATCGGGTTCCAGTCGGCGCCATTGGGGCGCGATGACGGCCAGCAAGACGGCGCTGCCGGCCATCATTCCGAGCACATGGCGGATCTGGAACTGAGCTTTGACGCGTGGATCAACCATCGAATCGGTGTGTGCGTCGTGAGCGATGCGATCACAAAAAAACCCTCACCATGACTGGCGAGGGTTTTTAAAAAATCCGGCAATACCTACTTTCGCACTTGCAGTACTATCATCGGCTCGCAGTGCTTAACTTCTGTGTTCGGGATGGGAACAGGTGTGACCACTACGATATGTTCACCGGAAAAAGTACGACGAACCTGTCGACTCGCCGTACTTAAAAGGTTGTGGTAATGGCAACAATGGATGTCGCTGGCTCTCTGGTCAAGAGCGTTGAATATAAGTGGTCAAGCTTTCGTCCGTTAGTACCGGTAAGCTGAACACATTACTGTGCTTACACATCCGGCCTATCAACCTGGTAGTCTTCCAGGGGACTCTCGTGCAAACGCACTTACGAAACCTCATCTTGGAGCGGGCTTCACGCTTAGATGCTTTCAGCGTTTATCCTTTCCGAACTTAGCTATCCAGCCGTGCCACTAGCGTGACAACTGGTACACCAGAGGTTCGTCCTTCCAAATCCTCTCGTACTAAAGAAGAATCCCCTCAAGTTTCGAACGCCCACAGCAGATAGGGACCGACCTGTCTCACGACGGTCTGAACCCAGCTCACGTACCACTTTCATTGG
>CAJHYQ010000711.1_pt1 | contig 15284 bp, 10 predicted proteins | sample 9198721 | NCBI WGS metagenome assembly CAJHYQ01 (sample SAMEA7708357, study PRJEB35096) | sediment metagenome | biome: marine neritic benthic zone biome [ENVO:01000025]; feature: sediment [ENVO:00002007]; material: shallow marine sediment [ENVO:03000034] sea grass bed [ENVO_01000059] ... | reverse complement strand
TTGTTGAATTGCGACGCCGTTCCCAGGGCAGCGCCGACGCTTAACGCGTCGTCTTGCCCTGGGCTCCGCTAGGGCCGTCCCGTGTTGGGACTTCGCTTGCGATTGATGCGTCCGCCGCACGTTCAAACTCTGAAACACTCAACCTGATCAGCTTGTGATCCACCTGGTCGCTTGTCACCCTCCTCGATTCAAATCGCACAAAAAGCCACCAAGCGCTCAAGAACTTCTTGACTAAGGGTGATGGTGGCTCTACTTTGCACATTCAACAGAGAAGGCAATCGAGGTAGACCTAATTCCGAGATAGGTTGTTTTTCACAAGGCGGGACCGCTAGTGGTATTGAATCAGCAATTGAAGGCTGATTGCCAAATCACTTTCTTTGAAGCGAACTGATCGGTCCCAGCGCTCTCTCACCTCGAGTTCTTTCTGTCGACTTCTCAGCGTTGCTTCTTTCCTCCATTGCTGGTTCTGACCCGCATTGTCACGCCCGTTGAGATGACAGATCGAACCTGAATCGTTGTCTTCGTGAGGTACTAACATGATTCGTTTATTCTCATTCGCTGCCATCATCCTGATATGTTGTGCACTCACGGCGAGTGCCGACGTCATCGGTGAGGATCCCCTTTCTGATGAAGGAACACCCGACGGTTGGAGTGGCATCTCAATTATGAACGGCTACGGTGGAATCCCAGCCGGGCAAAATGTCGTAACGGTGAACTACGGGGCAAATGTCGACCGCGCAGACGGTTCACGACATATTCAGCCGCTGATTGCCAAAGAGGAAGGTGGCGAGTACACGATTTGGGAGGTCGGACCCGTCGAGACTCCAACGGGTGGCGGGTCATCCTTCTCCTGGACAAGTGCAACGATCCCTGGCGATGGGAACACGTATCACCCCGCAGTCTGGCAGTGGGCCGATGGTGTTGATAATGAAGCAGGCGGTACGATCCCCTTCGCCGGAGCCGGCGGAAGTGGCATGTTTCAGTCAGATCGAGACGGAACTTCTTACGTTCCGGCGGTTGGCGATCCACTCGACGCGGGGCATGCGTCGGGCGCTGATGGTCGAGCGTACCAGATGAACTTCGTGACGGTCCCAGAGCCCGGCGCGATCGTCTTGGCGGCACTCGCGATTCTGCCGCTAACCTGTCTGCGACGCCGCAAGTAGCGTCGTTGACAAAGAAGCCAGCAAGAAAAAGGGCCGCCATCAGAATCAGAGCGGCCCTTTTTGCGTGGATTCATTCTTCATTGTTCATGCCACCGCTCAGCGATAGCTTTCTGCGTGGCACGACTTCAAAATCATCGCGGCCTTCAGTAATTCGAATCATCTCATCGATCGGTACGTTGTCGAATTGTTGAACGGTGCCAGACGCTGGCCAAATGACGGTGATTCGCTTGATCCCAGTCGCCGTACCCAAACCGATCTCTTGCCGGAGCGGTGAGCCTCCGAAGCTACTGACCGATCCAACGGCTCGGTGCAAGACATCCTGACTTGCCCCTTTAAGCTCCACCTTGATCCGCGCCCCCACGCCCTGGCGGTTGGACCGAATCCCAACGAGTTCGATGAGGACGAAATGATGATTTCCACCGGCATTCAAGAAAAGCGCGTTGTGGTAGGCGTCACCCAGGTAGAAACCTCCGAGCTGGTTGTAGATGTCCTGATCACCGTCGTGGTCAAAATCGGCGAAGGCAACTCCATGTCCTTTTTGAAGGTGACCGAATCCGCTCGCAACCGTGACATCTCGGAACCGGATGCCGCGATCGTTGCGGAGCATCACGTTCGGCATGAGCGTTTCGAACTCAGGGTCTCCTGTTGCCAAACAGATGTCCAAAAACCCGTCGCCATCGATATCACCGAAGTTGGCTCCCATTGGCAGGTACGGATGGGCCAAGCCTGCCTCAATCGTTTTGTTTCGAAACTTGCCGTCGCCCTGGTTGTGGTACAGACAAGGCAGAGTTGCGCCATGTCGCTGTCCTCGGTAGTCCGCCAGAACATCAGCGGGTGTTGCTGAATAGCCGGTGACGAACAAGTCGAGCCAACCGTCATTGTCATAATCAAAAAACCAGCTGGCAAAGCTTCTTCCTTCGGGCGCTGTGAGCCAGATCGCCTCGGCGACATCGGTAAATGTGCCGTTGGCGTTGTTTCGGTAGAGTCGATTCTTACCTCCGTTGGATACATAGATGTCCAGATCGCCATCGTTGTCGTAATCACCTACGGTTACGCCCTTGCTATAACGATCGTTTGTGACACCTGCCTCGACAGCGATATCAGTGAATGAGCCGTCGCCGTTATTTCGGAACAGCTGGCTCGGAAAGTCTCCGGACGGATCGTTTAAGCTTTTCCGCGACTCATTGCCGACAAATAGATCGAGATCTCCATCGTTGTCGAAGTCACCCCAGGCAGCCGCCTGAGTTGGATAGGCTGGTTCGGCCAGCCCCGCGTCGGATGTCACATCGACGAACGTTCCGTCTCCATTGTTGCGAAGTAGCGAATTACGGATCCTCCCATCGTCCATCAACCACGCGCCGCGCAGCACGAGAATGTCGACGTCACCGTCGTTGTCATAATCCGCCCCAAGGCAGTTCAACCCGCCTAACTGACTATCCAATCCAGCTGCAGAAGTCTGATCAGAGAAAGTCCCGTTGCCCTCGTTTCGATAAAAGTGCAGCGGACCCGTCGGGTGATAAGTCGACGTGACGATATCCAGGTATCCGTCATTGTCAAAGTCTTCGACGACGACCCCTCCGCAGAGATTGTAGGTATCTACGCCTAGGCGAGGCGCGACGTCGACGAATCGTTTCACGTTACCTCGCGGAGTGAGTGATCTCTCCGGCACGCGAAATTGTTCGGGGACGCTTTCGGGAAACTCGGACGTTGCCATGCTCGCAATGTTGAGCAGCCACTGGACGAGTAGATTGTTTGGCTCCTCTTCCAGCGCGGCCAACAGACTCTTTTGTGCTTCCTTCGCCGCTGTACGGTCCTCGTGAATGCCGCGACCTTGCAGCGGGAAAATGCAGCATTCGCCATGGTGGCGATTCACACAATTGGTCACCTCGGCGTGTCTCAAGTAAACCATCGCGCGCGCCTTTTGCATGCCCGCCGAAGGCTTACGCCCCATGCTTCGCACTAGGTCGAACGCCTCATCCATCTGCTCGGTTGCCGCTTGGCTTTCACCGACCCGCAGCAGATGAGCCGAGAGCTCGATCATCAGGCCGATCTTTTCCGCTGTGGGGGCATTGCGAATCTCCGCCTGCAACGGCTCGATCTGGCCGCGACCGAGGTATGGATTTTTGCCGACGAGTAGTGACTGGCCAATGGCCGTAAACTCAGTCAAGGCGGCTTCGTGCGCTATCCCGTCGGTCGGTCGTTCGTCGGCAAGCGGTGGGGAGGATCGATTGCATCCGATGCTCACCGTGAGCGCGATGAACGCGGCGAATGACCACGATCGCTTGCTGAGAGCTGAAGCATTGTACGGCATGGGAGACGTAATCATGGCTATGGTAACTGAAGCTCGTGTATCACCACCATGGCTTCATCACGCGGTCGAGTCAATGCGTCGCACGATCGGTGTTCTATTCCCAGTCAGACTATCGCTTGTCGAGCCGGCTTTCAATCGGTGTCAAGGTGTGAGCCGCCTAGCGGTAGCGTCTGATCCGAGATCGAGTCTTTGAGCCGCGGCTGCGTATAATGCCAGCGTATTTATCGTTGGCTCGTCTTCGCCAAAATGAACACGCCCACACACTTCTTAATGACCGCCGTGCTGCGTAAAGCCCTCCCGCAATGGGAAATGACCTCCAGCGCGGTCCTGTTGGGCTCGGTCGCACCGGATATTCCGCTGTACGGATTGTCATTGGGTGGGCTCTTCTACTTTCATCGAATACTTGGCTGGTCGCTTGCGGACGCCGCCAAACACATCTTTGATACGCTCTATTTCGAAGATCCGATTTGGATTGGCCTGCACAACTTTTTGCATTCCCCACTCAGCCTTCTGATATTGTTGGGAGTTAGCCAAGTCGTACGCTTGCGCTCGCCCCAATGGGGAACGTGGATGCGTTGGTTTGTACTTGCTTGCATGTTGCACTCGGTTGTTGATATCTTCACCCACCATGACGACGGGCCTCTTCTGTTTTGGCCATTGAATTGGCAAATGCGATTTCAGAGTCCCGTCAGCTATTGGGACCATCGCCACTTCGGCTCCGAGGTCGCGCGACTCGAGCTGACGCTCGTGATCGTTCTGCTTTGTTATCTGGTCGGGCCGTGGTTGTATCAACGAAGTCGATGGATGCTGGGGTGGGGAGAGTAATGGCTGACAAGCAGGAGCCAAACGTGCGACTGAAGATTGTGGCTGTCGATCCAACGACACCTGAAGCGGCGCAACTGATTGCCGAATTGACTTCCGAATTGGCCGGCCTCTACGAGCACGCAGAAGATGGATCAGGTGATTACAGGCCTGAAGACGTCATCCCCAAAAGTCTGTTTCTGGTCGGTCGCTACGGAAATGAGGCGGTTGCTTGTGGAGCGATCCGTCCTCTCGAAGCGGGTGTGGCCGAGGTGAAACGGATGTTTGTCAAAGCGAAGTATCGTGGTCGTGGATTCTCCAAACAGATCCTCGTCTCGCTTGAGATGGCAGCCAAAGAAATGGGCTATGAAACCCTTCGTCTGGAAACTGGCGATCGTCAGGATGCAGCGATCGCACTCTACGAGCGATCGGGATACCAACAGACGAACCTGTTTGGCATGTATCGGCATAGTACGCAAAGCGTTTGCTTCGAGAAGCATCTGCAGTAGTGCCCACCGGATTGACTGACGAATCGTTCGAAGACTCGCTGCGTCTCGGCACGAACGACTTGAAGTTGCCCGCGCTGCCGCTGTTGGCAGCAGCGAAAGCGTCTTGATGCTAGCGCAGAAATTCCCGCGAAAACGATGTTGCCAGAGTCGGCCGTTGTCGATAATTTGCATAACCAAATTTGAAGGTCCAAATCACGGAGGAGCCAGATGACGAGACCCACGGCAAAGGAGTTGACCGAGCGAGAGCTTGAGGTCATGCACGTGTTCTGGGAGCGGCCAGAAATCACGGCCAACGAAGCGCGCGACATCTTGGCGGAATCAGGCGTCGACCGGGCTTACGTTACGATCGCCAACCTGGTGCGAATTTTGGTCGAAAAGGGGTTTCTCGAAGCAACGAACGACGAACGACCCTACACGTATCGCCCGGTCCGCTCGTTTGAAGAAGTGTCGAATTCGTTTGTCGGCGAGTTGGTGGAGCGAGTGTTCCATGGTTCTCGTGAACGTCTGCTTGTTCATTTGTTGGGCAAGCGGCGAAAGCTGACGGCCGCCGAACGGCATTTCTTGCAGCAGATACTGAAGGAGCAGGACTGATGCATCATACGCTAAGTACGCTGATCTTATGCGGACTGCAGGTAAGTGTTGTGGCGATATTCGGTCTCGTGGCGTCATGGCTGTTGGTGCGCATGCGACCGACCATTGCGACGACCGTATCGTGTTCGACGATGGTTGTTGTCGGCGTACTGACCTTGTTGGCACCGCTACCTTCGCCCTCGTGGATTCACCGAGCGGTTGGTCATCTGGCCGAACGATCTCAAACGTCGCTTTCCATTGAGCGCACGAATAGAAGCGTCGCCCGTTCCGCGTTGGAGCAACCGGGCGAGAGCCCAGACGCCGCCCTAGCACGTATTGACTTACACTGGCTAGCGCAGCGATTTGGGAAAGCGGCCTCAAGAATCCACAACGATGCACCGCGGGGTTCGCACGTTCCCTACGTGCTTGGAATCATCGTCGTGTTGAGCCTCTTGGGTCTGGTTCGCCTGTGGGTGGCATGGCGATTCGCGCGAAACGTTTATGTCGCTGGCATTCCGCTCGAAGACCCAGGAATCGATCGAATTGTTGATGAATTCGTCGAGCGCCTGTGCCCTGGTCAGCGCGTTCGCATTCGGCAGACCGACCAACTCTCAGGCGCTGCCGTATCGGGTTGGTGGCGACCGACCATTTTGCTGCCGAGCGATTGGCGGCAGTGGAGTGAATCTGAGCTGCGAAGTGTTCTAGCACATGAACTCGCGCACATTGCGCGTCGCGACTTTCTCTGGCGGACAGTGAGTTGTATCGTCACGACCACACACTATTACAATCCGTTGGTTCATTTCCTGATGCGTCACACGGCCTTGACGCAGGAGATTGCGGCGGATGCCTTGGCAGGGCAGATTGTCGGCCGAAAACAATACGTACAGACGTTATCGAGTTTAGCTTTACGACGCGACGACACAGATACGTGTTTCTCGCGAACGAGTCTTCAACCAGTGTTTTCCGGGTATTTGATCAGGAGGATCAAAATGTTGAAATCACAACAGAGTTCGCATTACACCAAGGAACGGTTTACCGCGAGACTTTCAGGGGCCGCTCTGGTCATGATCATCGGCGGACTTGTATTCGCCGCGGGAATTGTCGCGCAGTCGCTCGGTCGCGAACAAGCGAAGACCGAGACAGAATCGCTACGCGTGGCCCGTTCCAACTCACGCAAGGCAGACAGAGTGGCTGATCTCGGTCAAGGGCTGTTTCGGCGAGAGCTGACCGACCCCACCGTCATGCCAGAGAACGACCAAGGAATGATCAAGGTACGGATCGGCGATATCTTTCAGCAAACAGATGCGGTCGGGCTGGAAGCGATGATCAATCGGCTGTGGGCTGACGCGCTTGGTCGCCTGCTGGAGAGCCCAGAACAACCGACCTTCGACATCAGCGCGGCGGATACCGTATTCGGTACGACACAACTTGAGACACGTTATCGACCAAAACAGAAGGGTCCGCAGAAAAACAGCATTCAGCTCGGTGTTTCTGACATGGTGATTCAATTTGCCCAGCCGGTGAATGTTTCCAAATGGATGGACGATTTCGCGCCGAACGTCGAAAAAACGCGGCAGAAGGGTCGGCTTCTGTACACCTTTCCACCCATGCCAGCCATTGGTCCAGCGCCGATCTCGTTTGTTGTTGTCGACGAGCGAACGATCGCGTTCAGCACGAAGATGGTCGATCTGAAACTACCGATCACAGACAGTTCGGCGCAAAAGGAGGCGCTTGTCACCTTGGCTGAATATCAGCAACAGCCGAACGAGTCGGCTTGGGTCAACGCCTTTCGGCGTGTCGATGGAGGCCTGATTGCGTACGCCGTCACCAACCAAGGGATCCGAACCCGCGACGAGTTTGAATGTCCGTATCCCGAGGGCAGCAAGAAGCGGCTGGCAGCAGAGACGTTTCATCGGATCGAACATGCCTTCGAAACGTTCGCGTTCGGAATCGACTTGGATCAAACGGGCGACCACCTGGGCGTTCGCATTCGGTTGGGATGCTCACAGCGAGCCAACGCGGAGCAAATTGCCGAGGATGTCCGAACGATGCGACGCCTGGGATTGGACCAGCTTGACGTTGGTAAAGATACGTTGGACGAGAGCGACGACGAATTCAAAGTCTCGGGTTTTGAGATGTCGAAGCAGTTTCTTCAGCAGATGACGATCGCCGTGGAAGACCATGCGGACGGAACGTCGGATGTCTACGTTCAAAGTCATGTGTCGAATCCATCCATCCTCGGGCTCTTCGGGAGATACGTCGCCGCCGGGCTTGAGGATTCCAAGCCCCAAGATTCTCCGGAAAGCCCACCCAACCGGCGCTAGCCTCGGTATCGCCTACCCAGGGCAGCTCGACGAAAAGGGGTCAGGCTTCTTTTTACGCCGCTCATTGTTCAACCGTTGGTGTGAAAGCAACGGGGTCCCGGTTGGGCAATGGGCGATTTTTTTCGGTTTCGCACTCCCAGGGCAGCGCCGCCGCTCGAGGCGGCGTCTTGCGGCGCAAATGAAGCCTGACCCCTTTTTCGTCCTGTGGCTTTGACGAAAAAGGGGTCAGGCTTCATTTGCGCGCGACTGTCATTCCTCACTCTTCATTGTTCAGGTCGCCTTTCAATGCTTCCAGATACGCCAGCAAATCAGCCAGTTCGTCGGAATTCAGATTGGCGTCCAACCCTTCTGGCATGATCGAATGGTGTGCCTTTGTCAGCTCTTCAATGTCGCGACGGGCGATCATAATCTCTTTACGCTGACTATCTCGTAGCACTAGCCATTGTGAATCGGATCGTTGCACAATTCCCTGTGCGGTACGTCCGTCATTGGTTACGACCGTGTAGGTTTCGTAACTGTTCGCGATGGATGCGCTCGGGTACAGAATCGATTCAAGCAGATCAGGTCGTCGTCGGATCTGCCCGATGCGAGATAGATCGGGACCGACGTCACCGCCGCTGCCTGCCACGGTATGACACGCACTGCAGGCCGCGCGATTGCTTTCGAACAGTGCCTTGCCGTGCTGGCGGTCTCCTGGACCAAGCGTACTCATCAACCTTTGCATGCGTTGAAGTGCCTTATGATCACCGGGCTGTTGGCGGCTGAGCCGATTTTCGACCTGACCTCGCACTGTGGTGAATAGTTGGGTGAGCTCGTTGTCACCCGATGTAGACTGCTGCAGTGAGTCGAGCAGTACCGGCAGTACCGCAGCGCCAGTGTGCGGAAGCATTTCGATAACTATCTTCGTTTGCCGGCGATTCAACGACGCTTTGGTCATCGCGCCAGCGGCGGCCAGTCGGTCAAGTGGCGAGTTGGAATGTTGCAGGGCTGCAGCCAGTGACTCGAAGGCCGCGTCCGGCAACTCGGATCCGGTTTCCGCTAGGCAAATCCAAGCTGCCAGTCGGACGTCGGCCGCGTTGCGAGCATTACTGCCAGCCGCTAACACTTGCTCGTGCAGTTGAGTTGATCCGGAGGTTGTTAGAGCGGCTATGACCTCCAGCTGCTGTGACGGATTACCGGACGAAAGCAATTGTGCTAATGGCTTAAGCCAAGTTTTCGGCAGGTTACGAATCCCACCCAACGCACGCAATAAGTTGTCACGCACCGTGGGCGAGATCGTAGTCGATTGCAGAGCAGCACTAACGATGTGCTGAAGGCGCGTTTCGTTCGAAAAGCTCACGATCGCCGTGCGAGCCAGTTCGTTTGTGGCAAGATCGGAGCCACGGCTGTTTGTCCAGTCGGAGAGTACGTCGATGATTTCATCACTCCAACCGGGGCGGGAGGTCACAATCCGCAACGCGGTATTCCTCAGCATCTGATCGCTTGAGCCGATTAATGGAGCCACCTGTTTTCGGGTGAGATGACCATGCTCCATTTGATCCAGGGCCATCAAAGCTGCATGTTGAACGCGCGGATCGGTGTGAACTAGGCCCGGAGTCATTGCGTCGCGGTTGCCAATTTCAATCAATGCATAGACGAGCGCGTGACGCAGATGATCGTCGCCCGGCATGGTAAGGGCAGTAAAAATGTGCGGAATTGATTCCGTGGCACCGATCTGACCGAGTGCTGTTGCCGCGGCCCGTCGAATCGGCCACGACTGAGATGTCACGAGTCGGTGCAAATCGGCCACCGCCTCTCGATCTCGAAGTACGCCCACACTACGGATGGACGCTTGTCTGACGCGGTCCGCTTCGTCCTTTAATCCTTGCCGTAAATGGGCGTGAGCCGTCTCGGTATCGATTCTCGATAGTGACCAAATCGCATTTAGTCTTGCCGTTTCGGATCCCGCCCGCAGCACTTTTGCCAGTTCGGCTAGGGCCGATGGGCCGCGTATCGCCAGTGTTTCGATGGCTCGGTCCCGAACGGCGGGGCGGTGGTCGTCCAGTCGCGTTGCGATCTCATCGTCGGACGCAGACCAGTCCAAAGCCAGGCCGCGCTGGTCGACAACGTTCGGACTACCGATCTTCCTGATTCGATAGATTGCGCCCATGACGTCAGGTTTTGAGACTTTAGAGAACGGGCAGCTGATGAGAAACCAGCCCCCCGTATCGATCATCAGTAAGCTGCCGTCCGCGTCTTCAATCACATCGGTTGGGTGAAAATCTCGGCTCGTCGATGTAATGAACTGCTCGTCGACCCCTTCAAACGTTGACCCCACACGACGAAGGCGAATGTTCAGGACCGTGGCGGTGTTAAAGTGCGTCGCGAAGAAACTGTCTCGATACGTTTTGCCGAATGCCGTACTTCGAAACCGAGTTAACCCAGAGGGTGCTACCTGCCCCCAACGGCGCACCGCTGGCAGACGATAACCGGTTTGTTTCAATACGGGTGGTGCGTAGTCCTTGGGACCGGCCGTCGAGCCCCGAACCCAATGGATTAGCGCATCGTGGCGGCCGCCAATGCTGTCAAAGATCGGGCAAGTCGTCAGCAACTCACCCTCGGCCGTAAACGCTACCTCGACTGGATTGATGCCGCCATTTCCAAACACCTCGACATCCGTGCCATCAAGTCGGCAGCTGAAGACAGCAGCCGCACGACCCTTCGCGGCGAACCGCCCGTCTTTTCCGCTGATGTCGTAGCCGAGGTGTCCGCCGGAAAAATAGAGTCGCCCATTGGGTCCGAGATACGCCCCGTGTTGGTTGGCCTGCCCCGTAAATTCCATGTATCCAACCAGTTTTTCGCGCACGTCGGCAACGCCATCGTCGTCGGTGTCCTCGAATCGCCAGAGGTAGGGTGACGAAAGCACATAGAGCGAACCGCGGTGCCACAACGCTCCTTCCGGCATGACGAGTTGGTCGGCGAAAATGGTACTTTTGTCAAACTTGCCATCTCGATCCGTATCCTCAAGCATGCGGATGAATCGGTGCTTGGCCGCAAGGAGCCCCTGCTTGTCCAGGTTCTGACCATGCGTTTCGGCGACGAACAATCGACCTCGTTCGTCGAAACACGCCATCATCGGGTACTTTACCAATGGCGGAGCGGCGGCCACTTCCACCCTGAAGCCCTCGGGTACGAACAGCGGCGGCGGTTCGAAGGGTGGGTCGGCAAAGACACACGCGGAAGCGGCAAGCAACAGAGCGATCGACAGAAAAGGTTTCCGATCCACGGTATCCTCCGAGGAACCAGGCGGGTTATAGTTGGGCACGAAGTCGAACCGATTGAGTAGACACCATTCTATCTGAGGGCGCCTTGCAGTGCAGATGTAATGATGAACATGGAGCGATTCACCGCCTTGTCCCCGCGACTCTTGGTTTGCTCGTTGTTGCTGACGTGTCCAGCCCGGGCGGATGAACCGACCGCCGTATATCGGCAGGTTGTGCGTCCGGTACTGATCCGCAACGAACACAACTCACTACTGCAATTGGTCGTGAAGACGGAAGAGCCGTTCGTGATGCTCAAGTCGATGGCGGTATCTGTGGAAGGTGCAAAGCACCTTGAGTCGCTGCAGCTTTACTACACCGGCTCCGACTCGAAGCTGTCCACTGAGAAGACGTTCGGCCAGCGCGTGGCCTCGGGCAACACCATCGTGTTTACGGGACATGCTAGATTGAATTCCGGTGCGAACCACTTCTGGCTTTCTTGCCGCGTAAGGTCCAACGCGAGTTTGACGGGTCACGTTGACGCGGCCGTAAGTGCGATCGAGACATCCGTGGGGCCAATCACACCGCGGGACGACACACCAAGCGTTCGGAAGCGCATTGGGATTGCGCTGCGACAACACTGGGATGACGCGGTCCATACGTACCGAATTCCCGCCATGGCGACGACGCCGAAAGGGACGCTGTTGGTGGTGTATGACATGCGCCGCCGCGCCAGACGCGACCTCCAGGAAGACATCGACATTGGGCTTCTTCGAAGCACTGACGGTGGACGAACATGGGGCGCTCAGCAGGTGATCATGGACATGGGCACTTACGGCGGGATGCCACAGGAATTAAATGGCTGCAGCGACCCAGGCATCATTGTCGACCCCGCTACGGGCCAGATCTTCTGCTTTGCCGTTTGGACAAACGGTCGGGCTGGCACTCATCAGTGGCGTCCAGGTGGCTCGGAGCCGGGATTTGAGATCGGCAAGAGCAGCCAATTCATGATGGTGCATTCAAAAGATGATGGCTTGACGTGGAGCAAACCGCAAAACATGACGCGACGATGGAAAGACGAGCAATGGATCCTGTACGCTCCGTCGCCTCAGCAAGGAATAGCGTTGTCGGATGGCACGTTGGTAATGCCGACGCAAGGGCGAGACGCCGACGATCAGAGGTTTTCGAACTTGCTTGTCAGTCGCGATCATGGTCAGACATGGATCGTTACAGCTCCTGCTTCATACGGCAATACGGAATGCCAGGCAGTTGAGTTATCCAAGGGTACGATCATGTTGAATTGTCGCACCGATCGCCCAACGAAGTTTCGCACGGTCGCAGTGACGCAGGATCTTGGCCAAACGTGGTCGGCTCATGCTACGAGTCGAAAGCTTCTGATCGAACCGAATTGCAATGGCAGTACCTATCGGTTTGACTATCGATCAGAAGGCAGGTCGGCATCAGTGTTGCTCTTTGCCAATCCTCATTCGCAGCGGGATCGCACGCATCACAGTATCCAAGTCAGCTTCGATGAGGGAAGCACCTGGCCGGAGCAGTATCGGATGCTGTTGGACGAGGGTCGAGGTAACGGATACCCAAGCCTCAGCCGCATCGATGATCGACACGTCGGGATCGTCTATGAAGGAAGCGGATCCGACTTAGTCTTCGAGAAAATGTCGATCGACGAGCTGCTTCGTCCTTGAGCACAAAAGCCATGAGCATCTTGGATACCCCACGCCCGCCATTTCGCATCGCGGTTGGATCCATCTTCATCGAGTGTAACCACCTGGGTGGAGTTCCCACGACGATTGAGTTCTTTGAGCGGAGTGAATTGCGAGTTGGGTCGGACATGCTCGACCTTCACAGCGGTACGATCGGTGGAATGCTTCACGAAATGGGACAGCATTCTGTCGAAGTCCGCCCGCTGTTGGTCGCGACAGCCTGCCCAAGTGGGCCGCTTACGGCCGAGTGCTACGACCATCTCAAACGCGAGCTGCTCGAGCGACTCCAGCAGACGCTGCCGGTCGACGGTGTGCTACTGGCACTGCACGGTTCCGCATCCGCGGACAACGCAGGAGATGTCGAAGGCGATCTCCTTCTGGCAGTGCGGAAGATCGTCGGACCAAATACTCGAATTGTTGGCACGTTGGATCTTCATGCCCATGTCACCGGGGCAATGGTGCAAGCCGCAAACGCGTTAGTTGCTTGGGAAACCTACCCGCATCGCGACGCCTTCGAAACGGGGCAGCGCGGCGCGCGGATGCTGCTCGGGACGCTCAACGGTGAATTCAAACCGACCATGGCCCTTGCAAAGGCACCAGTCGTCGTGGGAGGAGTGCACAGTGGCACGGATGACGGAGCTCCGTTTGCTGATGTCATGCACCTGGCGAAGTCGATTGAGCGTCAGCCCGGAATCCTCTCCACAAGCGCTTTTCTCGTGCACCCCTATCTCGATCTTCCCGACATGGGCGGCGGAGGACTCGTGATCACTGACAACGACGATCAGCGCGCGGGTCAACTAGCGCGGGAGATTGCGGAGTACTATTGGACGCGTCGTTTCGACCTTGAACCTGAGGTGTTCGCGCCGGGCGATGCGATACGCATGGGGCAAGCGACCGACGGTGGTCCGGTCCTTCTTGCGGAGGTCGCCGATTGTTGCGGCGGCGGAGCTGCCGGTGACAGTGTGTATGCGCTGAAGGCGCTACTCGATTCGGAAGTCAACGCTTCGGCACTCGTCCCAGTTGTTGATCCGGTGGCTGCCGATGCGTGTCACAACGCTGGAGTGGGAAGTGATGTGACCATCCATCTCGGCCATGCGCTTGATTCGCAATGGGGCGATCCTGTTCAGGTGTCAGGGACGGTCCGCCATCTGTCGACCGGACGGTTTCGTTATTCGGGCGGGATCTACGCCGGTCAGCAGGGCGAGATGGGACCTTCAGCTGTTTTACAGGTGGGGCAGGTGCAAATACTCATTACGACTTACGCGACCTATGACTGGGCCGACGAACAATTTCGAGCTGCCGACCTGGACCCGACGGCTGCAAAGTTCGTCGTCGTCAAGAATCCGATGAACTTCCGCGTAGGTTATGCAGGCTTGTACAAGGCCTGCTATATCCTGGACACGCCCGGAAGTACTCCGGCCACGCTTCGCAACGTCCAATTTAGAAATCTAAAGCGTCCGTATTTTCCGGCCGACGCCGACATACCGGGTTTCGAACCGAAGGTCGTTTTCCACGTCGAATCACTGACGAGTTAGACGGCTACACGAGAGTTGCCGTGACAGGAGCATGATCCGGTACGACTCCGCCGTTGGTCGGATGAGGTCCGATCATGTTGGGCGTATCCTCGTTGAGGATCGACAGTGCTGGAACTTGTCGCAATCCACCTACACGAGGCATGAGTCCTTCACTTGCAAGGATGTGATCTAAAAGTTCGTTCTGACCGTTGTGACGACGTGTCCAACGAATCTCTTCCGGAACGAGTCTTGTGACATTAAACAACCGTTGAGCATCACTCGCATCGGCTCGTTGGAAAGCTCCGGCGGCATGTGTGGCGTCATTCGGACCGCGTGGCTGACTTCCTGGAGCACCGTAAAGAATCTGAGTGGTTGCCGCTTCCGCTACGTCATTCAAATCGCCCAGCACGACCATCTGCCGACCTGCTGCCAGTCGACTCGTTGCATGTTCGCGCAAGCTTGTCGCCTCAGCAGCACGCAGTTGCAGGGCAAAATAGGCCGTGTGGGCACGCAAGGTTTCATTGGAAGTCGAGAACGCGCCACCGAACGTTAGTAACTTTGACTTCAGGTGCGCTGTCACGATATCAAGTTCCGAACCGTTATGGTTAACGGTCACCTGTAAAGCCGGCCTGCGGAACTGCGGAATGATCTCAACATTGCCAGCGTTGTCGAATCGTTGAGGCTGGACGCCGGCCGGCAATTGCCACTGGTTGATTTCGGGCGGTGGCTGGTGCACAGGCGCGTTGCGAGTAAGGAAGGCAACTCGGTTCCCTCGGCCGTCAGGTGCCGCCGCCGAAGGATGAAAGCCCAAGCGATTTGCTAGACCTTGAAGGGCATCCAGATCAAGAATCTCTTGCAAGGCCACGACATCCGAATTCAGCGCTTGCAAAGTGCCAGCGAGATAGTCCAACTTGTCATCGAACAGCGAGTCACTTCTGGCAAAGTTCTGCACGTTCCAGGTTGTGATCGTAATCGGCATGGGAATCCTCCGATGCGTTCGGAAAAGCGATCAACGAGCCACGATGGTGAATGATCGCGCTTATACTTCGTGGGGAGGCGGTTGTAAACCGTAGGCATGATTGGAAGGACAGCCAGTGCGGTCATCCTACACTGGTGACTTCACGGGTGAATT
>CAJHYQ010001205.1_pt1 | contig 15333 bp, 12 predicted proteins | sample 9198721 | NCBI WGS metagenome assembly CAJHYQ01 (sample SAMEA7708357, study PRJEB35096) | sediment metagenome | biome: marine neritic benthic zone biome [ENVO:01000025]; feature: sediment [ENVO:00002007]; material: shallow marine sediment [ENVO:03000034] sea grass bed [ENVO_01000059] ... | reverse complement strand
TTTTCCCATCACGACCATTCCATGAAGTGTATTGTTGAGAAACCTCGCCATGGCTCTGGCATCCGTGTCGGCAGAGATCTCACCGGACTCTACCGCGCGATCCACCGCATCCTTAAACGCTTTTTCCACACGAGTGAGGGCGGACCGCACAACTTCGGCGACCTCTTCGTCATGCGGTGCCAACTCGACAATCGAGTTAGTCAGCAGACAACCACAGCAATCCCCGCTGGTCACATGCGACACAACCGCCTCCAACGCCTGGCGAATATTATTCACGCCGGAACCTGGGGCCCGCAGAACATCAATCAGCGGCTGGGTATTTCGACTGGCGTAGTGCTTCATCGCCTCGACGAACAACGAGTGCTTGTCACCAAAGGCGTTGTAAAGGCTTTGTCGCCCAATCCCCATCTCGGTGGTCGAGTTGTTGAGACCCGTCGCTTCGTATCCATTGCGCCAGAACAGACCCATCGCCTTTTCGAGAGCCTCTTGCCGGTCAAATTCAGTGGGTCTTCCGATTGTCATATCAACATTATCGGACATATTGACCGTTCAGTCAATAACAATCCTGGCTATTCTCTGAGAATCTTGCGATCCGTGACTCGGTTGTGTTGTTGCTCTCCCAGCCTTTCAGCGAGAGCCAGTTATTCCTGCACATTTCTTCTACAAATGGTCCGAAGTCGAGGGAAGTGTGCGGGCTAGCGACCGGCCGCATTCGCAGCAAGCGATGCAACTTCAGCGCAGGTAGCGGACTCGGCGAAGGTTCGACCGAGGCCACAACGCCGGATCAAGCATAGCGCTGCGACCACGCGAGGCGCTTCATCGCCGATGGCCGCAACTCCGTTGGGCATCGCACCGCCTCTCAGGCGAAGAACAGCTACGGATTGGGTCGCTCAACGTTTTTCAGGAACTTGAAGATGTCACTACCGGTGGTAAGAATCAGCATGCTATCCTGATCGAGCATTTCCTGGTACGTCTCCATCGTCTTGATGAATGCGTAAAAGGCGACCGACTCGTCACTCTGATTGTAAGCTGCGGCATAGATTTCGGTGGCCTTGGCGTCTGCAGATCCGCGGATTTCCTGCACGCGTTTGTACGCCTCCGACTCGATCTTCAACAAGTCGCGTTCTTTCCGGCCGAGGATCTTCGCCGCTTCACCGGCACCCTCGGAACGAAAGCGTTCGGCGATCTGCTGACGTTCACTGATCATCCGCTCGTAAATACGCTTTCGAACACTTTCGTTGTAGTTAATCCGCTTGAATCGAATGTCAAGCAACTCGATACCGAAGTCGTTGAGCTTGATTGCCGCCTTCGAGAAGATCTCCTGTTCAATTTTGGCCCGACCTAAGGATATCGGATAGAGAATGCCGATATTGCCGGGCGCGTCGACTAAGGTAGCGTCGCGAGCCGGCTCGCGATCTTTGGTCGTGCGAATCACTTCGATCAGTTCATGCTTGGCGATGGCGTTGCGAGTCTCGCTGCCGAGGATGTCGTCCAGGCGTGATTGAGCACTGCGTTCGTCTCGTAGCCGTAGGAAGAACTGTTTGGCATCCTTGATTCGCCAACGGCCGAACGTGTCAACGACGATGTAAGTCTTGTCTTTGGTCGGCATCTCGTTTGGACGGCCATCCCATTCCAGAATCCTTTTCTCGATTCGGGTGACATCCTGGATGAAGGGTGTCTTGAAATGAAGCCCCGAGTCGACCACAGGGTCACCCACAGGTTTGCCAAATTGAGTAATGATGACCTGTTCCGTTTCCGATACGGTGTAGGCAGCGCTAAACACGAGAAAACACGCGCCTATGACCAAGATCACGCCTGAAACTAAGATAGGTACAGCCAGCTGTCTCATTGCTGATCTCCTTCCGCAGCCGGCGACAATTGCAGCAACGGCAATATCTGACTGACTTCATCGTCAATAATGATCTTCTTACCTAGATTCGGAACAATTTCTCGCATCGTTTCAATGTAGATGCGTCTCTTGGTCACCTCTGGCGCCTTCAGGTACTCGGTAAAGACGGCGTTGAAGCGCGACACATCACCTTCGGCCTCATTGACACGCTTTAGCGCGTATCCCTCTGCGGCCTGGATCTTCTGTTCGGCTTCACCGTTAGCACGCGGGACCACCTTGTTGTATTCGCCGTTCGCCACGTTGATCAGCTTCTCACGTTCCTGTTGAGCTTGGTTGACTTCGTTAAATGAGGGTTGAACCGGTGCCGGTGGATTGACATTCTTTAGCTGGACCTGATCGATACTCAAGCCAAGTTCATACTTATTCACTACGCCTTGCAGTTGCGTTAGAGCTTCCGCCTCAATCTCTTGTCGCCCTACAGTGATGACTTCATCCACTGTACGGTCACCGACTACAGTGCGCATCACTGACTCAGAAATGTCGCGAAGTGTATTGCCCGGATTACGGACCTTGAATAAATATAGTTGCGGTTCCTTTATTCGATACTGGATGATCCACTCGACGGTTGCCGCGTTGAGATCGCCGGTCACCATGCTGCGCTCTTGCTCTTCCTCCGATGAATATTGTGTCGGGTTCGTGCCACCCGGCGTACCGAAACCAAATTCCTGTTTGAGCTGCCGTTTAACTGGGACGATCGACACTCGATCGATACCCAGGGGAGCTTTGAACCGCAAACCCGGACCGACCGTCTTAACGTACCTACCAAACCGAAGCACAACACCTTGCGATTCTGCTTGCACAGTGTAGATGGATGTAAAAGCAACGATGACAAGAAGTAGGAGCAGGATTACTCCAAGGACATAGCCAGCGCGAATGTCGATCTTCTGCCACTGAGTGTTTCGCCAACGGTCGATGTCAAAATTCATGGGTCTAATCTCGAAAAGGACTTTCTCGTGCAGGCGCTTGAGGAGGTATCGTAGCGCAGCTCGCGTACGAATCAATCTGACCTGAACCAAGCGCCTGGACTGAAGTATAGGTTACATTGGAACAACCGAGCCACTCCGGGCCAACTCCGAGACTCGGATAGTTACATGTAAACGCTCGACGAGTCTGTCAAATAAGCACAGCGGCCAAATGCATTTGCCAGGTTCACCAGGGCCGTAAGCACTGAAAGTCGACAAGGAGTGACCAAGGACTCCTTACGGTTGTACCCGTGCTGGGAATCAACGCGCTACGCCCACTCTGTGAACGCCCGCGCAAAAAGTCGAGGACCGCCCTGTTGTATCGCGGCGCTAGTCCTCCGTCGCGACACGCATCAACGCGGACGAATTTCGAATCAATAACGACTCGCCCGCGACTGCGATGGATGCAAACGTCTGTCCGAACAATTGATTGCGAGCCAACTCGCGATACTCGCGACCGGGTAGAACGACCGTTGTTACACCTTCGGTATTCGTGAAGTACAGTTTGCCGTCGGCCAACAAGGGACTTGACGCGAAGTTCCCCGACACTCGGTGGTGCCAAATTCGTTCGCCCGTCTTCGCGTCCAGACAAGTTGCGACTCCGATGTCAGACACAAAATAGATTTCGCTGCCCGCAACGACCGGTGAGGCGATCAACGGTACTTGCTTTTCATATGCCCATGCAATGTGTGTCTCGGTCACATCGCCACGGCCGTCGACACGAATCGCGACAAGTCTCGGTTTGTGATATCCAGAACACACGAACACAAGTCCATCGGAATAGACTGGAGCCGGTACGACCGCATGGCTGTCGCCAAGTTTCGCTCGCCACAATTCCTCGCCCGTCTCGGGATCGTAGGACACAGCCCATTGGGCTGTCGGAGAAATGATCTGCGTGTGGCCACCTGCGCTAATGATCAGCGGCGTACTAAATCCTCGTCGTAGCTTGTCGTCCGCCACTTCGATTCTCGGTCGCGCGCATTGCCAGGCGATCTCTCCCGTCCTTTTGTCGAGCGCGGCGATGTACTGCTGATCGCACCCGTCGCGAACCAGGATCAGACGATCACCGCACAGCACGGGTGAACTCGCCGGGCCAGTAATATCTTCGACGCTCAATTGTCTATTCCAGATCTCCTTGCCGGATGTCATATCGATGCAAAACGTGCCGAGCGATCCGAAATGGCAGTAGACTCGCTTACCATCTGAAACAGGTGTGGGTGAAGCGTAGCTGTTAACGATGTGGATCGGAGGCGGATCCTCAATGTCCAAGAGGTCGATTTGACGCAGAACTGCCCCATCGTCCAGATTCAACTCGATGGCGAGCAATTTGACGTAAGCGTCGGCCTGAAACCTCTCCCCCCCATACTTGTGATCCGCAAGTTTTTCGGTCGTCGCGGTTGCTTCCAACGCGGTCCGTTCGGCCGTCGTGACCCAAATGCGGTCCTCGATCACGATAGGTGATGACCAGCCTGAACCAGGAAGCGTCGTTTCCCACACGGGCGGGTCGAGGACTCTTCCCCAAGTCGTCGGCAGGTTGCTGGCCTCGGATCGCCCGTCTCCGAAAGGCCCGCGAAACTGCGGCCAGTCTTCCGCGCGGATCTCGGCGCACAAGAACATGGCGAAGACGATCAAGACTCTGAATTGCATGGCAATGTCCGTGGGCAACTGTTTGATGCCTTAATCATAGACCACCGGAGAGCGCAACCGTCCCAGCGGCCTCCCCTGGATCACCTTATGCTGCGACTGTCGAATGCCGACCGGCTTTGACCGATTCTATCGGTTCCTCGGAGGAGAGACCGATCCGGGCCAGAATAAGTCACCGTCCAGCCTGAAATCGCCCTCATTCCCAATCCGGTACACAAATCTCCAAATTCGTTCTTTTCTCGAGGGCATCTCTGCGGCGTTTATCGGGATTAGAGATAGAGGATTCCTGTTTGCATCCATCCCTGTTTGTTTTCCTTAACGATTCTCTTGTATGTTGCGAGGACGGCGTTGAGTCTCGGCGGTAGCCAGAAAAGTGAATCATTATGAGCGATTCCACGGGCCAGCTTTTGACGAAGGCTCAGGCGGGAGACCAGGAAGCTGTCAATCAGCTTCTGGCACGCCATCGCGACCGTCTCCGGCGGATGCTCAGAGTCCGCATGGAACCCGCACTATCGACTCGCCTGGACGAATCCGACGTCCTGCAAGAGTCCCTGGCCGAGGCAGCGCGAAAGCTACCGGAGTACTTCCGACGGCGGCCCGTTCCATTTTATCCATGGTTACGCAGTATCGCATGGGAGAAATTCGTCGACTTGCGGCGCTCGCACCTGGCGCAGAAACGATCGGTCACTCGCGAAGTGGCCAAGGTCACCGACCTGCCCGATCATTCAGCGGTGGAATTGGCCAGCTGCTTAATCGCTTCAGGAACGAGCCCGAGTTTACGAATCATGAAGCAGGAGATGCAGCAGCGCGTGCGCGCCTCCCTCGACAGCTTGCCTGCGGATGATCGTGAGCTGCTTACTCTCAAGTATTTGGAACGCCTTCCGACCCGGGAGATTGCCGCCGTGATTGGCGCAAGCGAAAAGGCTGTGCGTGCCCGTCATCGGCGAGCGCTACAACAACTTCGCCTTCTGCTCGATGACTTGGGGGATTCAAACCAATGAACGACCAACAAAGGCCTCAGAGACAGCCGGGTGACAGTGCTGACGAGTTGGACGACCTTTTGGAGCGAATCTCAGTGCGAATCGATGCCGGCGAGACAATTGAATTGTCCGCGTTGGTCGACGAACACCCAGAACATGCTGCCCAGCTCGTACGCCTCGTTCCCACCATGCAAGCGATCGCTGAACTCGGTGAACCCGCGGATGAGTCCCTGTCACCATTGGACGTCCCGGTCGACCAGCGGGAGCTTCCCCGCGCGCTCGGAGACTATCGCATCATTCGTGAGTTGGGGCGAGGCGGCATGGGCGTGGTCTATGAAGCCGAGCAAATCTCGCTTGGTCGCCGAGTCGCATTAAAAGTGCTGCCGTTGGCATCTCTGTTGGACAAGCGACAGCTGGAACGATTTAGGAATGAAGCTCGAGCTGCCGCGATGCTTAAGCATCCGAATATCGTAAGCGTTTTTCAAACTGGTTGTGAACGGGGTGTGCATTACTACGCCATGGAACTCGTTGATGGGCAATCTCTCGCCGACGTAATTAATGGGATTCGACATCAGGCCGTCGTCTACGAGGCGGAGTACTCCGTTCCAAATGAATCAGGTTCTGATCTCAGCGAGGAATCACGCCATTCAACGTCCGGCGAAACGATGCCCGTCGCGATGCTCTCGACCTCGCATTCCCAAGATCGGGAGGCGTTTTTCCGTTTCGTCGCGCAACTGGGAATCCAAGCAGCCGAGGCGCTGCAGTATGCCCATCAAGAAGGCGTCATTCATCGTGACATCAAACCTTCAAATCTCTTGCTGGACGATGAATCGAAGCTCTGGATCTCCGATTTCGGTTTGGCCCAGATCGAGAGTGGTTCCCATCTGACGATCACCGGCGACGTCGTCGGAACGCTACGTTACATGAGTCCAGAGCAGGCAGAGGGAAACAGTGTATCGGATCGGACGGACATCTATTCGCTGGGGCTTACGCTCTATGAATTGCTCACGTTACGACCCGCCTTTGGAGAAAAGGACCGCCAACGGCTCTTGCGTCAGATCGCAGATTGTGATCCAGACGCGCCGCGATCCGTCGATCGTTCGATCCCACGGGATTTTGAAACGATTGTACTCAAAGCAATGAACAAGGATTCAGCAGGTCGCTATCCCTCGGCGGAGGAAATGGCCGCCGATCTAGAGCGGTTCATTGAACATAAACCCATCCGAGCTCGGCGCACGACGTGGCGCGATCACCTTTCACGCTGGGTCCAGCGCAATCCGCAGGTCGCAGCATTGGTGGCATTGGTGGCGGTCCTGCTCATCACCTTGGCCGGTTCAGCGTCGCTCGTATCCGTTCGTCAGTCCAAGGTGGCGGAGGTTAGACGCGTTCAGCTCTACGAATCGGATGTGAATCGCATCCCAGAGATGATTCGCAACGGTGCTTTCCTGCGGGCAATCAACGTGCTGGACCGTCATCGCCCACTTCGTCAACAAACGGATCTGCGGGGAATCGAATGGTATCTCTACCGGCAACAATGTGAAGCAGCAACGAGCGGTCACACTCTCAATCACGGCGCCTTCGTCTATAGCGGTGAATATTCACCGGACGGAAGGGTCCTCGCAACCGGCGGCCAGTCTGAAAAGATCCACCTTTGGGCGTCAAATGGTTACGAGAAGCTCCACGTGATCACTGCCTCAGGATCACATCTTGCTTTCATCAGCAATGACGAGTTAGTCTCGGTCGCCGAAAGCGGCACGATCCAATTCTGGAACGTGCACACTGGCAGACAGTCACGACCACCATTGGAGACGGAAGAGCCCGGGCAGGCGAGAGTTGTGGCCGCTGATCCGAGTGGCAACCGGCTTGCCATCGGATACTGGAACAAGGGTGATGTGTATCCCTCGGGCAAGCCCGGACGTATTGCTGTCTGGGACATTCAGTTTCGAAAAAAACTAACGACATTTCGAGATGTGACCGGAGCTACAAGCGCGATCGAGTTTTCACCTGACGGTGGGCAACTGATTGCCGGCGACGAAACGGGACAGTTGCGGATTTGGAGCACACAGGATTGGACGCTTCTGGAGGAGTTCGCAGCTCATTCGGAAGGTGTCGTTTCCTTGACCTTGTCGCCCGCCGGCGACCTGTTGGCCACCGGTAGTGGCGTTCGGTACGACGAGACGTTTGACAAGGGTGAGATTAGGATCTGGGACACAAAGACCTGGGAATTGAAGCACCACTTTACGGAGCACGAGAACAGAATTCGCAGTCTCGACTTCTCAATAGATCGGACTTTGGTCGCTGGGTCATATGACGGCGGTATTTCGCTGTGGGATGGCGTCACAGGCAAAAGGCGGTTGTCGTTTCGCGCTCATCTGGCGGAGACTATTTCGGTCCGATTCTCTCCCGACGGAAAACATATCTGTTCAACAAGTGAGGACTCCACTGCGCGTGTTTGGAGCGTCCAGGCGCTGATGGACTTGCTGACCGAGGAGATTTATCGGAAGAACGAGGCAATCATCACGGCGGTCGAGTTCTTTGACCAAGGACGAAAGGCCTGCACCGTGGATCGCTTCAGTCGGTATCAGATCTGGGACACAGACACGCAAAACATCACATTCCGATCCGACGAGACCTATGGCGACGTTAGCGACATGGACATATCCCGAAATGATCGATTCATGGCGGTCGCGTCGGGCAGCGGGAATCCTCAACGCTCCAGTATGATTCGGATGTTTGAAATCGAGTCACACAAGCCCAAGTTGCTGTGGAAGCAACCGTTGACCAGAGGATTCTGGCGAGGTGTCGAGTTGTCGCCCGATGCTTCCGTGGTCGCACTGGGCACAGGCAAACAGTTACTGATTCTTTCAACAGCCACCGGAGCTGTGGTCGCCAAGTACGGTTCGCTTGACACCGGAACGTTGAATGTCCGTTTTTCACCGAACGAAAGCCACCTTGCCTGCTCGACATTTGGCGGTTGGACATACGTATTTTCCACCAGCGATTACGGCCTCATTAGCAAATTCAAGTCCGATAGCAAGCACACGTACTGTGTCGAGTTCTCTCCGGATGGCCGCACCTTGCTGACAGGTGGCGCTGACAACGTGATTAAAGTGTGGGATGCGGAATCATTCAGGTCGCTGGGGAAGTTCGAACCTTGCGCGACTCCCGTATCGCGCATCCGTTATTTGCCCGATGGAACTCGTGTCATTTCGACCACTTCCACGGGGGCAGTGCAGATCTGGCGACCGCAGACCGGTTCTTCTGTCTTCACGGCAAGTGACAAGAGCTCATACATCTGTGTGAACTTGGCGCTGTCGGAAGACGAGGACGGATTGTTGTTCGCGGCAGGTGTGGAAGCGATGCGAATTTGGCGAGCCCCAAGCGTCGACACAGCATTTCATCCTATGACGGCTGCCGAACGGGAACTGATCGGCTACGACCCGTCGTCTCAGTGAGCCACAGTGAATTGTCTTGAAGGAGAACAAAAATGGTTCGACACAGACTTGTGATTGCGCTGGGCGGCGCGTTGTTGTGGGTAGGCTTTCTCGCCACAGCGGCCAACGGCCAGTTTTTTCGAAACCGCGAACTTGTCGCCGATGGCGTTCGTTGGTCCCCGTCACTTACACCCGACGGTCTGGAACTGTACTACACAAATTATGTCGCCAACACCTGGGATGTCTGGCGCATGACACGCGACTCGGTCGACGGTGAATGGCTGACGGATGACTTTGTCGACGAGCTCGATTCGGCGAGAGCCGAGGATGGTTTCACGTTTTCTGCCGATGGGCTGTCCGTGGTGTTTGGTTCGCTTCGCGATGATACTTGGGACCTCTGGCAAAGCCAACGCAGCGATCGGACCGCGACGTGGGACGAGCCAATTCCGCTGGAAGGAGTCAATACGGTTGGGCCCGAAGGCACGCCATCCCTCTCACCAGATGGATTGACGCTGTTCTTTTCCTCGCTCTGTTGTTCGCTTGCGCCGCGGCCAGGTGCTACATCCCACGATATTTGGTATTCGACGCGGCCCTCGACCCAATCTAACGAGTGGTCGGAGCCGCAGATCCATCCAGTCAGCAGTGCTCAGGCGTCGGACTCCAATCCGAGCATCAGCCCAGACGGACTTTCGCTCTACTTTGTGTCCACGCGCATCGGCGGCTACGGAGATTTTGATGTGTACGTCGCCACTCGTACGTCGCTTGACGAGGAATTCGGTGAACCCTTGAACTTGGGCCCACTGGTCAATGGCACGCTGATGGACTATTCGCCACATATCGGTTCGGATGGGCTCCTGTACTACACGCCAGATTCCGTGTTCGGCGATGTGAATACCGGCTGGGACATTTGGAGCATGGCGCCTTTCACTCCGCGCCCGGGTGACTTCAACGGCGATGAGCAGCTCTCTGTAGAAGATATCGACCTGTTCGTCCAAAGGGCTCGGCTCTTCGCGCCAGAGCGGACTCGGGTGCGAACCGTAGGGTTCGATCTGAATGAGGACGGTGTCCAAGATCGGGGAGATCTGAACTACTGGGTCCGAGAACTCAAACAAACGTGGCTAGGTGACGCCAATCTCGACGGAGAATTCAACTCGTCTGACTTGACTCTGGTGTTCCAGGCGGGTGGCTACGAGGATAACCGGCGCCGCAACAGCAGCTGGGCCACAGGCGACTGGGATGGCGACCTCGATTTCACGACCAGCGACCTCGTGGTCGCGTTCCAAGACGGTGGCTATGAACGCGGTGCGCGAGCCGGCGTCAACGCCGTTCCGGAGCCCTCAAGTAGCCTTTGGCTAGTAGCAGTCCTCGGAGCGACTAGCATCGGTTACGTACGACGGCGAATGCCTATTTGAAACCCACAACGGTGAACCCTCGGTAGTCACTGGAATAGCACATGCGCTTCAAGCGTCTGGGAGTATGAGTCACGGCATAATGGCGATCGACAGCGCCATGCGCGAAGCGGGTAAGGTCATGAGCCGACGACGAACGAGGAAGGTCTCGATTTGGGGAGCAGCTGGAGGCGAGGTTGTGCCTGTCGGCGGTGACGTTTGTCACGCATGACAGTACACCCAGTACAACAATTGGAGACATCAAGGCGGCGGATTTGGATGGCGACGGAGATCTGGACATTTTGTCCTCGCTAATGGCAGCGGCCTCTGCTCGCCGAGCACACCTCGTGCAGTTCGCCGAAATCCTGAGCTGCTGATAGCATGCAACCGCTGTCTCTTGGCAAATGTCGCAAGTCGCATCGGTCGCTATCACCTCGGTCAGTTTGGCCGCCACGACGATCACTCAGGATGGACCCAAGTGCCTTCGCACGTCGATGAATTAAACGCCTGGGCGGACGGACCGACCAACGTGCGTGCCGGTCCGGTGAAGCGGTTCAGGCGGAAGCTTTCCAGATTCCCTGTGGGGTAATTGCCCTGACCTACCATGATGTTGCCATACTATGGGAAGCTTGGGTTTCCGTTTGTTGACGCAATCAAGTAGTATGAACGGCAAGGGGAATTGGAATTACCACCCAACGTGGCCTTGTCCGTGATCTTGATCAAGGGGCACTGTCGCTTCGGCGCCCTTGCAGATAGCCAAATGCCACTTCGCAAATGACGCCTGCTAGTCTGCTAGCACCTCAGGTCAAGAAATTTGGAAGGAAACCCTAACATGGTCGACGTTCGTACGGAGATTTGGGACTACTTGTATCGCAACGGACCGACATCGCTAGACGCTATCGCTCAGAGTTTGGGGCAAAGCAGCCAGGCGATCGAAACGGCGGTTTCACACGAATGGTTCACGGTTGAGGGTAACGTTGCTGCCATCGCGGTCTCGAACAAGGTTCAGGCGGAAAGCCCTCGACAGACGGGAGAGAACTCGATGTCAAAGGAAGAATCAATCCGAGCTCTGCGAGATCTGTTCGGTACTTAGATCAGAGATTATGTCTTCACCGACGGACGTGTCGCCGTCGGATCGCGACTCCAATTAAGCCAGTTTCACCGGCACCGTTGGCTCAGCCGCTGGTTTAGTAAAACTCGGTCGCCGTGACCGAGGAACCGCAGGATCGCAAATGGTTTGACGAACGCCGAGCCTTCCCGACGACAAGCGACGCGTGTCGCCCTACGCTAACACTTCGCATGACACTGAATTGCATTGAACTCGATTACGAATCCGTAGCGACTCCCGGCGAGATCGTTGAGTTTCTACGAGCCGTCGATGGCTTGGTGGAGCAATATCGGGTCAACACCGCAACGACATTTCGTGGTTTTGTGCCGAGCAATTACTTGGCGATCTATCAGTGCTTGAGGTTGGTTTACGACTCCGATTTGCTCTGCGGCGATAGGTTTTGCGAATGGGGGAGCGGCGTCAGTGTGGTCGCATCACTCGCGGCAATGGTTGGCTACGAATCTCACGGAATCGAGTACGACAATAAGTTGTGTATGGTCGCGGAAGGGATCTGCGAAGATTTCGATGTTCCGGTCAAGCTTGTGAACGGAAGTTTCATTCCTGACGGTGTTGAAGACTTGATTGAGAACGCGTTCGCCACTTACGACGGTGAATTGGCTTTGCATACTGATCCAGATCATGCCTATGACGAAATTGGCTACGATGTCAACGACTTCGACCTCATTTTCGCCTATCCCTGGCCTAACGACGTCGAACTGACTCACGAGATTTTCGATCGATGTGCTGCTCGAGGTGCCATGCTATTGCTTTACTACTGCGACGAATCGATCGCATTGTATCGTAACGATTGACGGTCAAGATTACGCCAGACGCTGCAGCCTGGCATCCATCGAGATCGTCCTTAAGAATGCGCCGATGCAACCGCGTCGCGTGTTGGATTCGATGCTCCGGGAAATGGTCGGCTTACGCGATTTGGTAGGATCGCGATCGCTTTGATGAGTTTCCCGGACAACTCGGTGGGAAGGTCGCCGATCCAGCGCGGTGGAAAGTGGTTGCTGCCAGCACGATCCTGGCGACTCTCGCACATCACATGAGCGCTGCATACCAAACGGCACAGCAACGCGTTAGTGAGCGTTTTTCTTTGCGTCATCGACTGACGGGCTAAGCCTCTGTTGAACCTCTCGCACGATTTCGTCGATTTGAAATGGCCGCAAAAGAGTCGGTTCCTTTTCCAGCTTCGCACGCCATGCCATCAAGACCCTGTCCACTCGCGTTTGCCCCTGATTGCATTCACTCATAATCTTCTGGATGGTCATTTCCCATTCTTGAAGACGCATCGGCTATTCCTTCCTAAAATCGGTATCGCCGCTCGCAGACGGCCAATTACGACTCCGTAGCAGTCTTACCGGTCGTTTGGTGCACAGCGGACGTTGTTGGCGCGACGATCGACTCGCAGTCCGTCGCAACGTTTGGTTAACCAATGGCATTCAAGCGGCTTCGCGACCGCGGATCAGACCAGGGACGAGTCGCTTACCTTACAGGAACATGTCGTCAACGGATAGCTTAACTGACATCCGCCCGTTGATCGCCGGAACAAGAGCACGCTGCACATGGACCATGTGAGCGCGCACATCGACCAGACCAACGATGCGCACTCGGTCAGCCAAAACTTGGACGCATTTTGAGTCTGGTACTACGGAGTTTCGTATGGCGACCGCATTTCGCCGACGCATGCTCGCTACGCTAGCGTGATTTCTGCGAGCCGATCAAGACATCGTGCTCTGAGACAATGTGTCACCGGCGCCCACCTTACCGCATCTAATCTGGACTGCCGTTTTCCGTCATCGCAGTCCACCCGAAGGTACTGGAAGTTTTCGGGCAACTGCGTTACGTTCAACCGAGTGGACACCGCCGATATTCTTTGACCGCTGCCGAGGCCAGATGAATCTCAAGCAAACCTATTGGCCAAACGCCATTCTCGTGCTTTCGATACACGTTTTTGCGTTGGCTGCGCTGGTTCCCTGGTTTTTTTCTTGGGCAGGCGTGATTGTGGCATTCCTGGCTCTCTATTTCTACGGAACGCTGGGAATTAACATCGGCTTTCATCGCCTTCTGTCGCATCGCAGCTTTCGTTGCCCGACCTGGCTTGAGCGGTTCTTCGTGATTCAGGGCGCCTGTTGCCTGATGCACACGCCGGCAAAATTTGTCGCCTTTCATCGCATGCATCACCGCCACTCGGATCGCGCGGAAGATCCTCATTCACCACAGAACTCGCTGATTTGGGGGCACATGGGTTGGGTGGTTTGCGAAAGTACGAACATCCAGTGGGCGGACATGTACCAGCGGTATGCAAGAGATGTCGTCTCGGATCGATTCTATCGGCGATTCGAAAAGCGACCATTGCTTGTGTGGCTCTACCTGTTGCACGCGTTTGCCTTTTTCGCGGTGGGATGTAGCATCGGTCTGCTGACGGATGGGGGCCGCGACTCAGGCCTGCAGCTTGGGGCAAGCTTGGTCGTTTGGGGCGTGTTCGTTCGTACCGTTGTCGTTTGGCACATCACCTGGTTCGTTAATTCGGCGGCTCACACCTGGGGCTACCGCAATTACGAAACTCGCGACAACAGCCGAAACAATTGGCTTGCCGCTATCCTCAGCAACGGAGACGGATGGCACAACAACCACCACGCGATCCCGCGCGCCGCAGACCACGGCCAACGTTGGTTCGAATTTGACGTGGCATACATCACGATCCGGTGCCTGGGTCTGGTGGGGCTGGCGAAGAACATCGTCAGATCGGGCAGTGTGGCTTCGGCGCCAGTGGTGGCGAAGTAGTCTCGCAAAAACGCCGAGGAAAAACGGTCAGGGGGCAGCAAATGACAGTCGCGGGGTGTGCATCGAGGCGGTCCATTTGACCTTGGATCTGTGCAGCGTACCCAACGAGTTGGCCGCGCGTGACATCGTCTGGAACTTTCACCGGATCAGCGGCCAAAAGATAAACTCTGGACAGCGGCTTGCGTACCGCGAAACAGCGCCCGCCCGGCGGTAGCGAAAAGGAATCCGAATAGCCTGACTAGCAACGGGTTGCGAATCCTCACTTTTGCGCAGTACGCGCGTTTTTAGCGCGACGCTCGGCTCGCAGTCGGGCGCGACGTTTGACCTCGCTTGGCTTCTCGTAATACTGCCGACGTCGCATTTCCCGTTTTAACCCACTTCGTTCAACCAGCTTGCGGAAGCGGCGGACCGCCTCCTGAATCGATTCGCGGTCGCGAAGGCGCATAAAGGCCATTGGTTCTCCTAGTGCAAATCAGGGAAGAGTCCACACTTTACAGGAACACGTGGTCACTGGATAGGACACTCTTCCCTCACGGTCGCACTCCAATCGCGGCAAATGAACGCCGCGGGCTGTAGACTGCCTATTCCATCACATTCCGCGCAAAATGCTCATTGCATCGGCCAGACATTCAGCTACAATATTTGCACGTGCGATTTATGTAGCTTGACTCGCGACTCTCGTCAGTCAAGAGCGACAAACGCACATCAGCGTGACAACATTGTCATCAATCAGTGCCTACCAGTCGATGTCTTAAGTGCTTTGGCGACCGCCAGCGTCGCATTTGAGTTGATAGGGCTGACACCGCTCACCATTGGGCGAGTTGCACGAGCCACACGGCCCATGCATGACGAGGCGGCTGGTTGGTCGCCAACGGACAGCGATTCCCGTACCCAGCCTGGCCGGAAGATCGCGCATATCTGGTGAACCGTGTCTGAAAACGACCGACGCTGGGTCGTTCTGCTCGCGTCCTGAACGCGTTTGCCTCGCGGTTTAGCGAGCCGAGGAGCCGCAGTGTGTTTGAAGCCCTACCGCCATTACTTGCCGCATTCGGAGACGCAGTGCTGGTCATTGCTCTGCTCATTTCCGCGGTATTCTTGATCGTGCTGTTGGTGGT
>CAJHYQ010000992.1_pt1 | contig 15393 bp, 12 predicted proteins | sample 9198721 | NCBI WGS metagenome assembly CAJHYQ01 (sample SAMEA7708357, study PRJEB35096) | sediment metagenome | biome: marine neritic benthic zone biome [ENVO:01000025]; feature: sediment [ENVO:00002007]; material: shallow marine sediment [ENVO:03000034] sea grass bed [ENVO_01000059] ... | reverse complement strand
TCGCCGGCGATCCACAGCTCGTGAGGAACCGACAGCGAGAGGATGCCGGGCAGGTCGTGGTATTTTGCAGCGCCGGGCATGAGATTCGGATCTCGGATTCGGTCGACGTTCTCGAAACGAAAACCGCCGGTATCGATGACTGCTTGTCGAACGGTAGCGCCGGCCATCGCTCGGGCCGCGGCGGCCGTGGGCCCCATTCCATTCAGACCAATCAACCAGACTTCGGACGGCGACTGCTCGTGTTGCGATACATATCCAACGACATTGAGCACGTCATGGACGCGACGAACGAACAGCGAGTCGTTGTAACCCAGCGTATAAGCGGCTGCTTCACGCGGATTATCAACCCGTCGCGTTTCGGCGATCGGTTCGCCACTGACAAATTCGCCCTGCATCAACAGGTCAACACCCACCACGGCAACACCTGCATCCAGCAACAACTTGATGTCGGCCGTAGGCGCATCGCCGTCATACAATCCCGACTTACCGGCCGGATCAAGCCAGACGGCCACCTGTCCCTGCTGCCAACCGTCTGGCATCAGGAACACAACGGGAAGAGTCTCGTCGCGCTTCACGTTCCGTAGTAAGCCCGAGATTTCAAGGTAGCCATTCTCCCTGAGTTCATCAAAGTTATCGAACTCCAGGTCGCTCTTTGCTGGCAGGCTGCGTCCGATGATCGCTTCGATCGCGCCGCCAACAAGTTCACGATAGGCGGTGAGTGACACGTCATCTTCCGGCTGAACGGCAGCCAGTTGAGCTGTCGCGTCTTCGGCCCACCAGCTGAGCAGTCGACGTTCGACCTGCGGGCCGCTGGCCGGTCTCGGATGCTCGTCGTTCCAAACACTCAGCTCGTCGGCCGTGAGCCGATCATAATCACGTTCCAAGATCGGCTCCGTCAAACCGAGCTTCAGATGCCGATTCATCCAGTGATACATCACCGTGCGGCTGACGTGATTATAGTTGTGGCCAAAATGCAGAAGCGGTTGATGCTGCAATTGACCGGCAGCCCCGAACATCTCGTAGTGATGCTTTAACTCGGGATAGCCCCTCGTCGGCATCTCACGAGTCCAATCATCCGCTGAGAGTAAGCACAGGGGCTTGGGGGCAAATAGGGCCGCGAATTCAACATTCCCCGTGCCGACTCGAAGTAGGCTCGCGTTCTCGCATGTGCAGCCGCCCTGCATGGCGGTTGAGACCATCACGGCGGGAACGGCGACTGCCGGACGGGGATCGATCGCGCACAAGATAAAGGTTTGAGTTCCGCCGCCGCTGGCGCCGGTCACAGCGATTCGATCCGGATCAACATCCGGCAACTCACTCAGCCAATCCAACGCTCGGATCGAATTGTACGTTTGCAGACCCATTATGCTCTGCAACCGCGACTCGGCCTGAGGGCTGAAGAAGCCCCATTGATTGGCCCCAATCATTTCTGGTCGTTGTTCCGCGAAGCGATGTGCCAGTTCGTATGAGACCTGAACGCTATCGCAGTATCCGACCATGTCGTATTGAAAAACAACGCATCCCATGCGTGCCAATTGGACACAGCGAGCCTGAATCGAGTTTCGACCGCCCTTCTCGAATCGCTCGGCCCCAATGGCGATCTTCTGACGAATATCATCAACACCGCTGTCGCCGAAACGACCATCTGCGAAATGACCGTGCGGACATAGGACAGCCGGTCGCTTGACCATTTCCGCATCGTCCGACTTTGGTCGATAGAGATTTCCGGTCACATAGTATCTTGGAAAACTCTCCAAATAGACCTTGTCGATGGTGTAGTCGCCCTTGTCGATGCGACCGTGAATCACTGCATTGGTCGGGGTCTTCGTCGGCATCGGCCAAAGCCCCAGCGCGACTTTCGTGGCAATGCGTCGTCTGTCTGAACGATCCTTCCAGGCCTCGACGGATGGACTTGGCTCAAACGGGAAGTAACCATTGAGGTCTTTGAGTGCTTCCAGACGAGAGTCGTCCGGCAACTCGCCCGAGGACATCAATTTTGGAGGCCCACCCAAGCCACGGTCGACGAGAAGCGTCGCGGCAAATATCAAACAGATCACGAAAAGTCGTTGCTGCAACATGTCCGCATCCTCTCTTCCACATTCGCACATGATTCGGAGGGGCGATATCAACTACTTCGCCACCGCCCAGATATTACGAAACACAACTGGGTTTCCATGGTCTTGTAGGAAGACCGCATCATCTTCCGGCCCTTCGTCATGACGCCCGGGGGTGTCGCTGGGAAGCTCGATGTCGTCGTGAATCACGACACCGTTATGGCGAACCGTGACACGAGCATTCTTGACCTTCTTATCGCCGTCATATCGAGCGGCAGTGAAGTCGATGTCATAGGTTTGCCATGACAAGGGTGGCAGACACATATTGACTTTGGGTTCGGAGACGCTGTAGATGCCACCGCACTCATTGTCCTTGCCATCGAGGCCGAACGAGTCGAGCACCTGCACTTCGTAACGACTTTGAACGTATACGCCACTGTTGCCGCGATCCTGGCCCCGCGACTTGGGCATGAAAGGCGTGCGAAATTCGATGTGCAGCGTGTGATCACCAAACTTCGCTTTCGACTCAACTTCCGTAGCCGCCAGGAATTCGTCCTCAACGATTTTGCCACCATTCAACTCGGCAACTGATGTTCCGTCGAAGATCACAGTCGCGCCTTCCGGTGGCTTCGCACCAAGCGACGGACTCTTTCGAGTGACTTTTTCCAGCTGCCCGTAAAGGTCACCATCGGATGATTCGATCTTCATGACGCCATCGGTGACCTTCAGTGAATACTCGTCGGCATTAAACACTGCCGTGTCGCCATTGAGCGTTCCATCGACCACGTTCGATTCATCGCCGCGTTGCCAACCATCGCCTGGCAGCCCGCCGAGCAATCCAACCGCTCGGAATTTGCCATCCCCCAAGGCGATGACTTGCGCACCCCAGCGTCGACCACCGTCTTCCGCAACGCTACCGACATATTCGCCCTGGATTTCGAAATCGACTCCGGCCTCTTTGGCGTTGGTATAGGCCGGATGATTGTCTTTCGCAAAAGTCAGAGAACAGGCCACCAAGAGGACGACAATTGATGGCATTAAGTTTCTGCACCGCATTTGAATCTCCCATCACAACATCTGTCTAACGCGAAACGAATCGACTTATTGTGATGGAGGTGCAGGCAAAGATCAAATCGCAGAATGGCGTTGCCCATTTCCAAGCCAGTGGGCAAATCAGAATGTGCTCACCTCGTCGAAACGAGCTATTTCCGCCAGAAGGCTCTCGAAATCGCAGTTGCGCGATTAGTGGCACACTTCTTATCAAGCGAATCCATCACATAACAAAATCCACCGCATCACGGTTCGGATTTTGATACGCCTTCAGGTCGCGCCCGATCGTCAGTTGACCTCAGGCAAGTCGCGCGGAGGTGGCGGTGGCAGTTCGAACTCGCCGGGAAGAGGAACGTCAACCGGAGCGTCGTCGGGTAAAGGTGGCTCCTCGCCCTCGTCCGCGGGCGTGGGTACGGGGACGACCTCGGACTCACCCCGCGGCAAGACATTCTGTTGATAGGCCGAATCGGTTACCGGACACGGCTGCGTGACGCAGTAATTGAAGTGTCGTGGTGTGTATCGTTGCGATTCTTTGGCCGCCGACCGATGGGCACGCCCGCTCCAAGGACCTTCCGTCAAATTGACACCGATGTAATCCAGGTACGTTCCCTTGGCGAAGTGCACCTTGGCGGTGGCCAGATTGTAATCGACCAACGATCGGAAGAATTCGCTCTCCGACTCCGCAACACGACTTTGCGCGTCAAGCACGAACTGCAATACGGACTCACCCAATTCATACTTTGCCTGCTCACCCTCAAGCCGCTGGCGAGCTGAAACCGCACGATTGAAGTTGATTTGAGCAAGTTTGAATGCGCGGTCGAGATCGGCAAAACTGTCGCTTAACTCCTTGGCGATTTGACGTTCTTGCTCGCTCAATAGGGCTCGTTCTCGGGCCAACTGCAACTCGGCATTCCGCACACCAACGTGACCGATGCGGTTACCGATGGGCGTCGACAATTCCAGTCCATAGTCCCAGCCTTGCAAGTTGTTGTCGAACAGATCTCGAAATGCGCTACCGTTCTCCACGGCCCGATTACCGATCAGTTGATCTCCAAAGCCTCGATGGCGATACCGACCCACCAGGTCGAGCCGCATCCTGGTGAAGTTACGCGACGCCAAGAGTTCCAATTCACGCCGTCGGACGGTCCACTTTTGCCGCCGAATTTCAACGCGTCGCTGCATCGCCTGGTTGAGGGACTCACCCCAATCGAAGACGAGTTCTGCACGAGACGGCTCTTCAGCAGGTCGAATCAAGCGACCGTCATTGACTTCAATGCCCATCAGCAAGCGGAGTTCTCGTTCCGTCGCATAGATGCCGGGACGGTTTGCCTGCAGGGGTGAATCCGTGCCAGCGCCACTCAGTGCTTCCGCAACCAGAGCCTGGAACTGGTAGTACTGATCGCGAGTCAGAGCCTCTTCCAAGATGTCGTCGTATCCTTCTTCGAGCTTCACCTTCGCCGCTCGCCAGGATTCCACCGCCGCATCACGAGCCGCCGTGCGGGCATCAAGATCCCGGTAGGCGAAATAGAGTCGCCAATATGTCTGCAGCACATCCTCAAGGAAATTGCGAACGCTCGACTCAAAGTCGGCCAGCGCTACATCCGTGCGCAGTCGTGCGATCATAATTCCGTTGTAATTGCCAGGCGTGCTGTTGGGACCCGCAATGCGGTTAAAGCCTATCCCGGCTCCCTGAAGCAGCGGATGTCGAAACTCTGCTTCGAACACGACGTCGTAAGAACTTTCGAAGGCCTTGTTGCGAAGGATAAGGCCCGTGTTGGGATCCGTTCGCACGAGTGGGATACTGTCAGCATCACGAAGGATTATGTTCCGCAGACCAAGTCGAGTACCCGTGGCAGCTGTCTTCGAGATCTCTGCATTGAAGTTTCCGGTGGTTCGACTGACGGAAGTGGAACCACCACCAAACAGCGGATTGTTAAAGCCACGGTCGTCTCGATTGATGAGCAGCGATGTGGCAAACTGGGCGTCGAAGGCGCTGAGCGCAGCCTCCTCTCCAAGCTGCGGGCTGGTCTGTTGCAACGCCGGATCGAAGACCGTCCTCACGCCCTCCGGTCCACGCACCACCGCCGCGCCGATTTCTCGCATCACCTCGCTGTTGGCCAAGGCAATCTGGATCACCTCTTCCAACGACAGTTCCCAATACTCTTTCACGTCCTCACTACGCAAAGTGTGCGGCTCAGCCAAGTCGGTCGCCACCGCCGGTTCAACGCATGAGTCGGGGTAGTCAATTTCCGTGGAGATCGGGTTGTAGTGCCCCGTGCCCTCGAAAATGACTTCCGGTTTTGATCGACAACCGAGGATCGTCACCCAAAGCAGCAAAGTGGTGACGACTTTTCTGGCGTGGACTTTCATGCGAGCGTCCGTTGTAGCGCAGACTGGGAGTAAATTTTCGAATCGTCATGGTTCATCGGACCCGGAGAAGCCGTGGCACCAGTACGACTGTTCGAAGCCATACAGTCGTTACGAGCCACAAAGTCGACGCAATCAGAAAAGTCGACGCATTTTGACAGCGAGCAAGAGACAACGGACCAGTCCGCAAGACGATATCCAGGCGATCCAATGCCAGAAGGACTCGACACTTCAAAGAATGACCAATCAACACTCGACAATCAGCAATTGACCAACGCCGTGGACGGATTGATGATTGTCCCGTTGCGATTGGCGATTGTTGAAGCAAGTCAATGGATGCTATGGCAGCATGAAGACCAGTGCCACAGCAGTGCCAGCCTGCAACAGACCGGCATCCAGTTCGAAACGCGGAATAATCTTCTCACGCACGCAAGGCAGGCAACGGCCAGGACGCTGATAAGCCAATGTCGAAATGCAATCGTGCGTTCGATCGAGCCCCATTTTGTAAGGCACGATGGGGAACGTGAGGAAGAATCGCGTACCCGAGATGACCGGTTGAAGATGCGGTGAGAGCGTCTGGCCATATCGCTCCAGCGGTTGGTCATCAAAGTAGAGTGGCTGATGGAAGAAGTTCGTTGGTCGCCAATTGAAATCGACGATCGATGGGTAGAGTGCCTTTGCTTGGACGCGATCATCAAAGACGTGATACGAACAATCCAGTGGCAGCCCCTCGTCTTTTGTCAGCTCGGGGTCGACCATCATGGTGGCTTGAATTCCCGCGATGGGCGCGATCGCCGCTCTTAATTCTTCGTCCGTAGGACACATCGGCAGGATCGATCGTTCCTGGTCCTCAGGCATGGGAATCTGTGCCGAGCAGGGCGCTGGCACACCGACCATCGCAGCGGCTAAGGCCCCGCTGGTGAAACACCGAAGCAGACAGGTGCGGATCATTCCCCAACTCCCAGTCGCGATCTTCGACTTCGAAAAATGGATGTCGTTGCGATCACTTCGCAAATCCAAACGTCCACCATAATCATCGTCCGCGGCATCACCGATTCTGTTAGGAATCATTCCGTGTCCGTCACGGCATCCGCAGTTTACCTGGTTGACCAAACCGTCAGGCTCTCCACCCAGCCGACAGGTCAAGATCCAGGGAGCCAATTCTCCAGGCGTGCCTGCAACGTAGCGATGTCGATGTCGCGGATGAGAAACTTTTTGGAGCTCGATGTCTCGCCACTGACCAGCTCTACTTGCGATTTCCTCAATCCAAGTCCGCTGGCGATCACGTCGCGTAACGCGCGATTCGCCTTGCCCTTTTCCGGCGCTTGGGTGACCGCAACTCTTAGTTTTCCAGCATGGACTCCTCGGATCGAGGTGTTGCTTGCACCAGATTGTGCGTGCACCGCAAGCAGAACTCCATCACGCTGCGCGACCAACTCAAGCACGGTCAATGCCTTCCACAAGGGTCGAGCCGACGCGAACGATCGTCGCGCCTTCCTCAATCGCAACTTGGAAGTCGCGGCTCATGCCCATGGACAACTCGGGGAGAGACGGACCGTTCGGAAACTGTGTGCGCAAGTCGTCGCGCAACTGACGTAGGCTGACAAAATCTCGCCGCGCGGCGGTCAGTCCACCTTCGCGACTGGCCATACACATCAGTCCTTGAGGATCGAGCCACGGTGATTCGTTGGCTTGATGCACGGCATCGCCAACGGTAACCGGATCAAAGCCATGTTTCTCGGCGTCTGCCGAAACGTTGACTTCGATTAAGATCGGCACGGTACGTTCATGCGCGGTCGCCCACTGCGTGATCGCCTGGAGCAACCTGAGGCTATCCACCGACTGGACAAGGGTCACCAGCGGCAGCGTGCGCGTAATCTTATTGCGTTGTAGATGACCGATCAGGTGCCATTGCACATCGAGTTCAGCAAGTTCGGCGGCCTTCGCCCAGAGTTCCTGTGGTCGACTTTCACCTAGATCGTGACAACCGGCTTCGCACAATACACGAGCCTGCGCGGCAGAGATGTATTTTGTGACAGCGGTCAAACGAATCTCGTCCGGGGATCGACCCACCCGTTGAGCCGCTTCGGCCATTTGTTCTCGCACGCGTGCTAGATTGGAAGCAATACGATCGGCCAACGTCATGGTGTGAGCTCATTCAATTTCAATCAACTCGTCGAGCTCGCCATCGCGATAAAACCGGCCCACAAAGAACTCGCAGTTGACGTTCTGCCCCATGAACGTGCGATTGGCCACGGGCGTGAGCGATCGATAAATCAACCATTGCTCACGACCAACTTGGACGCGGTACGCTACGGCCTGATCTCGCGCAACCAACTCCAAGTGACATCCGACCGTCAATTGCCGCCAAGTTCGTGCCTTCCGCCAGCGTTTCGGACAGAGGTCGACAAACAGCGGTGCGTACAATGCCTGTCCCAACGCCTGTTGGCGCAGGCTGAAACCGTCGAACTGGCCAGCACTGCGGTCGGCCTGCCATTCTGAGAGAGCCAGTGGCATCATCCAGCCATGGTTCCGTCGCGACTTGATTCCAATCTCGGTCGTTTCATCAGCAAATTTCAGTTCAACACCATTGTGAAGGGGCAGGTTCCGACAATAGTCGATCTTACCGTCGCGGGTGCCAATTAACGCATCGGCCGAAAACACAAAACGATCTTCACGTGCTAAAAGCATCTGTCGTTGAAGACGAAAATTACCGCTAAAGCGCAATTCGAGTTCGATGTAGTCCACATCCTCATCCGAACACCAGCAAAGCTCTTCCCACTCAGAAACCACACGTAAGGCTTCGTGGTTCACGCGTATTTCCGGTACATCATCACCTGACCAAATCACGTTTTCCGCATTGCCAAGTTCAGTCACAAGTCGTGATGAATTAAACGTAACGCCAAGATACGTGGATCGAGGAGACCAGGTGCTGCGCAGAACTGCGGCTTCACCCCACTCAGAATGCTCGCCCGTGCTGGGCAGTTCATACCGGCTTTCGCTCGCTTTGCGTTTGCCGGTTGCACAGTCGTAGACCTCCTGATCAATGTCGTCCCCACCGATTTCCAATGCTGCCTTGAACAACGAATCGCCTGTCACGGCCAGATCCATCCCGTCTTCGAAGACCAGGCTTCCGTCCGCCCTCCGCCAGCGAAGCGTTTGACGTACGAGCCATTCGTATTGCAAACGAGCCTTCTTTTTGATGCGACCGTGACGAATCTGTTTGTCCAGGTACATGCAGCGCGTCCAACACGCAAGCAGCGAACGCCATTGGGGGATGTATCGCGCGTGGGGCATTCCCTCACCGTCAAGCAACTCGACAATGCCGCCGGCTATGGCCTGTCTTGCTTCCGACGCCAAATCAGCACAGACCTCAACTCGCGGAAGGCAGTATGCCAGCGTCAACGAGCACTCTCCCGCCAGCAACTGCGACAAGAGGGCGTCATCGGGGCGGTCCAGATCGGACTGCAGCACCTGCGTTGATTCGACGGCGGTGTTAAGCAGGAACGCGAACAGATCCCACCAAACTTCAGCGGGCAGTCGAATCGCGAGGCGAGATAGCGCGTGGGTCCAGGCCAGCGACTCCATGGCGAAACTAAGGTTGATCTCGCCATGTGCCGAGACTGCCAACCAATCCGTGACGACCGCCGACCAGTCAGCCGGTTCGCGCCGATTCCAATGTCGCTTTAAACCATCCAACAACGCCAGATGTTCAATCGTGGCGGCATCACTCGACTTGTGCAGTGCCCACTGCAAGGGGTTAACCTGCTGATGGACGAGCTTGCGGAGCGGGAGAGGTCGTTTGCGATCGGCCAGCTTCTCGGCCCAAGCCTCCCATGGCGCATGGGCTTCGATCCCTGACAGAAATTGATTACCTTGCTTTCGTCCGAAACCGTGAACCGTCCCTGATGCGACAATCCGTGACTTTGAGTCTGACGGATGCTCCGTTGTCGATTCCATGCAACGCGTTCCTTTCCGTGCAGCAATCCGATCGATCGGAAAAAACATCGAGAAGGGAAGATGTCGCCCCTTCGAGATTCATGCTCAAATCGCCGCTGACTGAGCCATCCCGCTACTTTATCAGTAAAAAACCCAACGGCAACGCCTAATCCGAATGCCAAAAGGTGTTTTCCCCAAGCAGTCAAAAGGGCTAAGTTAAAGGTGCCCGGCAGGTCAGATCCCGCCACTTAATCGTCGGCAACCGAATGAAGAGGAGCAGCAGATGTCGGTAGTCACCATCGTAAGATCGCTAGTCATTACAACGACCGTTCTGGTCGCTTTCGGTTCCTGTAGTGAAGCAGATACGAAGACGGAGGAGGCGGCTCAGCAGAAGGCGCCCGATCCCGAAGGCAGGGTGCGTCTGTCGCCAACCGACGAAGTCTGGATCGACGCCAAAAAGAAAGAAGTCATCGTGGGGGGAAAGATCTGTTTTCGAAAGGGGCTACTCGAGATGTTTGCCTGCCCCAAGGGCACGAAAGAACATGAATCGGTGGTCGCCGTAAATTCGAAGGCCTACCTTGTCCACACCGGTTTGCTCGCCATTGGTGCCAAACCGGGCACGCCGGTTCAATACCAACCCGAGTATGTTGCCGCGACCGGTACCCCGATCAATGTCGAAGTGGAATGGACGACCGCCGACGGCAAGACAATCCGGCGGCGTGCTCAAGATATGGTTCGTCATCTCAGGACGAGAAAGCCATTGCAGGAAGATTGGATCTTTGCCGGAAGTGGGTTTTGGGAGGACGAAACAACGGGCAAGAAGTACTATCAGGCAGAGGGAGGTGAATTGATCTGCGTATCGAATTTCTCCACCGCCATGCTGGACTTACCCGTCGAGAGTTCGCAGGCAAACTCGAATCTCCTGTTCGAGGCGTTGAGCGACAATATCCCCGAGTTGGGGACCGACGTGCGGCTGATTCTATCAGTCAAGAAGGACGAGAAAGCCGATTGACGCAATGTATCGCGACGCCAAGACTGCGAGGTCGTGACGACCCTTGCAGCTTTGGCACCTAGCGCAGACAGTGTTTGAGCATCTCCTCGGGCGTGCTGACATAGCTGGTATAGAACGGCCCGAATTCCGCGTATCGTGCACTCGCCTCGTCGAACCTCATCGCGTAGACGATCTCGATTATAAACTGCGGATTCGCCGCCCAGAGCGTGACGCCCCATTCCCAGTCATCGATTCCGACACCGACCGTAATCAGCTGTGAGACTTTGCCGGCAAAACTCATCCCGCTCTTGGCGTGCTCGTTCATCATTCGATTTCGCTCTTCGAACGGCAGACTGAACCAGTTTTCGCCAACCTTACGCTTCTTGTTCATGGGATAGAAGCAGGTGACCGGCCACGACGGGAAATCGGGCGTCAGCCTCTGCCGCCGCATCACCGGTTCACGACGTTGGTAGGCGTTGACCTTGGCCTGAAAGGCATCGCTTCCCTCTTGCTCGCCCTCGTCGATCAGTCGCTGTGCGTACTGTTCCAGCGAGGGAACGTATTCCGAGATCTCCGTGATCGAGACAAACGAGTACGTGGGAATCAACGCGTGGCCGAAATGACCTGACATAACACGCTGATGGACGGCATCGATCTTGAGCGGATCAGGGTCCATCACCATCAAGCCGAAGTCGGCACGGTGGCCGCTGACAATCGAGGTCTGAAGCCGCTCAGGAGCATGCTCGCTATCGGGTTGCAGCAGAGCAGCTAGTTCTTCGCTCGCCTCTTGCCGTTGACCGGCTGGCATCTGCGCCACGACGGCTCGATTGAACTGATAGTAGAGATGCGTGCAGTGCCAACCTTCGTCTGGCGTCACCGATGGCTCGACGCGAGTAGGCACAGGTCGTTGACCGGTCATTGATGGCGATTCCTCCAACAGCATTACCGCGAGTCTGCGGAGGAAATCATATCACGGACCGGCATCCGTCGACAGGTGGTCGCATGCGGCGGATGTTGGTTGAGGGACCTACTCGACAGCGTTAACCAGATCACCTACCAAACGAGTCAACACCTCGTGCGTCACCTGAGCTGTCGTTCGCTCACGCGTTGCGCCGGGCTTCTTTAGGTAGCGACACAGCTGAAGGGAACCAGGGCGTGCCAGCAACTCGTAATAACTCTTGCCTTCGTCCGAGGCGTGAGGCCGATCGGACCGCATCTGCACGGTTGAATGGTCCGAATCGACTTCCACCGTGCGAATGGGCTCAAGCAAGTAGGTAATACGACTTGCCAACTCGTCGGCCAACTTCTGCAGTTCGTCCGTTGAACGATTTTGAAGTTGCTGACATTGGTAGTCAATCAACTCGAAACCGCAACCGATCGAGTCGACGGCAATCAGTGAGATGTTCAACTGATTTCCGCCATCGGCCGCGACAAGGCACGTAGGTGCTTCCTTGCTCTTGGTCGCTTCCAGCTGATTCGCAAACTCAGTCAAAATACTCATGGCATTCTTTCTCCCGCAAAATCATTCACCATCCTGCGGTTGATAGGACTCCTTCGACTGGCTGGCCGTATGCTCCGATCCATCGAAGGTTAACACGGTCAGATGGTCATCCAAAACCGTTTCAATATGAACCGGACGCTTCCACAGCGCGTGCAGGTTCTCGAGTGTGCCGGCGGCGTAATCCACCTTCAGCTCCGGCCCACTGTATTGATGCTTCAGCAACAGCTCGCCACGATTCTTGTAGTTCCCATCCTGGACCTCGATGATCGGTCGTCCCAGATTGGTCAGGTTGAAAAGCAGCTGCTGCTTCACTTTCGGAAACTCGCGACTTTCTATCTCGTAGTATCCTGTGTGGTCGTTGTAGCCAAACGAGAAGAGCTTATGTCGGCGGCAAAAATCGAGTGTCAAGAACTCGTCGATAAAGGTCAGATCGTTATGGATACGTCGTACTTCGAAGATCTTTTCGCGTCCCAGGCCCGCGTTCGTATTCCAATGACGCTTTTCCTTCAGATCATCACAGTCTTCGTAGTCACGACCAAAGCAGCCTCGATTCCAGCGATCTTCGATGTCCCGAAGCAATTCGACGCCAAGCTTGTAGGGATTCAGTTGGGTGGGTGAACTGGCGAGCGTACCGGATGTGTGGTCAGCATAGGCAATCACATCGCCACTGCCTGCCAAGCCGTGTCGTGTCATGATCGTGGTGTGCCAATAAGTGGCCCAACCTTCGTTCATGATCTTGGTCTGACCTTGTGGAGCGAAATAGTACGCTTCATCGCGGATGATCGAAAGCACATCCAACTGCCATGGCTTGAGCGGTGCGTGCTGCAGCAGAAACAGCAGCACATCCCGGATGGGCGAATCCGGTATGCTGGCCGCTTGCTCGCCGTCCGCTTCCTCCTCCTCCGCCGCTAACCGTTTGCCGGCCGGATTGATAAACGGGTCCATGTAGCTCTTCGCACGAAATCGGCCGCGCTGCTGAGTATCCTCTTCTGATTCCTCCGTGTTGTCTTGGAATTTGTAGCGATCGATCGAATCGTGCCGTTTGATGAACGGCGAATGAATGTCAATCAGGTCCTCGATGCTGAGGCAAACATCAATGAACGTCTCCACCGTCTCAACGCCAAAACGATCCATATAGCGACGTATGCGGTTTCCATGGTTTGCCATCTCGTCGATCATCTTTCGATTCGTTCGGCTAAACCAGTTGTTCATTTTGAAGAAGTCGCAATGTCCGTAAACATGCGCGATGACCATCTTGTGGTCGGTCAGCGAATTACTGCTGAGCAGATAGGCATAGCAAGGATCGTTGTTGATCACGAGCTCGTAGATCTTCTGCAGACCATAAGCGTATCCCTTGGACAGACGCTCGTACTCCATCCCGAATCGCCAGTGTGGATACCGCGTGGGAAATCCACCGTAGGCGGCAACCGCATTCAGTTGATCCACGTCAACGACTTCGAAGACCGTCGGAAAGTAGTCCAGGCCGTAGTCGGTGGCGTGGGCCTCCATCTCCTGCTGAACGTCGGCAAGTTCCTGCGGCAGTGTGCGTAGGTCTGCGATGGCCATATCTACATTTCATCCTGAACCGTCAAAGGGACCACGGTAAATTGAGCATCATCAAGTGAGTGAATGACGTCGTAAAGCCTCGGTAGCTCGACCCCCAAGCGAAGGCGGGCTTGCTTAATGGCATCTGCCGGCGAAGCACTATCGACGACCACACGTGTGTGCCCGACACTGACGGCGAACTGCCCCGAAAACTCAGACCGATTCATGTCGATCATGCTGTAGTCCTTTCAAAAGAACTGCGAACTCTCATTTCCCCGTACCCAAAAACGACCGGATCGATTCGTAGATCGCATCCTTGTCTTCGATCTCCGAAAGGATCAATGTTTCGTGGTTGTCCCCAAAACGGGATTGGAGCGAGTGGATGTAGTCTCCGCTGCCGTACGGACTCTCAACCTGACCGTAGCAGTACAGATTACAGACCGGCATGATCTGCTCGTCCAACAGCTGCAGACTCTCCTTGTTATCCTCGCCCCAGTTGTCCCCGTCGGAAAACTGGAAGCAGTAGATATTCCATTCATCGACCGGATAATTCTGGCGAATTAGGTCAATACAGACTTTGTAAGCTGAGCTAATGCGTGTGCCGCCACTTTCACGCGTGTGATAGAACGTGTGTTCGTCGACTTCTTTGGCCGCTGCATCGTGAATAATGTAGCGACGATCGATCCCCTGATACTGCTTGCGAAGCCAGGCGTCGATCCAAAAAGCTTCGGTGCGGACAATCTCCTTTTGCTCGTCCGTCATCGAGCCCGAAACATCCATCATGTAAATGATCACGGCGCTGGCCTGGGGTTCGGAAACCTTGGTCCACGACCGATATCGCATGTCGTCACGAACCGGAACGATCCGTGGCTTGTGATAGTCATAAACGCCTGTCGATACCTGTCGGCGAAGCGCCTGAACGTAGCTTCGTCGAAAGTGACGCAGCGACTCAGGGCCGGTGCGACGAATGCTGTCATACTTCGCCTTTTGCTCGGAAATATTCGCGTTACCCTTGGGCTCGATCCGCGGCAGCTGGAGCTCATCGCCCAGGATCTCGGCCAATTCTTCCAGCGTGATGTCCACTTCCAGGATGTGTGCGCCAGGATCGCTGCCGGCGGCGCCGGTGCCACCTTCGTCATCGCCGCGTGCGACCGGTTGACCCGGCTCGCCTTCGCCCTGTCCGACACCGCCCGACTTGTTCCGTCCGTAGCGAAAACGCGGGACGTCCAACTGCGGAATCGGAATGCTGACGATGTCTCGTCCTTTGCGTCCAATCATCTCGCCATGGGTGACGTACTTCCGCATGTTGTCTCGGATCTTTCCCCGGACAATGTGCTTGAAACGAGTCGCGTCACGTTCAATCCGATTAGCCATACCAAACTCCGCTCGATAATCTGTCGCAAACCCGCTGAGCGCTGTCAGCCAAACAGGGACTTGCTTCGTTATTAACCTTCCTTAGTGTCACCACGCGCGAAAATGCTGGCCACGTAGTTCAAGATGTCGGTCGCACTTTCCTCGTCGTAGCCATAGTTCTGGATCAAGCGGCTCTTCACGACATCGATTTTCGCCTGAGTCTCGGCATCAACCACGTTGGAGACGAGACTGGTGAGCTTAATCGTGTCTTTTTGATCCTCGAACAACTTCAACTCCAACGCTTTGTAGAGACGCTCGTTCGTTTTGTAGTCGAACGTCTTGCCGTCGATCGAGAGCGCACCGATGTAGTTCATGATCTCACGCCGGAAATCGTCCTTGCGGCTATCCGGAATGTCAATCTTCTCTTCGATCGAACGCATCAAGCGCTCATCCGGCTCTTCGTACTCGCCGGTGAACTTGTTCTTCACCTTTTCACGTTGCGTGTACGCCTTGACGTTGTCGATGTAGTTGCCACACAACCGTTTCAAAGCATCCTCGTCGGCGGCGATGGCACGCTGGACTTCGTTTTTGAC
>CAJHYQ010000898.1_pt1 | contig 15479 bp, 12 predicted proteins | sample 9198721 | NCBI WGS metagenome assembly CAJHYQ01 (sample SAMEA7708357, study PRJEB35096) | sediment metagenome | biome: marine neritic benthic zone biome [ENVO:01000025]; feature: sediment [ENVO:00002007]; material: shallow marine sediment [ENVO:03000034] sea grass bed [ENVO_01000059] ... | reverse complement strand
GTGACAAATAGTTGTCAACCCGATGACTTCGACCATTAGTCGCATACTACAGCATTGGCCGCCAGCTAGCCAGGGCGGCTGGTCAATGGTTTATGTCATGGGCACTCACAGACCCTAGGAATTCCCATGGTGTGTTGGGACAGGCACAACGCCTTTTTGAGACAAGGCATCGCCTACTAATCTCGCTTCGTTGCTGCGACGCGCGCGGGCGTCGGCTCAGAGTCTAACATGTTGGCCGGTCCGTTTCCTTCACCGTCTTCCGGGAGTCGTGTCATGAATATCACGAATCGAGTCGTCGAAAGCTACCTAAGCTGTAAATACAAAGCGTTACTCACACTGAAAGGTGAACGTGGCAAGCTTCACGATTACGAACTACTCATGAACGAATCGGCGGAAGCTCACGGTGCCCGAGCGGATGAAGCCCTACTCCATCGCTGCAAACTTGACGTGGCGACTCGACTTTCGCGCGTTGCATACGACGACCTAAAAGAAGGACGTGAGCTGATTCTGGATTGCGCCATTGAGACCGACGAATTCCGATTCCACTTTGATGCACTAAGGAAGACGGAAGGCAGATCGTCATTGGGATCATTTCACTACCAACCTGTACTGTATTGCCAGGACGAAACGTGTCTTGAGGGACGAAGAACCGCATTGACTTGTGGCGGGTTTGTGCTTGCGCAGCTCCAACGGGTTAGGCCACCCACCGGCCTGCTCGTTGTCGGTGAGAAGTGCCGCCTGTCGCGAACTCGGCTGACGCAACACTACGACAAGGCCCAAAATGTCCTCGATGAGCTCAAGCGGATCACCGTTGGGGACGTCACGCCGTCCGTGCGACTCAATAAGCATTGCGATGTATGCGAGTTCCAAAGTCGTTGCGAAGCTGAAGCGAAAGAGAAGGACGATCTCAGCCAGTTGCGGCGCATTTCCGACTCAGACATCGAGAAGAACAAGGCGAAAGGGATATTCACGCTTAACCAACTATCGTACACATTTCGCCCGCGCCGCCGCCCCAAATCGCTTCAAGTCCGACCACTGCCTTACTATCACGCGTTACAGGCCCAAGCGATTCGGGAGCAAAAGGTCTACGTTCTAAGTCGGCCTACAATCCCTTCGGCCACGACGAGCGTGTACGTGGACATGGAAGGCAATTCAAATGCAACATCCATCTACCTGATCGGCGCTTTGATAGTTGTCGACGGCCAGGAAGCATTTCATTCGTTTTGGAGCGACACGCCACAAGAAGAGGCGCAGCTGTTTGGACGCTTCTTTCAGTTACTCGCGTCTCTTCATGACCCTTACTTATTCCACTACGGGAACTACGAAAACGCCGCCATGAATCGAATGCTGTCTACTGTGCAGTCGAAAAAGGCGGTAAAAAAGGTCACGCAGAACTCGACAAACGTATTGTCGTCAATCTACGCGAACGTCTACTTTCCCACTTATTCCAACAGCCTCAAAGAAATCGCACCGTATCTTGGATATTCCTGGTCTGATCCATTGGCGTCTGCTTGGCAAAGTGTCGTCTGGAGAATGCGCTGGATGAGAACCGGTGACAGTCAATGGAAAAACAAGCTGCTGCAATACAACCGCGAAGATTGTGAAGCTTTGCAGACTATCGTAACCTACGTCTCCCACCTCGCGACGGACAACGATGTTCAATCGCCGGATGAACCGGTTGCTCTCGTCGAGAATTTGCGACACAAGGAGGACTTCGGCAAATGGGGCGAGCGAAAGTTCTCCATCAACGAGTTCCGTACGATCGCAGACTGTGCCTATTTCGAATACCAGCGGAGCAAGGTGTTCTACCGCACGTCTCCCAACTTGAAGAGGGCTGAGAGGCACAGCTGTAAACGACGTTCGCCGAAGATCAGGCCCAATGCGGTTGTCGACCTGAAGCCTCGAAAGTGTTGGCGTTGCAAGGGGACCGACATCACGGCTAGTCCCATTCGCACACACATGAAGCACCAGTGGGACCTGCGTTTCACCAACGGCTGTATCAGACGTTGGGTCACCCGTTACAGAACGCCGTTCTGGCACTGCAATCAATGCAATACCCCGATGTTCCCGAGGATATACAAGAGCAAACCGCGATTTGGGCACAATCTCGTCTCTTGGGCGATGTACCAGCATGTTGTTAACAAGATGTCGTTTGAAGCCATTGAATTGGCATTTCGAGAGTGCTTCGGTATGAGAATCGACTACTCGACGATTCATGGGTTTAAGGCGAGAACCGCTCGATACTACAAACGAACATACAATCAGTTGCTTCAGAGAATCGTGTCTGGTCGTCTGATTCACGCCGATGAAACCAAAGTCAAGCTGAAACAGCAGATAGGATATGTTTGGGTATTCACAAGCATGGAAGAAGTGTTCTACACATTCAGATCGACAAGGGAAGGGGCGTTCCTGCGGACTATGCTCGAAGGATTTCGCGGCGTGCTCGTTAGCGACTTCTATTCCGTCTACGACTCTTTAGACTGTCTGCAACAGAGATGCCTCGTCCACTTGATGTGGGACATGAATTCCGACCTGCTAAAGAATCCCTTTGACCAGCAATTGAAGGAGATTTGCACATCATTCGGAAACTTAATGCAGGCAATCGTCGCAACGGTAGATCGCTTCGGCCTTAAGTCACGATTCTTGCGACGACATAAGAGAGACGTTCGTCGTTTCTTCAAGCACATCGAGAGCGCGGACAATTCGAAGGTTGCGGTACACTATCGTGAGCGACTGAAGAAAAACAGGGACCGGCTGTTTACCTTTCTTGAGCACGACGGAGTTCCTTGGAATAACAATAACGCGGAGCATGCGATTAAACCGTTTGCAAAATACCGACGACTGGCCCAAAGGTCACTGCATCCAAACGGCCTGCAGGATTACTTGGTGCTACTCAGCATCTGGCAGACATGCGAGTACAAAGGAGTATCATTTCTCGACTTTCTTCTGTCGAGAGAGCGAGACATTGACACGTTTTGCCAAAAGGTCTGGTGAGTTTGTCCGTGGCTGGCGTTCGATCGCGTGTAAGAACTCATCTCGTCAATCAAAGTCCCGGATACGGGGCAACATGGGGACTGCTTTAGAGGACCCGCAGCCGTTGCGAGGCATTGCACTTCGTTGCGTTTGCGACTTATTCTCCTGGACATCAATTCTCAGGCTTCCTTAGGCATGAGAATTGAGAATAAGTCCAACCAGTTCCCCGTAGGTCCAACAATCGTGTTTGTTGCGGTGACTTGCGTTCCGTTGCGATGTACGACCTTCTTACTCGCCATCAATTCCCAGACTTCCCTAGAGCATGAGAATTGAGAAGAAGATCCACCAACTCCACGACCTGTTGACGTTGTTGGTTGTTTAGCTTGGGCCAAGCTTCAGCGATGGAGATCAGCTGAGCGTCCGCGAGTGCACCACCTGTTGCACCACCCCCGGGAGACTGGTACTGTTTTTCTGGTGCTGATAAGTGACTGTTCGACTCCCCTAGGGGGTACTCGACCGCATCAACAAAGCCCGAGGACTTGGCACTTCCGCCGTTTGCTCGGGTTTTTTTGCGCATCGATTACGAGCCGCTGCAATCTATCTCCGCAGTTGCGGCACCACCCCAAAGCTGCTGCCGAAAATCTAGTCTGACGCGGTCGATGTGGCCGAAGCAGGTTCGCACCGGTCAGATTCGTGCGTCGGAGGCTCGGCACGAATCGACATCCTCGTTGCGCGCGGTGATGGTCTCATCTCAAGCACGTGAGCGCGTGATTCCGTATCTAACGGCGGGCGATGTGACCGCCGGGCGCAGGCTATCTATCTACCGTTTTCAACAGCGGGCAATTTCACCGCCGCGCGCAGCCCCAGAACCGGGGCAATTTTGGTGATCGTCATAGAGCTAGACCACGTCAGTGCTGTCAAGCACATTGAGATCGGTGTCCCCGAAAGCTTGCACAATGTCGCAACTCTTCGGCTACTGCGACGTGCGACAGTCACCGCTGAGGCTGAAGAAGTCCTGCAAGCGAATTCAGCGCCGGTCTCTTCAGGTGTGGTGTAACCCATATCGTGGTACGCTTGTTCGACGGCAGCGGGCTCCAGCTATTGAATCAATTTCCTCTTGAGTCGACTGAGAACTTCCGTCAACGCCACATTCTTGGAAATTAAGCGATGCAACCGCCTTCGCTATGATCATGCGGATATGATCAACCTTCAGGTGACGAGCGAAAAGGGTGTCGCATGAGACGTCTGAACTTTCGACGCTGCTTCCGATTGGAAGAGCTTGAATCGCGGCGTATGCTGGCCGTCGTTCAGCCCGGTGACTCGCCACAGTCCTGGAATATGGGAGCGCGCTGCCGGCAAATTCAGATTGTGGCAAATTGTTGTTGGACCTCACCGTCGATGGCGCAATACAAGGCGGCGGGACGCTGGGAACGGTATCTCTGAGCTGCAACCTCATCAATGATACGCCGGCAACGGACGGCGACTTCAACCGAGACGATCTGGTCAATCACGACGACGTCCATTTGCTTTGTCTGGCGATTCGGTCGGCCACATCGAGGACCTTGTACGATGTCAATGAAGATAACGCGATTGATCCTGAGGACATGACGCATTTGATCCAAGGGATCATGAAGACTTCCTTCGGCGACGCCAACCTGGACGGCAGATTCGACTCTTCAGATTTCGTTCAGGTATTCGTCGCCGGTGCGTACGAAGACCATTCGATTGACGCCACATGGGCCATGGGTGACTGGAACTGTGACGGTAAATTCGACTCGTCGGATCTTGTGCTCGCGTTCAAGTTAGGTGGCTACACCACAGGGGCCGCGACCGCATAGGTCAGCATCAGTCCAGCTGGTGTCGACCGTTCGATCGCGCTTGGGATCGCGAGCCACGTGACCACCGCGTACCAAAACTCGGTAGCCCGGCTCCCAGCGGTCCGGGATGGCCATCATCAATCGCTCACACGGCCGTTCCCTTGGCGCTGAGGCTTCAAGCGGCCAAAGAGACGAACGATAGCACAAGAAGGAATCCTCACATGGCGGTTTTTTCCCGATGATCGTGAGCAGTTGGCATCCAGCGTAAGTTTTTGGTTGCCCGCGAGCGGAGATAGTGTATTTTGGATCCGGTTCTTGAGACGATACACCGCCAAGAAAGGCTCCGGGCTCATGATTCAGCATTGCATAGTTCTTGTTGTCGCCGCGCTTGTCGTTGTTGTGTGTTCCGTGCCAGCCTCAGGCGAGGGCACTTTGGTGGCTCACTATGAATTCGAAGACCCCGATGACCTCGGCAAAGATAGTTCGGGAATGGGCAATCACGCCGACGAAGTCTTTGAAGTGGAACAAGTGGATGGACAGATTGGCCAGGGTGCCTTCTTTGATGAATCCCTAGGCAGCAGTTTTGTCAAGTTCGATGGCCTGGAGGGATTCACGAGCAAGCCGGGCGTAACGTTGGCTGCCTGGGTCAGTCTCGACCCAGCCACAAATGGATTCGACGGAATCATCAGCCAGGACGGGGGCGGGTGCTGCGAACACCGAATTCTATTGCACCCCAATCAACAGCCGTTTATCAACCTAAGCGAGCACGACGACCGTCATCTTACGGCCGCGCCGTTTTTCGAATTCGAGGATTGGATGCATATCGCCATGACCGGTATGGACGACGAGGCTGGTGGATTCGCTGAGGCCCGTGTGTATGTCAACGGTGAGGAAGTCGACGACAGCCCACAGGAATTTCCGGAGATGGATGACGGATCGACCTGGAACACGTATTTGGGCGCTGGCGAAAATGGCAACGTCCACCTTCTCACCGGTGCCCTGGACGATGTCCGTATCTACGAAGGCGCGCTGACGGAAGAAGAAATCCAAGAGATCATGATGGGGACCGTGGATATTGCGGGTGACTACAACGGGGATCGTGCGCTCGATGTCCTGGATATCGACCTCCAGTCGGCCGAGATGAAGAAGGATCCGGCGGACCAGGATCTGGCAAAGTTCGACCACAACAATGACGGGGAGATTAATGTCGGAACACCTGGGGCCGACACGACCAAGTGGGGTGACCGCCTGATCTGGATCAGAAACCTCCGCGAGACGTCGGTCGGCGATTCGAATCTCGATGGCATATTCGATAGCGGTGACTTGGTCCTTGTCTTCGCCGGTGGAAAGTACGAAACCGGAGACATGGCGGGTTGGGCCCTCGGTGATTGGGACGGCGACATGGCGTTCGGCAGTGGCGATCTCGTCTTTGCCTTCTCCGATGGTGGCTATGTGGCAGGTGCCGCACCCGCCGCAGTGCCAGAGCCATCAGCATGCGCACTGCTGCTCATCGGGTGTCTGTTTCGTCCGCTATTCAGACGAAAAAGGTCGTAGAAAGGCAAGGTCGACAGACGGGGACGGATTCGACCGCAAAGTGAGGTGCGTTTTTGAATCAGAGGCCGTCTCCCGTGATTGCTCGCGCTGATCTGCTCGTCGCGCTCGCCCTCGGAATTGCGACGTTTCTCTCCGGCTGCGTCAAGCCGAACTTCAAGCCGTCCGATCCTGATCCGGTAGAGGAAATCGTCGTCGAGCATCCGGTTACCGGCGGAATTCGACGCCAGCCGCTCGCCCCCCGCAACGTCAGCAGCCGTACTCTTTTTCAGCGCGTCCCGGCCGATCAGTCGGGTCTCGACTTCGTTCACCATTGGGATCCGATAGACAAACTCGACCGCGACCAGATCGCGACGGCTTTTGCTGGCGGCGCGGTTGCTCTGGGCGACATCGACAACGACGGACTGCCTGAGGTCTTCCTAACCCGACCACACCACGGGTCGGTTCTCTACCGAAACCTGGGCAACTTCAAGTTCAAAGACATCACCGAGGAGGTCGGAATTCAAGCCGCGCTTGTCGACCATTGGGCATCCGGGGCGACCTTTGTCGACATTCAGGGCGACGGCCACCTTGACCTCTATGTGTGCGGATATCGTTCCGCAAACAAGTTGTTCATCAACAACGGTAAGGGAAGCTTCGTCGACCGAGCGGAACAATTTGGTCTCAACTTCGCGGGCGCTAGCGTCATGATGAGCTTCGTCGATTACGACCGCGACGGAGACCTTGATGCTCATCTGCTCACCAACCGGCTTTCCGGACAATACCGACCCGGTGGCCTCGAGTTCCAGATCGTCGATGGAAATGCAATCACCCCCGAACCGTACCGCGACGAGGTCGGTGCCATCCTCAAGAAAGACGGCAGTCTGTATCCATTTGATGCCGGCCAAGCCGACCGACTTTTTCGCAACGACACTGAGCCGGAGCAAGGAACGCCGCGGTTCACCGACGTATCCGAGAGCGCCGGTTTGTCAGGCCACTGGCAGGGACTCTCGGCCACGTGGTGGGATTACAACTCCGATGGTTGGATCGACCTCTATGTCGCCAACGACTTTTTCGGCCCCGATCGTCTCTACCGCAACAACGGCGATGGAACCTTTTCCGATGTGATCGAAGCTGCGGTGCCGAACACGCCGTGGTTCTCAATGGGTAGCGACACCGGGGACCTAAACGGCGACGGTCAGCTGGACTTCATCGCCAGCGACATGGCGGCGACGACGCACTACCGGCAGAAAATCAACATGGGCGACATGGACGCGGAAGGCTGGTTCCTCGAGCACGGATTACCTCGACAGTACATGCGCAATGCGGTTTACATCAATAGCGGCACACCACGATTCCTGGAGGTCGCGCAGATGGCTGGGCTCGCGGCCACTGACTGGACCTGGGCTGTCAAGATTGTCGACTTCGACGGCGACGGCGACAACGATGTCTTCTTCTCCAACGGCATGACGCGTGATTTCTTTCACGCGGACTTACGAGAAAACGTGCGCGAGATCCGAAATCGTACAGGCAAGAATCGTTGGAGCGACTTCCCTCCGCTCAAGCAACGTAATCGGATGTATCAGAACCGCGGCGAGTTAGTGTTTGAAGAGATCTCGCGCGAGTGGGGCATCGTGGAGAAAACGGTCAGTTTCGGTGCTGCAACCGGCGACCTTGATGGCGACGGCGATCTCGATTTGGTCGTGAACAATTTCCGGGATGCGGTCGATCTGTACCGCAACACCTCGACGAGCGGCAACATGATCAAAATCGCGCTGCAGGGATCCGGCGCAAACATTCATGCTGTCGGCGCGGAGATTCGGGTGAAGACGGGCATCGATGAACAGGTGCGGGTATTGCAACCAGTGCGAGGTTTTCTGGGTTGTGACCCGGCTGAGGCGGTCTTCGGACTCGGAGAGGAAACGACAGTACATCAGTTGACCGTCCGCTGGCCCTCTGGCAAGGAACAAACAGTGAGCAATCTGGCGGCAGGGCATTGCTATTTCATCGCCGAAGAGGAGGCCGCTCCTCCGATCGTCGCGCTGCCACCACCAGATACTCTCTTTGCCGAGCGCCGCATGCCCAAACGGCTGCGCCATGTCGAGCGCGAATTCGATGACTTCGCCGTCCAGTCGCTTCTGCCGAACAAGCTTTCGCTGATCGGGCCGGCCATGGCTTGGAATGACATGGACGGAAATGGCAAGCTCGATTGCTTTCTTGGTGGGTCCTACGGCCATCCCGCACAGCTTTGGCTGCAGTCGGACGAGGGAAAATTGTTCCGTCAACGAATTCCCTTCTTCGTCGATCATGTAATGCGCGAGGATGTGGATGCAGCGATTTTTGATGCCGACGGAGACGGCGACCTCGATATCTATGTCGTGTCAGGAGGCGTCGAGGGTACTGTCGACAGCGGTCAATATCAGGACCGCCTGTACTTGAGCGTCGAGGACGGTCTGAGCGTCGCGCCGGACGGCGCGCTGCCCGACATGAACTTCAGCGGTGGCTGCGTTGCGGCTGGCGACTTCGATGGCGACGGTGACAAGGATCTGTTCGTTGGCGCTCGCGTGATCCCAGGCAAGTATCCGATATCCACCGCGAGCAGATTGTTAGTCAATGATACACCCGCCACGCACAGACCAGTTCGATTCGCAGATGCACCGTCGGGCGTGGCCTCGACGCTCACTGACGCTGGAATGGTAACCGGCGCGATCTGGTCCGATGCCGACTCGGACAACGACCTCGACTTGTTAGTGACGACTGAATACGGCCCAGTACGGTTTTATCGCAACGAGAGTGGGAGATTGGTCGATGCAACCAGCGCCGCTGGGCTTGCAGGGCGTCTCGGGTGGTGGACCTGCATCGCCGCGGAAGATGTCGATGCCGACGGCGACACCGACTACGCAATTGGGAATTTTGGCTTGAACACCAAATACCACCCGACCAAGAAGCAACCACAGTTGTTGTATTACGGCGACTTCGCTGGCTTGGGACAATTGCATTGTGTTGAGGCCCATCTGGACGATGACATACTTGTTCCCAACCGGGGCCGCAGTTGCTCGAGCCGTGCAATGCCGTTCATCGCAGAGAAGTTTGAGAACTTTCATTCGTTCGCCACCGCCGACCTCGCCGAAATCTACTCTGCAGAAAAGCTTCGAAGTGCGATCAAATTGGAGGTGAATGAACTATCAAGCGGCATGCTGCTCAACGACGGCAACGGAAGATTCGAGTTCAGCCCCTTGCCGCGGCTAGCGCAGGCTGCTCCCAGTTTCGGTCTCGCATTTCTGGATGCAAACGGCGACGGCAAGATCGACCTCTACGTCTCACAGAACTTCTACGGTCCGCAGCGCGAAACTGGCCGGATGGCCGGTGGTGTCGGACTGCTGCTGTTGGGTAACGGCAACGGGAGCTTCCGAGAACTCAAGCCAAGGCGGAGCGGCATCGTCATCCCCGGTGATGCGCGCCGTGCTGTCGCTCTGGACGTCAATGGCGACGGCAATGATGACCTCGCTATTGCGGTCAACAACGCCCCGGTTAGGCTTATGCAGAATCGGCGAGGCGAAGAGCGCGATTGAGCCGTTGCTATGACAGGCGACCCCTCAAGTGGAGTTTCACGCGGTCGAACCAAGCCAATTAGCTTCGTGTTCAAGTCTGGGCGCTTCAACGTCAGCTCCGTTAGTCCGCCAACTCGGATACCTCAAACGTTCTGAGATTGTGCGTCCTGCCCTGCTGCAGTAGTCGCGCCGACGAGGAGAAACGACGATTCGACAAGATGCGGTGGACACATGGCCGCCGCTAGAACAGCAACCTGCAACCTACTTCGGTCCGACACGCCGATAGCACTGCGCCTATGGTGCGAAAGTTGATTTGACGGGCATCGACGCCGTTCTTGATTCTCCAAAACCTCTGCTTATCGCTTCTTCCTTACTCCGCTTTGTGCGGCTACTATCATCTGCAACCGCAAGGATGGGCGCCGCACGACGAATAACAGATAGGAAATCACCGTCGAGCGTGTCGATGCGCGCGGACGCTATCTGTAATCCAAGGAATAGTTACCTTGAACGTCCTCACCGGCAAGCTTCGACGTCTATTTCACCTGGCTCGACACCACGAGGTCGACTCCTCCCTGAAACGCTTTGAACGGACGTTGCAGGTTATCAACCGTGTCGACCACGGACATCTGGATGAATGTGGACTTCGCTCTTTGGTCGGAAAATTCCGGCGGCGAGCCAAAGTGGAGCCATTGGAGAATCTTGTCGTCGACGTCTTCGCAACCGTACGTGAAGCGGCTAGTCGAGTTCTCCAAATGCGACCGTATGATGTGCAGGTGCTGGCGGCCTTGGCGCTGCACAACGGAAGAATCGTCGAAATGCAGACCGGTGAAGGGAAGACCCTTGCCGCCGTACTTCCCGCGTGTTTACACGCGTTGTCGGGACGTGGCGTGCACGTACTGACGTCTAACGATTATCTAGCACAACGCGATGCCGAGTGGATGGGTCCCGTCTATCGCCATTTGGGTTTTAGAGTGTCATACGTGACTCAAGGAATGTCGGCGGCCGAGCGACGTACGGCGTACGGCGCTGACGTTACGTACGTGACTGCCAAGGAGGCCGGATTCGATTTTCTGCGGGATCAGCTATGCGCGTCGACCGAAGAAGAGGTCCACCGCGGGTTTCACTTCGCGATTGTTGATGAAGCCGACTCAATCCTGATCGACGAAGCACGAGTACCACTCGTCGTTGCAGGCCAGACTCGCGAGGACATCGCTCAGTTGGGTCGAATCGCTCAAGTCGTGGAAGCTCTCGTCAAGGACGTTGACTACGAAACGGATGGCGAGTGTCGAAACTCACATTTCACGTCTGGCGGCCTGAATCGAATTCAAGACTCGCTCGGCTGCGGAGAGCTGCATAGTGACGAGAACGTCGAGCTGCTGACGAGGCTCACCCTAGCGCTGCAGGCGAAGGCCTTGCTCCACCGAGACGTGGACTATATCGTGCGAGACGGACGAATCGAGACGCTCGACGAGTTTACGGGACGCGTCGTCGACAACCGACGCTGGCCGTTTGGGCTTCAGGCCGCGCTCGAGGCCAAAGAGCATGTTCCAGTTCAGCCGCAGGGAACGATTCTCAACTCGATCACGCTGCAACACTTCCTGGAGTTCTATGATCGCAGGTGCGGAATGACGGGCACGGCGCAGGCGGCCGCCGAGGAGTTCTTTGAATTCTACGGCATGCGCACGGCCGTCATTCCGACTCATCAACCATGTATTCGAGAGGACCAGAGCGACCTGATCTTCGCGTCGAAAGAGGCCAAGAATCGAGCGATCACGACCGAGGTCGCGGCACGATATCGCGAGCGTCGCCCTGTGCTGGTCGGAACAGCGAGTGTTGCGGAATCTGAGACGCTTGCCGCCATGCTTGCCGCCGATTCGGTTCCCTGCCAGATCCTCAACGCCAAGAACGATCGCATTGAGGCGGAGATTGTTGCTAACGCGGGTGACCTGGGGGCGGTCACGATTTCGACGAACATGGCGGGCCGCGGCACAGACATTCGGTTAGGTGGGAGCGACGAACGTCATCGGTCGCAAGTCGTGGAACTCGGCGGCTTGTGCGTCATCGGGACCAGCCGATTCGAGAGCCGCAGGATCGATGACCAGTTGCGAGGTCGGGCTGGTCGGCAGGGCGACCCGGGTACGTCCAGATTTTTCGTCAGTTTGGAAGACGATTTGATACGACGGTACGGCGTCCGCGATACCCTCAAGGACAAGCATCCTTCCGGCTCGACCCCGCTGGACGACACAGCCGTGGGCGAGCGAATCGCCCACATTCAGCGCGTGATCGAAGGCCAGTGCTTCGAAATCCGGCGCACATTGCGCCAGTACTCGTTCGCGCTGGAGAAACAGCGACGGCTGATCGAGCAGTGGCGTCGCGAACTCCTGACCAACGAGTCATCCTCAATGGTCAACAGTCGTTTACCTGAACGATACCAGGAATTGGTCGAGCGATTTGGCAACTCAATCGTCCGTCAGGTCGAGGCGCAGATCTGGTTGTGCACGATGAATCACGCGTGGTCGGATCACCTGGAATACGTTACGGAGACTCGCGACAACATCTATCTCGTCAGCATGGGCGGACTGAACGCCTTCGACACATACAATCAGCGGATCAATACAGCGTTTCGCAGACTTCGTGAGCATGTTGACGAGACCACCGTCAACACGTTTTCCAGCGTCACCGTGACCGAGCAGGGTGTTGATCTGGAGAAGGAGGGATTGGCTGGACCGTCGTCGACGTGGACGTACATGATCAACGACAATCCCATGGGTCACGTCTTCCAGCGTATGTCACGCAGCATCAAGCGTCTGCTCAAGCGCACGTAGCTCCTCTGCTGCTCGTCGGTCTAGATCCTGCAACTCGAATGCTTGCGAGCTGTTCTTCCCTCCATTTTTGACGGGCCCCCGTTCGGTAGCGAGCGCGAGGAGACGGATTGGACAAGACAGAACGCCGTCAATTGGCAGTGCCGGTGGGTCACGATCTTCTTGCCTCCCGGAACTTTGTGTAGAGGATTGCGGGCGCCTCACCGCCAGCCTGCTTCGGCGGTCGCGATCATTTTCGAATATTTCCGCAATTCGTGTTCCTAACGGGCTAGCTATCAAGTGCCTCCGCACTGCCGGACTACGGTCCCCCTCAGCACATCTGGCGCACTGGATTGCCAACAAGAAACACACAAGGCGTCGTGCGTGGAGAGCGAAAACAGCTTTTTGGTTTGTCCACATCGATGATTCGTCCTTTCAGGTGGCTTACGGGACGTCGGCGACTACAGCGTTGACCTCGCAATTCGGAGCTTGCTGACTGAAAGTGGTGACTCCGCCTGGCGTGACTCCGGTCCGCTGCGCGTAGATCTCCTCAAGGCAGGCATACATCGTCGCCGTATTCCGCCATTCGTCATGCCAGTCTGAGACGGTAGTCTGATCTCGCCGGCGTTGGTTTGACGTTGGAAGTTCCCGAGGAACGTTGGCCGTTGAATCGTGTGCATCGAAGGCTACGCTATGCAACAGTTCAAATCAACGATTTAGAGTATACCCTCATACGCTGCCCATCACGCCAATCTGGTGTTACCGAATACTCATACGTCCACTGCTCGCGTTCGTAGAAACGTATGGCTCCGGCATTATCGTCACGCACATGTAGCCAAAGATTCAATTTTCCAAGGGACTTGGCCTTGTGTTCGGCAGCACGAATAAGCTGCGTTCCAACCCCACTGTTTCGAGAATCGATAGCGACGCTGATTATCTCCAAATAGGCGTTGCCGTCGCTCTGCAATCTTACGGTGTCGGCATCAACTACCCAGCCGTATTCAGGTCGGAAGTTCGTGTGCACAACTAGCCAACCCAATACGATTCCGTCCGTGTCCGCAACCAGGCTAAAGGCGTCGCCAGAGGCTAAGCACTTGAGTAGCTCGGGAGAATTACAAAGGTCCGAATCGTCCATAAGGCATTGGACTTGGTTCGCGTCAGCAGGAAGATCTAGTGCTCGGACCGAGACAGTCATTGAATATGAGAACCAGTAGTTCGAACTTGAAACTAGACCGAAAGTCTCTTGATCTGCAGATTGCAAGTTCTGTGCACTGAACCGACCAAGAAAGCGGGTTATCTCCACCCGGTCAGCGCGCACCGAGGTACGCCTGAAGGTGTGATGATGCCGGAAACGCGATTGCCCTCCAATCTCGCCAACGCGACGCGGTGCGGATCTGCTTCACTTGCTGACTCATCGTCGGAACTACTTGCGTACGGTACGTGCTCTCACCAGTGGGCATCAATTCCCGGCGTTCAAGCTCCGCAAGATCGCAAGCAAACACTTGCAGCTCCAATTCAACATTGTCGATGAGTGAATTCGTTACGGCTTTCCCGATCTTTGGTCGCGGGATGGTCGCGTAGCGCCAAACGGCGGGGCAAACGAGGAGCAAGACTGCGAGACACGCAATCAGTAGCAGGCTTGACCGAATTGAGACTTGATACCGCCTCCGGCGGACAGGTGCATCCATGAGTTTCCCTTGACACTGACTGATCGTATTAGGCTCGATTGATCAAGACAATCTCGGTATTCGGAAAACGGTGGTGGTTTGTTCGGGCGCCGAGCGAAGGGATGAGAGAAAGGCGGACTGAGGCTATTCATTCAGCGGCTTTGGCGGGCAACTTCCTAAAACAAAAGACGGGCGAACCTAGAGTAAGTCTGGGATCGGATTGCCCGCCGGCAGAATTGGAATAGGCCGTCGCGATGCGTCGTAGAGCACATCCCGATGATCAATGTTCAATACGTGATAGATCGTAGCCAACACGTCGCCAGGGGAAAACGGTTTGCTGGTGGGATACGCGGCATGCTTGTCTGTCGTACCAATCATTTGGCCCATTTGAAGTCCGCCGCCGGAGAAGAATGCGAACATCGCGCCGGGCCAATGGTCTCGTCCCGCGTCTTTGTTGATCAGCGGAGTACGACCGAACTCACCCATCACGTTGACCAACACTCGCTTCTCCAGCCCTCGTTCGAACAAATCGGTGACCAAAGCGGAAATGGCTTGATCCAGACGGGGAAGCGTAATCTGCTTGAGGTCTCTAAAGTTGTTGGCGTGCGTATCCCAGCCGCCGCCCGACAGGCATGAAACATAAGTCACGCCGGCCTCGACCAGCCGTCGAGCCAGTAAACAATTCTGGCCAATCGACGAGCGGCCATAACGATCGCGCAACTTTGGACTTTCACGCTCAATGTTGAATGCCTCGCCGGCTTTGCTACTCGTGATCATCTGCAGAGCATCCGAATGAAAATGGTCCACACCCGAGATCTCGCGATCTCGCTCGATATCACGCCGCAAATTGTCTAGGTCGCGAAGTAACTGTCCGCGACTCAGAGTTCTATTGAGCGTCATCCCCGCGGCGAGTGTCAAGTTTGGTACGTGATAGTCACGGTCGTTGGGATCAATCTGGGTCGTAAATGGACTACAAGCCGGTCCAAGATACGCCGAATGGGCGAACGCTTGGCAGCGGGGTACGGCCACATAGGCGGGCAGTCCGTCGCTGGTTGGACCACGCAGGTGAGCGGTCACCGATCCCGTCGACGGATAGACGTTTCGACCGGCAATCGCGTCGCTGACTTCGTAACCGGTCTG
>CAJHYQ010000578.1_pt1 | contig 15553 bp, 18 predicted proteins | sample 9198721 | NCBI WGS metagenome assembly CAJHYQ01 (sample SAMEA7708357, study PRJEB35096) | sediment metagenome | biome: marine neritic benthic zone biome [ENVO:01000025]; feature: sediment [ENVO:00002007]; material: shallow marine sediment [ENVO:03000034] sea grass bed [ENVO_01000059] ... | reverse complement strand
TCGTCACGTTGCCGCACGAAGTGTTTGTCGAATTGGGACTGGCCATCAAGGCCACATCACCCTTTCGAAATACGATTGTCATCTCGCTCGCTAATGACATCGACTACTACATCCCAACTCGACGGGCCTTTGAGGAGGGAAGCTACGAGGTAACGACCTGCCCTCTAGAACCCTCTAGAACCAGGATGCGGTGAACTCCTCCTTCAAACCGCGTTGGTGGCGCTAAAACGCAAGCCGCCAAACAAGGAAAAGGGGTCAGGCTTCTTTTGCGGGGCGAGGCAATCGATCTGTCACCTAATGACGCTATATCCACGGGTCAGCCGAAGAGTCGTTCCCTGATTGGAAAAAGAAGCCTGACCCCTTTATGCATTCCCCAAAAAAAAGCCCTCGCCGCATTGTGGCGGCGAGGGCTTCGAGTCAGAGTCCGGTCGCAGAAAGAAGCTTAGCTGGTTGAACCGATCTGATCAGCAACTTCTTGGAATGTCGCGCTGGCGTTGGTGCCGATTGCTTGGATTGCGGTTAAGCACACAATAACAATTAGCGCGAGCATGACGGCGTATTCAACAGCCGTAGGTCCGTCTTCCGAAACCAGGAAACGTTGTACTTTCTTAGCAAGACTCTTCATGTTGTTCCTCCGTTTTCTCGCTGGCTGCGGGACCATTCCGCGGGATAGCCTCGACGAGGATGTGGATCTATGGAAATGTAATGTCTGACCTGTGGGGCCGATGCCAGATGCACCGGCTGACCCTTGAAGCCTATGCCGCTTTGCGCCAATGTCAAACTTGCAATCCGACAGATGCAGAATCTCCTCAGATGGTCACACCGTCGTCGAAGCAGACCACACAGTCTGCCAGTGTATTCTTGCCGTTAGCTACGGCCGAACGCTTACTGCAAGAGATGATTCCCCGAGCCGAACACCGTGTCCCAACTTTCCGAGAGAACAGCATTTTCGCGGATGGGGATGGGGTAGTTGTCAATTGACAACGCGATGCAGAAACGCACCGGTGCGTCCCACGCGAAGTTGGTGCTGACGGCGCCTCTGCAGGATCACGATCGAGCCAGCCATGAGGAGGACAAGCGATGTCGGCTCGGGTACCGCCTTCGTGGCATGACGCGATCCTTGTTCGTATCCGCCGTCCTGAAAGGCGAGTACGAGGTCGCTAATATCAAATTCCGCGTCGCCATTCCAGTCGCCCGACGCCCAACGGGAGTTGCCCAAGATATTGTCTTCGAATTCGCCCGCTATTAAGACCTCGACGAGGTCATCGCTGGCGAAGCGACCATCCAGGTTGGAATCGCCAAACCAGGTGCTTAAGACCTGTTCGACCAGGAACGCACGATCTTCGTCAGTCACAGCTCCATCCTGATTCACGTCGAACTTCAACTCGCCTTGATGTCGCGAGAGTAGGTCGACGTCCGTCTGATCGACGACGCCATCCAAGTTGAAGTCGCCCGAGGCAACAGCCACTCTTCCAGCCCGCGAAGCTCCCCAATAGCGACCCGGGATCTCGATGCCAAAATGATCCAGAACGGTCGGTGCCACGTCTGCGTGTGAAATAGGCGTCCCGTCGGAAGCGTCCATCGCATCCTGAGAAACACGTTTGCTCGAAACGATAAATGGAATGCGTCGTTCCAATTCCGACTGACCACCGTGACCGCCCTGGGACCGGTGGCCATGGTCTGACGTAAGCACGATTTGCCACTCTTCATTGGCCAGGTTTTCGCGCGATGAGATGCTGCGCAACAGGCGACCGACCAAGGCATCGGCGATCCGAATTGCGCTTTCGTAACACTGGCCGGAACTTCCACAACTGTGGCCGGCGATGTCCACGTCATCCAGAGCGACAAAGACTGCATGGGGGACTTCGGCAGATGCGCTGCGCAAATGCTGAGCAGCATCACTCACCACGGACAAATCGGAGGACAGGTCGATCCTCATGTCCAGCCGCGAATTGTCATCGTCCGCCGAGGCGATAATGTGGCGATCGATCGGGTCCCAATTCACAAAGCTGGCGGTAGCTATATCCGAGATTGATTCCTCCAGCGTCTCAAGATAGGTGGGGTTATCTTCGTAGTTGGGATTGGAAAACCGATTGTCTCGAACGCGATGTTGATTTGCCCAGACACCGGTCAGGATCGTGCTCCAACCCGGACCACTGACGGTTGATTGTTGTGTCGTTGTCCGCAGGTCTCCACCAGCGAATGCCTGGTCGGAATAGCTGCCAAAGTATCCGCTGTTCCACGAACCATCGATCAGACTGTCGATGTTTCGCGTGCTTACCATGTCGAGGCCTCGTTGCCCGTATCCTAAGCCGTCAATCCCGATCACGAGCGAGTTCGGTTGAAGCGCGGCCATGGCAAGAGTTGGCGCGACGGCCAGTACGAGTGCCAATGAAACTGCTGACAATCTGTGGACTCGCACGCCGCTCATCTTCTTCCGCGTGAAGTCATGTTCAAGGCTCAGCATCACAAATATCGCAGTCTGAAGCATCCGCTCCCCTTACTCTATTTCTCGTGCGTGGGAATCTGATTCATCGCGCCGCAAGAAAATGGTGTGCAATGGCTCAAATCGACGTCTTTTTTCTTCCCGACAACTCAATCGCATCGGAACACCTCACGAGATGCCGTCAGCGCAGTATAGCGAGCAGTGTCCGCTTAGACACGAGCGCGCCGGATCGACCTGGCCAACCATTGCGTTGATCATAAGTCCATTCTAATCCGCTCGTTCGTTCACAAGCCTCTCAAGGAAGTCGAAGACTGGACCGTAGTTCCTTCCAGTTGCTTCTTGTAGTGCGTTCCGAATGCGACGCAGTTGCTTAAGTTTCTCCTCTTTGAATCCCGGTATCGCCGGATCACTTTGACGCAGGACGGCAATCGATTCGGCAATGGAGAAGACGCCCGTATCCTTTCCAGTTGAAATCTCTTTGATCGCCCGATCAGCCATTTGCTTAATGGCCTGCAGACGCTCTTTAGCAAATTCGTCGTCTACTTCGCCCACGATGGCATCAGCGTGTTTCAAGACCGGAGACCTTTTGTCGTTGCCTGCGCCCAACTGTCGCAATACCGACGATGCGTTCCAATCTCTCCGCAGCGACGCGACGATTCCCGTGCGGTCCGTATACTCCGCGCGTTTCAATGACCAAAGCGCTGATTTGAGACGTGCGAAGTGGTACGACGCTGGTGGTTTTAGATCCACGGCCCCCTTTCTGTCGAGATCGAGCGTGCGCCAGTACTCGGCCTCCTGCTGAACAATTCGTTCGAGATCCGGAATCGCCGCGTCGCCATCAACCCGAAACGCGAGACTGATCACTTCGGCATGGCTAGCCAAATGCTCGTCATTGAGTAGCAGAGGCCGGATGACCGGCCACGCAGGTTTTCCGCACGCCACAATTCGCTTGGTCACCCGGTAACGCACCATTCGGTGCTCGTCAAGAAACGTCACCAGGACCTTCGCACGTTCGGCAAGGTCCTCGATCTGATGGGTCGCTTCCAACCGGGATTGAGTATCACAGGTCTTCAACACGTCCGATTTCAACTGCTTTTCAGATAAACCACGCCACCAATTCTGAAGATCGTTGCGCAGTGGATGCAAAAGGGCCTCACTATTGCTCAGCTGTTGAATCGCAAAGCACTGGTCGGCTTCGATCCACACCGTGGAGATGTCGAATCCAACCCGATCGGCCCCACGCCCCAACGCGGGTTCGAAACGACCTTGAGCATTGCGTTTCAAAAACAATGTACGGCGACGACCGGAAACTTCCAGTACGGCATCAGCCGGACGAAGTTTCGCAACGCGATCGGCGTGGTGCCGTGGTCCGTAATGAACCGCAGCTGATTCGGTCAGCTTGAGATCAAGGATTGGCACAGTGTCGCCCGGCTCGAGACCGCCTTTCCATACGTCGTGAACCAGCCCATCGCGCCCGACGACAACAATATCAGAAGCATCCCACGTTGCCCTCCAGAGAAAGAAAACGGGCAGCTGTTCTGCGTATGCCGCAATCCTCGGGGCAGCGACGAACAAGATGAACAGCACAGGGCGCCAATATCTACCATTCAACATCGGTGGACTCCTACTGTCGACTGTGAAGGGCTGTCGACTGTGAAGGCTTGAGTTCAGCAGATCGCCATTTTACCAGTGACGTTCATCAGACCCGTCGTACGTACGTGGTCCGAATTCAGTTCGTGCACAGGTGCCAGGGCAGAGCGACGGTCAAGATGCTTGCCCTAATTCGCCCCGTCTAGCAACTCTCGGGGAGTTTGACCGTCAACTTCGATCGCCTCAACATCATCCGAACTCGCCCAGTAGACAGTCCCGGTGCCATCGCAAACGGCAATCATTTCCATCTGCGCATCGTCGACGGTTGGTACGAGGTTTCCCAGAAACGGACTAGGGCGCGTGGCCCTATGAGCGCCGTACCCAACGCCCATCAAAATGTATACCTGATCATTCGCTTTGTAACGCACTTTGGTCGCCATGGTGTAGGTGCGCGGCGTCGTTGACGATCGAGGGTGGACGAGTGAAGGCGTACATCGTACTGGCCGGCATCGCAATCGTTACCTCACCGCTTAATGGGCAGGAGGCGGTCGACAACGACACCGTTGAGATTACGGATTGGTACCAAGCCTTCAACGGTTACGACGTCGATTTCGCAATCGATACCGGTGATGACCGTTTCATTTCCGACTACGCATCGCAGGGCGGAGCAGCTGATACGTTCATCGACTTCGACCTCGGCCAGGATTACACCTTAAACGAGATCGTCATGACTGATCGCGTCACTTCGGGTGGTCCGAACTTTGCCTGGTTTGGTGGCCTGTTCGACTACAACAATGTCTTTAGCTACACCTTGAGTGTGGACGATAATTTCACCAATGGTGATGGGATTACGGATGACATCCTGATCGAAGTGGAAGCCGAGGAGCCCGAGTTTTCCCCCTTGCTCGAGGATGAGCTTGAGCTATTGCAGACGACCACGTCGATCAACAATGTCATGGCCCGCTATGTCCGCTGGGAAGTCGTCGAGACGAAGGGGAACAATCCAGGAGCGGCCAACTTTCAATTCTTCGGCGGCGGCGGACTGCTTGGCGACTTCAATAACAATGGCACCTACGATGCCGAAGACATTGATCTGCTTTCAGCCGAAGTCAGGGATGGCATGGATCCACCCGAATTCGATCTGAATTCCGATGGGCTTGTAAATCAAGATGATCGCAGCGAGTGGGTCGAGGTATTGGCGAAGACCTATTTTGGTGATGCGAACATAGACGGTGAGTTTAATAGCGGCGATTTGGTTGCAGTATTCCAAGACGGGAAGTTCGACCTGGACGAGGAAGCCACGTGGGCTCAGGGAGACTGGAACGGTGACCACCGGTTTGGTACCGGTGACTTGGTGGCTGCCTTTCAGGACGGAGGATTCGAGATGGGGCCACGTGGCGCGATGGCGGCCGTTCCGGAGCCGTCGACGCTGGTCTTGCTTATCTGCGGATTCATTGTTGGATGGCGACGTCGAGCCTAGAGCCACATAACGTTTCTCGCAACCGGCTTCATGGAAGACACGTTCCTCGGTCAATCACAAAGAAAGAATAGGGAGTGCTCACGTTGTATTGCCGTCTGGCATGCATCACCTAATAGAACAAGCATTGACCGGAAGGGTGAATCTGCCGCCAATGAGGCCAGCAGCGATAAAACCTCCTCGTGGAGCACTGCGATTTCTGCACCAGTGAATGTGCAATCGGCGTAGTAGTTACGGATGCGATTTAGCGTTGGGCATGCCGAGGTGACCTCCGAACCACCGTGGAACAGGACACGGTGAACGTCGAAGTCGATGCTGAAAGCGGGATCTACGCGGGATGCTGCTTCAAACGAATCGGCGATGTGTACATCAAGCATGAGAGGAACCGCATCGGCTGCCAATGGCATCAATCGATCCGCGCGCCGCGGAGGATTGTAACACAAACAGGCGATTGGGGAACTCTGCGAACAACGTGGCGCAGTCCAGGCTTGCGACGAGTGAATCCGTCCTTAACTTGACGCAATGCGATCGAAGTCTGACAATACAACTTCAGTATTCAGTACCGACCGTTCCTTGTCGGGAGACGGCCTGCTCTCGCTGAATCTTCGCCATTCAGCCATTCTTACAGGAGAGCAGCGATGTTCAGCGTACTCCTCAGTGCCGTCCAAACCACTCACGAAGCATTCGTGCACTGGATGTTACGACTTCCTTTGATTGCGGGTGTCCCCATCGGTCTGATTGTCGTCGCGGCCCTGGCAATCATCGTTATGGCCGTTAGCAGACAACGCAACGCCAACTGAACACTTTCCCTGCTTCGGCGATGTTACGCGAGCGGCGTCGGATTGCGCTGCTGGACGATGTCTTCCATCCGCGTGCGGATAGCATCTTTCCCTTCCGGGTGCGTCAGGATGTAAAATTGGTCCCGCCGCAGAGCCTCGAAGACGGCGGCGGCGACTTGGGTGGGAGGCATCCCCGTCTGCACCATTTGGCGTAGCATTTCGACCCGTGCTTCGGTGACAGGATCCGGCGGCTCCTTCGCCCCGAGCGCGGGACGGTTCTTCCCGCACTCCATGATCCGTGTGTTGACGAACCCTGGGCAGAGCACCGAGACCTTGATCTGTGCACCGCGCTCGGCTAGTTCGTGGTGCAGCGTCTCCGAGAGAGTGACGACACCATGTTTCGTCACGTTGTAGGCCCCTGCCCCGGGAGCGGATATGAGGCCGGACATTGAAGCGGTGTTGACAATGTAACACTCCGTTCCTTGTGCCAGCATGATCGGCACAAAAACGCGCACGCCATGAATTACGCCCCAGAGATTGATGCCCATGATCCACTCCCAATCCGAGTGAGTGCATTCCCAGATGGAACCGATGCGAGCGACACCGGCGTTGTTGAAGAGTAGATCGACCGTTCCGAAAGCCTCCACCGCCTGATGCGCCAGCGCCTCGATCTCCCTGAGCTGAGAAACATCCGTGTGCACCGCCAGCACCGTCGCGCCGGAGGCTTTCAAGCTTGCTTCAGTTTTCGCCAACGTTTCTGGATCCACATCGGCCAGAACAACTTTCATGCCCTCCTGCACACAGTGATCGGCCATCGCGCATCCGATACCACTTGCGGCGCCTGTGATGACGGCGACTTTGTCCTTGAAGTCCTTCATGACTTATCGTCGTTTGCCCTCATGTAATCGCGACGTTACAGCCGCTCAGCAAAGGGGCTTTGGTTACGCGGCGCACGCGCCATTAGTTGTTAGAACAGGGTATTGGAAGGCCGAGCTGATCATTGGATGTCATCCAGCTCTTCCGGCGTTGCGGGTCGTTCAAAAATGAAGTATTCGCCCTCACGGTTTCGCATCTCCGGAACCCATCGGTTTCCAAGGCTCCAGATTTCTTCACCATCGTACAGCAGATGCAATTCGTGGACGGTCACCGGTCGGGCAGAATACACCCAAGTTGCTGCTTTCGACAGCGGTTGTTTCTGGGCTTCAATGATTAACAGCAATTCGAGATTACCATCTCGCGTAAAGGCAAAGAACGCTCCGTCGAGAGACTCCGTTGACTCCTTCGGATATCGATAGATGGGCTGCGTCAGCAAGCGCATCTCCAGGCGAACTCCTTTTTCACGATCCGCATAGAAATCTCGTTCATAAGCGGTAAATCGTCGCGCGATACTCTTTATCTGACTGAGGCGCAGTCGTCTTGATCCTGCTGGCGTTTTTGATTGCGGGATTGCTGCCGTCTTCCAGTTCGCCTTCGGTCTCCACTGGACTCCCCCCGGCAACTCAAATCTTAAGTCGTTGTTGGTAAAGCATAGGAATTCGTACATCCTGGTTTGGTTGTCTTGCAGCGTCGAAAGGCAGAGCAACGCGGCGGGACGACCTTCCTGGCCCCACACCCATGCTGTCCCTTGATGCCACCCGCCAACCGTATCCTTGAAACTCAGTAGAGGATTCGGGCTGACCTCGAGCGCTACCCGACCCTCGTCCCCCTGGGCAGAAGCCTTGATCGACTGGACCGTGCGTCGACTGTGAGAGTAAGGGTCCGGCTCGTCGTTGATGTCTTGCCCAGCCGCAACGCAACACGACGTAGCTAGTACGGCAAGCATCGAAGTAAATGGTCGAGAGTTCATTTTGGCCTTCCAAGTTTGCTCGCAGTTGAATTCCTGTGATTCTCACCTTCCTGGCCTCAGCGTTCCGGTTGTGGACCGGGGAGGAGAGTCTCGACGACGCGTTCGGCCGATGTGAGACCAAATGGTAACTAAACTCAGAAGGTTCATACCACTCCACTCGGCTCGGGAACGAACATGATTGTGGTACCCGGTGCGCGGGAACAGTTCCTACTGGCTGAGCCCGGCAAGTCGGTCGGAGCATTCGTCGACACCCTCTTGCACCTTCAGCGCCTGGTAGAGTTCTCTCGCCTCCGTCCACAGTGTTTTCGCTTGGTCGACCCGACCCAGCTCCTCTTCGACAATCGCCACCATGCGGACCGCGTTCGCCAAATCGCCTTGAGGCGGATCGTGGTGATTTCGGTACAGCGAAAGGGCTTCCTGATAACACGCTCGGGCGTCATCTACTCGTCCGGCGTGACGGTGAACGTCGCCCAAATGTCGTATCTTGTGCGCCGTGCCCAGCGCATCGCCCACATCGCGACAGATTCCGATCGCTTCCTCATATGCCTCGCGTGCTTCATTCCAACGGTCCAGATCCATTTCAATGTGCCCAAGCTTCCCGAGAGCGTTGACCAGGTCGCCATGCGAATCGGTCTGCCGTAGCAGCGAGATCGCCTCGACCACATCCCGGCGTGCGTCGGCGTACTTGCCCTCTCGCCTCGCACACCATCCTCGTTGCATCAATTCGATGGCTTTGTTCAGTCTGTTATCTTCGTTCATTGATACGAGTCCTCGGCCAATCGCTGGCGCTGATCCGCCATCGATCAACTACTCAGCGATAAACGCGACGATTACCAACGTGACACATCTGCCACGCCAGACGGGAACCAACCAGGCAACATCGTTTCCGGGACAACGAAGCGCCCACCGATCGCAGATCCCACTGCCAACTTACGAGTCGTCATGTTAGGGAGCTGTCGTTATGTTACGGAAATTGAACAGCAGAATCTCCAAGAAAAACTTGAACTGAGCATAAAGTCCTGTACGATCGGGTCACTGTTCAGTCGGACTTCAGAACTATTCACGACAGGGGAACGCTACATCGCAGATCGTATCGCTGGTTCGGCGTGATGCTTGCTTTGTAGTTGGCCTCTTCTACGAGTCATTCTGGCTCAATCGAAATCACGCCTTACGGGAAACGATTGGCATTCTCGCGTCTTCGCGGAGAACAATTCAATGAAAACCAATCTCTGTCTAACGTGGAGCTTGACGCTGACAATGTTCGTCTTGTGCGCACGCGCGGAAGCTGACCTTGTTGCCTACTGGGATTTCGAGGAAGGCTCGGGCGCCACGACGAAAGATCAAATCAACGTGAACGATGATCCGTTGACGGACACAACGTGGATCACTGATCCGGCATTGCTTCCGCCCATTGCCACGACCGCCGCCATCGGATTTGACGGCGTCACATCCGTGATTGACACCGCCTTCGAAGGGATCGAAGGAAATAACCCTCGGACCATCGCCCTTTGGGTTCAGTTGACTGACGTAACTGATGAGGCGCTCAGCCAAAGCCTCGTGGCGTATGGTGGCCGCGCTGTGAATGGTCAGAAATGGCATGTTCGCATCAACGATGGTGGCGACCCGCGCGTGCGTGGGGCCATTCGCACCGAAGCTCAGGGTGGTAACCAGACGGGCACGACCAACCTTGCCGATGGCAATTGGCATCATGTGGCGTCGGTCTTTCCGGGAGGTGACGGCGCTGATAACACGGATGTGATTCACTATGTGGACGGCATTCTGGAAGGCGAAACGGGAACGACCGATGAACCAATCGACACCGGAATCGGTGGAGTATTTCCACGTGTATCGATCGGCGCTCGGCGACAGGGCGCTAACGCCGAGGTTGACTCCGAGTTGTCGAGTTTTCTGAATGGGACACTGGACGACGTCAGAATCTACGACCACGCGCTTACTGCCGCGGAGGTTCAATCGCTCGTTCCTGAGCCATCAAGCTGCGTGCTCGTCCTGATGGGTGCGATCGGTCTCATGGCATCGGCACGCAGGCGGAAGAGGCTGAGCAAGTAACGACTCAGCCAGCTCACGCAAGACGGCCGAGAGATGGCGCCTGTTCACATCGAGTGGACCGGTTGTGACCACGGTCACACCGTCGAGCCATTCGCGTCTGTCGTCATAGAATGTCGTTGATCGAAAGCGATCGCCAGCTTCTTGGCCGCCAACACTCCTCTCGATGCGCGGCTGCCCCCACGGCGTCCTCGTGCTGTCGCAACTGCCAATCCCACCTTTCTTGCGCTCGAGTGAGCCGCCGCCCAGATTGAGCAAGTCCAAAGCTCGCTCGGAGATGGCAGGGAAGCAAGGCGAACGATTCTGATTCTTCCGAGCGCTTCGACGGCTAACGGCGCTTAGGAGGAGAGTGTCGGTAGGGCGGAATCTCGCCCGCCAGCGGGCAGCCAGCTTTTCGCGGAGTGAAGCCGTTGATCAGTCGCCTTCATCTTCAGCCTGTCAATCACGGACCGTTCGCGGAGTGGAAACATAGAGAAGCTCGGCAATTCTGGCGGAAGGTAGCCCGTTCAGATGCTCCCCGCCCGGCTCAATACTTAGCGAACGAACCGGGACGGCAAAAGTTTTGCAAGATTCCGCGTCCCTTTCTCTCCGCGAATGCATTTAGTGGGGAGTGACCCAGGATTGACCAATCTCGGCCATTCTTGCGTTGGGTGACGATGTATTCGCGACGCTTCCCAAAGTGTCTCTCGTCCGTTCGGGCAAAAGAAAGGAAGAGCTATGAAAAGCCGAGTCCAGAAAATGAAGTCCTTTGGAAAGTCACCGAGGCGAAAGTTCAATCATCGACCGCAGCTAGAATCCCTTGAAGCGCGACAACTTCTCACAGGATCGGTGACCACCGAGGTTAGCCGGCAGACACTGTACATCGTTGGGGACGCTGAAGACAACCAGATCGAATTGTTTCAGCAACAGAACGGCGCGATTCGCATCCAAGCAACGGATTCGCTGACCAGCATTTGCGGCACAACTGGCTGCAGAGACGCGCAGATCGTCCCCGATGTCATCAGAAACATCCGAATTTCGATGCACGCAGGAAACGATAACGTGGTCGTCCGTGATCTGAACGTCGGCAATGACCTACGTGCCGAAATGGGGTCGGGTGGAGACAGCTTGAAAGTCACTAACGTGACCACCGGTGACGACATCTATGTCTGGACGGGTGGCGGCGGGACTTCGAAAAATCCGGATCTCGTGACCGTATCCGATGTCCAAGTAGGTGGCCCCAAAGTCAACAACGACTTAGGAGTCTTTGGAACGGAAGGATTCGAGCAACTAGGGCTGGCGCGCGTCACCGTTGAAGACGACATCTGGGTTCGTTTGACGAAACAGGGAGAAGGCGATGTGACTTCAATCGAAGATACGACGGTGAAAGGTGACTACTTTGGCGGGACGGCTCGCGTCGACTCGCACAGTGTTGAGGCCCGCAACCTGGACGTGGCCGGTGAGGGTGATTTCCGCACAGCCAATCAGCTGTCCCTTGACAATTCCAACTTCGACGAATTACATGTGGACGGTACCGCGCAGTCCGACAGCATGACCTTTTCCGAGACCACCGTGGCGACTCCAACGGACGTCGAATTGTTGGCAGGCGATGATGAGGTAACGGTCCAGGGAAACCAGCCGTACCACATCAGCGGAGGCAGTGGCGATGATCGGCTCGTTGGCGGAGCGGGCAACGACAGGTTGATCGGCGACGATGGCAACGACACGCTGATTGGGAACAGTGGCGACGACGTGTTGCACGGGGAAGCCGGAAATGACAGTATCCACGGAGGCAATGGCAATGACGCGTTGCACGGAGGCGACGGAGATGACCACCTCCGTGGCAACAGTCATGGCGATCGGCTCTTCGGCGATGCCGGCGAAGATGAGCTCCATGGCGGACTTGGAAATGACGTGCAGATGGGTGGTGCAGACAACGATACGCTGTACGGAGGCGGCGGCGATGATCGACTGTCAGGAGAGTCAGGCGACGACCGTCTCATAGGCGGCAGTCACAACGACACACTATACGGAGGTGAGGGTGCCGATGTGCTCTTTGGAGAGTCCGGAGAGGACGGACTCTTTGGTGGCTCGGGCATCGATGAGATTACTCCTGGCTCAGGTGCGGACCGGATCTTGTCTTGGGCACCAGACGAATCGTTTGTTGATCCAGACATTTGGCACAGCGTAGACGATGTTGCCGACGCGAATATCCGCTTCCGCAATACCTACGAGACCTATTTCAGCCGCCCGCCCGCCGAGTGGACACACCAGGACATCGAACGCGTTGATGAAGCACTGAAACTTCTTCATCATCAAGGACCGGGGACTAAGTTGATTCACCACAGAAAAGGTGGCTCGCCTCACCTATTCAATCGATACGGCGGTAATCGAGCCGGAGGCACGGGCTCGGGCGCCATCTACTTGACCAACGGTCAGTTTGGAGCCAGTGATACCTACTTACGCACCTACGTGCTTCATGAAGTTGGACATAATTGGCAACAGAGCTGGAGCGCTGAAGCATATGCGGCAATCCAACAGCTCGTCGGGTGGACCATTGATCCGTGTCAGGGAGCTGGGGATTCCTGCAGCCCAGAGGATGGGCATACGAAATCCAGCAAGGGTGACTGGTGGTATCTGACCAGCGAACACAGCAATTTTGTAAGCAATTACGCGCGGAGCAGTCTACAAGAAGACTTCGCCGAGACTTTCGCCGCGTACTTTGCGCACAAAGCAGGATGGGGCTTTTACAACAGCTCAAATCAATCGATTGACGCGTTTCCTGAGAGAAAAGCGATCTTTGACGATTGGTTCGCCAACCTCTAGTCGAAATCGTGAGCTCTAATCGCAAAACTCCGCCGAGCACACATCGGCGGAGTTCGCGCATTTCTAAACGATTCACGTCCGAAAAGGGTACGCTTGTTTGAGGCACTCTAACAGAACCTCTTGATCTTAATCGGGAGGGCGAGGCTCCTGCCGAGCCACAAAACGCACTCGGCTCGGCAGGAGCCTCACCCCTAAAACACCCTTGCCCATCACGAGCCTGAGGTTTGGCTTAAGACCGAGGCGTAGAGTGCCTAAGTCACAAAATGCGTCCGGTCGCTCGTTTTGGAGGTGCTATTGCTCAAGACGACGATGATTAAGACAGCGAGTCGATTCACGGATACATCCTCATTCGTGAATCAGAGTCCTGATGAAGCCTGGCTGCAGGACGCGGACTCGCAGCGACTCAGTCGCAGCAGCACCTTAGGGCGACCGATCGGTTGTCTCAAGGTTGCACCGAATGGCGAAAAGCGAATCTCGCATCGGAATATGTTGTGGATTGCTTTTGCGATGGGTCTAGCCACGTCAATCGTGCAATGGGCCATCACCTCCTATTTCCCACAGGTCGATTTTGCCCAGGCAACGTCGTTGTCATTCGCCATGGTGGCCATCGTTGTCACTATTGCTGCTGCGGTTTATCACATATGGGTCAAGCACTCGCGCAATGTCGAGGTACATGAATTTGGCCTTCGCTTCTCCGATCCGGCGGATAGCGTCAATGGACGACGAGAGTTCTTGTGGAACGACGCGGACGAACTGAGCAAGCTGAACAACCGCGTTATCATACGTTCGTCATTTGGCATTGGAGAGTTGTACAAGGTTACGTTTGTTTTTCGACTACACGACTTCAGTGTTGCAGCAAAGTCACACCGACTTTGCATCGTCGCGAATCCGACGGAACTTGAGGTGGCAAAGTTCATTGCGATGCAACTGGAGTGTCGCGTTGATGAACGCATCATGGGGTATACGTAGCCCGTGTTAACGGCAACTCACGTCGGTGGGCGCGACGCGCAGACGGGAGAGGCTCCTGCCGAGCCGCAAAACGCACTCGGCTCGGCAGGAGCCTCGCCTCCCGTCTGCGCGTCGCCCTCCCAAAAAGACCCTTGCCTATCACGAGCCGGAGGTTTGGCTCAAGATGGAAGCTGTAAACATGAGGGTGCCAAACGCTAACCAAAGAGCTCCCCAACAACGCAGCCGTCTAATACGAATCGGTTTCTCGTCACGAGTTGCCCACCATGAAGGCCAAAACATACAACTCGCACCGACCGCTATTTCCAACAACCCGCCGAAGAATAGCACGAAGTCAGCGATCATCACGGGTCCAGTTGGGAGGTAGAAGTGAGCTCTTGGCAAAGACGACCCTAACATCTACGTCGTGAGCTACGACAACGTTCGGACGCCGTCGTCGGAACACACCTGTCGCCTCATGCTATAGCGATGTGTGCAAAGAGTTCGAAGCACCGACTCAACCGACAATCGGTTGATTGGTAAGACATCGTCAAGGAAGTTGACGTCGATATTCCAGAATGCGACCGAACGTTCCCGGGCGAGCGTCATACGCTTCGATTCCGACCTTCTCAAGGACTCGAGAAGAGGCTGTGATGGGTTCATCTACCGCAGAGCAGTGTACGGCTACTTCGACAACGTCGCCGGATCGATTCTTGGTAGTTCCTCGTTGCGACCAAGATTTGGTTTGACCGTGATCCTTTCGGGAATCCCATCCATCGATCCGGTTTCTGCGAAACGCATAAGTGTCGCGAGGACGTCCGGATGCTCCTTCATCTGAAAAAATGGCGAAGCCCACCGCGTTCAACGAGCAAGGTATGGCTGTTGGGGAAGTACGGCGCAATCTCGAGCGTGTTTTCGATGGGTGTATGTCGATCCCAATCACCATGAATGAAAACAACAGGAATAGCGCATTGAATTGGATTTCGGAAGTCATCGCCGACATCAGGACTGGGCCAAATATCGGCCGTCGCCAAGAAAGAGGCAAAATTGCCGTTGTTGCCGGAGACATAACGAACATCCGGATCATTTAACAGTTGTTCTCGTCGATCAGCCGTCACCCCAATGCCTGAGTCAATGAGAGGATAGATAAGATTGTAGTAGGAATAGTACGTCTCGCGACCCTTCGCCCAGCGCTGCGTACGGCCGTGGAACAATTCCAAGATTTCAGCCGGGTGGTTCCAAGGGAAGTCATCAGGGCCCAGTAGGATTTGCGTTTCGCCAGCCTCGTCCGTGACTTCGATGCCGCCGTTTTCCAGCCGAGTGAGTACCTCTTCAGCGGCTTCCTCCATTCCTCCGGGTGGAAGATAAGGTGCCCACGCCGGGTCGGTATCGAGATGCTTCCAGATTCGCCGAACGGCATTCATGACGTGCGATGGCATGTCGTAGGTGCGGTTCAATGGCTCGACGCCGGTGAGAATCGCTCGCTGGACGATTTCCGGGTGATTCCGCATCACGGCGAAACACCATTGTGATCCAAAGCTCTGCCCCATCAGCATGATCTTGTCATAGCCGAGTGCCTTGCGAAGATCGTCCACGTCGGC
>CAJHYQ010000725.1_pt1 | contig 15571 bp, 11 predicted proteins | sample 9198721 | NCBI WGS metagenome assembly CAJHYQ01 (sample SAMEA7708357, study PRJEB35096) | sediment metagenome | biome: marine neritic benthic zone biome [ENVO:01000025]; feature: sediment [ENVO:00002007]; material: shallow marine sediment [ENVO:03000034] sea grass bed [ENVO_01000059] ... | reverse complement strand
ATTGGTAGCAGTCTGCAGAATGTCGTAGCGAGGTACAATTTGTACTGCGGGGGCGGGGCCATGCCGCCGCTCTGGGGATTGGGGTTCTGGCACCGTGTGCCGTCGAAGTTCAACGCGGACGAAACGAGCCAAGAGATTGCCGAATTCAAGACGCGTCGGATTCCATTGGATGTGATTGGATTGGAGCCGGGCTGGCAATCGAAGTCCTATCCCTGCACATTCGAATGGCAGAAGAAACGCTTTCCAGATCCAGCGGGATTCGCGCAATCGCTATTGAAACAAGGGATTCGGCTCAACTTATGGGAGAATCCGTATGTGTCGCCTGAAGCCAAGATCTACGAGCGGTTGTATCCGCTGTCGGGATCGCACCTGGTGTGGCTCGGGATCGTGCCGGACTACACGCTACAGGAAGCTAGACAGATTCTCACGCAGCAGCACAAGCGTGATCATGTCGACATCGGCATTTCGGGTTACAAGATCGATGAAGTGGACGGCTACGATCGTTGGTTGTGGCCCGATCACGCGACGTTCCCGTCCGGCACTTCGGCGGAAACGATGCGGCAGAGCTACGGATTGCTGATGCAGCAAATGATCTATCGGGATCTGTATCGCAAGGCCAATCAACGAACCTACGGGCTGGTCAGAGCAAGCAATGGCGCGGCGTCGGCATATCCATTCGTGATCTACAGCGATTCCTACGGTCACCAGCAGTACATCACCGGACTGTCGTCATCGAGCTTGGCTGGAATCCTCTGGTGTCCCGAAATCCGAAGTGCCCGCAGCGGGCGAGAGTGGCTGAATCGCATGCACACGGTTTGCTTTTCGCCATTGGCGATGTTGAATGCGTGGGCCAGCGGCCAGAAACCGTGGAGCTTTCCCGAAGCAACCGACAAAGTCCGAGAGTCAATTGAGCTGCGAATGCGACTCTTGCCATACTTGTACACCGCGTTTGCTGAATACAACCAGAGAGGGATTCCGCCAGTGCGCGCCATGTTGCTCGAGGAGAATGCGGCGGGCGGCGATTTCCCGGAAGACCAATTCATGTTCGGCCCAAGTCTACTTGTTGCGCCCTTCTACGAAGAGCTCGCGATGGAGCGGGACGTTAAATTGCCGAACGGCAAGTGGTATGACTTTTATTCAGGTGACTACGCAGGCGAGGGGCGGACGATCCGTGTAACGGCCAGTGCGTTGCACGACCGAGTGCCCTTGTTCGCGAAAGAGGGTGCGGTGATTCCGATGCTGCGTAAAAGCGTGGCGACGACCGAGGAGGTGTACGGGGAGTCTCTGGAAATCCGCCACTATGGCCGAGTTGCAGGTGATTGTGTGCTGTACGAGGATGATGGCAAGACCTTTGCATTTGAAACAGGCGAATTCCGACTCAGAAGAATCAAGGTCGACGCCGCTGGCCATATGTCCGAATCGATCACTGTCGACCGTGCGCCAGCGATGTTCGGAGCTATCGAGTCAGTACGGCAGATGACGACGAATTAGTGACGGGTCTCATTTCAACAGCCCACCGTATCTTGCGGAGGTGACATCGCTCGCGACGAAATACAAGTTGCCAACCGCTTCGGTCCGCCCGCTGCTCATGGCCACCACGGTTGCCCGCTGGCCGTAGAGCTGATCGACGACCTCAGCATCCAGTGATCTTACTCGTTGCCGTCGCGCGTCCGACGCCGCTTTTCTCGCTGCGTTTCGGCAGACTTGACCGGCTGGTCGTCCTACACCCCGGCGAAAGCGCGATCGGTCGCGGCCGCGATTGCCGAGATCTCGGACCATGGACGTGCCCCTGGAGTGTAGCCGCCGTCGATAAAGGCCTGCACTAGATCGCCTGAGTCGAAGTCGCCGTCGCAGTCCCAGTCCCCTGAGCTCCAATCGGCCGGCGCACCCGTCTCATACTTTCCGGCTTGAAACACTTGCACGAGGTCCGGCGAGTCGAACGTGCCGTCCAAGTTTGCGTCACCGTAGTTCGTCCCAAGGAGGTCAAGGATGAAGAAGTCCAGATCGTCACCATCGACACGACGGTCTTTGTTGAAGTCGTATTGAGTGTCACCGATCTCGATCGCCTGGCACATGGTTGTAATGTCAGCTGCATCAACGGCGCCATCTTCATTCAGGTCACCGATTGCCTGGCGAACAACGTCCAGATCCGCTCGATTAACAACACCATTCGTGTCCGCATCGCCTTCCAGGTAGAGCGTCGTCGCCTCCTCAACACCGAAGACTGCGATCTGTTGCAGCAAGTCGAAATCCACCTCCTGCTCCCAGATCGTGAAGTCATCGTAAGATCCAGCGAGCCCCCGCGTAACGTCTGGCTGCGCGCCCAACGTCAAGTTGGCATCGGTTGGATCAAATTCGAAAGCGCCATCGACCGATTTAATGTGGTCGCCGTCGTGGAACACATGCAATGTCGCCACGCCAGCACCATCGGAGGATAGCGCGACGTACAGTGCGCTCGAATCGTTCATCTCGTTTTCAAGAACGACCTCAAGTATGTCTTTCGTCCCCCCGGCCTCTGCGCGGACTGCCATCAGACCGTCACCCAGATCGACAAGGCGCACCTGCCAGCCGTCCTGCTGATGGTTGGCGCCGAACAACCGAAAGCTGCCGTCGATGGCCCGCTCTGGTCGCACAAATGTTCCGACCGTGAACGGGGACTCACCGTCATTGGCCGACGTCCAGAAGGTGTCCAAAACCGACCGTGAGTTGAAAATCCGCAGTGACTCGTCGCCGACGATCGCTCCCTCGCGACTGTTCGCGTCATATTCGCCAATCATCCAAGCATCGTGGTCGGCGCCCACAGATCCCGTGTTGATGACAACATCGGTCTCTCCCGACGCGTCGAAAGTAAACAGCACCGGAGGTTGGCGATCACGTTCCGCAACCTGCCCCAACTGCTCTTCCACCAGTTGATAATCGTCCCAGGTCACGAGACCGTCGCCCGTTATGTCGCCCAACGGAGCATCATGGAATTCGATCGTACCGACGCTCTCAGTGAACCCGAGAATAACACCTTCTGGCAGGATCACCGCAGGTGGGTCAATGCCGTAAGCAGTCCACGTAAATTGAGACGGCAGTGGTTCTCCTCGCATGGCGAAGAATGTGAAGTCACCGAAGCTGCGCGCCCCCATTCGAACTGTCGTGCACCTGGCATCGGGATTTGGAAACGCGCAGTTTCTGAACACCCGGCCTCGCCATCCCACGATCCGCACGCCGCCGTCGTCGCGATCCAGGTTGAAGCCACCGGTACCGCCCGTTGTGCCGATGTTGCTGTAGCGGCCGCTAAAGCTCACGATCCTCTTGCCACGGGGAAAGAAGACCTTATCCGGTATTTGTGACGCGGTTGGGATAAAGCTCTTCGGCTCGTCCGGGTTGCCGCCAAGGTCGGGAATCAGGATCACGTGATCTTCGATTTCTCCAGCAGCGAATACTCCAGAGCCATCCCAAGTGGCCGTGGTGGGCATAATCGGAGAATCGGTTAACGCGACGCGCATCCAGGCACCATCGGGAAGTCCGTTGCCGGGCGGAACGGCAAAGTTGAATGCCGGCAGATCGATTTCGGTCGTCACACCCGCCGCAACACTCACGGGTTGATTGATGACGGCCCACTCATTCAGTCCTTCGGCCACAACACCGTTCCATGCGCCGTCAAGATTCAGGTCGATGAGTACATTGATCCAGTAAGTACCACCATCGCTGCCATCTGGACCGGTTACTGCGACGGACATCACCGCCGTTGGTGGAATGCTCGTAAGTGGCAACGCAAAGTTGATGAGACCGTCGTCGGAATCACCCGCCTGAACCGAATCCGATTCGACGGTGACAGTATCCCCCAAGATCGCCTGTGAAGTGTCAAGTGCGACAGCGCCACCGCTGGATGCAAGTGTCGGGAAACTACCCACGTCGGCAAAGCCATCTGGATAGCCGGTGGTGCCGCCGTCTGGAGCATCACCGTAGTCAGAACAGACGGCACCTGCAGCCGTCATCAGTTCGCGTCTTTCGAGCGATTCGAGATTAAGCGCTTTGCGGTTCTGGCGGCGCGTTTGGCTTGGACGAGCGGAACGGATTAGCTTCTGAAGCAACATTGGGATTCCCTTTGTGTGAAAGAAAACCGATTGATCGATGGCCAGTGCTAGACTCCTACTCGCCGAATGGCAGAATCGCGGCCCGGGCGACAAGAAAAGCAGACAATTTCCCGCGGCAATGGGACGAAGCCTCGCGATTCTGGCGTGTTGGGGTGTCCCGACGCTAAACTGGGGCGGGCTGCAGGCCGCCAGTGTCGGTGGCCAGAAGATGGCTCGGGCCGCACGGTCGGGCCTCTTCTTCGTGTTGCCTTGCACCACTTTCAGTGGAATCGAGGGCCCAACGAACCAAGATGGATACCAGGATCCACTACGAGGCGTTATCCATCAGCGTCCGTACGTCCATTGACTTCCTCTGCTCCCGTTTTGAAGCGGAATGGAAGTCCGGTCGCCCGCCGCAGATCGAAGCCTACTTGGATCAGATCGACGCGCCGTATCGGCCGGCGCTGTTGCGTGAACTCGTCGTCCTGGAAATCTACTATCGACCGAACGATCTTCCAGCACTCCGGTCGGATCTGGTCCGTCGGTTCGAGGGTTTTGCGCCGATTGTCGATAGCGCGGTCGAAGCGTGTTCCGTTCCGCATGTCGCGTCCCAAGCCGATCAGTCAACCTTCGTGTTCTCGCCGATTGCTGCGCGAGAGGTCGACACGAGTGCCGCTTCGAGCGATCCAAGTGCCTCTATCACTTTTGAGTCCGGGTCGGACAAGTTGCCGACAGCGATCGGTCGCTACAGGGTCCTCCGCGAGCTCGGCCGGGGTGGATTCGGCATCGTTTACGAAGCCTACGATGGTCGGCTGAAGCGATCCGTCGCGATCAAGCTGCCGCGCAAAATAGATCGTCCGATCACCCGCCGTTCCGCTGATCTGGTCGAAGCCAGGACGCTTGCCAGCCTTGACCATCATGGGATCGTGCCGGTTTACGACGTCCAGAAGACCGAGGATTCCCGGTACTTCGTCGTGTCGAAGCTGATCGAGGGCCGTGACTTACGGGAGACGCTCACGCACACGCCGCCCACCTTCGAGGAATCGGCACAGATTGTCGCGTCGGCCGCCGAGGCACTCGAGTACGCGCATTCACGTGGGCTCATTCATCGAGATGTGAAGCCCGCCAACATTCTGATCGACAACGACGGTAAGCCTTACGTGGCGGATTTTGGTCTGGCTCTTCATCAGGAGCAACTCAATCAAGAATCAGGCATCGCCGGCACGCCGCTCTACATGAGTCCCGAACAAGTTCGCGGTGAAGGGCACTTGGTGGACCAGCGATCGGATATCTACAGTCTGGGCATTGTGCTCTATGAGTTACTGACCCGGCAAACTCCACAACCCGCAGGCTACCCGTCCGATACGGAGCAAGATCGAGGTGAGCGCATTGTCCCACCGCGTCAACACAACGAACGAATTCCGAGGGAGCTAGAGCGCATCAGTCTGAAGGCCATCGCCGAGCGAGCGGCCGACCGTTACGCAACCGCCGCTGAGTTTGCTGAAGATCTCCGTCATTACCTAAAGGCCGAACAGCGGGGGAGTGAAGATGAAGACTTCCAAGTGACGATCGTACCGCGTGGCATCCAATCGTACGATCAAGACGACGCGGATTTCTACTTGAACCTTCTACCCGGTCCGCGCGATCGGCTGGGTCTGCCTCAGACCGTTCGTCAATTGAAGGCCAAAGTCGACGAGATTGATCCCGCAAAGACGTTTCGGATAGGCATCGTCGTTGGACCCTCCGGGTGTGGAAAGTCATCCCTGATAAAGGCTGGGCTACTCCCGCGACTTTCAGAAAATGTGTTGCCAGTATATCTCGAGGCGACGCACCAAAGCGTTGCTACGGATCTTTTGGATGCTTTGCGAAAAGGTTTACCCCAGGCCAAAGAGCTGCCCGATCTGAGGCAGTTGATAAGCTCTGTGCGTCGAGATCACCTTCTAGCGACTGGACAAAAACTGCTGTTGGTGATCGATCAATTCGAACAGTGGCTGCACCACCGCGGTCAGGACAATTCGGCCGAACTCGTTGCAGCCCTGCGTCAGTGTGACGGTGGTCACGTTCAGTGTCTGCTTCTGGTTCGCGATGACTTTTGGATGCCGACCAGCCGGTTCATGAAGGAATTGGACGAGCCGATGGTTGAACAGAACAACATCTTCACCATCGATCTGTTCGACCAGGAGCATGCCGGAGCCGTGTTGGCAAAGCTTGGATGGGCCTACGGCAAGTTGCCGGAACAAATCGATCAGGCGTCCCGAGCCCAACAGACGTTTGTGCGAGGTTCGATCGACGTGCTGAGCGAGGCGAGCCGCGTCGTGCCGGTCAAGCTGGCGGTGTATGCCGAGATGATGAGGCACAAGCCGTGGGTCCCATCAACTCTACGTCGAACGGGCGGCATCAAGGGAGTGGGCGTCAACTTCCTGGAGGATACGTTCTCGCGCACATCGGCGCCGCGCGAATACCAGATTCACCGCCAGGCAGCGCGGGCTGTCTTGGAACGCTTGCTGCCCGAGACGGGCCAGACGATTAAGGGACATGCGCGGTCGCGACAGGAACTGCTGGAGGCCTCAGGATACACGAAACGCCCCGATGATTTTGAAAGCCTGATGCGCGTTCTATCGCGCGAAACGCGGCTCTTGACCGTAGCGCGAGCCGAAGACCAGCAGCGGAACGGGCATGATGACCTTCGGCCGACGCCCACCTACCAACTGACTCACGACTACTTGGTGCCATCCATTCGAGAGTGGCTGCATCAAGGGCGTCGCAACAGCTGGCGCGGGCGAGCCCAGTTGCGACTCATTGAGCGCACGGAACTTTGGCACAGTTCCGACAAACAGCGCAAGCAGCTACCGTCTTTAATGGAATGGCTGAACGTCGAGGTTTTCACGAAGCACTCCCTTTGGTCCGACACTCAAAGGGAACTGATGCAGCGCGCGCGAGTGGCGAATCTAGGCGTTGTGTCCGCGAGTCTGGCAATGGTTCTTCTGATCGCGTTTGTTGCTCACGAGCTTAATGGTCGGGTGCGCGCACGTTCGTTGATCAAAGGACTGAGCGCCGCCGAAACGACCGAAGTGGCAGAGTTGCTCGATTCGCTTACGCCTTACCAGCGTTGGGCAGAACCGCACCTGCACGACCTCGCGTCATCCACCAAGCTGAAGGACAGGTTGCACGCTCACTTGGCTTTGTATTCGGAAGACCCGTCACGATTGGGTGAGATCATTCCTCTGCTGCTCGACGGCGCCGTCGATACCGAAGCTTTCCTGGCGGTTCGCAGTCGCCTCGGCCCTCTGCCCGATGACGTCGGAGCACAGTTGTTCGACGGGTCGGAATCGTGGACTCGCCGTCAGCAATGGCGTGTTGCATGTTTACAACCCAGGGGAAAAGCATGGACAGCCGAAGAACGTTCGATGGTCGTCGATGAACTCATTCTTGCCTGCGAAACGAATCCCGCTTTAGTGCCCAACCTGATTGCCGTGTTTCGCGATCAACACTCCATCCTCGATTCCGCCCTGAAAACAGCCTTCGATCGGGAAGGTCGGCCAGCCGAACTGGCGGCCAGAATCCTGGCCGATTATCGCGCTGATTCCGCAGAACAGCTCATCGAGCTGATGCTAAGCGGCTCACCGGAACAGCTTTCGATCTTGCTTGTGCCTTTGCAGCGACTTGACGCGAGCCATACCCGTAACGAGTTGATGAAACGGTTGGAGGCGAACCAGCTGACGCCGGCGGAATCGGCCAGGGCGGCGGTTGCACTCGTTCACTGGGGCGAGCACGCGCCGCTGTGGGGAATGTTGCGCGAAGAAAAGGATCCCAGTCGACGAAGCCATGTGATCAACACGTTATCGCGCGCCTCGATTGACCCCGCTCCCCTGGTCGATCGGCTACGCCGCGAACAAGATCCGCGCGTCCGAGCGGCGATCTTGCTGTGCCTAAGTGGCTACGCCGACCGGTCGGTCGTCCATCGCTTGCACACGTCGACGATCGAGACGGTCCAGAAGATCGTGCGTGAGGATTCTGACCCTGGGGTCTATGGCGCGGCCTCGTTTCTGCTGACGAAGTCCGGACGATATGAAAACTCCAAGCCGAGTCATCCCGCGGTTCAAAATCCAGCCGAGAATTCGTGGTTCGTGAGTCCTACGGGACACACGATGGTGGTCCTTTATCCGGCGACACACGATGAGACCACGCAACATGACAACGCGACAAGCAAAGCAACCCCGGTGAAACGTCCATTTGCGATTGGCGTCTATGAGGTGACGAACGCTCAGTTTGAAGCCTACTCCGGTCCTCGAGAGCCGGATCCCTACGATTGCAGCAGTCCCGACTGTCCCGCGGCGAAGATCTCCTGGTATCAGGCAGCCGCCTTTTGCAATTGGCTCAGTCAACAGGAAGGCTTGCAGACTTGTTACCGCGTGACCTCAGAAGAACCTCGACGACTCGAACCGGAACCAGACAGCCTCTCGCGAAATGGATACCGGTTGCCAACGAGCAAGGAATGGGAGTATGCGTGTGGCGCCGGTTCGACGACGAAATGGTTCTTTGGGGACAGCGACGAGCTCTACGGTGAATACGCCTGGTATTCAGAGAACACGCGCGACTTGAAGAAACGTCGCGTCGGCACGAAGTTACCCAACGGCTTTGGACTATTTGATATGTACGGCAACGCCGAGGAATGGTGTCACGCGGCCATTTCCGGGTCGGGAGAACTCCGACCGCTACGCGGAGCTGCCGCCGGGGATCCAGTCAGAGCGTGGACAAATTGGTCGGCCAGCCGAGGTCCAGCGTACGCAGAGGTACCGGCGATAGGATTTCGTATCGCCCGCACAGTCGAGAAGTGAAACCTCAAGGCCCCCAAAACGTTTCAACAGCCACCCGCTGTAGATAAAATCAAAGCGGTGCGTGATTGGCGCCGGGAGGTAGAAGACATGTGTAGTTTTGCCCGGAAAGAGCGTCGAACTTTGGGGCGCGCGGCCCGTCGGCGATCTCGCCGTCTTGATTGTGAGTCGTTGGAATCGCGGCGGGTGTTGGACGCAGTAACGTGGGACTTCGGATTCAACGAGCCGCAGCTACCGCTCGGTTGGTCGACTGGCAGCGCCGACTTAGTCGAGCCGTTTCCGTGGACGGTTGAAAACGGAGCTGTGACCGGCCGGACGGGTGGCGAAGGTGCCGAATTCTGGCAAGACCACAGTTGGGTCGAAACGCCGACCTTCCGCTTTCTGGACCCCGACGATGCAATCATCGAATTCGACTTTCAGCACGATGGCTTTCTTCCCGATTCCGACACGTTCCTGGATTGTCTGATTGTGACGCTGCAAGACCCGGATACGGATCCGGCAGACGATCCGAACGACGACCCATCGAGTTGCTCCGCCCGAGATGGCCAATTGAAAGTGTTCGAGCACGTCAACAGCGAGCCCGTCGATGAATCGTTCGAAGACTTTCCCCCGGTCGAGACCGAACCCAACAAAGGCTATCGGTTGCGCTTTCGCGCATCAGATTACGACCAGTCCGCGAGTAATGACGGAATCCGCATCAGCAACATCTCGATCACGGGAATTGTTGAAGAGGCGGACCTGGTGATCGACGTCGAAGCCAGCCCTGATAGCGTGACATCCGGCGGGCAGGCCATCCAGTATGACATTCGCGTCACGAATTATGGTCCCGTCGATGCGACCAACGTTCGGGTGAACGAGAATCTAGCAGCCGGTCTAACGCGTTCCACGACGACCTGCCCTGGAGGGGCCGTCGCTGATTGTTCGCTCGACACCATTCTCTCGGGAACATGGGTCGAATACTCCTTGACGGCGACCGCTTCCGCCCAAGCCGTCGGAACGGCGGTCAGCACATTTGGCGTGGTTACGAGTACACCGGATCCTGACCCGACGAACGAAACCGCCAGCGGCAGCACGGTGGTTACGCACGGGCCTCAACCGCCGGTCGCTGCCGACGATGCCGCCAGCACCGACAAGGCGTCGCCGATTCAAATCCCAGCAAGTGACCTGCTGCTTAACGACAATGATGCCAACGGCGACCCTCTGACGGTAACGTCCGTTGATGACAGCTCGACAAAGGGTACGGTCGTTTTGGCAGGCACGACGGTGACCTACGATCCGAATGGACAGTTTCCGAATCTTGGCGAAGGTGAAACGGCCACGGATACTTTCGACTACACGATCAGTGACGGCAATGGAGGCACGTCGACCGCGACCGTCACGGTCACCATTGATGGCATGAACGATGATCCCGTGGCGACCAATGACCAAGTTAGTACTGACGGCAACTTGCCTCTTCAGATTCCATCCAGTCAGCTACTCGGAAACGATACCGATACCAATGGCGACGTTCTGATATTAACCTCCGTTGATGATAGCTCGACAAAGGGTACGGTCGTTTTAGCAGGCATGACGGTGACCTATGATCCGAACGGACAGTTTCCGAATCTTGGTGAAGGTGAAACGGCCACGGATACTTTCGACTACACGATCAGTGACGGCAACGGAGGCACGTCGACTGCGACCGTCACGGTCACGATTGGTGGTGTGAACGATGATCCCGTGGCGACCAATGACCAAGTTAGTACTGACGACAGCTTGCCTCTTCAAATTCCATCCAGTCAGCTACTCGGAAACGATACCGATACCAATGGCGACGTTCTGACATTAACCTCCGTTGATGACAGCTCGACAAAGGGTACGGTCGTTTTGGCGGGCACGACGGTGACCTACGATCCGAATGGACAGTTTCCGAATCTTGGCGAAGGTGAAACGGCCACGGACACTTTCGACTACACGATCAGTGACGGCAACGGAGGCACGTCGACCGCGACCGTCACGGTCACCATTGATGGCATGAACGACGATCCCGTAGCCATCGATGACCAGGTAAGCACTGACAACGACTCGCCCCTTAAAGTCTCAATCAGCGAGCTACTCGAGAACGATTCTGACTCAAACGGCGATGATCTGTCCGTCACGATGATCGATGACGGTCAGACTAGGGGGAAAGTCGAACTGCTTGGAGACCGAATCTCATACGATCCCACCGGACAGTTCGATGGTCTGGCATTGGACGAAACAGCGACCGACACTTTCAGTTACACCGTCAGTGATGGAAGGGGCGGCCAAGATGCTGGGACGGTCACAGTGACGATCCGGCCACGTGTACCTGGAGATTCCAACCGGGATCGACTTTTTGATTCGTCCGATCTGATTCGAGTCTTCCAGGCCGGCGAATACGAAGACGATGAGCCGCTGAATTCGACCTTTGAGGAAGGCGACTGGAATGGTGACGGCGATTTCGATTCGAGCGATATGATCTTCGTCTTTCAACTTGGACACTATGCCCTGGGAGCCCGCCCGACGATTCAGCCCAGTGATATGTTGACACGAGGCTTGTTCCACTACGACGATGCATGGAACGAGAGACGCAAACGAATCTCCGAGGCGCTGCGAGATTGGTCATCGTTTGCCGATGTCGAAGAGTTTGACCGGGACGCCTTTTCGCAAGACCTGCGTCGACTTGAGTGGGACACGTGCGTGGATCACTTGCAATTAGAACGGGGCGATCATGGCTGATGTACCCACACCTACAAACAACAGTGTGACATTGTGGATCGCACGTCTGGCCGGTGGCGACCAGGTGGCGGCACGGCGAATCTTCGACTGCTACTATGATCGGCTGCGAGCGCTGGCGAGCCGACACCTGGCGAAGTTGCCGCCCCAGATCGCTGACGACGAAGGTGCCGTGAACAGTGCCCTTCGCAGTTTCTACAGCGGGGCCGGTGCCGGTCGGTTTCCTGATCTGGATGATCGCGATTCGCTTTACAAACTGCTCGCCACCATCACTCTGCGAAAGGTTGCCAAGCAGTACCGCAAGCACTATGCAGCCAAAGCGGGCGGAGGAAACCGCCCGGAGCTGGGACTTGACCTGTCGTTTGTGGAAGATCGCAAGCTTGGTCCTGAGGATCTGACGATCTTCCAACAGGAATGCCAGCGGTTGCTCGATCACCTGGACGACGAGACACTCAAGCAGATCGCGCTCTGGATGATGGAGGGACTCTCGAACCGCGACATTGCTGACAAACTTGAAGTCCATATTCGCTCAGTTCAAAGAAAGACGAATTTGATACTCGGCATGCTGGCGGAAAGAGCGGAAAGTGAGAGTGTGTGAAGCCAAAGTAGCAGGTACACTCCGTGTGCCGCTACTTGGCCCGCGGGCCGACACAGCCGAGTTGCTATGTCGACCACTGCGGGCTGAATACTACGACGCTTCAGGTGCTATGCGCTCTCCCAGCTCGAACCACTCGCCAGGCTGGCAGTGCGATGAACGCGAACATCGCCAACATCGCTGCCGAGGGTTCGGGTACGGCGACGGCCGCACGGGGGCCCACTTCGTAACCCCTGTCCCTCGCAAAAACTCCGTCCAGCTTTGGCAGCTAGGACTTGCGCCGATTGAGATTTGGCCAGACGAAACGCCTATCGCATCTCCGTTGGATTCTGGGGCAGCCACCTATGCTAGAATGGACGACCGACGACACACGGACGAGCGCTAAGCAGCTGTTCGTGGTCAGCAGCTACTCCGGTGGGTGGTGAGCAAAGCCCCTGCAAAACACCACAAAGCACCAAAGGGGAAAAGGCACCAAGGAGTTGTTGCATTTGCCAAAGCATGCGTTAAGATTTCTGATGCTAATGAGAATGAACTAAGCTAAGAATCCCGCGAGTCCGCTAACGAAACACGTTCGATTCGTTCTGTCTGCGTTTCCACATTGTTGGAGGCGTTTGAGAACGCGTCGGACGTGTTTTTTTTGTCCGTGCTCTCTGATCTGTGCTTGGTCTCCGACATTAGCTCAAATTCTGGGGGGAGAAAAAATGGTCTCCGACTATCTGCGGCGCGCCGGAAGGCTCTTCTTGAGCAAGGAATTCTGGGCATCTCGCGTTTTGTCCATCGTGGCTGTCTGTCTGAGCGTCTCCATCGGAAGTGCCCGCGCTCAGAATGAGAGTGTCGTCTTACTGTATGACGAAGGCGCCGGAATCAATCCAACCACGGGTATGCCTAATGAATGGATGTTCCCAGACGATTCCTGGCAGGTAGGCGTGACGGCCGCAGAGGTAGCGTCGTTCCCGGAGTTTTCCGGCTCAGACGCAGCGACTCAGATGGTGGAAACGCTCGGTGCCGACAACCAGTTGATTATTGCCAATTTGACCGGAACTGGGGAAAGCTCAGCGAGCTTGGGCCCCGTACCAGCCCCGGGACTTTCCTCGGGAGGGCTTCTGTTCGCCCAGACAATAAATGTTCCAGAACTTCGGGATGGAGAGAACAATGTGACGGTACTGTTTCCTAGTTTTCAATTGACCGCTGTTGAGTTCGCGGAAGACCGCGTGGATGTTCGGCTGCAAGCGCCAATGTACATCCTCTCCAATTTACGCCCCGATACTCCCGTTTTCGCCTCGGAAGCATACTGTCCGATTCACACGGAGGCCTTTTTCGGTGAGGCCGGATTTCAGGAACGAATCCAGTCGCCGACGCCTGCCGTTGCTCCAAGTGTGGTTTACAACGAGCCGCAATTCATCGACTCGCTGTCCGATGTAGATGTGATGTTCTCGTACCCCATCCCAGCCGGCGGAGGCACTTCCGAGTACAAATGGGAGAGCATTATGGACATCACTTTTGAGGTCGTGCCCGAGCCGTCCGGCTTGACCCTGCTCGGCCTGGGTGTGCTGCTGGGTCTCGCACGACGACGTGGTCGCTAATTCAGCAGTCATGGCTGCTACTCAGGTCGCCTAGTAGGCCGCTCCTCGTAGCAGTGCGAGGATGATGGCGAATACAGCCAACATGGCAATCATCATCCCAAGAGTTAGCCGATGCGGCGGGATGCCAACTGCGTCCGTGCTATTCGAAAGGTATTTGCTGATCGGCATGGAGCCAAAAACAAGAAATAGACCAGCGGACGTGTTGACTGCCAAGACCAGAGCGTCACTCACCAGTTGTCCCTTCGTCCAGACGAAGCGCGGATCTCGAATGGCAGTTAGTGCGATTCTTGACGCGGGCGCTGCCGTCTGCACGAGCAAGTACGCACCGAGCACAAAACAGGCTATTCGATAAACGTCCCGAGGGCCGACATGTATCACGTTCGAATCGTTGTCGCATCGAGGGGCATAGAACCACGCCGAGATCGTCGGCGCGAGATAGATTAGCAATGGTCCTACCCCTACGTGAACTGTCAACATCAGAAGGTGAGCGGAGACCGGCAAGCCGACGCCCGGTGGTTTGCCTTGAAAGGCAATATGAACGGCGACCGTGTTCACCAAGTTATCAACCGAGTAGAGAAGGAACCAGAATCCCAACACGCGCAACGCCACTTCCAGAATCAATCGGGCCGACATGTGGTTATCCCAAATCGAAGATGAGTTGTGCGAGATCTCATTACACCGTCCTTTCTCGAGCACATTGACGTGAACTGACGTGGCGATCAGAACCACGTCTAGTCCTTTTTCCCAATACGTTGATCGTCCGGAATCAACTCGTTGATTTTCCGCACTCTCGTCAGACTGATTTGAAACTGACCGTTCGTTAAACGTTCCCTTCCCTCAAATTGTCGCCATATGAGTTCGCCTGGGCCGTCGTAGCAAGTTTCAACGTCCCATCTTTGTTGATCTTCACAACAATCGCGTGCTCCGGGCAACTTCTGGCTTGCGTTGCCTTAATCTCAACCTTCACACCGGATGGTGACAGCGCGTCGAATCCTGCGTTTGACGGTGGCATAAGCGACAGATCAAATGCGTCGGCAACGATAGTCTCACCGATACTGCCAACCATGTGTCCGTCGGGTGTAAAGGGCCTACCAGGGAACATCTCCTCAAGCTCGTTCACAACTTGATAGAGGCGCTGCACCAGCGATTGAAATCTAGTGTGATCGATATGTGACATTTGATTAGGTGGCGAATGGCGTGTGTCAACAAGGGGTGGATATTTGGGACGAACACAGGCTCCATGTGGACTTGTACAGCCATGGCTGTGACGAGCGGTTCGTTCATGTGCGGACGGACATCGGTGTTTCACTCCGAAGCGTCGTAGCGTGTGCACGTTTTCTTCGACTGTCGACAGAATTAGCCACGGCCATCCACGAAGAGGTCTAGCTCACCAGTTTGCACAAGAGTACTACGAGTGTCGACTAGTACAATGCGGCAATGCACCTGTTCCTCCGTTTCAACAAGTTGTTCGAGTAGCGAGTACAAGATTCTTTGAGCTGAATCGGAAGTCGACGCAATGGCAATGTCGAACGAGCCCGTTACCATTGGCCAGTCGTTCACGTAGCGAAACCAGATGTAGCCCAGGTCTGCGGGTGGTGCATAACTATCGAGGGCATCCGTTGGGTCGGGGGCATCGACCGAAATACGAATTACAGCGTCACGAATGCTGCCGTACATCGTCGCAGAGAGCAAAACGCCCGATTCCGATTTGAACTTTGTTCGAGATTGCATTTGAGTGGAGGCCGCTCATGGTCATTT
>CAJHYQ010000925.1_pt1 | contig 15593 bp, 12 predicted proteins | sample 9198721 | NCBI WGS metagenome assembly CAJHYQ01 (sample SAMEA7708357, study PRJEB35096) | sediment metagenome | biome: marine neritic benthic zone biome [ENVO:01000025]; feature: sediment [ENVO:00002007]; material: shallow marine sediment [ENVO:03000034] sea grass bed [ENVO_01000059] ... | reverse complement strand
TCCAGAGCTCTGTGTCTTTGGTCCAGAGCTCTGTGTCTTTGGTCCAGAGCTCTGTGTCTTTGGTCCAGAGCTCTGTGTCTTTGGTCCAGAGCTCTGTGTCTTTGGTCCAGAGCTCTGTGTCTATGGTCGCGGAATCGATCGGATGCAAGCGTTCAGCCCCAGAAAAAAATTGGCGCTTAGTGCCATTTTGACATTGGCACCAATTCGTGGAACTGATATATCCCTTCCTCAGTCAACGACAACGTCGTCGGCAACACTTCACGCGGCTCATCGATTAACTGTCGGACTAGCTCGTCCTTTTCCAATCCGACAAAGCACACACTTGATAAAAGAGTTTGCCCAGTGCGGCAGGCGAGCGATCGATTTGTGCAATCACAAAGCAGGCACCGTGAAGCGGCCAACAGACACGCAGGCATTCGCAGGGATATTACAGGAAACAATACAAGCGGGCTTCGCCGTCAGTGTCGGAAAATGCGGGATTTCGACGCTGCCCTCCCTCCTGGGTTGAAGCAACTTGCTTGTCGGACTCCACGGTAACTGGGTCGACCGTGCCGACGGGTGCTTCGCGGTGAAGCTTCAGACTGGGCACCGAAGAGACATTCGAGCTCTTCGGTGCCCCAGGGAATTCGACGGCGGAGTGTCACATGACGCTCCGCCGTTTTTCATTGGCTCGCTTGTGCTTTCGACAAGCGTCTATCTTGCTCACCTAATTTCTCGGAGACATCCGAGGCAATATTCCGATACAACACAACGCCGATGTCGGGCCGGCGTCGAATCAGCGTGACGAGCTTCTGACGATCCAGGTCGAGCGTCTCAACAGCGTTTCGAGTACGAGCTGTCATTTGGTGCGTGACCTCTTTTGTGGGGTCCAGCAGCACCCGCTCAGCAAGACACTGTCCACGTCCGACGGACGCCAACGAGCGACCGGCAATCGACAGACCGACTTCTCCGCTCAACACAACTTGGAGGCGATCGGCTGATTCGCCTTCGCCGAACAAAACGACGCCGCTCTCGTATGTCCGCACTTCGCTCGATTCACATATCCGACGCACTTGCTCGGAGCTGAGTCCGACGAATAAACGGACCCAGCGAATGGCGTCATTGACACGAGGCAGAACACTGCGAGACTGAAAGTCGCGCAAAACCAGTTCTGCGAATGGGCGAACACCTTCAGTGTAGTCCATCTTGCCAAATCGAAACGGCACAAGCAAACGCACCATCTTTACAGCGTCGACACGTTCGATATCGTTGAAGACCATGGCAGGCACATACGCCGCTGGCGCGAATCCAAGCTCCAGCAGAGTGCGTTGCAGTCGCGGTGCGTTGGCGCTCACATCGATGTCAACGTACTCGACATTCAACTCGTATCGAGATCGCGTCAGCAACGTCGACAAGAGGAAGCGGACGACTTCATCCGTCGATGAAATCAATTCGAAGACGCGCGCTGCCTTTTCAAACTTATCGACGGTAAATCCGATCGCACCCACGACTCGGCCATTCCGGCGAGCAAGCAGATAGTTCGAATGTCTTGCTCTTAGTTTGAACAGACCGTAGTGCAAACGCAACGGACCAAAAACATCTCGATTTCGCACGCGTCCCCGTTCAATTCGCAGCAACGACGTGTAGCCGGCCGTCGTCAGATCGTCGACGGAATAATCGGAATCGTGCGGAAACGGTTCTGAGGAATCGTCAACAATGCAATCGCAGGGCAATTGAAAGCAATCCAGTGACAGACTCGCCAGTGGATGAATCTCCGGAATAACGTGTGGATTGTTGCGACGAAGCTGCAGGGCGGAGCTGAAGAAGCGTCCGAACACAGCGATGTGTTCACGCTCACGGACCAGCAATTTCATGGGCACGAAACCCATCGGACGAAAACCGTGGTGTTCGGAGATACGTTGAGAGAAACGGTGCGCAACACGATTGTCGGCAATTCCTAGGTGGAGCCGATCGCGTACCCGGTCGATGCGTCCTTTCATCAGCAGTTTGCCCACGCCGTGACCTCGACAGTCAGGGTGCACTGCAAGTCGCCCAAACTCACCGACTAGATCTGCGTGTGCCGAGATGTCCATCACGACCGAAGCGGTCCCGACCACGCGTTTTGATGCAGAATCCTCGGCCACCAACAGAAGATTGTCCTCGCCGTAAATCATGCCACGCAGAGACTCCGTGTCGTAGAACTGCGTGTACGGATAATCTACGCCGTAGGTCGCCAAGTAGATTTCACGGATCGCTTCCACATCTCGCGATTCGGCCTGACGCACTTCAATCATCGTAAGGACTCCGCTTGGGCATCGAAGGAATACTCATGCGTGCCGGACAAATGCTCGCCTGCAATTAATGCAACGCGACTCAAATACGACGCTCCGTAGGCAAGAACCGATTCGTCGATGTCGAAGCGACTTGAATGGGCAGGGAAACAGTGACGTTCATCCGTCATGCTGCCAAACCGAACATAGCAGCCTGGAACTTCATCGACGTAATAGCTGAAGTCCTCTCCTCCCATATTCGCCGTTTCCATGTTGAGTACAGAGTCCGGAGGCACAATGACTTCCGCGGCCTTCCTGGCGAGGTCGGTTGGGATACCGCGATTGATCATGGCCGGCGTCCCTTTATGGATCTGGACATCGACTTTCGCTCCATGCAACTGCGCAATGGAGTTGGCGATCCGCTGAATCGAAGCGTCCAGGTTGTCACGCACTTCAGGTTCCTGCGCGCGAATGGTCCCTTCCAGCCACGCTTGGTCGGCGATAACATTGCTGGCCGTGCCAGCGTCGAAACGACCAACCGTCACCACGGAAGGATGAGCTGGATTGATCTCGCGGGACACGATGGTCTGAACGGCCATGACAAACAACGAGCCGACGACAACGGCGTCGACCGTTTCATGAGGACGTGCGGCATGGCCTCCGCGCCCCTGGATGTGAATGGTGAACCGGTCGCTCGACGCATTGACAGGTCCGTCGGTGACGACGATCGATCCCGTCGGATAATGTCGATCGACATGACCACCAAAAATCATCCCCACATTGCTCAAGGCACCGGCCTTGATCATCGCCTGGGCGCCTTCGCCCGTCTCTTCCGCTGGCTGAAAGATCAAGCGGACGGGAGCGGCCAATTCGGACTGCTTTGCCAATAGACTGGCTGCGCCGAGTAGCATCGTGACGTGCGCGTCGTGACCGCAGGCGTGCATCACACCTGCGTTCTCTGAAGCGAACGGCAATCCCGTTTCCTCAACGACCGGTAGCGCATCCATGTCCGCGCGTAAGGCGACACATTTCCCATCGATATCCTTTCCAACCTCGGCGATGATTCCGTGTCCCGCGATACCCGATCGGTAGGTGACTCCAGGTAGCGCATCGAGAAAGGAACAGATCTGCTCAGCTGTGCGTTCTTCTTGCCAGCTAAGCTCGGGATGACGATGCAAATCACGGCGGATTTCGATCAGCCGCTTAAACAGTGAATCATCAATTGGCAACATCTTCAAACCTCCGAAAATAGCGCGCTGCGACCCGTCTTCACTTACTGCAAGGAACGTGCCGTTTCGACAGCGCCGAATGCACGTCTGATGACGGACGAATCGACAGCATAGCGACAGATTGATCAATCATTTGGGTCGAGCCTGTCTGCGTCGGTGTGCGAATTTGCGCGCTCTGCTTGGCTCGCCGAGGTCGCCTTGCCTTGGCTTGGCATTCACGTTGACAGATAGGTGTCCAATCGGTAAGACAACCAGCGTCTAGTCATCGGACTTCGCCCGTGGGCGATGTTGATTGAGGGAACAAAGATCGTGGAAGCTGAACGCATTCTCTGTCCGATCGATTTTTCCGAATCAAGCCGCGCGGCGTTTGAGTATGCCTGCTGGCTTTCGCGCTGTTCCGATAGCACCTTGTTCATCGTGCATGTCGAAGCACTGGCTATGCCCTACCTGCCGGGTGATGCCCGCTACGACGAGAATCTGGATGAGAATCGTCGTTTGTTGACCGAGGCGAGACCATCACCGGACATCAATTTTGAACAGCACTATCTCAAGGGCGATGTCGTGGACGAGATTCTGCGCTTCGCAAATCTCCGCGAAATCGATCTCATTATCCTGGGCACCCACGGTCGAACGGGACTCGCTAAACTATTGATGGGTAGTGTTGCAGAGTCGGTTGTTCGACGGGCACCGTGTCCGGTCCTCGCTTTGAGACACGGCGAAGCTCGAGTGGCCTGACCTCCTCCCAGAATCGATTAACGCCAGACAGCTCGAACAAGCATCGTGGGTGAACTACATGAGCGGCTCGACACCCGTCGCATTGGTCACAGGATCGTCGCGAGGCATTGGTCGTGCCATCGCAGAGAAGCTGGCAGAAGACCAATATGCGGTCATCGTGAATTATGTAAGTCGATCGGACGCGGCCAAAGAAGTCGTGGACTCAATTCAAAGGGCAGGGGGGTCAGCCATCGCGGTGCGCGGAAACGTTGGCGTTGCCCAGGATCGGCAACAATTACTCGAGGCTGCTTTGACCGAGTGGGGGCGGCTCGACGTTCTAGTCAACAACGCCGGAATTACGTCGCCTGGACGCATCGACTTGCTAGAGGCAACACCCGAAAACTGGGACCAGGTTTTGGATACCAACTTAAAGGGCCCTTTCTTTCTGTCACAGATCGCAGCAAATGCCATGATTCAGTTGCGACAGGAAGGAACCATCAAGTCAGGACACATCATTAACGTCTCGTCTGTGTCAGCCTACGCCGTATCGTCAAATCGGCCCGACTACTGCGTCGCCAAAGCCGGCATGCAAATGATGACCTGGTTGTTTGCCGACCGCCTGGCCGAATTCGAGATCGGCGTGTTTGAGATCTGCCCGGGGGTCATCGAAAGTGACATGACCGCGCCCGTCAAAGCGAAATACGATCAACTAATTGCTGACGGCCTGACACCCATCCGACGTTGGGGCAAACCAGACGACGTGGCGTTGGCCGTGTCCGCCATCGTTCAGGGCCAATTTCCCTTCAGCACCGGCCAGCGCATCAACGTTGACGGCGGATTCCACATGCGACGACTCTAATCGCTTAGTTGGGAATCGACCAGCCGTGTGGAACGACGGCATCTTTCAGGACGATCGGGATCCCGTCCCGAACCGTGCACGGGCCGTACTCAATCAAGCTGCTGCTCGGCGGGCCGCTGTATTCAATCTTCACGCCGCGTCCGATTCGGCAGTTCTTGTCGACGATCGCGCCGAGAATTACTGCATCCGAGCCAATGCCAACCGGCGGTCGATCCAGCTGATCGTCTTCACGCAACTCGTGTGCCGTCTCATATTCATCAGCCCCCATGATGATCGAGTCGCGAATCGTCACGTTCTCACCAATCGCACAACGCAACCCGATGACACTATTCTCGATCCGTGCGCCCGGCGAAATACGGCAGCCGTCCGCGATCAGGCTCTTGACGACGTGGCAGCCATCCAGACGAGTCGGCGGCAAAAAGCGTGCACGGGAGTAGAGCGGTGCTTCGGGCGAAATCAGATCAAACGGCGGCTTGTCCGTAGCCAGCTCCAAGTTGGCGCGGTAGAAGGCATCAATCGTTCCAATGTCTTCCCAATATCCATCAAACAGATGGACTTGTACGTTCTTGGGGTTAATCAACGTTGGAAAGATTTCCTTGCCGAAATCGTGATGAGTCGTGCTCTTCAGTACATCCACCAAGACATCTCGCTTGAATACGTAAATGCCCATACTCGCCAGACATTCACGGCCGCGACTCTCAATTCCACGATCGTCGATCCATTTCGGATCCATCAATACAGGTTTTATTGCTTCGTCCGTCGTGGGCTTTTCGACAAAACCGCGCACCGCACCGGTCTCGTCAACGCGCATGATTCCCAGGCCGGCAGCATCCTGGCGGTCAACTGGAATCGCAGCGATCGTCGCATCCGCGTCGGTCTCGGTGTGCGTCCGCACAAGCTGACGATAGTCCATGCGATACAACTGGTCGCCCGACAAAATCAAGATGTGCTCGATGCCGGCCTGTTCCAAGTAGCGAACGTTCTTACGTACCGCATCGGCCGTTCCCTCGTACCAATCCGTACCAGAATCCATGGTTTGCTGAGCGGCGAGAATTTCGACAAATCCACCGCTGAACGCATCAAATCGGTACGTTTGCCGAATATGGCGATGCAGGCTGACCGACATGAATTGCGTCATCACATAGACGCGACGAAGTCCGCTGTTGATGCAATTAGACAGCGGAATGTCGATCAAGCGGTACTTGCCGGCAAGCGGAACCGCTGGCTTGGACCTGAATTGCGTCAGTGGAAGAAGTCGCGAGCCACGACCGCCTCCCAGCACGAGAGTTGTCACGTTGTTCATAGATCCGCGCAATCCGATTCAATGGCTGCCGCCGCGCGAGGAGACGAGAGAATCGCCCCGGGCCTGCAGCATACAGGCGCCAATGCGGACTGGCAACCCGCAGACCGCTCAGCAGACGGGAAGTTGCACGGGACCGTTACGAGATCGTCTGCCGCAATTCATCTTCCCGATTGAGGTCCGCCATGCGCTGTCTGAGATCAGGATTATGCTCGATCAGTTGCGCAATACGTTGCCAATCCAACTCGTCAGTGCCCAGTACCTCGACGATCTGCTCGGCATGATCCCAGTCATCCTGACTCTTGATGCTCAAGCGAAGGTCGTCTCGGTCCAACGCTTGCGGGACCGGCACGAGTCGGAGCGTAAACTCCTCAGGGTGTCCCTGAATGTATCGAGTCGGATGTTCACGGTCTCGCCCCTTCGTCGCCGAACCGTTGGCGGCTCGCAAGGCATCGGCTGAACAGTATTCGGCGACCAAACCCAACTGGGCCTGCAAGATCTTTCGGCCGTCGGTCGACCGAAATGTCGCGTATTCCACAGTCCGGTCGCGGTCGACCGCAGTGACCAATCGATCGATCAAGGCGGGATCAACCAGAGGCGACTCAATTGGGATCAGGACAACCCCATCAGCCGGATAGGCATCCAAACAATCGCAGACTTGCGCTAAGGCATCCTGCTTGTTGCTGATAAACACTTCAGCATCGGCTGGGATCGACGCTCGACAACATTCCGCGTCCACGTCACCCGGAATGATGACGACAACGTCCGATAGCATCTGAGCGTCCGTACTTCGGCGAACCACCCAGTCCACGAGAGGCTTCTGAGCCAGTTGGCGACTCGCGAACGCGGCTGTTCGATTCGAAGTCGAGGCAACATCCGCGGACAACAACACACAACCGAGAGTCTTCGACATCCTTGTGTCCAACTTTTACGAGTCAAGAGGGGGTAAGAAACGTGTCTGCGGCGAGTCTAACAGTGGCTCAGCTTTAGCGTCAATAGAAGCACTTGCAAGCATCAGTCGATGCGCATGCAGCTGAAACGATCATGCTTGCACGGGTGAATCACAGAGAACCGTCGGTGCTCACGGCTCGGTTTCACTTCAGTGGATCAATCAAAAGCGCGCTAGATCCATTGAATCTGCTGCAAAATCCATCTCACAACCTATATAATTCGGGCAATCTGCGCAGCCTCCAACAAGAATTCTGTTTTTGGCGGTTGTGAGAATTGGTGCAATGTCATTGCGTTTTCTAGTCGTGCCGGTCGATCCGATTCTAACAGACTTGTTCGTCAGCCGACTGCATTGAAGGAAGTTGAGCCACCGAAGGCCGTTAAGCAATGATACGGACCGCGCTAAAAAACCCGTATCTGGTCATTGTCGTCGCTCTTGCGCTGGTGGTCCTAGGCGGCTACACCTACTTCAAGCTGCCAGCTGATCTGCTTCCTCAGTTCGACACGTCCGCCGTGCAAATCGTCACGTTCTATCCGGGAATGCCTCCCGAAGTGATGGAAAAGGACATTATGAGTCGTCTGCAGCGATGGACGGGTCAGTCGGTGGGCATCGAGCATCAAGAAGCCAAGGCGATGCAGGGGGTGTGCATCGTCAAGGACTTCTTCCGCGAGGGGATTTCGATGGACACCGCGATGTCGCAAGTCTCCAGCTACGCGATGAGCGACATGTTCTATCTGCCACCCGGCACGATTCCCCCGATGGTGATGCCGTTTGATCCCACGGCATCAGTGCCCCTGTGTTTGGTGGTCGTCTCGAACGAGCAGATGAACGAGCAGGAGCTCTACGATATTGCCTATTACGAGTTGAGAAACAAGCTGCAATCGATCCAAGGCGTCATCGCGCCGGCTGTCTATGGCGGGAAGCTTCGGCGGATTCTGGCTTATGTTGATCCAGAAAAGCTTGAAGCCCACGAATTGTCGCTGATGGATGTCCAGCGTGCCTTGCTCAAGCAGAACGTTTTGATCCCAGCCGGCAGCATCAAGATCGGTGGGCAAGAGCTGCAGATCTTTACGAACGCGAACGTCGACAAGGTCCCTGAGCTGAACGATGTTCCGATCAAGGTCGTCGACGGAACTCCGGTGTTGATGCGGGACGTTGGCGAAGTCCGCAACTCGTCTCAGATTCAAACCAACATTGTCCGCGTCAACGGTTCGCGAAAGGCCTACATACCGATCTATCGCCAGCCGGGCGCAAACACCATCGAAATCGTCCGCCAGATCAAGCGACAACTCCGGGATATCGAACAACGGCTGAAGGTGGAGCGATCAGAAGATCCCAAAATGGAAACGCTGGTCTTGAGTGTTGCCATGGATCAATCGATTGGCGTCGCCCAAGGAAATCGAGCTTTGCAAATTGCTGCCTCGCTCGGAGCTGCGTTGGCTGGATTGGTCGTCCTGTTGTTTTTGCGTAGCGTGCGTTCGACGTTAGTCATCGTGTTGGCGATTCCGTTGGCGATCCTCGCATCGATCTTTGGGATGTTCTTCACGGGTGATTCGTTAAACGCCATGACGCTCGGTGGCCTGGCGTTGGCGATCGGGATCCTCGTCGATCAGTCGATCGTAGTCCTGGAGAACGTTGTTCGGCACGTTCAGATGGGAAAGGCTCCGCTCGAAGCGGCGATGGAGGGAACGTCCGAGGTGGCGTTGCCGATGTTGGTTTCGACCATCACCTTTGCCATCGTGTTCTTTCCGGTCGTCTTCCTATCGGGGCTAGCTAAGTTTCTGTTCCTGCCCTTAGCCACGGCGGCCTGTATCGCGATCTTCGCCTCCTACATCATCGCCATCACGCTGGTTCCTGCCTATTGCGCGAAATACCTCAAGGCAACGACTGGAGAGGGTTCTGCCAAAGAGCGCCAGATCACGACACAGTACCGACAGCTACTGACCGGGCTCTTGAAAATTCGCTACGGGGTCGTGGTCGTTGTTCTGGTGGCCTTCGTCGCAGCGACTTATGTGATGGTACGCGGCATGGGTCGCGAACTGTTCCCAGCGGTTGATGCCGGGCAGCTGACGATCTATGTGCGGATGCCAACCGGTGCAAGAATCGAGTTGACGGAAGAGCGGATCGCCGACATCGAAGAGGTGATCATCGAGCACGTGGGTGAGCCGGATCCGGCCTACGCGATTGGTCGTGAAGAAAAACCGGAGTCCGACCTCCAATTACTCGTTTCCAACATCGGTGTGCTGATGGACTGGCCGGCGGCCTATACACCCAACACCGGTTCGATGGACGCCTTCATGCTGGTGCAGACGAAAGGCAAGCCCGGCACGAGCATTTTTGAATATGTTCGACAACTGCGTGAGGAATTGAATCAGCGATTCCCCGACGTGGAGTTCGCTTTTGACACCGGTGGCATGCTGACCGCCGCGCTCAACATGGGCGAACCATCTCCCATACATTTTCAGGTTCAGGCCTCAAACCTTGAAACCGGGCAAGATGTAGCGCGTCAGATCAAGCAGGCGGCCGAACAAGTCGAGGGCACGGCCGATGCAAGAATCGCTCAGCGGATCGATTTCCCCATTCTCGAAGTTGATATGGATCGCGATCTGGCCGCCCGGATGGATCTGAATCCCGAGGAAGTGATGAAGAACCTTGTGGCGGCGACCAACAGCTCTATCAATTTCCAACCGTCATTTTGGATTGATAAGGCGAAAGGCAACCACTACTTTTTCGGAGTTCAATACCCCGAGATTAATCTGGATAGCATCGAGACGCTCGAAAACATTCCCATCGGATCGAACCAGTCAGGACCCTGTCGACTGGGAAACGTCGCTCGCATCCGACGCTCCACGGGACCGGCGGTCATAAATCATCGCAACATCTCGCGAGTGACCGATGTCTACGTCAACGTTAAAGACGGATTTGATGTCGGCCGAGTCGTCACTGAAATCGAGGGAAAGCTCACCGAGATGGGCGCCAAAGCGTCGACGGATGAACGCGGCGACATGTTTCGACTTGGCACCGGAGAATCGACGGCAGCGCTGGCCGATACTGAGAAATTCAAAGGGGTGACCTTCCGCATGATGGGCGAGGTCCGGTCGATGCGTGAGTCGTTTCGCCAGTTCGGCGGCGGATTGGTGATTGCTTCGATTTTGGTGTATCTCGTGATGGTTGCTCAATTTCAGAGCTTCGTCGATCCACTGATTGTCTTGCTCACCGTTCCGTTGGGCTTTATCGGCGTGGTCCTGGCGCTACTGCTGACCGGTTCGCACCTATCGATCATGTCTTTCATGGGCATCATCATGATGGTCGGTATCGTCGTGGAGTACTCGATTGTGCTCGTTGACTTTGCCAATCGGCGCTTGCAGCAGGGAATCAGCGTGCAAGAAGCCATCCTCGACGCATCCGCGGTTCGTCTGCGTCCCATCTTGATGACCTCGCTCACGACGTGGTTGGCATTATTGCCCATGGCCATCGGCTTTGGAGGTAGCGAGGCGAACGCCCCGCTGGCACGAACGATCATCGGAGGCGTTGTCGGCGCGACGGTGTTGTCCCTGCTGGTCGTGCCCTGCCTTTATGTGATTTTCAAGCGACCGCAGGCCGCTACAGAACCTTTCTCCATTTGAACGTCCTGGACACCTATGAGACTTCGACTACGACCCGCCACCTGCCGACCCATCCTGTCGGTTCTGAGTGTCGCCGTGTGCTGCGGTGTGGTTCGACCGCAGGAGACAGCGACGTTCACCGTTCCGATCCAGATTCGAGGGTTTGAGCGTGCTGAACTCTTCGCCCGGTTAGAGGGGTATGTCGCCGAGGTTCTGGTCGACATCGGCGACCAGGTTTCCACCCACCAGGTTCTGATCCGACTCAACATTCCCGAAGTCGAAGCCGAACGACTACGACGCCAGAAACTGGTTTCGAAGGCCGAGGCAGATCTACAGAGCCAAGCGGCAGATGTCTTGGCTACACGAGCGAAACTCGATGCCTTATTGGCCATGGAACGTCTCCGCAGTAAGGAACTACAACGCACCAAAAAACTGGTAGCGTCTGGAGCGTTGCGAGAAGAGAAACTTGACGAAGTGGAACATGCGTACGAGTCCGTTAAGGCCGAGCAGAAGAGCATGGAGGCAGTAGTTGCTGCTGCCGAGGCGCACCTCTATGGTGCACGCGCCGCCATTGAGGTGGCTGAGGCGGAGTTACGCAAAGCCGCGACGATGGTTCAGTACCTCGAGATCCGAGCAGCGTTTGACGGCGAAATCATGCAGCGCAACGTCGACACCGGGGATTTGGTGCGTACTCCATCGGACGCCGATCGCCCCCTGCTGGTGCTTGTTCGAACCGATCGATTACGGGGCGTCATGATGGTGATGGCCGATCACGCCAATTCCATTCATTTGTCGCAAAAGGTTGAAATCAAGGGCCTCCAAGGCTTGAAAGACGAACTCATCGAGGCATCGGTGAGCCGCTTCGCAAGATCACTCAACGAAGGCACCCGGATGATGCGTGTCGAGGTCGATCTGGAAAACCCTAAATCAGAATCCGGCACACGTCGCCTTAAGCCTGGTGACTACGGCCGAGCATATGTTGCAATCCCAGCCAACAAGTAACTAATCAAAGACGAGCGAGTTTCGAGTTTTCGACGGATCGAGATATACACTGCGAAACACACGGCCCGTTCGCTCAATGCGACCTCCGATTTCAATGGATTGAAAAGTGAGATCATGCAGACACTAAACCATTCTCCGTCAACGCGCGCATGGTTGCGATCGTTGCCGTCTCTGTCCTCAATTCTGGTAAGTCTAAGTGTGCTGCCGATGGGCTTGAGCGGATGCGCAAGCAGCGGCCCTTGGGACCGACAACCCATGGAAGTCGAATCGCCGTCTATGACGCGTCTGCCGCCCGTCACTTCCGATGAAAATGGACCGGATGATGCGCAAAGCTCGTCGGCGGGGGAGACGATTACCGTTCGGTTAGTTTCGCACCAGGCCGCACTACCGCCCCACGTTCCCGAGACAACGGCAGGTCCAACGGATGCGCCGTCCGACGCGCGGTCAGTCGAGTGGACCAGCGGCGACCAGGAGGTGATGCCGCCCGAAGAGTTAAGCCCGCCAGAAGGGAATCTCAATGCGGTTAAGGAAACTGTTTATCCGATCGACCTGGCGAATGCTTTGGGGCTGGGTGGCGCATCCCATCTTCAAATCCGCATCGCACGCGAACGCATCTTGGAGGCGCAGGCGGAGTTTATGAGGGCGAAGACAACCTGGCTGCCTTCGCTGCGTGTTGGCATCGGCTGGAACAAGCATGATGGCCGACTTCAGGAAATTCGCGGACAGGTTCTTGAGATAAGCCGCAACTCCCTATTCGTCGGCGGTGGCGCTGGGCTGGGCACTGCATCCTTGGCGGGCGGCGCCGGTGGCCCGTCACGCTTGGTGGTGAACTTGTCTTTGGCTGATGCACTTTTTGAACCCCATGTGGCGGCGCATCTGGTCGCCTCCACCCAGGCGGCAAGTAGCCGCTCGTTCAACGACTCCCTGGCTGAAATCGCTTTTGCCTACTTCGATCTGCTCGAAGCCTATGGGACCCTCGCAAATGCTCAGCTCGTCGAAGACGCTGCCGAGAAGTTGATGAAGATGACCGCCGACTTTGCCCGCGAAGGAGCTGGCAGCGATGCCGATGCCGCGCGAGCCAAAGCGGCTTACAGCAATCAAAAACAATTGACCGCGGAAGCCGAACGTCGTTCGCAGGCGGCGAGTGTCGAGCTGGCGAGGCTCGTTCGATTAGACCCAGCCATCAAGCTTGCGCCCGTGGAGGACAAGATTGCGATGGTTGAACTAGTCGATTCGACCTACAGCACGGCGGATCTCGTCAGCCAAGGGTTGTCGTTTCGACCCGAGCTCGCCGAACACCAATCACTGATCAATGCCGCGTTATCGCGCAATTGCCAAGAACGATGGCGCCCCTGGCTGCCTAACGTGCAAGTTGGGGCCAGCGCTGGCACATTTGGAGGAGGCCCTCAAACGGTTTTTCAGGCCCAAGCGGGGCGGTCTGACGTGGATCTGCTGGCCGTCTGGGAACTGCAAAACGGCGGCTACGGAAACCGGGCCGCTCGTAACCAAACGGCGAGCCAATTCCGACGGGCGCGACTCCAGCTGCTGCAAGTCCAAGATCGTATCGCGGCAGAAATCATCACGGCGGCTAACGATGTGGCCGCCTACCGGCTGCAGGTGGAAGCTGCCATGAAAGGCGCAGAAGCAGCCGAGCAAAGCTATCGCCTGGATCTGCAACGGGTGGAACTCTTCGAAGGACTTCCACTGGAGTTGCTGCAATCGATTACGGCCTTGCAGCAAGCTCTGGACGATTACACGACCTCGACGGCCCAGTACAATCAGAGCCAAGTCGAACTATTGCGAGCCATCGGTCAAATCCCGTCGGCACCCGCGGAACAGCAACCACCCCCGGTCCCCGATGATCCAGGCGAATCGATGGACGAGCCATCCGCTCCGCTTCCGCCGCCGGTACCCGAAGAAGTACGAAGCCAAATCTAGCGAAGGTAAGCGGATATGTTTTGACACTCAAATGATCTATCTGTCGCGGCTGACTGCTTGATGAGAAGTTAACCGGATTACCACGGTGCACATCCTAGTCCTGTTGGAATACCCCACGCTGAATGGAGGCGAGAACTCCCTATTAAGTCTCGTACCGCATTTGCAGGCGGCCGGACTCCGGCTATCGGCAGCCGCTCCACCGACGGGCGAATTGGCCGATGCGCTGCGTCGACACGGAGTCCACTTGATTCCGTTTGAGCTTGCCCCGAAATCATCACAGTCGGATCGACGTGACGTACTAACGCGGCTCATCCAGCGAGTCCGTCCATCGATTGTTCATGCCAACAGTCTGTCCATGAGTCGGTTGGCAGGCCCCGTTTGTCGCGATCTCGGTATCACGTCACTGGGTCATTTGCGTGACATGATGCGCGTGAGCGACGCAGCAATCGCAGACCTGAGTCTGCACGATCGACTGCTCGCCGTATCCCAGGCAACGAGGCAATGGTTTTGCGACTTGGGTGTCCCGCCAGACCGCCTTCATGTGCTGTACAACGGCGTTGATCTGGATCAATTTCAACCGCGTCAGCCGACAGGTTATCTGCACCGCGAATTGCAGCTTGACCCATCGACCATGTTGATCGGTAGCATCGGACAGATCGGAATGCGAAAAGGGCTGGATGTGCTGCTGGAAGCCGCAAAAATCGTGGTCCAGTCGTATCCCCAGGTTTGTTTTGTGATCGTTGGGCAGAGGCATTCAGAGAAGGCCGAGGCCGTCGCCTACGAGCAGTCGCTCCATCAAGAGGTTCACGACCATCTGGACGATCAGGTTCGCTTTCTGGGCCGCCGGGAGGACGTGGCGACCCTCCTGCCAGAATTGACTCTTTTGGCTCACCTGGCTCGCCAGGAACCACTGGGGCGAGTCTTGTTGGAAGCGGCCGCCAGCGGCTGCGGCATTGTAGCCACGAATGTGGGTGGTACGAGCGAGATATTCCCACCCAACGAGAATGCGGCCTATCTGATACAACCGGATGCTCAGATAGCAGCTGCCGCGATGATTGAGCTTATTGGCGACGAATCGAAACGACAACAACTGCGCACTAGAGCACGTCAACGCGCACTTCGTGTGTTTCGTGTTCGCGACACGGCCGATGGCTTGTTGCGTCATTACGACGCCCTTGGATAGGCGCGGAATGGACCGATTGTTGTCGATTCAGGCTCGTTATCCTGTAAGCTAAAGTTTGGCAATGACGACGATCGTGTTCGTTCGTCAGATCGCCGAACCCCAGATGTCGCTTCCAATGATAAGCTGTCAGACCCTCGCCGAAAACGTCCAGAAACTCGAACCAGAAGCTGAACTGCGACACGTCGCGCGCATCTGCTTGCTGCTTTCGAATGCCGCTCAAAGCTCTGACGATTTGACCGATCAGAAGAAGCTTAGAAACGCGTGGCGTGAAATGAATTTGCGTCTGCAAGCGGCCACCGATCAGCACGCGGCGGTCACGGAAGAGCTTGAGACCATGGCGCAATCGGATCCCAGTAAGTTCGACAAGGAACAAGTCTGGACGCTGATCCGAGCCATCAAGGTTCAGAGCCAGATTCTGGAGCTGTATCTGGGTGAGCCCGCGTTGGACATCTAGCGCCATCTACGCGCCTGAAGCTTGATGACCAAAGGTCGTCTTCGCGCCGTTCAACTCATCGGTAGCACGGCGATGGCAACATTCACGTAGATGATGATGCCAACGATGTCG
>CAJHYQ010000423.1_pt1 | contig 15603 bp, 8 predicted proteins | sample 9198721 | NCBI WGS metagenome assembly CAJHYQ01 (sample SAMEA7708357, study PRJEB35096) | sediment metagenome | biome: marine neritic benthic zone biome [ENVO:01000025]; feature: sediment [ENVO:00002007]; material: shallow marine sediment [ENVO:03000034] sea grass bed [ENVO_01000059] ... | reverse complement strand
GTGATCTACGACCAGCAAGAAAAGATCTACAAGTGCTGGTACAACCCGTACCTGATCGACCACTCGGCCAAGGGCATGACACGCGAGCAGCGAAAGAAGCCGTACAAGCCGCCGAAGAACAGAGAAATGGGTTTGTGTTACGCCACCAGTACGGATGGGATCAAATGGGAGAAGCCTGAACTGGGAATCGTCGATTTTGACGGTTCCAGGCAAAACAATATCGTCTGGCGATCACTTCCAGGAATTTGGGGTCACGGGAGTGGGATATTCAAAGACCCTTTCGATTTCGATTCAGCTCGTCGATACAAGGCCATCTTTAAAGGTGACGTGATCTGTGTTGGTTCTTCCGCTGATGGCGTTCACTGGGACAGAGTGATTTCCTGCCCGGAAGTGAACGCGGATGGGGATACACACAACAATGCACTCTGGGCGTCCACGCTTAGTAAGTACGTAGGAATCACTCGTACACATGGTGAATTTGGGCGGCAAGTTTCCAGAATCGAAAGCGATGACTTCGTCAAATGGACGAAAGCGGAAGTTGTGCTCGAAGGACTCGACCAGAAACAACAGATGTACGCCATGCCGGTATTCTTCTACCGGGGCGCCTATCTAGGGTTGTTGGCTGTTTTCGACAGCGAAGCGGATCGCGTTTGGACCGAACTGACCTGGAGTCCCGACACGAAAAAATGGCATCGTGTTTGCCCAGGTGATCCGCTCATCGCGAACTCAGAACAGGAAATGGCATACGATTGGGGTTGCATCTACGCCGCTGCGTGTCCGATCGTGCTGGATGACGCGATTCGTATCTACTACGGAAGCAGTGACGGGAAGCACTTTGGTTGGCGTAACGGCTTCTTCAATCTGGCGACGCTTCGTCCAGATGGTTTCGCAGGCTACGAGTCAATCGACATCGAAGACTATGCGATCGTGACTACGAAGCCCATCGTTTTTCAGGGCAAGAAGCTTTGCATTTCCGCCGACCTGAACTATGACTGGTCTTCGATCAAGGTGAACATCAGAGATGAGCAGGGCCACAAAATCCTCGTCAGCAAGAAAGTCAAACAGACTCTGACAGATGGTCCCGTGCAATGGATCGAAGATAAAGATTTGCAGGGCAAGAGAGTACGTTTGGAGTTCATTCTCGACGGTGCAAAACTCTATTCGTTCTCGTTCTCCAGCTAAGGAAGATTTAGGAACGCGGTGGCTTCCAAATGAAATCAAAGGCATAGAGTTTGGCATGCTGAAGTGTGAACCTGAGCTTGACAGTTCGACCTTGCAGCTTTGACAGATTGCCTGATTTCCATGCCGGTGCTAGACGCAGCTCGTCTGTGCGCTTGTGTCTTGCTGAGTACCCGGGGATAACGTTGCCCACCTCATCGAGCAACTCGACCTGCACCCAGCCATTCCTCGCCTCGATGTTCACCGCCAATTGATCGCCTTCAAGTTCAAACGGCTTGGTGGTAATCGTGCCAATAGTATCTCCTGCCCGCTGACCAATGAATCGATCTAAGGGCAGTTTTGCCAAGCCGATCTTTCCGGTCATCCTCTTGGCCGAAGCGGGGCTGTGGTGTCGGTTGTACTGACCCGTGTAGTAGATCAGATGCTCGTCGCCACGAGTGATAATCTGGGACGTCGGCTGGAGCATTCCCTTGTCAAAACTGCCGTCCGGACCGCGTGCAACAAACGGCTCGCTCGCGTACACCCAGCTCTTGTCATAAGTCACACCGTCTCGGCTCGTTCCGATGTAGTAGTCGATCACGTCTGCGTCGGGGCGCTTGTGTGGGTCTTCGACTCTGACCCTTCCTTCGGCTCCAGTCAGCTCCCCGGCGGTCAGCACGTGCATCAAGCCGAAGTACAAGTTTTCATAGATCCAGACGTTCATGGACTCCATCTGTAATAATGGCACGCCGACGGACGATTTCCGATTCTCGGGGTGATCGACGTTGACGTTTGCCAGCGTCTTCCAAGCCTCCGGGTAGGTCACCAGATCGTTTCCTTTCTCGTGAACCATGACCCGCGTTGCGCGAGATTCTTGCAGGCCCCCTTCGGCTCCGAGGTCCGTTCGCGTGAGCAACATATAGCGTCTTGCGATCGGGTCCCAAAGGATTTGATTAAACGTGTCCGCAGCTCTGCCCGTCACAGAATTTCCGTCGTTGTAACTCTTCCAGTGGACACCGTCCGCAGAGTGCCCAATGGCGCATTGGGTGTTCCCAGGATTGAAAGCAGCCTTGTATTTTTCCGGATGCCCCCACGGAACAGTGGGGTCGATCATGAACGAGGCTTCGTAGAACGTTCCGTGATTCGCTCCGCGGTGCGTGATCAGGTTGTTGCCGTCCGGAGAAATACGGGGCTTTGTCCAGCGAATGCCGTCTTTAGACTCGGCGTAGCCTGTGAAACTCTCACCACAGGCTCGGTAGATCATTTGGTATTTCTGGCCGCGGTCATTCCATACAACCGATGTGCGTCGACCGAACTCGTAATAGCCACCGTCCTTGGGCAAACCGTCGGGGAATTGCTTCACAGGATCAAAGTCGGTCGGCACGCTGGGACGCATGACGATCCCGACTTTCTTGGGTTGCCCCAGCTCACGAGTCACGTTGTGCTTCTCAGCAATGACGTAATCGTCAACGAGCAATTGCTTCTGCAAACCGATGTGTACCAGATCTCCGGCTGAAGCCATCGAGGTTACCAGAAACGTAAGCGGCGCGATGTTACCAAGCAGAAAGGTCTTCATTCCAGCCCTCGTGTTACAGCCGAACTACCAAGTGAAGGTCATTATTGTCGTTTTCAAACCGAAGGTGGTGATGAGGATTCGGCTGTAAGTCATTCTTCCATCCAGCCGGTTCGTTCTGCCCAAGCGACCCACGCCTGAGCCAGCTTGCGAACTAGCGCTGGTGAGTCTTCTGCCAGATCGGTGACTTCACAGCGGTCCGCACTCAAATCGTAGAGTTCCCAACTGGAAAGTTCCGCCGGGTCTCCGTCGCCGACAAGTTTCCAGCGACCCTGCCGCACTCCCTTGTTTCCGAGGTGTTCCCAGCACAGCAGTTCCGGTGCGGAACGAGACTCGCCGCGCAGAATCGGAACCAGGCTGCGTCCCTCTGTCGGAGTGATGGCGTGGCCCGTTAACTGAGCCGGGTAATCGATATTCGCCAGGTCACAAACCGTTGGCATAAAATCGACGACATGGCCGATGTCGCGCGTAATCCCGGCCGACCTGATCACATTCGGCCAGCGCACGATCAGTGGAGTGCAGATGCCGCCTTCGTACGTATCGCGTTTGAATCGGCGGAACGGCGTGTTGCTGGCGTTGGCCCAGGCGACGTCGTAAGTTCTGTACGAATTCATCGGTCCTGGCGGAACATCGGGCGTCTGGTTGTTGATCTCCGCGCAGGCACCGTTGTCGGAAAGGAATAGGACGAGCGTGTTGTCTTCCTCGCCGGTCTCCCGAAGCGTCGCCAGCAATCGGCCAATCTGCTGATCCATGCGGTCGACCATCGCCGCGTACACCGCCATCGACAGATCCCACTGGTCCTGCTGTTTCGGCGTGAGCGCGTTCCATGCAGGAGTGTTCGGCGTTCGTGGCGACAGTCGCCAGCTTTGGGTCGCAATTCCAAGCTGCGGCAACCGTTGCCACCGCCGTTCCCGCAATTCGTCCCAGCCCGATCGGTAACGGCCACGGTACTTCGCGATCTCGTCCTCTGGAGCCTGCAACGGATGATGCGGAGCAATGTGCGAGACATACAGAAAGAATGGCTGGTCGTCGTCTGCGTATTCCTTGAGCCAATTGATCGCGTGATCGGTAAAGGCATCGGTCGCGTACCAGTTAGGATCGTCGGGCGTATAGGGCTTCACAACCCGATTCTTGACGCCAAACGGCCGCACTTCCCCGAAGTCCTTCGCCGGCTTGAGTTCCCCGGGTCTTTGGCTTCCGGGGTTGAAGAAGTTGCACGACCCACTGAGCACGCCGTAGTAGCGGTCAAATCCCCGCTGCCATGGCAGCCCAGAATACCCGTGCCACTTACCCGACATCAAAGTGCGATATCCCGCCAGTCGTAGCACCTCCGCCAGCGTTATGGAATGCTTCCCGTCAGCCTGTTGTGGGTACAGGCCGGTGAGCAGCGACGCCCTCGTCGGTACGCAGCGGGCACAATTGTAAAACTGGGTGAACCGCAGTCCTCGCTCGGCAAGACCGTCGATATGCGGAGTATGAATCTCTCCGCCGTAGCAGCCGACATCGCTGAATCCAAGATCGTCGGCCATGATCAAAACGATGTTGGGACGATCATCGCCTGACGCGACTGCAATTAGCAGCAGCAACATCAACACGGCGGAGTGACAAAGCAAATGATGTTTATTCGAGTTCACTTTGGAATCTCTAACGGCTGCCCGGTGCGCCTTTTGGATAACGAATGACGCGTGGCTTCCGTACAAAACAGAACCTATTGTCGTGATGCCGAGCCGAAGTATATCTCCTTAAGATAAGCCATCATCTGGGCCATTTCGTCATCAGAGAGGGAACGTTCGTAAAACAGTACCCTGGCAAGTTCGCCGTCGAACGACTCCTGACCTGGATGTTGCCAGGCGTCACGTTCTGTCCCGATAGCCATTACAGAAGCGTCTGCATCTGGATTAACGGGAAACTCTACCGACCCGTACGGTGCCGCGCTGTCGACGAATACATCCGTCATGACGTTGCCGGTACCCGTGGCTAACCGACCGGCGACGACGTAGTACTTGTTTTCCTCAAACCTGGGACCCATGAGCTTTGGATTGTCTGAGTTGAAGCGGCCAAAGGTCATGCCGTTTCGCGGGCCCGTCCAAAGATCATTGTCATCCTCGAAGCCGGCCCAAAACCCCTCGCACTCCCGTGGTGGATGACAGTTCAGGTTGCCAAAGAATACACTTACGTCTTTCAGTTTCCCAACCTGAGCATATGCGTTCATGACCGTAAACCAGGTGTATCCACTTCCCGTAATTAGATGATCAAATGCATCTTCGTTCATGTTGATCAGTTCATCTTCGCGGAAGATCAGACTATTGTGTCCGCCAAGTTCCGCGATGTTTTCTTTCAGGGTTGGACGCCCTGATCCGGGAATCTCGCGGCCCTTGTCGCGTTGGGAAAAATTCTGGGCCGGGAATCCGACGACCTGGTTCTTCCAGTTGATAACCATGTTGCCGTCCTCAAGGGTCACGTCCTTATCAGCGTCAAGGTCAACGATCAGCCCCTCGGTAATAAGAGTGGACCAGCTATCTGTCCTGAATGGCGAAGCTGGCAGCCCTTCTTTGTTACTCAGATTGGGCTCGGCTCTTTGGTTCCACCCGAATCTTACCGCCACGGGTTTTTTGATCTTATCACTCGAAACAATAACCGTGTCACCATCTATGAGGGCTTTTGCTTTGTAGAACTTCTTGCCCTCGTCTGCGATCTCGAACCATGTCAGGTCTTTTCCGTCGCGAGAAACAAGGCCAGAACCGACGTGGTCGAATCTGACGACGGCCTTGTTGCCGTTAACCTTCATCGATTTGTACAAGGGGCCTGAGTATACGAGCTTGTCCACACCATAATCTTTGGCCAATGCCCAAAGCGCTAGACGCTTGCCGACGTCCCGCTTGTTCTGAGGATGAATATCCAATGGATTGCCGATGTCGACGGTGACAGCCATCCCGGTATTCGGAATCTGCAGACAGGCAGTCTGAGCTTCCCACATCAGTGGAAGTTTTTCAGAACCGCCATAAACATACGGTGCCAGCTGAACAAAGTAGCACGGGAAGTCGCCCTGGTCCCACCGCGACCGCCAACTTGCAAGCATCGCATTGAATTGTTCGTAGTAAAGCACACCGCCGTTCTGGTCACAATTCGCTTCGCCCTGATACCAGATCACTCCGCGAATAGCGAAAGGCACGATCGGATTTATCATCCCATTAAAAAGGCACGTCGGCTGCTGCTTGTCCTCTGCCAAAGGGTGCACAGGCCATTTCATAGGCGCTGGGACATGTTTACCGGTCTCTAGCGCCTTTTTTGCCATCGGCAGGTAAATCTCCAGACCCTTTATCGTCTCCGCGATATGTCCGCGGTGAACCTGGTCGGAGGCTTCGATATATGCGACTTCGCTACTTAAAGATGGAACCTGCTTGAATGCCTCGATCGTCATCCACGGTTCAATCTTCGAACCGCCATACGTCGACTGTATCAGGCCGATCGGAACATCGATTTGGCTGTTTATATACTTCCCAAAGTAATATGCGACCGCGGAAAAATTGTCCGCAAAATCAGGACCACAAACTTGCCAGGAGGCTTCAACATCGTCTTTGGGTTTTCCCGATATCGTCTTAGGGATCATCAACAAACGAATGTCAGAATTCGTTGCGTTCTTGATTTCCGCTCTCGCTCCCAGTAGCTGCTCGAGAGGCTTTTCCATATTCGACTGTCCGGAGCAAATCCATACCTCGCCAACCATTACATTGGCAAAAGTGACCGTGTTATTACCCCGCACCGTCATCTCGAAAGGCCCGCCTGCGGGCATCGCCGAGAGCTTTGACATCCATTTGCCGTCAACGTCGGCCTTAACGGTCTTACTCTGATCGCTGACATTGATCGTCACTTCCTCGCCTGCATCGGCGAAACCCCAGACAGGGACGGGCATCTGCCTTTGCAGAACCATGTTGTCACCAAAAACTGCCGTCAGCCTAACATCCGCAGCACTTACTGAGGAAAGCAAACAACACAACACGATTGAGAATACGCGCTTCCTCACGTCTTGATCCTTCCTCATTGAATGATTCAGATGTCACGGATGAACTAAGAATCCGGGTGAACAATTCGGAGATTTCCGAGGACTGACGTTCAAAGAACGTTTAAGACCGGGATGGCTTGACGACGTGATATTTGTCGATTGCCGGATTAGCGAGTTTCGTCACGATGCCTCCTGGCCAGCGAACCTCGATTTGCTTCACTTTGTTCTGTGATCCAGTCCCGAAGTGAATCCAATCCAGATGTTGGGCCCATACGGAATGGCCGGCAACGCAGTGTTGCAGCAGCTTCCGGCCATCCGCCAGTGTGACAATTACCTTTGCGCCAAGTGGTGATGTGTCTACACCGATGGCCGGCTCGAGCTGAACGCCAATCCAGTGATTATCCGTAGGCCAAGCGTTCTTCACAAAGTAAAGATAGCGTCGGTCGTTTCGGCCTTTGCGCTCAACAATGAGATCCACATTTCCGTCAGCATCGAGGTCACCACTGATTGCGGTTCGGGAGTCAAATTCAAACGAACAATTCATCAGGAATCCGACGTTTTCGAATCCGGTTCCATTCAGATTCATGAGTAACGCATTGTGTTCGTAGCCATTCCATGAAATTGCGTTCCCGGAAAACAACGGTGCCATCTTGCTAAACAGTTCTTGGATCGCAGCGTCAGGCCGTTCACCTCGCTTGTAATAAACGTCGTGACACCAGAATCGCGTGCAGTAGTCTTGGGTGGTCTTACCACTTGTTTGGCCGTTGACAATGTAAATGTCCTGATCGCCGTCTCGGTCGAAATCGAGTGTTGTGCTGCCCCAGGACCATCCCGTGCGGGCACACGTACTGTTAAAACCTGCCTGCCGAAAACCGTTGCCTTGACGCAGGAAAAGCCGATTTCCATAACCCATCTTCATTCGCGCCGCGTTGTAGTCCGAAAAATCATCTCGCCCCAGATTCAATTTCTCCAACCGACGAGCTGTCGTGGAACTCATCCCAATCGTTATGAAGTCGAGCTGGCCATCTAAGTTGTAGTCGCCAAAGCTATGTGACATGCCGAATGCGTGACCGATGGGCTGCATCGATTCGGTGGCGTCGGTGAATTTTCCATTGCCGTCATTCAAAAACAAATCCGTGCCCGAAAAATCGCTGGTCAAGAGTAGATCGAGGTCGCTGTCGTCATCTAAGTCGACAAAGGAGGCGCTGAAATTACGTCGACGGGATTTTCGGCCGAGGCCCGATAAACTGGTTACGTCTCGAAATTCACCGTTCCCATCGTTGAGCAGCATGAAAGAGGGAAAGCCATCGGTCGCGTCGTAGTAAGGCGTGGGGATGTCTCCGTTGGCATAGCCCGGTTTTTGTTGGCCGATGAATAGGTCAAGCTTGCCATCACCATCAATGTCACCTGCGGCAACCGAAACGGGGACCTTCAGCTTGCCGATCGAGCGTATCGCCTTGCCAGGATTCGGAAACTTGCCCCCTGCGACTCCTTGAATGAAATAGACAAAGTCGTTCTTACCCGCGGCGATATAGTCATCGATACCGTCGCCGTCAAAGTCTGCCATGACACCCGCGTTCACATGGCGGACCGGAAAGTCGCACAGCTTCGAAGCTTCGAAGTTCCAATTCCCTTTGTTGTGATAGACGCGATTGTGTCCGCCGACGATGACTTCCGGCAGCCCATCTCTGTCCAAATCACGAATCATAACTGGATGGAGAGTCGACGGTGCTGCTCTCCCGAGGGGATCGCAGGGCAGCGTTTCGACGATCATTTGTCGAAACGCCGGTGCTCCGGATCGCGTGTAAACACTCACCCCAGTCGCATCAATCGTAGCGGGCGTCTTCTTTTTTTCTTGCCGTGAGGACATTCGCCATTTCAGTTCCAAGTTGCCACGAACGACCAGACGACGATCGGTAGGCTCGTGAGTCACATGCATCAGAACCGATACGGTGGATTTGGCAGGTACGTTTCCCGTGCTCGGTTCGAAGGCTTGGTGGTGCCACTCCGTCTCGATGATCTTGTAGCCCGCGCTCTCGATTTTTTCCAACAAGCTTTGGAACTGTTTACGACTTATTCGTTTGCCCTCGCCGCTGCCCGTTTGAATGTTGATTCCGTGGTCAATTTCCTTTCTGGAGAAAGTTGTCGGCAACGCTATCGAATCGAACTCGAACTCACGCAGCACTCGGAATCTATCTTTGCGGTGGATCAGGTTATCCCAAAGATTGACGAAGGTTCGTTCATACTTTTGAGCTTCGACCTCGGGCGACCAAACGGTTTTGTCATGATGCTGCCGCAACTTGACCAGGTCGCGTGCATTCTTTATGGGGTGGCTTTGTGAAAACAGCGGAGTCGCCAACGAAAGGCACACGACAAGTGTCGCGGGCCACCAACCGGTTAAAGAAATGGGCACTACTCTTCTCCTGATACGATGCAGGAAGTGATCAACTTTATCTATTGGGCTGCGACCTTCGGCACGAAAGAACGGCGCGGCGCCAGCACGCCGATTCATTGGCCGCCAATCAGTGCTCGTATGATCACGATATCCTAGCGAGGTCTTGATCCGAACTCCAACGAAATTCGCCCCCTGAGCCGAAGGAGCTGGTCATTGCATGGGCTCCAACGCGTGGCATTGGGGTGGCGGGACATGACTGCGGTTCAGAATGTGTGAAACTCGCGGCGACACGTCGTACGGACCCTGACTCAGCTTGTCGTGCGCCAGACCACCGATTGCGACTTGAAATCAGGTGCCACACGAGTGCAAGGGCGCCGGGTCGGTGAATCTGTGTTTCCTCAATCCTTGTGCGTCACGAATTCATACCGCGAGGAGACGTGTGTTCTAGAAGCGATAATCGTGCCTCTGCTCATACGGTTTCAAAGCTTCAACTTCATTCGCCGCCCGATTCCGATACTCCTTCATAAACCGTTCCGTCGCTTCGCGCTCATCACGGTGGTCGAAGGCATGCAACGCGGAATCGTCGACGCGAATCATCCATTCTCGTAGCTTCGCCTGAGAATCGCTGAGATGCTTGATTTGCGAGGCATCCAGAGTGTTTGCATCCGACCGTAATAGGTTGTTGAGACACCCAGGATCGGTTCGCAGATCGTAGAATTCTTCGACCTGGCGGAACTGTAAATGACGAACTCGAGCTGCCATTGCAGCGTCCGTCTTTGCCGCTTCCTGCATGGCTCGGTAGGTGGCACCGCCTGATCGCGTAAACCGACGTTCGCCGTTGGACCAAGGGTTGAAGACATACGCGGAGCCCATGGTCAGCACGGAACGCATCGGCAAAGCGTCCTCCCCATGAATGTGGTAGAACTGGGCGAACACGTGATCGCGGCCTGCTTGTGGTTCTCCGCGCAAGATGGACAAGAATGAGCGGCCGTCGGACCGCGGCGACGGCAGTCCGACCGCCTCGAGGATCGTTGGCAGTAGATCGACGGCTGAGATCATGTGGTCACGATCAATCGAACCTTCTTCTAGTTCACCTGGCCAACGAATGATGAGCGGAGTTCGCACACTATCGGGATAGCAGTTGAATTTTGCGCCTGGGAACGGCATGCCATGGTCCGCGAGGAAAATCACAATCGTGTCCTGAACGAGATGTGCTTTTTCCAACTCGCCAAGAACGCCACCGACCATGTCATCCAATCGTCGTACGGACGTGCAATACTCGGCCAACTCTTGTCGAACGGCGGGCAGATCCGGCAGAAATGAGGGAATGCGCACGTCGTCAGCGCCAAAGGCTCGCGACGCAGGTGCATGTTCATCATGTTCGCGTGTTGCTTTACCGCCAACGAACGGTCGATGCGGATCGTGCGAATTGGCCATGAGGAAGAAAGGTTGTTGTGACGTCTTGGCCATTGCAAAAAAACTCTTTGCGAAGCGTTGATAGATGGCGGGATCGCGGCCCCACCGGTCTTCGTCACCCACTCCTTGCCACCGGTAAGTCACCGACCAGCGAAAAAGCTCCTGTTGCCGAAGTGGCTTACCGATAATCCCGCAGACGTAACCTGACTTGTTGAGCGCCGCAGGCAGCGTCTCGGTGCCGGGATGAATGCGCTGAAAGCCTTCAGCACCATTGTTGGAGGGGTACAACCCGCTTAGCAGCACACTGCGTGACGGCGTGCAAATTGAAACGTTGACATACGCGTGCCAGAATCGCATGCCCTGGCTGGCAAGCCGATCGATATTCGGCGTGACGTCAGCAGCCGCTCCACCGAAACACCCGGGTGTATCCCAGTTCATATCGTCTGCGACGATCATCAATACATTGGGCCTTTTTGTCGGGGCCGCCATCTGCTGAGCCAATGCCTCTTGGCGGACCGCGAGGATGAGTACATTAGCACTCAGCATGAATAAGCTAAGTCTGATGTTGTAGTTGGCGTTGCCATTCATACGGCTGGATTTCGAAGAGTTGACTTTGTGAATGTTAGTGGTTGGACGCGAATATGTCTGAGCGGTGTGGCGCTAGCCACCGGTGGCCGCGCAAGCGTTGTCGTTGCTCACATCCGGCCACCAAGTTCTCTCGACGCTCAAGATTCTCTGATCGTGAAGGAATACAATTTGGCATTGCGCAAGTGAAATCGCAACTTGATGACTCTGCCTTTGAGCCCAGACAGGTTCCGATCTCCTTTCCATTGGTTCCTGAATCGAATCTTGTCCACGCCGCTCGATTTCTGGCTGTGATCCTTGTCATACTTGTCGTACGGCTGATCATCAGCGTCGAGTACCTCAACGAAAAATTCGCCCTGCAAAGCATCGATGTTGACTTCCAGCGTGTCGCCTTCCAGCTTGAACGGCTTGGTAGTGACCTGACCCCATAGGTCCTTAGCTTCAAGAGAGACAAAGCCGTCTAGCCGCAGCTTAGCCAGGCCGATATTGAGGTGGCGACCAATGCTGTAATGGCGCTCGTCCATGCCACCGTAGTAAATCCAGTGCTCATCGTCGTAGGTCACGATCTGGGATGGGGGCTTGATGCCGTCCTTGTCGAAACTTCCGGCTTCACCACGGGGGACCAAGGGTTTACGAGCGTGTATCCAACTCTTGTCGTAACTAATACCGTCGCGGCTAGTACCGATATAGAAATCCATGATGTCATGGTCGTGGCGGGTTTCATAGTCGAAGCCCTCGAAGAAGCCTGAACGGTCCATGGTGTACACATCCATCAGCCCAAAATAGATACCTTCATAGATCCAATTGGTCATGCCGTTAAATTGTAAACGGGGATTGCCCGATTGATTCGTCTCCTTCGATGGATCGTCCACGGTGATTTTATCGGCCACCATTTCCCATGCAGTTGCGTGATTCATCAGATCGTTGCCTTCGTCGTGAACCATGATCCGTGTTGATCGCCATTCATCGGCGCCGCCTGATCCATCGAGGTCCGTACGCGTTAGAAGTCGGTAGTTTCGCTTGATGGGATCCCACAAGATTTGGTTGTGCGTGTCGGCAGCCCGATAAGTAACGTGTCTCCCGTTGTTGTAGTCGGTCCAATGAATGCCGTCGGGCGAATAGCATAGTCCAACGCGGGAATCTCTTTCCTTGAGATCTCCGGCCCCCTTATATTTCTCGGGGTGACCCCAAGGGAGCGTGGGATCGATTTCGCAACTGAAACCCTTACAGGAGTGGACAATGTTGCTCTTGCCGTCCTTTCCGACCCGTGGCTTGGTCCAGTGGATTCCGTCAATCGATTCCGCATAGCCGACGCCTGTCTGCCGCCACGCCATGTACCACATCTGGAATTTGTCAGCTGGCTCATTGCGTTGCACGGTTGTGTAGTAACCGAAATCCAGCGCAACTTGCGAGCCGTCAGGCTTCCTACCTGTTCCGAGTTCTTCATCGTAGTCGTCGTCGCCGCGCTCTCCTTGAGGAGGGATAAAGTCCGTTGGCAATGTCGGTTTCATGACAATACCAAGTTTTTGAACTTGGCCCAGCTCACGCGTGACATTGTGCCTTTCAGCGATTACGTGGTCATCGACGAGCAGCTGCTTGTGCAGGCCAACAGAGACGGCGACGACGTCGGATCGTTTGTCTTGCCTTGGAGGCTCCTGGGCGAAGGCAGCAGGCGTGAAAGAGAGCCCGATCGTGATCGAATACGTGAGGGTTGTTGCTCTTAACCATGAACGGAATGGCATAGGGATTCTCCTGGTTAACTCTCTTGAGGGTTAGGAATCTTGGGTTCCACGTTCGAAGCCCTTGGAAAGCCAATTTCCTTCTTCTGCGCGTCTTGGAGGGCGCTGATCGGTGCGGAACTCTGCCCTCGCCAATGTCCATTCTAGATATTTCGCACACGGTGCAGACCAGCCAACTTTCGTCCGCCAATGAGGAGCGCCCCACGAACAGCCACCTACCGCTCTTTGTTTAAACTCGTTGCTGCTCGTATCTTCGGTCATCTAGTTCCTGACTTCTCATTCTTTTCGCTGGTGACTAACTGATCCTCAAGCGTGTAGAATCGTCGCTCAAAGGTGGCGAAATCGTGAGGCTGCCTGAGTTCACGTTGAGTGAAATAGCGAAAGACGCAAAGCAAGAGCTTTCCAACACGACTTTCAAGATGGTCTAGTGTCACATGCCCCGTAAACAATCATACCGTGTGTTGTTTTCCTTTGTTTGCGTTTCGTGGTTCGTGGTTGGCCAAGTCCACGAAATACATGCCGAGGAAGCAAACGCTTCCGCGGACGAGACCAAGTCGTTGGAGTTGCTTGTCGAGGCACTCAATAGCACCAACGATTCCACAATCCAAGCTGCTTTGATGAGAGGCATGTTAAGTGGAATGGAAGGTCGACGGCTGGTCTCACGGCCAAAAGGCTGGCCGGAGCTAAGCAATAGACTGGGTAGCAGCGATGACCCGTCAGTTCGCGATCTATCGATTCAGTTATCGCAGGTCTTTGGTGATCCGGTGGCCCTAAAAAAGGCGGTCGAGGTCCTGCAAGATCAATCGGCCGCTTCAAGTGAGCGTCGGAAGGCCCTGCGCTCATTGATGACGTTGCGCAACGAAGAAGCATCTGCCAGCTTGGAGTCACTGCTAGACGAATCCGATTTGCGTCTGGATGCGATTCGCGGATATGCGATGGTCGAAAACGCCGTTGCTCCGTCCGTCTTGCTTGGCCGATACAAACAGTTCGCCCCGGAACATCGACGCGCCGTGATCGAAACACTGGCTACTCGCAAACCCTATGCAAACGTCTTGTTGGGGGCGATCAAGAATCAGACAATCTCGCGTGAAGATATCCCGGTTCATGTCGCTCGTTCGCTCAAAGAACTTCTCGGAAACCGTTTTGTGGAAGTGTACGGTGAGGTCAAGTCGATCGGTGCCGATCGCGAAGAACAAATCGCAAAGTACAAGAAGATGCTCACTCCAGCGGCCCTTGCCAAAGCAGATGCTTCTCGTGGTCGCGCCGTTTTCAAGAAAACGTGTGCTTCGTGTCATTTACTTTACGGGGATGGTGCCAAAGTTGGGCCGGACTTAACCGGTTCGAATCGAGCCAATCTTGATTACATCCTTTTAAACAGCGTCGACCCGAGTTACGACGTGCCCGACGGTTACAAAATGGTGACGGTGATCACGATCGACGGTCGTGTGATCAATGGCGTTGTCGATGAAGAAGACGGCGCAAAACTGGTTCTGAAAACCGCCGAACAACCACGAGTTGTGATGGCAAAAGAAGATATCGAAGAAAGAGTAATCTCGGACAAATCAATCATGCCCGACGGCCAGTTGGATCAAATGAAACCACAAGAAGTGATTGACTTGATCAAATATCTGCGAACGACAGAGCAAGTGGAGATGGCTAAATGATGTGGAAGTATCAAATGCGCTACAACCTGGACGCGCGAGCGAGTGAGTTTTCTTGCAGGCGATGGTGCGCGTCTGTTTTCGCCGTCGTGACACTCGTTTGTATCGTTGCACCCACAATCGCCCAGGACGCAAAAAACCAGCTTCCCAAACGGGAACATAGAACCAGTGACGCACCGTTTCTAGAACCGAACGAAGCCGTTGCTAAGATGTCGATCCCGGAGGGATTTGAAGTTTCGATTTTCGCGTCTGAACCCGACATTGCCGAACCGATCGCGTTTTGTTTTGATGATCGTGGTCGGATGTGGGTTGCTGAGAACTTTAACTACCAGACTCGCGGACAACACAGCGACGATCAAGTCAGTCGGATTCAGATCCTTGAAGACACCAACGGCGATGGCGTCTTTGATCAAAAGAAAACGTTTATCGACAAACTGACGTTTACCTCCGGGCTGGCTTGCGGGTTTGGCGGCGTCTTCGTTGGATCGCCCCCGAATTTGACTTTTATTCCCGACGCCAACGGTGACGACAAACCGGACGGACCTCCGCAGATTTTGCTTGACGGCTGGGGGATCAACGACCGGCACGAGACGCTCAACAGTTTTATCTGGGGACCCGATGGTTGGCTCTACGGTTGCCATGGGGTGTTTACCCATTCGAGGGTCGGCAAACCGGGTGCTGATGAACGGGATCGACAATTTATCGACGGCGGAATCTGGCGTTACCATCCGACACGCAAAACGTTCGAGATTTTTGCCCGCGGACTTTCGAACCCATGGGGCTTTGACTTCGAAGATCATGGTCAAGGATTTGCGACGTGCTGTGTGATTCCGCATTTGTTCCACATCGTTCAAGGTGGCGTTTATCACAAGCAAAGTCGTCCCCACGTCAATCCGTACATTTACGATGACATCAAAACGATCCGTGATCACACGCACTTGTCGGCTCACGGCGGGGCGCGGTTCTATTTGGCCGATGCGTTTCCGCCGCCCTACAGCAATCGGAACTACTTGTTCATGTGCAACATTCATGAGCATGCTGTGTTGACGGACCGCATGGAACCAAATGGCTCG
>CAJHYQ010000777.1_pt1 | contig 15816 bp, 18 predicted proteins | sample 9198721 | NCBI WGS metagenome assembly CAJHYQ01 (sample SAMEA7708357, study PRJEB35096) | sediment metagenome | biome: marine neritic benthic zone biome [ENVO:01000025]; feature: sediment [ENVO:00002007]; material: shallow marine sediment [ENVO:03000034] sea grass bed [ENVO_01000059] ... | reverse complement strand
GGAGACGATTTTTTTTTTTGGAAAGGAAGGAATTCTCTCGGATTCAAAGTTTTTGCGGCTTTTTTTAATAGAAATGCTAACCCGAAACGATTGATGATTTCCGATTGATGATTGTCGAATAGCGATTTTTGATTGTTGATTTACTATTCCTCCTGATCGCAGTCGTTTCGGTATATTGGGTGCATTCTTTGTGGTCTCGGCGCACCCGCTGCTTATTACCAGCGACGCGACCTGGCACTTCAACACTCAACAATCGCTATTCGACAATCATCAATCGAACCCTAGCGGCCCACGTCTGGATCTCGTTCCAAATCCTAGGGGCCATTTCGCCTGAAGGCGGCTGTGTCGGTAATCTAGGCGCTTTCTGTGCCTCTCGCCGTAGTGGAAAAGCTGTAATCCGCCGCGGTTCTGCGAAGAATTATTCCAACCAAGCGATCACACGTACCAGTTGCTTGCCATGATGTCCACGGACCGCTTATTTTGTGTTTGACGGATCGTCGTCGGCCAGACGTCGGGTCAAGGCGACATGACACAGCACTTCGGAGTCGGCCTGGACTAGTTTATGCCGATCACCTCCGTAACGAACGTCCCCTAAAGTTGTCCAGACTGAATACGATGCAACGGAGATAGCTCATGCGAACCGTACACGGCGCGCTCGTCTGCATGATGATCTTCTCGTCGACCGGCTTAGCCCAGCCTGTCATCCGCATCCCATCCGATATGGTCACGGACAGTTACATATCGCGTGATGGTCAGTCGCTAACGGGCCGAATCGGTTCCCAAAACGTAATTCTTTCGCGTTCCCAAGGCATCCAGCCACTGTCGATAACTGGAGCGTCCGATTCTTCCTTGGAAGAGCCGCAATGGTATCGTGGCGTCAGCAATGACCGTCAAGTGTTCGTGGGCATTGGCGAAACCGACCAATCCCGTGATTCCGACGAAGAGGTACTTCGTTGGGAGGACAAGTTGCAGTGGCACACACTTACCGCGAGCGATAGCGAGTTTGGAGCAATATCTGAGGATGGCAGTGTTGTTGTCGGCAATTTCTTTGAAGACGACGCTGAAGACGACCAAACTTACGCGTTTCACTGGTCCGTTGATGACCGCTTGCAGCGAATCCCGTTCATTCTTGTGCCCGATGCTACCCGGTATCGGGGCGAGGCAACAGATGTATCCGCAGATGGTCGAATTGTTGTTGGATACTCAACCGGACGCATTGGAGGAGCCAATCCCCGCGCACCAATTGAAGCGTTCCTTTGGACGGCGGAAACGGAAACGGTCGGCTTGGGAGCACTCAAACCTGACCACAATTCTTTCGCAACCGCGATTTCGGGCGATGGTAAGTTCATTGTTGGTTACAGCGAGTGCGAGTCTGACGGGCAGGCTTTCATTCGGGACGAAGCCAACGGAATGGTCGGATTGCCAGGCACCGATCCTCAATACAGCCGAGCGTTCTTCGTGACCAATGACGGGCAGTTCATTTTTGGAGATAGCCGGAATGAACTTGTTGTGTGGGATGAGAATCGCGAAGTGCATGAACTTGGTCAGTTCTTGCGTCGAGCCGGTGTCGACATCGATGCGTGGACCGACCTTAGTGTGTTGGATGTTTCTGACGAGGGTACGATTCTGCTGGGAGTACGTATTGAGAGAGAACAGCGGACGATAGTCATTACGTTGGGCCTCGACGCGTGCGACCTAACCGCCGACGGCAAATGCAATGCAGGTGATATTGATCGATTGACCGATGCGGTAATTCAAGGCAACAACAATCCATTCTTGGACGTAACCTGGGATCAGGTCGTGGACCAATCGGACCGAACGTTTTGGATCGAAAACCTAATGAACTCCTATGTCGGCGATGCTAATCTTGATCGCGAATTCAGCAGCGGTGATCTAGTGCATGTTTTTCAGGCCGGACACTACGAAGACGGCATCGCAATGAATTCGGGTTGGGCTGAAGGCGATTGGGATGGCGATGGTGACTTCACGTCGGCGGATCTCGTCGTCGCTTTTCGAGGCGGCGGCTATGAACAGGGGCTGCGCGGAAAGGCGAACGAAGTGCCGGGGCCAAACGGACTTAGCATGATGATGATCGCGTTGGCCTTAGCCGCTGGATCATCTAAGGGCCGGCAGCGTAGAAGGGCGACATTCCTCCGCAATGATGTTATGCCGGACGGGAACCCATAGTTATGAAGTCACGGCGACCATGGCTTGCCGCGCTGCTCAGTTTGTTGGTCGGTCCTCTAGGGCAGATTTACGCCGGGCGGCTGCGTCGCAGTGTTGTTTTGTGGGTCGTTGGCGCCATGCTCCTTCCTATATTTGCCGTTGCCGGCATTTCTTTGCCCATGGGGCGCATGGGACTTGCGGTGATTCTGTTGTGCGTACTTGCCTATCCGGTCTTTCTGGCAGTCGACGCGTATCGTGTCGCAAAGCATGATCGAGATGCCCCTCTGAAACGATACCAAAGATGGTGGGTATACCTGCTTGCCTTTGCCGCATTTGCGATCGCGAATAATGTCGTCGCGTATTCCGTCCGCTCCTTTGTTGCTGAGGCTTTTGTTGTTCCCACACGCGCCATGTCACCAACCATCCATGCCGGAGACCGTGTTCTGGTCGATAAGCTTTGGTGTCGACCCTCGAGATTGAGACGAAATGACGTCGTGGTCTTCCGGAGTGCTGGCCCACACTCGCCGATCTACATCATGCGTCTTGTTGGACTCCCAGGTGACGAAATCAAAGTCGCCGATGAGAAAGTGTTGCTTAATGGAGAAGAGTGGCTTGATCCGCACGGTGTTGTCGATCCCGATTGGCCCGTCTATCCCGAGCTCTCGAACGACGGTCCGACTCAGATTCCAGCGGACGCGTTCTTTGTCTTGGGTGATAATCGTCGTGTGTCCAAGGATAGCCGCATCCTTGGGCCGATCCCCTTGTCGGACCTGTACGGAAAGGCTCGTGTGATTTATTGGTCACACGAAAGACGATTCCCGGATCCATACGATACATCGTACTACCAGCAAGGGCCGATTCGCTGGTCACGGATTGGCACACGCCTTGATTGAATTGACTCGCAGCCCCCTTGAGGATTGCCGTTTTGGGTTTCTCGCTTGATCGCGTCGTTCCGTGGGGCAGGTCATTCTCCGAATACCAGCGGATGTTCGCCCTGACCGAACGAGATAAGAATCTGCGTATCTTGGGATGCGCTGATGGTCCGTCTAGCTTCAACGCAGAAGCCGCCGACGAGCAAATGGAAGTCGTTTCAATCGATCCCATTTATCGCTTTACGTCAGCTGAAATTCGCCATCGCATTGACGTCACTTATCCGGTGTTGATGGAGCAAACTCGCGAGCATTTCGCGCTCTTTAACTGGAACGAATTCGGCACAGTTGAAGGACTTGGTCGTGCTCGCATGAAGTCCATGAATCGATTTCTTGAGCATTATGATGCCAGCAAGGAAAGTGAGCGTTACTTGCCAGCCGAACTGCCCTCGCTGTCATTCCAAGATCGATTCTTCGACCTCGCTCTGTGTTCACATTTTTTGTTTTTGTATTCTGACCATCTCGACCTAAACTTTCACATCGCATCGATTGTCGAGATGTGTCGCGTCGCGAGCGAAGCACGTGTGTTTCCGTTAATCACGCTCGAAGGAGCTCCGTCGCCCCATCTGCGACCTGTCACGGAGGCATTGCAACGCGACGGATTCGTGACCAAAACAGAAACGGTTTCCTACGAGTTTCAGCAAGGAGGCAATGAAATGATGCGAATCTGGCCGAAGTGTCGCTAATGGAGACGTTTTTCCTGGTCGAGGTGTCTTTGATGTTCTAGCCTCCCAAGGAAAGGAGCTTCACATGCCAGCTGTAAATTTCAAACAGGATGGACACGACATTCGCGTCCTAGAAGGGCCATACCTTCAAGACGGCGAACCGACGGCGAGCGCTTATGAGTTCGCCACAACATTGATTGGCTTGCTCGATCAGATGCGCACTTTCGCAGCACAGAAGTTTTTGAGTATCTACAACGATACTTGGCGCGAGGAAGAGGAGCCAATTCTTGATGATCGCGAGTTCTGTGCCCGGCTGACCAATCCCTCGTTCGTGCTTTATGACGAACAAGGCGCAGCCACGATCTATTTTGATGATTCGGATATGTTTGCCGGCCACTCCATCGACGTGTCGGTTCGGGACGGCCAGCCTAAGCATGCGTCGATGGTAGGGTGATCATTCGTCGTGTGCAATCGCCGAGCCTTTGGGTCTAATTCCGACGGCGAAGCAAGGCGAGCATGATGAAGGCGAGCGCTGCCGGAAGAGTCGACGTTGGCTCCGGTACACCTTCGATGACAATGTTGTCAAAGGCCATAGCCTCGAAGGGCCTGTTGGCCGTCGTCGACAGCACCCCTTGGTCGCCCGTCCCATTGATCGATGTCACGAATGTATCGAGTTGGCCGGCGCCGTCACCAAGCTGTTCGACTATCTTTTCTCTTGCCTTGCCATCTATGGATCGAGGTCTGACGGACTGGAACGCCGAGACACGAGATTAACGCAATTCTTTCGAAGCGTGAAGAACTCCAGGGTTTTTGTTTGAAGAGGGCGTCCTGCCCGTTGGAGGCGGAATTGGCAATCTACGCTGTTTTACGTTGATTTCCGGTCCACGGGCCTTGTTTGCGCCCGGCTACCGCTTGTAACGTGTCAGGGACTGACGGGCTGTCTTCTCACTATCAAGTTGCGAGAGGTGATCCCGTTTGCGTTGACTACCATGACGGAGGCGTGACGCGCTCCGGTTCCTTTGTGCTGCTGTTTGGACGTATGAGAAAACAACCGTTGCCGATCCCACAAGACGATTCCGACCGCAAACTGCTTGCCGACATTGCGCGAGTCGGGTGGCACATCGTTGGCGTTGCAGCTGATCAAGATGGCCCAGGCCATGTATTCTCTGTTGGTCTGTACCATACGTTCGACCATCCTGAAATCCTCATCCTCGGGCTAGACTTGGAGATCGCAGCGCAATTGGTCAACGTGATCGGGCTGCAGATTCAAAACGGCGCGACTTTCAGCGATGCAATGACTTCTGACGACATCGCGGAAGGTTTTCCAATGGCATTTCGCACCGTGCTGCCGGAGTACTACCGCGACTATGTCGGGTATGGTGTTTGGTTTTACGAATCGCTCGACTTTCCCCTCCTTCAATGCTTCTGGCCAGACCGTGAACGACGTTTTCCGTGGGACAACGGGTGTGACGACGGCTGCAAACGGGCTCAAGCGTTGATTCAGGCTTCCATTGGTTGACGTTTCACTGGGCGCCATTCCCTCGGCACGGTATCAGTGGTGCTGCAGTTGAAAACCGTCCAGCCGCTGGCAACGCGATGTTGATAGACCTATGATGCACTTGTCGAAAGTGCTGCATTTGTTTGCCGTCGTTTGGCACGTCAAGTTACAGGTGTTCCTGAGGACAGTTTCCGCCGATTCGTTTCCCAATCAAATTGGAGCTCCCCGATGAAATTCCGTGCAGTCATTCTGGTAGTTGTATTGGTCTTTCTCTGCTCGATGGGCACTCACCTTTCGTCGAACGAGTTGACTGAAAACACCGACGTCACGAAAGAAGTTCAAGGTCTCCGTGCTGAAGTCAACAAACTTCGGCGACAAGTTGATTATCTGATGATCGATCTCCGTTTTGATGAGAGCGACATTGATGTACTAAGGCAGCGCGTCCAATATGCGGAAAAATCGCGGGCTCGAGTTCAAGCGTTGTTTCTGGCGGGAGGTCACGGCGGGTCAGGAGAGCAAGTCCACCGCTGTAACGCAGAGCTTCGCCTTGCCCAAGCTCACCTGGCATTCGCGGAAAAAGACTACGATGCCGCAATAAAGCATCTGGATGCGACCGTCGCTGCATCGAAAATGGTACAACAGACGCTCCAAAACAAATTCGATTCCGGTACCGTTACTCTCGAATTCTTGATTGACTCACAGCAGTCGGTCGCCGACGCTCAGCTCGAGAAGAATCGCATACGGCGAAAGATTCAATTCCTTCAAACTCAGAATCTGTAGGCCAAGCGCGGTAACGAAGCGGGGCCGCAAGATTCCTCCTCAGATTCGGAAGGACTCGCAAGAGACTGCCAAGCGTTAGCGTGAGCCAATCACACGAGGCGACCGCCGCAGGAATTCACTGCTATCCAACGGCAATGCCCGCTTGCTCCTGAGGAAACGCTTAGCGATGACGTATAAATACGGTGGAATTGGCTCGGAGTGCTAACCTCTCCTCATTACTGGAATTTCTAGATCCGTCGTTAATTTGCCATTCCCGTTGCGAACATTTTTTCAGATGGATGCTAACGTTGCGAAGAGCACTTCCTTCTGTCGCCCGAGGTTAGCAGATGTCATCAACGAGTACGCGGATCACGGTTGCCGTCTCAGACTATTGGATCCTTGGAACGCTGCCACTAGAAAACACTCGGATTCAAGACTTGCTGAATGATTCCAGCACGGCTTTCTTGCAACTCCACGATGTGGAAGTCCACAAGCTTGCGAATTGTGATTGTATTGCCACCCTATCGAATCTGGTCGTTCCGAAAAACAAGCTTGAGTTCATTCTTGTGCCTTCAGACAAGCACGAGGCGCCGGACAAACGCTGGAACAATCGGAAATCCAAACAAGGCTACACCGCGTTCACTATCTTGAGTCAGTACTCCGTGTTCGGCACCTTACACCTCGATACAGAACCCACTGATTCCCGGTACGTTCTCACGCACCAGTTAGGCAGCTTCTTTGCATTGACGGATGCGTGTGTCCATCGTGGTGGCCGAGGAGTTAAGCAACTTCATGTCCCGCTCCTGCTTGCCAACACGGACTTTGTCAATTGCTTTGAAGTCGGGAATCACATTAAGGTCAAGGGTTCGCCCGACGGGCAAGCGTCTTCGCAATCCCAAGTCGATACGGCAGAGGAAAAGAGTCTGACTGGGCTTCTCGACAAAGTTCACAGTCTTCTCGACGATTCGCGAGCAGCGACTGAAGCGGAAGAAAAATCGTCCGTGCATTAGTGTCATTCGGTGTCGAACCGGCTCAGTTTTTGAAATGGCACGACAAACCACCAGCGCGCCCGAATTCTTGAGACGGCGGCTAAATTCTTCCCATCTATTTCTGTAGAGGTCTCCCCAAGGGGCCGTAGGCGCTCCCCGCCGCGAATTACCTGATTGACACAATCTCTTCCGGTATTTGGGCACTCTAACAAAACGTCTTGATCTTGTGAGTGGCGCGACGCGCAGACGGAAGGGCGAGGCTCCTGCCCAGCCGCAAAACGCATTCGGCTCGGCAGGAGGCCTCGCCCTCCCAAAAAATGCCCTTGCCCAACACGAAGTCTGAGGTTTGGCTTAAGATTAGGTGGTTTTGTTAGAGTGCCTCAGTCAAATTGAGACAAATCTTCGGACTCGTTGGGTGCGCGAACCGGATCGTGTGCGTCAGTTAATATGGAAGCCAACGAGGAACGATTTTGGGTCGGTCGGACGATTACATTTTCGAACTGCTAGATACGCTTGGACCTCAAGTACACCGCTTGCTGGTTCGCATCACGCATTCGGAAGATGCTGCTGAGGACCTGCTCCAAGATCTCTTCGTGAAGCTACTGACGAAGCCGGACCTGAGCGTCGAGAATGCGCGGGCGTACCTACGTCAGGCAGCCATTCATTCTGCCCTGGACTGGAGACGCCGGCGCAAGGTTCGCCATCATCAGCCGCTGCCTGATTTGAGCATCCCGGATGACGTTGGCCGAGCAGGCATCGTTCGAGAAGAAGCGGAGGTCGTGCTCGATGCCTTAGCTGCGCTGTCCGAAACACAGCGTGAGATCGTCGTACTCAGGTATTTTGAAGGTGAGAGTTTCGATCGGATCGGCGAGCTGTACAACAAATCAGCTCATCAGATCCGTTCGATTCACCACAAAGCGATGACTAGACTTCGCGCTACTCTCAAGCGGGATTCCGGGAGCACTTAGTAGATGTACACTGAAGACGACGATGACTTGATTGCCCAACTTGAAAGGGCAGCGACGACTGAAGTTTGCCCCAAAGCGACAAGGCGGGCCATCGCAAGTACACGCAAGATTTTGACGGCCGATCAACACCGAGCCTCCGAATCTCGAGAGGTATTCATGATGGTTTCACGAATCGCCGCTGTACTTATCCCCGTGTCTGCGATCATCTTCTGGCTATGGTCATCGCGTTTGCAATCACTCGCTTTCGCCGATGTGCAGGCCAAAGTCGCAGCCACGAAATCTGTCTCCTTTCAAACGTCGATTGAAACCGAGGGCAAGACGATTGTCACGAAAACGATGCTGCTTGGTCCGCATCGGGAGAGAAAAACTCTCGCCAGTGGTGCGATTGCCATTCGTGACTTGGCAAAGGGAATAAGCCTTCAGCTGAATCCAAAAGGCCGCACGGCTGTCAGGATCGAAGGCACGCCGACCAGGGAAGTCAATCTGTACGATCGCGTCCGCAATATTGATGAGAGGCGGGCGGAACGCCTGGAAGCAAAGCAACTCGAGGGACATGCGGTCGTCGGATTTCGAATTGTCGACAGGCAAGAATTCGTGACGGTGGAGACGACCTTTTGGGCTAACCCAGAATCCAAGCTGCCCGTGCAAATTGAACGACTTTGGGTCGCGCCCAACGGCAAGCGGGCGGCCAAAGAGACACTGAGCGGTTTCGTTTTCGACGAGCCATTCGATGAGAGTCTTTTTTCTCTGACGATACCCGATGGATATTCGGTCGAGCATCGCAAGGGTTTGCAGGATGTTTATTCTGACCCGAACGAGTGATCGATCGTTGGGCATTCCTCCTGATCGCGGTCGTTCGGCAGTCTACGAGATCTTCATAGAACCAGCGCATACGGGAGGGCGAGGCTCTTGCCGAGCCGATTGCGGTTTGCGGCTCGGCAGGAGCCTCGCCCTCCGAAAACGCCGTTGCCCAGATGGATGATAATAATGCCAGTGTTGATCACCAACCTGGAATTCGGGATGGAAGAGTTTCGAACACCAGGCGATGTTGTGCAACATGTCGATTTGAACGGGAAGGAACTAGAGGATGAAATCGACCGCTGACTTAGTGGATGAATATGCGAATGAGATACAGAGCTGCGAGCTCCAATTCCGCTGCTTTGGCACGAGGATTCGATTCTTCGGTCGAATATCGACGGTGCTTTGTTTTGAAGACAACAGTAAGGTTCGCGAGGCGTTGTCTGTGGACTCAGAGGGTGGCGTATTAGTCGTCGACGGTCATGGATCGTTGCGCACCGCGCTGCTCGGCGATCAGTTGGCCGAGCTTGGTCGCGGACACGGTTGGAGCGGCGTGGTCGTGCACGGCGCCATTCGCGACTCTGCCGTCATCGATAGGTTGGACTTCGGTGTCAAGGCACTTGGCACGAACCCGCGGAAGAGTGTCAAGGCGGGTAAAGGGCAGATCGACACAACCGTCGCGTTTGGCGGGGTCGTGTTTCAACCTGGCCACTGGCTGTACAGTGACGAGGACGGCATCCTCGTCGCGCCTCGGCGTCTAACCTGAGAAGGGAAAAACGCCATTGAAGTTGTAACCTTCACTAATGGCAAGTGTCGGCTTGCTTGGTGAGACGTCGCCAACTTGTCCAGCGAATGTAGACACAAGATCTGCGATTGGTTGATCAATGTAATTTCGCTGCTTTTCACGAGAGCGAGTAACGTCCACGGCTAGCATGCATAAATACTGCGCATCGGTTGCACGCGTTGGAAGCGGCGTTGCCGCCTCGACACGACTGTCGACATGAGGGGGCGAGACCACCAACTGTCCTATCACGATCGTATCTCTACTAATCCTGTGGCGCACCACAGTACCGAATGGCTTCGTCGCGCGTGGTTTGCCTACGGTCCCCGATCCGAAGCGACATCTTTCGTATCGGAGGCTTGACGCATTTCGTACAGCAACGTAGCTCCACTCCGGATTCCAGGCACGGAATTCGCGGAGGCAATTCCTGCTTCGCTAACAGTTCAACCTTAGCAGGAGTGACGGAATGAAAGGCTACCTAATCGACATGGACGGAGTCGTGTATCGAGGCGGCGAGATGATCCCGGGCGCAGATCTGTTCGTACAACGACTGCTGCGCGAGGGAATCCCTTTTCTATTTTTGACAAACAACAGCCAGCGAACACGACGCGATGTCGCGACAAAACTGACTCGCATGGGATTTCACGTGACCGAAGAGCACGTGTTTACGTGTGCGATGGCGACGGCCAGGTTCCTCGCACGGCAGAAACCGGGAGGCACAGCCTATGTCATCGGCGAAGGCGGGCTGCTCACGGCGCTCCATCGCAACGGTTACTCGGTTGTCGATCACTCACCGGACTATGTCGTTGTCGGTGAAGGTCGCGCCGTCACCTTGGAGATGCTTGAGACGGCCGTTCAAATGATACTGGATGGAGCCAAGCTAATTGCAACAAACCTCGACCCGAACTGTCCGACGAAGGACGGAACGAGACCAGGCTGCGGCGCGACGGTTGCATACCTCGAAGCTGCAACTGGATGTCGTGGAATGAGTATTGGCAAACCTTCACCCATCATGATGCGGGCAGCCAGAGAGCAACTCGGTCTCGCGGCGTCCGAAACAATCATGGTGGGCGACACAATGGACACTGACATTCTGGGGGCGGTCCAGATGGGTTATCGGGCAATCCTAGTGCTCTCCGGCTCGACGAGTGAGAGCGATCTGAAGAACTACGCTTACGCCCCAGACAAAGTGATTGACTCCGTGGCTTGGCTCGCGGACTCGGCAACGGACCTGCTGGAGGTTGTGCCCCAAGGTGACCGATCGGACGATTCGGTCCATGACCTGGACACGTGGAGAAAGTCGGCATCATGAACTGGTTGCCAGTTGTCTAACTGGGCGCTGGTCGAAACGACTCATGGCATCGATCTAACTCTCTCCAACAGCCCGGGCGTGGAGAAATACCCGGCATACCCCCCACAGGTCAGCATGGAAATGCTTGCAGTTGCCGCGCAACTTGATACATTTGCACGCATTCAACCAGAAGTCCGAGGATAGCTAATCCAAATCAAAACGGCACGAAGTGGACTGTGAGTAATTCACGGCGCTTCGTGCCGTTTTTGTTTACCGGCAGCAACTGGCTTGATCAAAAGATCGGCTAACAAATCTCGAATCGTCAGCGATGGGGGGAAAACATGATGATGAATGCAAATCGAGTCCGCGGTGTTTGTGTTTGGATTCTACTGAGTTCCGTTGTTGGACTAGTCAATCCAAATTCAAGTGACGCTGAAACAGTGTTCTTCGATGATTTCAATGATGGCAGCATTTCGAATGATGTGCCGCTGGATCGTGATGGTGACCCAGTGATATGGAGTGTGGGCTTTGACTCGGACTTATTGGTCGAGGAAGGTGATCTCGTTGTGCGCGGCTCAGGCACGACCGATGCCGGTGTGATTGATGTATCGATGCAGGTTCAAAGCCAACTCGTTGAAGGCAACTTCATGGGGATCGTAGTAAGACGGTCTTTTCCCCCTGCCGGTTACTATGGCCTTGTCACCGCCGACGGCAATGTGGAAATAGGTGTTCGTGGCTCTCAACAGACACTTGCCCAAGGTGAAGCGGAAGAAGAAGATCCATTGGCCGAATTCAATCGGCAGTTAGAAGTTGCGCGAGAAATGGTGAAGAGTGGGGAACTGGGTGAAGGCATAAAGGCCCTCAATGGTTTGGCTGAAGCATTCCAGCACGCACCCGCCTATATGTTGGTCGGACAGAGCTTCGAAGAGCTTGGCGACTATGACTTTGCCATCGGGGCATACTCGAAGGCCATCACCGCTCCCGGCTCCACCGTTCGCGCTGCTGCACACCTGAGTCGTGGACAACTCTTTCTGAAGAAGCAGAAGTTCAGGGAGGCAATGAACGACTTCACGCAAGTTCTTGAAATAGATCCTGTGAACTCCAAGGCGCACTATGGTCTCGGTCGAACACTGCTTGGGCGGGTCAACCAGGAGGCAAACAGTGATCGCGAACGCAAGGTGATGTGGGCCATTGAGTCGTTCGATCGGGCGATTCGATTCGACAAAGAAGATGCACTCGCCCATTATGAGCGGGGAATGGCCAAAGCAATGCTGGGTCAAGAATCCGACGCTCAACACGACCTCAGTCAGGCGTTGTCGCTCGAACGGGATGGCGAACTCAACCAACGCTTGGTCGAGCTGACGGTCAGGCTGCAGACGGAGAACCAGTCCCTTCGTGCCAAGGTTGATAAGCTCGAGGGGGACGCAAAGAGCGAAAAGACACTTGCCACAGGTCAAGTCGAGGGAATCAACAAAATGGCGGAAACTCTCTTGGAAATTCGCGACTTGCTGCGAGTTCAGACCGCACGGCGCTAGCGGCCCTTTGATTGCGTTTGCATCGAGCGCCACTGCAATCCGACCTGACAGACGGACCATCGTGGCAATTAACCCGTATGAGCCGCCGAAAGTATTGCCTCGTCGCGGGATGAAGCGCGATCATCGGCTAACTAATGTGGTCCTTTCGGTCATTTCGTATGCAATCATCCATTTTGTCGCATTCGGTGCCATTGTGCTCCTGTGCGGCTTTGTTGTTCCGTCCGCCAACTATGTCATAGCGAGCAATACTGTCGGTTCGTGGCTTGTGCCATTAGCGTGGCTTTGCAAAATTGCCGCCCTGATTGTCTGTGCTGTGGCAAGTCTACCGCTAGTTCTGCCAATGTACCTATCGAAGTGGGAATGGTGACAACACCGATTTTGATTGCCAATAGCCTGCTGTGGGGACTGGGGCTGCACGCTTTCGCCACGTGGAATCGACGTCGTCGAGCGAAGGATCGCTGGCGCAAGGCCAAGCGAGGTCAATAGCCTTGTCCGTGTGCAATGCGTTCCCAGGACAAACCGACGTGTCGCGGTCGCTGCTAACGGAGTCGTAAAATGCATGAAGATGAACTCACAAGATACAGTCTGGAGCCGTATCGAAGTTCGATTGAAGATGTGGCCAAACTCTGCCTGATCGGTTTGCCGTCGGAAATAGAAACCGATTCCTTCTTTGGTGGAATGCCCGCGGTCGACAAAGGCTTTACATGGCCCCTAATGGATGGCTATCCCCTCCATTTCATTGGTCAGTTGAACTGCAGCCATTTCTGTTTGCCCCCGAAGCAAACGGGCTATCTGCTATTCTTTTACGACAACCGACACTGGGGCTACACGCCGAAGGATCGAGGTCACGTGTTGGTCCTCCACCAGCAGGGTGAACAGCAGTTGAGAGAATCCGACCTGCCGGAGTGCGAGGTGCCGCAGCTGTTTGGGCTACGCAAGAAACGCGTCATTCCCAACGTCTACAGGCAGGTCTATGTGCAATTTGAGGCAAGTACAAGCTATCCATCATTTGAACGTGAATTGATTCGCTTGGACAGCGACTGGGAAGAAGCCTACAGCGAATTCTGTGCTGTAACTCAACCATTGATTCAAATTGGAGGCTATCCGTCGCCGATTCAATCAGATTTCATGGAAGATGACTGCGTGAACGCATTTAGTCTCGGTCGTCGAGCGGATTGGCAGTTGTTGCTTCAACTCTTCGAGGTTGGCGATATGCAGTGGGGTGATGCCGGGGCGCTGTACTGGTTCATCCACAAAGATGACATTGAGTGCACCCGGTTTGATCGGGTTTGGATGGTAACGCAGTGCCACTGATACTACTGTCGTCGGCGAGTTGGGTTCTCGCTGATGAGGAGCGGTCGATTAAACGGCTCAGGAGGAGATCAAAATGGAATCGCTCTGTATCTCCGAGGTCTTCGAAGTTACAGGACGCGGGACTGCCGTGTTCTTCGAAAAAGATCCCGCTACGCGGTGGCCGCCGCTGACGCTTGTCGTTCGAATCACAACGCCCGACGGAAAGCAATTTACAACAACGGCACACGTCGAGAGCGCGCGGAAGGTGCCACCCGGCGAAGTTATGGCAATGCTACTTCCAGACTTGAAGCCCAGCCAAATACCAGTCGGATCGAGACTCGGACCCATGGACGTTCAGAAGTAGAGGGCGATCAACCAAAACGTCGCGACATGAGCTTTTGTCCGACGACTGGAAAGCCGTGTGTGCGGCGCATGGAAAATGGAAGCCCGCCTTGCATGTCTGGAGGACCCAGCTTGCCGAGCCCTCTCACGTTGCTACTTGCGACTTCGGCTGTCTCGTGGGCGGTGTGGCCAACAGTTGTCGCCACCGTCATGATGCGACGGCCAAAAATCTTCAACCGTCGCCGGATTCTGCTTGCTATCGAATTTCGAATGGCTACTTTGATGGAAACACGAAGCGTTTGGGGGGAACGCGATTCTGACCTGAAAGGCACGGTCGATGAGTGGCGGCATCGTGCCTTTTTCTGTAACGGGCTGTTGTGAAGCGTGATTCTGACCGCGCGGCTCGGGTGTTTGCCGCTGGACGCTTTTGTGGGTCCGCTCAGATTTGCATTCGTAGCTCGTTGTGATGTCGCTTGCTGCGGGGGCAAATCAAGCGGTGGAGGGGCAGCGCTGAGCCGAAGAAATCGCCGCAACCACCGGCGACGATCGATGGATTTGTCTTGGAAGAGTTCATAGCTCTTTATCCGGGAGCCCAGGTATGCGAAACAGCAAAAAACTAATCGGCTTAGCCACGTTGTTTTTCACGATCGTCGTTTCTCCGGTGAGCGGACAGTTTTTCGCTCCAGACGCTGTCTATGAGGAAAAGACGATTCCCCAGTGGGTTGCGGATCACACCAACTGGGAAACGAACGTTGTCTTCGGGCAGGGGCTGGATACTGTGAATGTTCACCCAGACGAATTGGCGACTGTCATGAACGATGGTCCTGTTTTCTTTATCGCGGGCTTGGACTTTGATAATCCTGAATCCACATTGCGGGTGCCACCTGGGCGACCCATCCTACAGCGAATCTTCGATTCCTTTTTGATTCGCGTTCCACAACCACTTGACGCAGACGGTGTCCCGGTTGACCTTTCCGGGAATCCGACTGAAAGTGAGGGGCTTTTCGACGCGGACGCCACCTTCGCAGCCAACGTCAACCTGGTCGATTCGCCACCCTTCTCACCTTTCTTCTGGGAGTTCGACGGCGAAGAGTACACACAGGAACAAATCAGTGCACAACGCGTGGACCAATTCTACACTTCCGTCGTAACCGACGACTTTGTCGGTCCCGACGGCGTCTCCGTGGCCGCCGGCGAGTATCCCATGTCAGTCCAAAGCGGCTTCTGGTTCATGCACGAACCTTTCGATCCGGGTGAGCGGCACACGGTGAAGCTGGGCTCCCTGACTCCTGAAGGGGAACGCTTCCCGGAATTCACCGTTCACCTCGTCGCGGTGCCTGAACCGTCTTCAACAGTTCTGGCGATGAGTGCCATCTTGGGATTGATTTTGCTCGCGCGTCGAACGAATCCGACTTCTGTCTAGCTGAATGGTGCTCGTCATTTTAGGAAAAAGTCGCGGCGTAACGGGCCATCCGTTTTGACATAGGGCAGCGGCCCAAATGACCAAAGGCGTGGCGGCCAAGCGAACTGCGCATTCGCTTGGATCGCCGTCGTCTTGTGGAGAAACTCTTGAATCTCCACCAAACTCGTGCCCAACAGCTCGTCAACGTGGTGAGTGGATCGTCTTCAAGAATCTTGGATGATTCTCACCGGTCGGTCGTCATATCTGCTGAACAGCCCCTCGGCAACCGCGGACTCCGATTGCGCGACCCGGATGCTGCCGTAGAAAAACGCGACTAAATTCTCGATTCGGCAAGAATGTCCGTCAGCCTATTGGCTTCTTTTGCGTGGCTAGGTTCGGC